>RCNG010001106.1_pt1 | contig 13162 bp, 11 predicted proteins | sample 2041371 | NCBI WGS metagenome assembly RCNG01 (sample SAMN09708227, study PRJNA481090) | Marine sediment metagenome, whole genome shotgun sequencing project. | biome: marine sediment; feature: ocean; material: sediment; isolation source: Sewage treatment plant 1 marine sediment (STP1) ... | reverse complement strand
GGGAGTCGCCAGGCGCTTGCAGTCACTGTGGTACCGAAAAGACTTGCTCGCGGTTCCCGGGAAGCTCGCGGCCTGCGGCAAACGGATCGACTACCGGGTGTTGCCCGATGACACACCCGAGCAGATACAGGCGCTGGTGGCCAGCCTGTATGCACTGGCCAACCGAATCGAGGACCTGCTCGAGGCGGGTTCTCAGCCGCAAGCGGAGCCGGTGCGCGAGCGCTTGCGCGATGACTTGCAGGCCTGGCACCAGGTCATCGCGGCGCGCCTGCGGCGCCGGGCCGATGACCCGACCCAATATATCGAGCCGGCCGCCGACGTGCGCAAACGGCTGGCGGAGCGGCTTGCCAGGCTGGAGGCCGGCATCCAAGAGACCTTTGCCCGGACCGATAAGGACGCGCTCAGCGCCGAGGATTACAGCAACCTTTACCGGCTGCTCGGCAGTTATCGGGGCCTGTCCGAGGCCGCGATCGGTTATGCGCAACTCGCCGAGGGCATCAACTGGACACGATGGCATGAGACGCGCTTCTGAGCGCGGAGTAGTTCGTTTGGAAGGGAACCGCGAATGGGTAGTGTTCTAGATCTGTTGAGCGTAACCGTTATATTGCCCGCCCAAATTCATAACGATTTATAAATAGCCCAATGACAATATCATGCATCCTTTCGAGTTTAGAGAAACAGATCGTCTTTCTTGCTAACCGTTTGATGCGTGTTCTCAAGGTCAGGTGTTTGCGTTCGATTTTCTGAGTATTGCGCTTGCCAACGTGATGCTTTTTCTCATCGAGGTGGCGTTCGTAAGCACCCCAGTCGTCCGTATAGTAATGGTTGATCCCAAAGGGTTCGAGGAGTGCCTTCAGTTGTTTAAACACATCGTCCTTACGCTTCCCCAGCACATAGGCCAATACTTCTCCGGTTCGGTGATCGATAGCATGCCAAAGCCATCGTTGGTTGGATTTGTCTCGGACGAAACTCCACATTTCATCCATTTCCGCTTCATCACAGCGCCGTATAACAACCTGTATTTCAAAGGGATTTTCAATGGTGGCAAGCGCCTTCATATTGACTGAATGGAGTTTGTGTTCTTTTTTTTTAATTCTTCAATGACAGTAGACGGACTAATTTGTAAAACTCGTGCCGTATCGCGGATACCACTCCCGTTGAGTGCCATTTCAATGATCCGGCTTTTGGTTTCAGTTTGGCATCCCAGATAAGTATAGTCACGCAGAAAGGTGCTATGGGGGCATTTGTCATTCTTGCAGATATAGCGTTTCTTGCCCTCCTCGCTTTTTCCATGTTTACCGACATTATTACTCTCGCAATGGGGGCAAAGAACAGGTTCTAATACCATGATTATTATTTCATGTTGCTTAATACCGATAAAAGCAATGTACAACAATTAATTGTTAGTGGAAATCATCATAACAAATCTACAGATTCAGAACACTACCGTATTTTCGCAGGCAGTTTCGTAACTCATTGATTGCTGGGTTTGCGTCCTCGGCTCCGTAACCGGTACGTCCTTGTACCACTCCTCGCATGCTCAACTCAGCCTGCCGGGTGCCGAAATTCAAGGTCAATTACGAATATTTGCACAGTCTCAGAGCTTGGGAGCGGGCAAGTCCCCAATCCCCGACCCCTGTAAACGGCTATCTCACGTTTTTCGCCGAAGGGATAACAGCCGAGAAAATCTGGATCAATCAGCGGTTTTCGATGCATCCCCGTGCCGGTGGAGGTATTCTAACCACCCATGGTTCCAGCGTCCGCTATCCATCGGCAACAGGAAAATTGATCCGCATGTCAAGCACCGGAAAAAACCCAGATATTACGACGTTACGGAGATTCCGGTCGTTTGCAGATCTAACCGAAGAGCAGTTGAACGTGCTTGCCCGATCACTCGTTATCGAGCATGCGTCATTGGGACAACGCGTGGTTACACTCGGCTCCGAAGAGGCTTATGGTTTGCTACTCTTGGAAGGGACGTTCGGGCTGGAAGCCGCTGATGGAAAAAAATCGATAATAAAGTCCGGTACCGAAAGCGCTCGTTCCCCGATAGCCATGTTGTTGCCGCACAAATACGACGTTTTCGCATTGTCCGCCGTCGAATACCTGAAAGTCGACAGCCTGCTGCTGCAAAAGGTAGACGATCCGGCCAGTTTAGTCGCAAACGACATTGAGAGAAACCAGGAGTTTTCGGATCTGGACGATATCGAGCTGCGTGAGGCTGTTTTCTCTTTAATGGACGACGATCTGGAACATAACAGGTTCATCCTCCCCAGTTTACCGGATGTGGCAGTACGGATAAATCGCGCATTGAATGACGACGATACCGATGCCGAGCGCATCGCTTCGATTGTCCAGACGGATCCCGCGATCACGGCAAAACTATTGAAGGCGGCAAACAGTGCTTTTTTTGGTGGGAAGATGCCGGTGGACACTTGCGAGAAAGCGGTCATTCGACTCGGGATCAACATGACCCAAAAGCTCGTGCTCAGTTTCGCGCTGCGAGAGTTGTTTAAGTCTCGGTCGTCGCTGCTGCAGAAGGGCATGCAGGAACTCTGGAAACATAGTACCCGGGTCGCCGCGATTTGTTATGTGTTGGCCGGGGTTACCAGAAAGTTCAACCGGGAACACGCGATGCTTGCCGGCTTGATGCATGATATCGGCGAGGTTGGCGTGCTCGCTTACCTGGAAAACACTCCGCAGTTGGCTAACGATAAAACCCAGATAGAGCGGGTCGTGAAGTTGCTTCGGGGAGAGGTAGGGAGCATGATCTTGAGCAAGTGGAAGTTCCAGGATGATCTTATCGTGATTGCGGAAGAGGCGGAGAATTGGTTTCGCGATTCCAGCCGGGAGGCGGATTACTGCGATTTGGTGATCGTTGCGCAGCTACACAGCTACGTGGGAACACCACGCATAAGGTTATTGCCCTCCATCGGGGAGTTGCCCAGTCTTCGGAAGCTTGATCTCGGGGAAATCACGCCCCACGAAAGCATTAAAATACTAGATAGGGCATCGGCGCAACTGGCGAAGGCGGAAGCGCTGCTGCAGGTTTAGCTCGTTACTCCACAACCACATGCATTGCGGCAAGCCCCAGCTGTCGCTGCAATTCGCCAGACAGGTTGTCCGCCAGTTGTACCGAGTCCAGTGGCCCGATCCGGACCCGATAGAGGGGAAGGGGATTGCGCTCCAATTTGTGGATGTGCACCGCCTCGGAAACGGTGGGCGAGATCCGTGCCTGCAACTGTTCGGCATTGAAGCGGCTGCCGAAGGCGCCGATCTGCAGGTAGAGACGGGGGGGTGGAATGGGTTGGGTTGTTGTAGGGCCCGGTTTTTTTGCCGGCAGCCGAGGTTTTGGGGCTGAGGGATCGATGGCCGTTACTTCTACCAAGCCGGTACCCTCGTGCACGATGCCGAGCTTGGTAGCCGCCGCATAGGAGAGGTCGATGATCCGGTTTGCGTGAAACGGGCCCCGGTCGTTGATCCGTACCACCACGTTGCGGTTGTTGCGCAGATTGGTCACCCGTGCGTAGGTGGGGAGGGGCAGGGTGCGGTGAGCCGCAGTCATGGCGTACATGTCGTAGGGTTCGCGGTTGCTGGTGAGGCGGCCATGGAACTTGCCGCCGTACCAGGAGGCGATGCCGCGCTTGCGATAGTTGCGGTTGCTCTTGAGGGTAAAGTAACGCTTGCCATTGACCCGGTAGGAGGCGGCGTTGCCGTAACGGCTGCGGCGTTCTACCCGGGGTACGGCGTCGGGAACGGTGGAGGTGTCGATGCCACGGGCGGGCGGTCCGTCCGGCTTTTCCCCGCTGGAGCAGCCGAGGAGTCCCAAGTTAACCAAAAGAGCGATGGCCGCCGCCCCGGCGTAGGCGGGGTTTAGGTGCAAGGTTCGCTTCCCGAGCCGCATGAGAGTTGTCCTTTTCGGAGGATCAGCGAGTCGCCGATACGTCGGCCCCGGCCGTGCGCCGGGCGAGGATCTCGCGGCTGAGTTGGTAGACGGCCATGGCATACAGGTTACTGTGATTGTAGCGGGTGATCACATAAAAGTTGTTCAGTCCGAGCCAGTGTTCCCGGTCGTGCTGGTTCTCCAGACGCACCAGGCTGGCCTTTTCAGTGCGGGGCAGCTTGGCGTCCACTTCGACGCCGTGCCCGGCGAGTTGCTCCAGGGAGAGGCTGGGCTTCATGCCGGCCTCCACGAGCCTGTCGATATTCTTGTCCCCGGTGCGTGCCAGGAGGGTAACGGTGGCGCCGGTTTTCCAGCCATGGCGCTGGAAATAGTTGGCCACGCTGCCGATGACGTCCGCAGTGCTGTGCAACAGATCGCGTTTGCCGTCACCATCGAAGTCCACGGCATAGGCGCGGTAGCTGCTGGGAATGAACTGGGGCATGCCCATGGCCCCGGCATAGGAACCTTTGGCTTTGAGTATATCGATATCTTCCTCCCGTCCCAGTAACAGGAACTCCTCCAGCTGCTTGCGGAAGAACTTGGCGCGCTTGGGATAGCCGAAGGCCAGGGTGCTCAGGGAATCCAACACGCGGTATTTGCCGGTGTTGCCGCCATATTGGGTCTCGACGCCGATGATGGCCACGATGATCTCAGGGGCGACGCCGTACTCCTGTTCCGCCCGCTCCAGCAGTGCGCGATTTTGTTGCCAGAATTGCACTCCGCCCCGGGCGCGGGCGGTGTTGACGAAGATAGGGTGGTACTTGTGCCAGGGTTTGGCCTCGGCGGGCCGTTGCATGGCCTTGATAATGCTGCCTCTGAAGCGTGCCTTGCCCATGATCCGCATGAGCTTCGCGTGGTCGAAGCCGTGCCGGTCCACCATTTCATCCACGAACGCGCTCACCGCCTGCTCCCGACCCGCGGGAGAGGCCACCGCTGCGAGTCCCGCGAGCACCAAAAAAATAATTACTACCAATCGTAATAGCCGCATTGTTTTTGTCTCCTCTGAACCACACCGGTCAAGTAGGCAACAGCTTGCGGTGGGTGTGAATGGACATAAGGATACCGAATCCAGCCAGGATGGTCACCAGGGAGGTGCCCCCGTAGCTCACCAGGGGCAGGGGCACTCCCACCACCGGCAGCATGCCGGTGACCATGCCGGTGTTGACTATCAGGTAGACGAAGAATACCAGTGCCAGGCTGCCGCCCAACAGCCTGGCGAAGGTGTCCTGGGCCTGTGCGGCGATATGCAGGCCGCGCAGGATGATGAACAGGTAGAGGGCAAGCAATAGCAGGATGCCGGTCAGCCCGAGTTCTTCCGCCAGCACGGCGAAGATGAAATCGGTGGAGCGTTCCGGCAGGAACTCCAGGTGGGACTGGGTGCCGTGCAGCCAGCCCTTGCCGTACAGCCCACCGGAGCCGATGGCGATCTTGGATTGGATGATATGGTAGCCGGCGCCGAGTGGATCGTTCTCCGGATTGAGGAAAGTGAGGACGCGCTGGCGCTGGTAATCGCGCATCAGATACCACGCCAGAGGCGCCACGGCGGCCACCAGGGCGCCGAGCCCCGCCATCAGGCGCCAGCTGACACCGGCTAGAAACAGGGCAAAGACCCCGGCGCTGGCCACCAGCAGGGCGGTGCCCAGATCCGGCTGCTTGGCGATCAGCAGCACCGGGATCAGGGTGAGTACCACCGCGGTCAGGATACGCCGTGGACTCGGGGGCAGGTGCTTCTCCGCCAGATACCAGGCCACCATCATGGGCACGGCCAGCTTGAGCAGCTCGGAAGGCTGGAATCGGAACAACCCCAGGTCCAGCCAGCGCTGCGCACCCTTGCCGATCTGCCCCAGCCCCAGCACCGCGATCAACATGATCACCCCGGCCCCGAACAGCCAAGGAGACCAGCGCTGTAGGTGAACCGGAGGAATCTGGGCCAGAACGAACATCACGCCGAATCCCAGTGCCAGCCGCAGGAGCTGCCGCTGCAGCAGTGCCGGGTTCTGGTCGCCGGCGCTGTACAGGATGATCAGCCCATAGCCGCATAGCAGCACCAACCCGGTCAGCAGCGGCAGATCCAGATGCAGGCCGGACAGCAGTCCGGCGGGCCGGGCGGGCTGGGACGGTGTCAGGGTGTTGTCGAGTCGGGGCACGGTTGTTACGTCCGGCTGCGCCGGGCGAATTTTGAATTTTGAATTCTGAATTTTGAATTGGGGGGGGCGCGTCGCCGACGAGCTTCTTTTGTAGCGTTCCCTGACGGCTGGTGTAGCGTCGGTGTTTGACGCAAACCTCGCGACATAGTTTCCGGCAATCGAATAAGCCGTGGGCGAAGCCCACACATCAATGCAAAATTCATAATTTAAAATTCGAAGTTAAAGCGAAGCGTCCGGGGCCGACGGTGGGACTACGGAGCTTTCGGAATCAAGCAGGTATCTGTCCATCACTCGCTTGGCGATCGGTGCCGCCACCGAGCCGCCGTGACCGCCGTTCTCCACGATCACCGCCACCGCGATGCGCGGCTCTTCCACTGGAGCGAAGGCGATGAACAGGGCGTGGTCGCGCATTTTCTCCGCCACTTTTGCTTCGTTGTACTCCTGGTCCTGCTTGACCGTGAACACTTGGGCCGTGCCCGTTTTGCCGGCGATGCGGTAGGCGTTGGTGGCGATGCGGCGGGCAGTGCCGCGGGGGCCTTCCACCACATGCAGCATGGCCTCGATGACGGTGTCCCAGTTGTAACTGGCGTGATGCTCGATGCGGGTGATCTCGGGCTGAGTGGGCTGCAGCTTGCCGCCGGTCGTAGGGCCGCGGACGGCCCGCACCACACGCGGCTTGATATGACGTCCACGCGTTGCCAGGGTGGCGGTGGCGCTGGCCAGCTGCAGCGGGGTGACGAGGAAATAGCCCTGGCCGATGCCCATGATCAGGGTCTCGCCGGGATACCAGGCTGTCCGCCGACGCTTGCGCTTCCACTCCCGGGACGGCAGCAGTCCCCCGAGCTCGCCGGTGAGGTCGATGCCGGTGCGGTGGCCGAAGCCGAATTGGGAGAGGAAAGTGTGCATCCGATCCACTCCTAGTTTGTGCGCCAATATGTAAAAATAGACGTCGCAGGATTGGGTGATGGCCTTGTCCAAGGCGGTTCGGCCGTGGCCCCATTTCTTCCAGTCGCGGTATTTGTGCTCATGGCCCGGTAGTCTATAAAAGCCGGGGCAGAATATCCGGTCGTCGGTGCTCACCGCTCCGACTTCCAAGCCGTTGAGCCCGACGAAAGGCTTGACGGTGGAGCCGGGTGGATACTGGCCGCGCAACGCGCGGTTGAACAGGGGCTTGTCCGGTGAGCCCTGCAACGCCCGGTATTCGCTCGGGCTGATCCCCACCACGAATAGATTGGGATTGAAGGTGGGCTTGCTCACCAGCGCCAGCACGCCACCGGTGCGCGGATCGATGGCGGCGAGGGCGCCGTTGAAGTCGCCGAGGGCGTTGAACGCCTCTTCCTGCAGGCGCATGTCCAGGAATAAGTGCAGGTCGTGTCCCGGTGTCGGGGCCTGGCTTTCCAACACTCGTAGCACCCGTCCCTTGGCGTTGACTTCCACTTGCTGCATGCCCACCTCGCCGTGCAACAGCTCTTCGTAAGCCTTCTCCACGCCGTTCTTGCCGATATGACTGGTGCCGCTGTAACGGGAGGTGTCGATGGATTTGAGCTCACGTTCATTGATGCGGCTCACATATCCCAGCGCGTGGGCGGTCTGCTCCCCCAGGGGATATTGGCGCAGCAGGGTGGCGCGGACGTCCACCCCGGGGAAACGGTGGCTATTGACAGAAAAACGAGCCACCTCCTCTTCCGTGAGCTGCACCCGGATCGGGATGCCATCGAAGCGACGGCGCTGCTTGCGCAGCTGTTGGAAACGCTTGTGGTCATTCTCCGAGATCGGGATCAGGGTGCCCAGGCGCTCGATGGTGGCGTCAATGTCCCTTGATTTCTCGGGGATAATCTCCAAGGAGTAGGCGGGCAGGTTTTCTGCCAGAAGAATGCCCTTGGCATCGTAGATCAGACCTCGGGTCGGGGGCAGAGGTTCCAGTTTCACCCGGTTGTCCTGGGAAAGGGTGCTGAAATGGTCGTGACTGGCGATCTGCAACTGCCCCAGGCGCAACAGCAACAGCAGCAGCGACAGCGTCACCAGGGCAGCGGCGATCGCTGTTCGGCCACTGAACAGGCGGCTTTCGTACCGGGGATCCTTTATTGTGGACTGTGGCATTCGGACATCGGCATCAGGTTACTTTAAATCGTCGGCGCACATCCCTGAGTACGATGTAGAGCCAGGGCCAGAGAAACATGCCCACCACTGTCGGCATCCAGTACCACAGACTGGGGGTCGGTTGCCCGGTAGCTCCTATGACCCAAAGCGACAGCAGATGCTCCACCAGTAGCAACACAAATACGGAGAGGGATTGCTGCCACAGCGGGAAGACGCGGATGCGCTGGTGCAGCCGCAGGGCCAGGAAGGCGGTGACCGAAAGCCCCAGGGCATGCTGCCCCAATAGAGTGCCGGTCAACACATCCTCTAGTACGCCCAGGGTCCAGCCCGTACCCACCCCGACTCGCTGGGGTAGGGCCATACACCAGTAGATCAACATCAGGGCCACCCACTGGGGGCGGAAATCCCGCGCCCAGTCCGGCAGGGGCATGACGGTGAGCACCAGAGCGATCAGGAACAGGATTAGGATCACTACGCCGTTCTGGTGTCTGGCCAGGGTCACGGTACTGGCTTCCGGTCCTTGCCGACCTGCTGTGGTGTGTCGCTCAGCAGCTCCGGCGTCAGGCTCCAGACCAGCAATACCTCCCGGGTGCGTTCCAGGTGGGCACTGGGGGTGGCGATGACGGTGGCGAATTGCTTGCCCGGTTCGTGCCGCACCTCGCTGACCCGGGCCACCGGGTAGCCCGGCGGAAAATGGCCGCCCAACCCCGAGGTGACCAGCAGGTCCTGCACGCGGATGTCGGCGTTGTTCGGCAGGTGCGGCAGGTGCAGCCGGTCGATGAAGCCGGTCCCCTCGGCGACGGTCCGCAGGCCGTTGCGGTTGACCTGCACCGGCAGGGCATGCTCCGCATCGGTAATCATCAGTACAGTGGCGCTTCCCGGTGTCACCCGGATCACCTGGCCCATGACGGCATTGGCATCCAGGGCCGGCTGGCCCACGAATACCCCGGAGCTGCTGCCCTTGTTGATCATCACCTGCTGGCGGTAGGGGTCCAGGTCCACGGACTCCAATTCGGCGATCAACACCCGGTCGCCGATCTTGAACGAGGAGCTGACCAGGTCACGCAGACGCATGTTCTCTGCTTCAAGCGCTTCCAGCCGCTGCAGGCGTCCGCGCAGGGTGAGATTCTCCAGGTGCAGCTGCTCGTACTGCTCCTGCAGCTGCTCCTGGGGAACGAACGCGTCGGCCATCCACTCCGCGCTGCGTACTGGTGCGCCGGCGATGTACACTAAGGGGTAGGCGAGAGTGGATAGCATGCTGCGCACTGATTCCATGTGCTGAAAACGCCTATCTGACACAATCAACACGACCGCCAGCACCACCGCGATCAGGAATCGGGCGTTGAGGGAGGTCCCTTGGATGAAGATGGGTTTTATGGTCTGCGTCCCCGCGGAAATCTAGAGTGAGACGGCCAGATCAGGCACCAAGAGCGGGGATGCAATGGCCCCCGCATTGCCTTGGAATCGCCCAACCCGGCGATCGGGTTACTCGACTGCGAACAGATCCATCCCGCGCTCGTCGATCAGTTCCAAGGCGCGTCCGCCGCCGCGGGCCACGCAGGTGAGGGGATCCTCCGCGCACACCACCGGCAGGCTGGTCTCCTCCTCCAGCAGCCGATCGATACCCTCGAGCAGGGCGCCGCCGCCGGTCAGCACGATGCCTCGATCGGCCACGTCCGCACCCAGCTCCGGGGGGGTTTGCTCCAACGCGGATTTGACCGCGGCAACGATGCCGGACAGCGGCTCCTGGATCGCCTCCAGGATCTCGTTGCTGTTCAGGGTGAAGGCGCGGGGGACGCCTTCCGCCAGGTTGCGGCCTTTGACCTCGATCTCTTTCAGCTCGCTACCGGGGTAGGCGGAGCCGATTTCCTTCTTGATCCGTTCCGCCGTGGCCTCGCCGATCATGGTGCCGTAGTTGCGCCGTACGTAACTGATGATGGCGTCGTCGAAGCGGTCGCCGCCGATACGCACCGAGTTGGAGTAGACGATACCGTTGAGCGAGATCACTGCGACCTCCGAGGTACCGCCGCCGATGTCCAGTACCATGGAGCCCAGCGGTTCGTCCACCGGCAATCCGGCGCCGATGGCCGCTGACATCGGCTCCTCGATAAGGTACACCTCCCGCGCCCCGGCACCGGCGGCCGATTCACGGATGGCACGCCGCTCCACCTGGGTCGAGCCGCAGGGTACGCACACTAACACCCGCGGGCTGGGGCGGATGATCTTGGTCTCGTGCACCTTATGAATGAAGTACTGCAGCATCTTCTCGGTGACGGTGAAGTCAGCGATAACGCCTTCCTTCAGCGGTCGGATGGCGGTAATGTTCTTGGGGGTGCGGCCCAGCATCATCTTGGCCTCCTCGCCCACCGCGGCCACCGATTTGGAGCCGCCGGGTCCGCGGTCCTGGCGAATGGCCACCACCGACGGCTCGTTCAACACGATGCCCTGACCACGCGCATAGATCAGGGTATTGGCGGTACCCAGGTCTATGGATAGATCGTTAGAGAATATCCCTCGTAAGCGTCTGAACAGCATAGGAATTATTTCCCAGAATAAAATAAAAAAAACGATTGGCCCGGGGCGACGGAAAACGCGGCTCCCTGCGCTTGCAAGAGGCGTAATCTATCAATGGACAGTGAAACGGGCAAGGAAAGAACAGTAATTATATCCAATTTTCCGCGCAGATTTCCCTCCAGGAAGCGGAATGTGGTAGTTTTCCGCTTCTTTATCTCGCCGTTTCTAGAATTTAACTCTTAAGTTAGCGGACAAGCTATGTCTCTCAATCGCACCGATGTGGAGAAAATCGCCAACCTCGCCCGCCTGGCTATGGACGACCGGGAGGCGGAAAGCTATGCCCAGGAGCTCTCTAACATCCTTGATTTGGTGGAGAAGATGAACACTGCCGATACCACAGATGTTTCCCCCATGGCCCATCCCCTGCGCATGGAGCAGCGGCTGCGCAGTGACGAGGTCACCGAGGGCGACCAGCGGGAGAAGTTCCAGGGTATCGCACCGCTCACCGAGGATGGGTTGTATCTGGTGCCTAAGGTTATTGAATAGGTGGTTAGCGGAAAAAATGCATTCCACTCTTCGTCTTTGGAAGGAGGCGAATCGCATGGATGCGATGGGCAAAAAAACGCCGGCAGCATGTTTTCGCGCCAGCCTCCATGTCTGGAGGCGAATCCCTCGGATGCGATTAACATAGGGCAAGCAAGATCGGGGAGTCATTTTTCGGATGACTCCTTAGCTCATCCGACCAGAAATTAGTGATTTTATGCACGATAAAAGCATTGCCGAATTGAGCGCGGGCCTGCGGGCCGGCGAATTCTCCAGCGAGGAGTTGGCTCGCCACTACTTGGAACGTATCGAGCGTCTGGATCCGGGGCTCAACAGCTTTGTCAGCGTTATCGCGGAGCAGGCCTTGGCTCGGGCGCGGATGGCAGACCAGCGGATCCGCTCGGGTGACGCCGGTCCCCTGACCGGTATCCCCATCGCTCACAAGGACATCTTCTGCACCGAAGGGGTGCGCACCAGCTGCGGCTCACGCATGCTGGACAACTTTATCGCCCCCTATAACGCTACTTTGGTGGAGCGATTGGCGGCGGCCGGTGTGGTGGTGCTGGGCAAGACCAACATGGACGAGTTCGCTATGGGCTCATCCAATGAGACCAGCTGGTACGGCCCGGTAAAGAACCCCTGGGATACCGAGCGGGTGCCCGGCGGTTCCTCCGGCGGTTCGGCGGCGGCGGTGGCCGCGCGCCTGACAGTGGCCGCCACCGGCACCGACACCGGGGGCTCCATCCGCCAACCGGCCGCGTTGTGCGGCATCACCGGACTCAAACCCACCTATGGCCGAGTGTCGCGCTTCGGCATGATTGCCTTCGCATCCAGCCTGGATCAGGGCGGCCCCATGACCCGCAGCGCCGAAGACGCTGCGCTCATGCTCCAGGCCATGGCCGGGTTCGATCCACGGGATTCCACCAGCGTGGACCGGCCGGTGCCGGACTTCGCAGCAGATCTGGAGGCCGATCTTACGGGCCTCAAGGTCGGATTGCCCAAAGAGTACTTCGGCGAGGGTTTGGATGCTGATGTAGCCCGCTCGGTGGAGCAGGCCATCGACCAGTACCGGCGGTTGGGGGTGGAATTCAAGGAGATCAGTCTGCCCAACACCCATATGGCGGTTCCCACCTACTACGTAGTGGCACCGGCGGAGTGTTCCTCTAACCTGGCCCGTTACGACGGGGTGCGGTTCGGTTATCGCTGCGCGGCACCCAAGGACCTGAATGACCTCTACGAACGCTCCCGCTCAGAGGGTTTTGGTGCCGAGGTGAAACGGCGGATCATGATCGGCACCTATGTGCTATCGGCAGGTTACTACGACGCTTACTACCTGAAGGCGCAGAAGCTACGCCACCTGATCGCCGATGATTTTACTCGCGCCTTCGAGGAGGTGGATCTGATCATGGGACCCACCTCGCCCACCACCGCGTTCCGGCTCGGGGAGCGAAGCAATGATCCGGTGACCATGTATCTGTCGGATATCTACACCATCTCTGCCAATCTGGCGGGGTTGCCGGGCATATCGATCCCGGTGGCGACAGCGGCGGGCATGCCGGTTGGTCTGCAGATCATCGGCAACTATTTCGGTGAGGGACGGCTGCTCGGCGTTGCCCACCGGTTGCAACAGGTGACCGATTGGCACAAAACCAAGCCAAAGGGTTTTGAGTGAGAATAGCATCATCCTAGAAAGAGCGGTTGGGCGGGGTGGAGTGTGCGGTTGTGGTGGTGCAGGGCAACGCCGCCATGCACCATCACAATCGTGCAATCTGCCCCGTAGTGGCCTCACCTTTTGGGTGAACCTTGTATCAGCACATATTATGTACTGCCCATATACTTACTAACCCGAACATGGGATAGGCAACGTTCAGAGCCTCACGGATGGTCTGGATCAAGGCGCGGCTCGCCGGTAATA
>RCNG010001105.1_pt1 | contig 13166 bp, 12 predicted proteins | sample 2041371 | NCBI WGS metagenome assembly RCNG01 (sample SAMN09708227, study PRJNA481090) | Marine sediment metagenome, whole genome shotgun sequencing project. | biome: marine sediment; feature: ocean; material: sediment; isolation source: Sewage treatment plant 1 marine sediment (STP1) ... | reverse complement strand
GAATATGCCACCTACGGGGTCTATGGCAACTCCACGGGAGCCATTTCCGCTTCCGACGTCCTGTTCCGGAACAACAACTACGGGATCAATTCTACCAGCGCCAACAACATCTTCCTGACAGACTGTCTCATCCAGAACAACACCTCGGGCATCCGCGCCGGTGGCGGCACGTTGACCCTCCTGCGCAGCCGCATCGTCAACAACACCGGCTACGGCATCTACCTGAGCGGGGCGACGCCGACCTTCGGGAATTCCCTGAGCGAGTGGAACGACATCTACGGCAACGGGTCGGGTGACCCGGGGCGGGATCTGCGCAATGGTGAATTCGACATCACAGCGCGCTACGTCTACTGGGGAACGTTGACCCAGGCCATCATCGAGGACCGGATCCATCACCTGCCGGACGATGAAGCCCTGGGCCAGGTTTACTTCAGCCCCTGGACCAACGCAGCGCACGACACGGAGTACACCGGCGGGCCCTCTGGGGTGGATGACCTAGCCGAGGCGCAGTTGCCGTCGGTTTTCCGGCTGGGTCAGAACGCGCCCAACCCCTTCAACCCGAGCACGGTCATCCGCTTCGATCTGACGGGGATTTCACCGGTAAAACTGAAGATTTTCGATGTCTCCGGCGCGCTGGTCACCACGCTGGTGGACGAGTATCTCCCGGCGGGTTATCACGAGGTCGCCTGGCGCGGCAGCGACGACCAGGGACGGACGGTGCCTTCGGGAGTGTATTTCTACCGGATCGCCGCTGGTGACAAAATCGAAACGAAACGGATGATGCTGGTCAAATAATTGGTCTGATAAAAAAGCCGGCCGCTCCCACCAAGGGGGCGGCCGGTCTATTGTTGAGGTCTGCTTGCAACGGTGTCCTAGAATGAACCCGCCCCGAACTCGATGGCATACCCCAGCCGGTTCCAGTCGAAGAAACCCTTGTTCTTGACGCCGAAGCGAACACCCCAGAAGTCGGTGCCCAGGGACTTCAGGAATTTCAGCGGGGTGGTACTCAGGTTAAACCGCAACTTGATGCCGGCTTCGGTCATTACGTCGGTGTGAAGGACCCGGTCGTCGTCCCGATCCCATTCCCAGCCGAAGGCGAAATAGGTGTCGACCCAGCGGGAGGCGCTGGGGGTGTACAGGATGTTCCAGGCGAAATCCCGCAGATGGTAGTCCGTAAAGTAGATCCGGTTCATGAACCAGCCGCCGGCCACGGGATCGGACACGTTCTTGACGATCAGCAGGGGCAGGACGATCGACAGCCCGACGGTCCTTTTCCGGCTGCCGTAGTTCAAGCCATCGAGCCGAACGGCGAAGGTGACTGATTTGATGAACTTGTCCTCGTCCAGCCACCGGCCGAAATTGTTGAGGTCGGTATCTTCCACGATCTCGGGCCAGTCCTCGTTCCCCTTGTCGGCGATGAAGTGGGTCAGGTGCGGATCGTAGGCCTCGGCGGGCGCGGACCTGGGGAAGGGACGCAGTTCGTAGATGGCGTTTTCGGGGGCGTAGACCCCGTCCACGGTATACTTTTCCCGCAGGGGATGTCCTTCCTGAAGAGGGGGAAAAACCCGGTATTCAGGGGGGCGATTCTTGGCCATCCAGGCCTGCCATCCCCCTGCGTAGAGACCGCCCGAGCGCATGACGTCCCGAATGCCCCAGGCATCGTTCACGCGCCGGTTCACGTCGTAGGTCGGTGTGTAGATGCCGTCCTGGTTCTTGTCGGGGCAACTGGCGTGCTTGCCCTCTTCGACCAAAATGGTCATCGGGAACTGGGTGTATTCGTCGGTGACCAGGGTGTTGTCATACCACAGGACGCCGTGGGCCTTGGCGATGGTGCGGTCGACGCGCAGGGCGTAGTGGGTGACCTCGCAGTTTTCGCAGCGCTGGATGAAGGTCTTCATGTAGACCGCTTCGACATCGTGGGTGTGGGCGCCGAAGCCTTCTTCGCGGGGGTAGTAGAAGAAGAAGTCGAGGTCCACCCCGGCGATCTGGCGGAAGTCGACCAGGGTGTCGATGCGCTCGGGGTCCACACGGATGATGGCCTCGCCATCGATGTCGGCGCGCACGAGCAGGGTCCGGATCCGGTAGTAGGCCACGGGAGACTCCGCCTCGCCCTGGAAGGGGAAGGGCATGGGGACCATGATGTCCAGGCCGCTGGCGTCCTCAAGAACGGGTTCGTCCGGTGAGAACCACAAAATGGGCGCGCACAGGGTGGCGTAGTCCTTGAAGGAAACTATGGAGTTTTCTCCCGCCGCGATGATTCCATGGGCGCCGGCAATCAGGCAGGCGCCGCCCTCATCGGGATTTTCCGTGGGCTCGGCCGCCCCGGCAGCTCCGGCCAGGAAAAACAGGGTCACGGAAAAAACGCCAAACTTGATCAAGAAACGCCGCATGGCCAGTCTCCCTATGGGTTGAAGAAGGTTAGGCGCATCATGCCAAATAGAATACACCGGGTCAACATCGGTGGTTGTCCGCCGCAGTGGCGCGCCCTTTGAGGTTGCCTGAAGTCAGGCCCGGCGTTAAGTATGGATAGCTCGACAAACAGTTCAAACGGCCTTTCCGGCCTTCATCGCAGGGGTTTCCCATGTTGCGACCTCCCGTCCGCCAGACAGCGCTCGTGTGCCTGTTCGTCCTGGCGGCCCTCGTGTCCGTCCCGTCCCTGGCTTCGGATAACCCGGTGTCCGGTGCCGGCCCCTGGAACCTGACGCTGTTCCACACCAACGACACCCACAGTTACTTTCTGCCCAGGCCCGCGGTCTGGAGGGACGACGGCCGCCTGGTCGGCGGGGTCATTCCCCTGGCCTGGCACCTTGAAGATCAGCGGAAAACCGTCACGGCCGATCTCTTCGTGGACGCCGGCGATTTCATGACCGGCAATCCCGTGTGCAACCTGGTGGAGGACGGCGTGCAGGGCATGGCCGTTGCCCGGATGATGACCCTGCTGGGTTACGATGTCGGGGTGGTCGGCAACCACGAGTTCGACATCGGCAGCGAGAACACCGCCCGGCTGGTCCGGCAGTTCGGCTTTCCCCTGCTGGCGGCGGACATCGTCGATGCCGAGGGGCATCCGGTTTTCCGGCGCGAACCGGTGATCCTGGAAAAGGGCGATCTGAAGATCGGCGTGATCGGTATTTCCTGCAACGGGATGGAAGAGGTGGTCATGCCCAGCCGGCTCGGCGGACTGTCCATGACCGACCAGGTGGAACTGGTCCATGAACTGGTCGCCGGGATCGACCACAAGACAGATCTCATCGTCCTGATCACGCACAACGGGGTGGATGGCGACAGGGAATTGGCGCGGCAGCTGGAAGGGTCGGGCGTCGACGTCATCGTGGGTGGCCACAGCCACACGCGGCTGAAGGCGCCGGAGCTCGAGGGCGGCATCCTCATCGTGCAGGCCGGTTCGAAGATGACCAACCTGGGCCGGCTGGATCTCAAGGTGGAAGACGACCGCGTGGTGGAATACAGCGGCCGCCTGGTCGACCTGTGGTCCGATGGCACCTACGCCGACCCCGAACTGACGAAAGTGGTGCAGGGCTACGAACTCCAGGTGATGGATGAATTCGGCCTGCAGATCGGCACTGCGGCCCAGGATCTGCGCAAGGGCCGGGGCGAGAGCAACCTGGGCAACTGGCTGGCCGATGTCATGCGCGAACGCGCCGGCGCCGAGGTGGCCTTCGTCAATTCGGGCGGGATCCGCAAGGCGATCAACGCCGGGCCGGTCACGGCCCTGGACATCCACGAAGTGCTGCCCTTCGCCAACGCCCTGGTCACCGTCGAATTAACTGACCGTCAATTGGCGACCGTCATCCAGCAGAACGCTGACGCATCGGTGGGCCGCAAACACGGCATATTGCAGGTGTCGGGAATCAGCTATACTTACCGGGCCGCGCCGGACGGGGAAACGGCCGAGGTCGAGGAGATCCTGGTCGGCGGGGAGCCCTTGAAGGCGGGCGGGGTCTACACCGTGGCCATGCCCGATTTCGTGGCCATGATGGCCGACGTCTATCTGAACATCGAGATGCCGGCCACCGAAGACGTCGGCGTCACCATGGCGGCCGCGGTCGTCGAAGCGGTGGAAAAAACCGGGACGATCACGGCCGAAACCGAAGGCCGGATCCGGAAAGTGAAATAGGGCAAGAGTTGGCAGAAAACTACGATAACGCCTATGAAAACGATGCTGCCCTGTTCGGGGAAAAGGAGTCCCCTCTACTGGAAAAGTGCGCCGGTCTGATCCCCGACGGCGCCCGCGTGCTGGACCTCGGCATCGGCCAGGGCCGCAACGCGCTGACCCTGGCCCGCCGGGGCTGCCAGGTGACGGGCATCGACACCTCGCAGGTTGCCGTCGATACGGTCAACCGCCTGGCCGCCGCCGAAAAACTGCCGGTGGAAGCCATCCTTGAAGATTTCCAGACCTACGAACCCCCGCGCAACTTCGACGTGGTGCTCTGCTTCGGGCTGATGCAGACCCTGGACCTGCAGGGCAGCGCTTCGCTGGTCGAGCGCCTGCACCACTGGGCCCGGCCCGGCGGCACCCTGTTCCTGACGGCCTGGAGCCTGGAGGACCCCTCGTTCAACACCTGTGTCGCGGATTGGGAACGGCGCAGTGGCCGCACCTTCCGTTCGCCCGACGGTGACTCGCACCGCCTCTTCCTGGAAGAGGGGGAAATCCTCCAGCTTTTCTTCCGCTGGGAAGTCGCCCATCACTGGGAAGGGCTGGGCCCGCCGCACCAACACGGTTCGGGCCCCCAGGAGCGGCACGGGGACGTCGAAGTTGTGCTCATTCGGCCGAAAAAGTGATCCCTTCGGGCCGCCTGATAACAATCACCAATATTTGATAATATTTTAACGTAGTTATGGTGCCCCCCCCAGGGGTGTGGTATAATGGGGTTGCCAGTACATTGGGTACGTAGGCGAGAACTTTTTTCCGGTGGTCCCGTAGTCTGAAGCACCCCGGCTTGTTCTCTGCGGCCGAAATGTGCAATCAGCCAGATGGGACCCCATCACCGGAACCGTGCCCCACGCGGATCCGGACGGCAGGTTGTATGCCGCAAACAAGAAAGGTGCCGCCATGACGGCCAATATCTACTCCGTGGACTACTACTACACCACGGTCGAGGATTCCCCGGGCCAGGGCTGCCGCTTTCTCGAAACCCTGGCCACCGAAGATGTCAATCTGATCGCGTTCAACGCGTTTCCCGTCGGTCGGGACCGCACCCAGCTGGTCATCTATCCCTTGAACTCCACCTGGCTCGGCGACCTGGCCCGACACGAGGGTCTGCGTCTGGTTGGTCCGCATCACGCCTTCATCGTCCACGGCGACGACGAACTGGGCGCCCTGGTCACCATCCACCAGCAGCTCTGTGATTCGAAGATCAATGTGTCCAGCGCCAACGGGATGACCGATGGCCGCGGGGGCTATCGATATATCATGCACGTCCATCCGGACGATTACGAACGCGCCCTGGCGATCCTGGACGTGGACCAGAACATGAAGTCGTTGGCGGATTTCCACCTGGATCTTCACCGCAGGTTTGAATCGAAGGGTTGAGCAAGGCAGTCCGGTTCCCCTTTCCCCGCGTTTGGTCGGGTTTTGACGTGATGCCTGGCGGTTGAATCCAGAAAACCAGATCGCAAATCCCCTTGAATTTTCCCGGCCCCTGGAGGTCAATCACCCGAGCGTCACGGCTCGGGTTTTTCAGGGCTTCACCACGGGTAGGGGAATGAATCCACGACGACATCGCCTGGCGATCCTCCTGGTCCTGTTGGCTTTCGCCGCGGGCACCCTGGCCCTCAGCCGGGTACGGACCATCGACGGTGACGAAGGCTACTACGCGACCGCGGCCCGACTGGTCAGCGAGGGATTGACGCCCTACCAGGATTTCTTCTATCCCCAGATGCCGCTGTTGCCCTACATCTACGTTCCCGCCTATCAGGTCGGCGGATCGTCCCTGGCCAACCTGCGTTTGATGTCGGTGGTAGCGGGAATCCTGTCCCTGATCATTTGGTGGCGGATTCTCAGGCGCCGCTGGCCGGAACGCCCGGGCCTCATCCTGGCCGGCCTGGCCCTGGTGGCGATGAACCCCTACTTCCTGTCCTGGAACGTGACGGTCAAGACCTACGCACTGGTCAACCTGGGGGTGTTCGCCGTCCTGGGGGCGCTGGATCGCGGGATGGAATCCCGTCACGGGCGATGGTTCCTGCTCGGCGGCCTGGCCGCCGGCCTTTGCGTGGGGGTGCGCCTGCTCTATCTGCCCTGGGCGGTTGCGTCGGCCCTGGTGGTGGGCTGGCTCGGTTGGCGCGCCGGGATGTTTGCCGCCCTCGGCGGGCTGGCGCTGGGGCTGACGCCTTCGGCCCTTTTCCTGGTGAGGGATCCGGATCGTTTCCTCTTCAACAACTATGGCTATCACCAGATCAGATTCAGTGCCGTGGGCGGATCGGGTGAGGGGGTGGGCATCCGGATACAACTGGCGCTGGATACTCTGGGCGACGCCCTGTTCTCGAACCCCTTCATGTTATTTCAACTGGTGCTGGTGGGGTTTGGCGTGGATTGGGCGCGGCGGCATTCCGGCCATCCGGGAAGACCGCTCCTGATCCTGTCGGGCGCCGGCGCGGTCGCGCTTTCGGCGGCCAGCCTCCTTCCCGATCCGGTTTACGAACAGTACTTCACCGGTCCCTTGACTCCCTTGCTGGCACCTTTGGTCGTGGCTGGACTGGCGCACCTTGCCGAACTCCTGAAAAAGTCGGGGCCGGTCCTGGCAGGGGCGATGGGGCTGGCGGCGTTTCTTTCGGTGGTCGATCTGCAGGTGCGCAAAACGGGGATGGACTGGCAAGAGGTCTGGTCCTTCGAACACCTGGCAAGGGTGAGCGAAGCCATCGAAAGCCACTCCGGCGAGGGTGACATGGTGCTCGCTTTCTGGCCGGGCTATGTATTCGAATCAGGCCGGGTGTACCTCCCTGGCCTGGAAAACCACTTTGCGCTGGGGGTGTCCGAAAAACTGACCCTGGAGCAGAAGATCCACTATCATCTGGCCGGCCGGGAACTGATTCTGACCGCGCTTGAGGAACAGTACCCCCGGGTGGTCGTCCACGGCGCCTGGATGCACCCGGCGAGAAAGATCCTTGGCCGGGAACACCTGCCGGTGTTGTTCGGGGGGCCGGACCAGAAGTACGAGCTGGAAACGGCGATCGGGGGGACCAGGATCCTGACCCGCCAGGCCACTCCGGGGACGAAGCATCCCGTGGAATGAGCACAGGCCCCTTCTTGCCGCGATTGGCGCCCCCTGCTAAGTTTTAGCGAACGATTTCCCCCTCGGCGCGATCCATTCCACCAAGGAAACCACATGTCTTCGAACATCCCGACCAGCAATCTCGAATCGTTCGTCCGTTTTCTCGAGACCAAGGGAGAACTGATCCGGATCAGCGAACCGGTGGACCCTCACCTGGAGGTCACCGAGATCGCGGATAGGTTCGTCAAGGCCGGGGAAAATCCCGCGCTGCTGTTCGAGAATCCGGTGCCGGGCAAGTTGAGCGCTGCAGCCGGCCGCACGGAAACCGCCCAGACCGCCGACGGCAAACCGGTGCCCTTGCTGATCAATCTTTTTGCGAGCCGGCAACGCATGGCCTGGGCGCTGGGCTGTGAAAGCATTGAAGAGGCGGTGGCCAAAATCGAAGAGCCCCTGAATATGGGGCCTCCGACCGGCCTGTGGGACAAGGTGCGCCTGCTGGGCAAGCTCAAAGGCTGGGGCGAGTCGATGCCCACCAACGTGGGCCGGGGTCCCTGTCAGGAAATCGTGATCCAGGGCGATGATCTGGAAAAGCGCGGCTTGTTGGATGTGATGCCGGTCTTGACCACCTGGCCCGGCGACGGTGGTCCCTACATCACCTTGCCGCTGGTGATAACGCGCAATCCGGCGAACGATCGGCGCAACATCGGCATGTACCGCATGCAGGTTTTCGACGGACGCACCACCGGGATGCACTGGCAGATCCACAAGACCGGTGCGGCTCACCACACCGAGTATGAAAAGCGCGGCGAGCGGATGCCCGTCTGCGTGGCGGTCGGCGGTCCGCCGGCCCTGACCTATGCGGCCACAGCGCCTTTACCCCCGGACATCGACGAAGCCGTATTCGCGGGCTTTTTGACCGGCGAACCGGTGGCGATGACCAAGGCGGTGACCTGCGATCTCGAGGTGCCGGCGGAGGCGGATTTCGTGATCGAGGGTTTCGTCGAACCAGGCGAGCGCCGTATGGAGGGTGACTTCGGGGACCACACCGGCTTCTACAGTCTGGCCGAAGAGTTTCCGGTCTTCCACGTGACGGCCATCACCAGCCGCCGCAACCCGATCTACCTGACGACCATCGTGGGCGTGCCGCCCATGGAAGACGGTTGGCTGGGCATGGCGACCGAAAGATTATTCCTGCCGCTTCTGAAAATTCCCCTGCCCGAAGTTGTGGACTACCACCTGCCGGTGGCGGCGTGTTTCCACAACCTGGTCATCATCAGCATCGACAAGAAGTATCCCGGGCACGCGCGGAAGGTTTGCCAGGGCCTGTGGGGCACCGGGCAGATCATGTTCACCAAGGTGGTGATCGTCGTGGACGAAGATGTCGACGTGCACGACATGAACGAGGTCCTGTGGCGGGTCAGCAACGCCGTGGATCCGGCGCGCGACACGTTTTTCTCCGAGGGTCCGGTGGACCAGCTCGACCACACCACCAACCAGGCCTGCTACGGCGGCAAGATGGGCATCGACGCCACCCGCAAGATGCAGGGTGAAGCGGGTTACGAACGGGTTTGGCCACCCATCGTGGGCATGGATCCCGCGGTGAAGGAAGATGTCGGCCGCAAGTGGGCGGATCTTTTGAAGAACCTGGGTGCTCAATGACCGACTTCCAGGACATCCACGGCCGCAAGGCCGGTTCCTGGACGGTGCGCGACGAGCAAGCCCACGGGCGCGAGGTGCGCTCGATGTTCGCGCGCATCAGCGGCGTCTACGATCGCATGAACCACCTGCTGAGCTTCAACCGCGACAAGGCCTGGCGCAAGCATGTGGCCGCGCGCCTGGATGCCGATGTCTGGGAAATCCTGGATCTCTGCGCGGGCACGGGCGATCTGGCCCTGACCTGCCGCCGCGAGGGCAAGGGACGCGTCTGGGTCGCCGCGGATTTCTGTCCCGAGATGCTGGAGGGTTCGCGGGGGAAAGAGGGAGCCGAGGCGCTGATGCTGTCGGCGGCCGACGCCCTGCAGCTGCCCTTCCGCGATCGCAGCGTCGATGCGATCACCGTCGGGTTCGGGGTGCGCAACTTCGCCGACGTTCGGCGTGGTCTGGAAGAAATGGCCCGGGTCCTACGTCCCGGCGGCCAGCTAATGGTTCTGGAGTTCTACCGCGACGACCGCGCCGCGGCCGGCGAAGCGCGGGGAGTGCCGGGTTTGATCCGGTTCGGGCTCAACACGGTCATCCCGTTGATGGGAAAGATCGTCGGCCGTGACAGCGCCGCCTACAACTATCTGCCCAGCAGCATGGGCGAATTCCTGACACCTACGGAGTTCGCCGCACTTCTGGGGGAATACCGGTTCACCGAGGTTTTCATCGAACGGCAGACGTTCGGCATCGCGCACATCGTCGGCGGAAGGATCCAGGAATGAGCGACCCCAAGAAAAAACCCGCCATCGGCGTGGGCTGGACCGGCGCCAGCGGCCTGGCCTACGGCGTACGCCTGGTTGATGTTCTTTTGCAGGCCGGCCGCGACGTGAACCTGGTCGTCAGTTCGGCTGTGGCCCAGACCGCCCCGGTGGAGCTGGACCTGACGGTCGAAGGGATCATTGAGCGCCTGGCCACCATGGGGCCGGGCCGGCTGCGGGTTTTCGGCAAGACGGAATTCACCTCGCCCATGGCCAGCGGGTCGGCTCAGGGCGGGCCTCTGGTGATCATTCCCTGTTCGATGGGCACCGTGGGCCGCATCGTGGCCGGCACCAGCGAAACACTGTTGCTGCGCGCCGCCGATGTGTGCCTGAAGGAACGCCGCCAATTGATCGTGGTGCCACGGGAGACACCACTGGCCACCCATCATCTCGAAAACCTGGCCAAGCTCAGCGGCTGGGGCGTGCTGGTCATGCCCGCGGCGCCGGGATTCTATCACCGGCCGCAATCCCCCGGCGACCTGATCGATTTCATGGTGCAGCGGGTGTGCGATCACCTGGGCGTGGAAGTCGATCTGGCGCCTCGATGGGGCGAAGAATGACCCTGATTTCCCGCTACCTTTCACTGATCAAATTCGAGCACACGATCTTCGCGCTGCCGTTCGCGCTGATCTCCCTACTGGTGGCATCGGGCGGCCGTCCTGGTTGGTCCGTGCTTCTTTGGGTCCTGGTGGCGATGGTCGGTGCCCGCAGCGCCGCGATGGCCTTCAACCGTCTGGCTGACGCCAAGATCGATGCGGCCAATCCCCGCACGGTCGACCGCCACATCCCGGCCGGATCAGTTTCCGTCTTCGGGGCCGGTTTGTTTGTGGTGTTGTCCGCGGCCTTGCTGGTTCTGGCGGCCTGGATGCTGAATCCGTTGTGCTTCCGCCTGAGCCCATTCGCTTTGCTGGTCGTGCTGGGCTACTCCTACATGAAGCGGGTGTCGCCCTTGGCCCACCTGGTCCTCGGGCTCGGTCTGGGCATCGCTCCGATCGGCGCCTGGCTGGCTGTCACCGGCGAGTTCGCGGCCTTCCCCCTGTGGCTGGCCGCGGCGGTCATGTTCTGGGTCGCCGGCTTCGACACGATCTACGGCTGCCAGGATGTGGACTTCGACCGGCAGGTCGGATTGCATTCCATGGCCTCGCGGCTGGGGGTAAACAGGGCCTTGATATTGTCGCGCGTGTTCCATCTCCTGGCGGTGGTTTTAATGGCGGTGGCGATGCGCCATGGGCCGGGGTTGGGCTGGGTGTCCCAGGTCGGCGTGGTGATCATGGCCGGGCTGCTGGTCTGGGAGCAGATCATCGTGCGCGGTGGTGACATGGGGCACATCGACAAGGCGTTCTTCGAGATCAATTCGTGGATCGGGATGGTGCTGCTGGGCGTCGTGCTGGTGGATATCTATCTTATCTAGAAGTGCCCCCGGGGGCACTTTTTCGCCGGGATATCGGTTATCCATGCAGGTCAGATGAAAATTGGCCGGGCCCGTCGCTGCGGGCGATGAAGGCAATCCGCCTCAGCCATCGATTGAATTCCCCGCGGAACTCGACCACGTGGTCACCGATTTCGAAGAGACCTGACGGTCACTGGCTGATCATGCCGGACATGGACAACGGCAACAACAGGCCCTAGGGAACGAACAAGGCCGGGGAGATCCAGATGACGACCCTCGTGGTGGGAGCAAGCGGCGCGACAGGACGATTGCTGGTGGAGCAGCTGCTCCAGCGGGGACAAAGAGTGATAGCCGTCGTGCGCTCCCCGGGAAGCCTGCCCGCATCCCTGCGGGACAATGAAAACCTGACCCTGATCCAGGCCGCGATCCTGGACCTGAGCGATTCCGAGATGGCGCACCATGTCGCTGGCTGTGAGGCCGTGGCTTCCTGCCTGGGGCACAACCTGAACTTCAGGGGCATTTACGGTCCGCCGCGCCGGTTGGTGACGGACGCGGTCCGCCGGCTGTGCCGGGCCGTCAAGGCCAACCATCCGTCCGTTCCCGTCAGGTTCGTTCTCATGAGCACCACTGCCATCAACAACCGCGATCTTTCCGAACGGATTTCGCTGGGGCAGAAGTGCATCGTCTTGATCCTCCGCTACCTGCTGCCGCCCCAGGCGGACAATGAGCAGGCAGCGGAATATTTACGCACCCAGATCGGCCAGGATGACGGCGTGATCGAATGGGTCGCTGTCCGGCCCGACAACCTGGTTGATGATAAGGAACCCACCGGGATCGAGATCCATCCCTCGCCCGTCAGGGACGCGATTTTCGACGCCGGCCAGACCAGCAGGATCAATGTGGGCCGTTTAATGGCCGACCTGGTCACCGACAACGACCTCTGGCTCGAGTGGCGCGGGCGGATGCCCGTCATTTACAACAAGTAGTTGCCACCAGAAACTACCGGAACAACGCCTTGACACCGCCCCAGGCCAGGTTCTCCTCAGCCACTACTCCATCGTCGAGCACCGAAAAAACAAAGCTGACTGCGCTGCTTCCCGATTCGCTGTCCTCGTCGGAGGTCTTATCCTGGCGCAGGATTAAGGCGTAGTTGCCAGATCCGTCAAACAGGCCGGATAGCTGGATGTCGCCCTCGGTTCCTGCCGAGTGGAAAATGAAGTTCATCAGGCCGGCATCCCCGATGGCAAGCGAAGTCAACTCATCCGTGCGCCCTTCAGTCACCAGGCTGTACTGACTGCCCTGCGGAGCGGAAAAATAAATGGACAGTGTTTGGAGGATCCCGAAATGTGCGCCTGGTTCGGGATTGTTCGGCAGCCAGGAAATTTCCAGGCTCCCGGCAGCCGACAAATGCAGACCACTGTTTTCGACCAGGGTGTTTTGCACGGCCCGGGTCGTAATGCCGTACCCGGACAATTCCATGGCCCACACGCACTCACCCGGTCCTTCGAAATCCCGTGAGTCAGAAACGTAAGTAGACGGGTCCTCCGGGAAGAAAACGGCCGATATGGCGCCCCGGTCAACGGATTGGACTTGAATCTCCGCCTGAGCCGTGAAGGCCCCGACAAGGAAAAGGCATACGATAAGTAACCTGAACATGATTGCCCCAGTATGGTTTTGGTGTGGGGTTATAATGCATGACGATAGAAAATTTCGATTTTGGGGTCAAGATCCGGGCATTGTTAGTTATTGTGTTTCGGGAAACCGCTCCTGAATGGGGGCGGAAATTTCGAGCACGGGGGAAGCGTGAAGGTCATCCCCAAATACACGGACCTGGCCGGATTGGATTGGCGGTTGGGCACGGCCATCGGCGGCATCCGGCTGCAGGTGGACGACCAGCACGAACAGGACATCGTGCGCGGGGGCGACATGCGCCGCATCGACAAGGCGTTTTTTCAGATCAACTCGTGGATCGGGATGGTGCTGCTGGCCGTTGTCGCGGTGGATATCTACCTGGTTTGAGGGTTTATCAGCGGTGGCTCGGCCAGGGGGGAGGTCGGCTGCGGACATCCTGCCCTTCGCCGACTTGGCCTTCCG
>RCNG010001104.1_pt1 | contig 13167 bp, 14 predicted proteins | sample 2041371 | NCBI WGS metagenome assembly RCNG01 (sample SAMN09708227, study PRJNA481090) | Marine sediment metagenome, whole genome shotgun sequencing project. | biome: marine sediment; feature: ocean; material: sediment; isolation source: Sewage treatment plant 1 marine sediment (STP1) ... | reverse complement strand
AAATGATAGCAAAATCTGACTCAAAACAGCTTTCCCTCGCTACGGTGTCCATTCTCGGACAAGCTCCTAGCCTGTTTATCAAGTTCCTGGATTTTGGACTTGACCCACAGGTTTTTCTCATTCAACGTAATGACACTCGAATGCATAGGGTCGTATTTTCCCTTATTCCACTGCTGCTGCGTCTTCCATTTCACCTCGGCGTCTCAAACACATTAGTTTTGATCAGTTGAATTATTGTTTTAACACCGGCAATTGTTCAATGGGTAGCAGGATTTCGAGTTTTCTTATTGTAAAGTGTCATTGAATTGATTATTCTTAAAAAATTTAGTCTTAATTATAATTCAGAAAGGAAATATATTGGTATGTCATTTTTTCAAACGAGACAATCAATTTTGATAATCAGTATCATAACCGCTGCTATTATATGGTTCGGAGAGTCGCTAGTTCATTTTTCCTTTCTGGATCAAGGACAATCATTTGAATTATTCCCAAATGACCTCAATGAGCTATGGATGCGAACAATCATCTGCGCTCTGGTCATAACATTCGGAATTTATTTACAGAGACAGACTAATAAAAAACTGGATGTGGAAGCAGAGAAAGTGCGTACTCTCAAAGCCACTATGAATACTGTTAATGACCGTGTAGGTAATGCACTCGCTGGAATCAAGATATTGTTAGGTGAATCTAATAATAACATCGTAGACAAAGAGACACATCAAAAACTAATATTACTCATAGATGAGACATTTAAAAGCCTGAGAGATATTTCAAACATAGAGGAAATAAATATAAAACAAATTCACAATGAAATTTATCATTTAAATATTGATGAATAGACAATCACAGGAATTAAGGAACAGCTAAATATTTCGCTTCAAGTTTGCAATACTATGGCACTGTCAATCTTGAATTAAAAAGGATTAAAACCAGAAAAACATCAATGATCAAAAGCTTCAGGTAGAGAAAACAAAGTGTAATGATTAGCGAATAATAACTAACCATTCAACCCAACAAGCGGCTTAACTCAATTTTCTCCGAGACAATGCCTTGATTATGATATAAAAAATGGTTTATTAGTGTAGCCAAAGCTCTTTAGCCTCCAGCCCCCAAAAACACCCTGTGTGTCGGTCCGCACAGGGTGTTGCCTGACGACTTTAAAAGCAAATTGGCCGATTGCCCCAATGCTGGTTGCTGTGTTAATAACGCCATTGTTACTTTGAGTCCGAACTGGTACGGAACTAATGAGTTGCACCGACCCTTGGCTTTCCTGAATGAGTTATCAATGACTCTGACCCTTTGATTAATCATTTTTCATAATGATAACGGCATGAAATAATTGTAAGTCTGTTATCATCAATTGCATAAACTAAACGATTGCTTTCATCAATTCGACGTGACCAGAAACCAGACAAGTTTTCTTTAAGAGGCTCTGGTTTTCCAATACCATCAAATGGATTTCTCTTAGTATCAGTGATCAATTTATTGATACGTTTGAGTGTTTTTCTATCTTGGCCTTGCCAATAGGCATAGTCAGCCCAAGCTTCATTAGTCCATGCTAATATCTCAATCATCAGTCAATTCATGATTGACAACTTCACCAGAACGATATTGTTTAATTGATTTTGCTAGGTGTGCCGCGTTTGCAGGACTTTTTAGCAGATGTACTGTTTCCATCAGTCCATTAAACTGATCTAGAGACATAACAACAGCATCATCAGCATCTCTACGGGAAATGATTGTGTAATCAGCATCATTAACAACCTGATCTAAAACACTTTTTAGTTGGTTTCTGGCCTCAGAAAAATTAATAACTCTCATAAAAAACACCTTTATTGTACAGTATATAAGACAAGTATAACATGTTCAGAATATTGTACAAGAAGACATAGGGAAGAGATAGGAGCCACCCATTGGGTGACCCCTTTTTACTTACAGACGTATTAGTACGACACGTTATTATTTTATTTATGATATTGGCTAGTGAGGATTAAATAACTTAGAGAAAATTCAATATGAAACTTTATTACTCTCCTAACCCGTGTGAGTATAGCTATAGCGGATGGTGAAATGCTTTCCTGTTCTGGTTTTAATCCTGATCCTGATCCTGATCCTGATCCTGATAATAATAGTCATACTTTTCCAGTAGACCACTCATAAAGCTCCATGCTTCACTATACGATAAACCGCTATTGTCAGGAATAATGATTTTCACGTAGAGCGTATCTTTGTAGCGAGCCTTTAGCTTTTCCAGTTTTGAGTGCATACCCGCTTCTGAAATGCTCTGATATCGATCCTTGTCGGATTCACGGAACTGGATGAGTCCTTTACCGCCCTGTTTCTCATAACGCACTTCAACTACATACTTGCCAATGGCTGAGCGGGAGGGTTTGATCAGTTTATTATATTTGTCTTCCAGATCTTCAAAGTCACCGACCAAAACCGAGTGTTGTTGCTGTGCAGCAACAATTTGTTGTTCGTAATTACGGATATTATCAAGATATGTCTGGTTTTGTCTGTTCAAAGTCTTCAGATCTTCTTCCCGGGCTGCCAGGGTTGCCAGCTGCTCTTCCAGATCCCTTTCCTTTCTGGCCAGTGCAACAGAATTGGTTTCCAGTTTATTTTTCAGGGTGCTCATAATGGAATTTGCCTGAGCCAGCTGTTGTTTTGCCTGGGACAGATCTTTGTTTCTGGATTCAACGAGCTGGTTTAATTTTCTTTGCTCAGCAGCCTGCTCGGCCAGTTGTTTGTCCAGCTCGACGATGAGACGATCTCGTTGTGTCGCACTTTCTCTTGCCTGCATTAGTTGCAGGCGCATCATGGATAATTCTGACTGGGTGTGCGCCAGGGTTTCTTCCAGGGTGGCTTTTTCCTGAGAGGTTTGTTTATTGCTTTCTGCAGTCCTGCGCTCTGCTGCCATGCTTTCTTGAAGTTTGCGGGAAATTTCATGACGTTTATTGAGACTGGCTTGCAGTTCCTGAGAGGTTTTTTGCTGCGCGACTATGCTGGCTTTCAGGCGCTGGGAAATTTTTTGCTCCACGACAATGCGGGTTTGCAGCTCATCCACCAGTTCCCAGTTTTTTACAATTAATATACTGGTGGCAATAAGAAAAATCATAACCACCACAGTCATGATATCAGTAAATGATGGCCAGAAAGAATCTTCCACCAAATGAGCCTGATTTTGTCTTAAATCAATAAAGCCGTCACTCATTACCGCTTATCCATCTCTATAGTGTCTCTTTTGAATCAGAACTTTGATATTGAGGATGATCGTCAGGTAAGCGAAAGCCTAGTCTCAGTAACTCCTTGATTTGCGTAATGTCTTCCGACATACCGCTGATTCGTTCGTCATATCCTGAGGTAATTTCATTCACTCTGGAGCCCATTTCAAGATATTGCTGCTGTGATAGCTGCATGTTCGCCGTAGTGTGACGCAGTGACTTAATCAGTTCAGCGAGCTGATGGATCATGTTTTCACTTTGATGCGAAAAGCGTGGTACTAAATGCTGGGCGGTGATCTGTTCAATCGCACTAAACAGGTTAGTCTGGATATCCGTGAGTTTCAGGTAAAAATAGCCAAAAAACAAATAACAGATAATCGCCGTAGTGGTGGTAGACAATGCTGTAGACATACCATGAATAACCTGTCCCATGCCACTGATACCATTGTTTTCCATTAAGCTGGAAGCACCGATCAAGGCAATTGAAAGAGATATAATGGTGCCAAACACACCCGTCAGGATCAAAATATTGGACACAAACTTGGGCAAACTCAATCGGGTGCTTTCTGAAGCCACCATGGTGGCTGCAAGGACATTTTGATTTACCGGCGCATGCTGGCGATAAATATCCTGCATGGCGGCATAGCGATGATAAATTAAACTTTTTTTGCTGATGGATTCTGCCGGATTAAAACTTTCCCGATGCAGATTAATAATGAATTTACCCACCGTTCTCTCTTCACGCCAGTAAAATAGCAGGGAAGAGACCAGCTTGGCCATGCCCAAAAGGAATAAACCGACAATAGAGGAATTGATGATATACCCGGTATTGGTTAATTGATTTTTCAGATAAACATTTTCAATATAGTCAAAATTATAAAAAATCAGGATAACAAGGAGCACACTGACGGCAATCAGGCGCAACAGGACATTGAAACTATAATTTGTTTTAAATTGTATCATAATTAAATAATAAACTAATATTTAGGCAGTAATAACTCAGGCTTCTCCGACACGCTAGTTTAATAAGATCAGAAAATAAAATCAAACAGTTAAAATGGATGAATATGTCCATATTCAGTATCTTATGGGAGTTATTGGCAGAAAATGAGTTCCTGGATGTGCTGACAGGGGATTAATGATGCGCATAAAATCACTTTCTGAACGAGCGCAGAAAGTGATTTTTAAGTTATTAATTAAAGACCGCCTGATGCTGGTCCCGTCTGCGGATTTGCTGGGTAAAATAGTTTCGATAATACAACAGAGCACTGATTCCATTGGCCCTGACATCAACAACTTTCCATCCCCTGGGGGATTTCAGAAATTTGAAGTCCACCTGGATGTTAGCGCCACTTTCCTGGTAAATCTTTGCCGATGCCATGGCTTCATTATCCCTGGTGCGCCGTGAGATGAAATCGCCTACCACGGGAGGGTATTTCTGATAATTGCTCATTTTTTGCACAAAAGTGGTAATAAACAATTCAGTAAAGGTTTTGTTAAATTGCTGCTGCTGCTCTGCTGACATGACTTTATAGTAGCGACCAGCCACATAACGTGACATATAGTCAAAGTCAAAATGCGGTGCAATTTCTTTGTTCAAAAAGAACGTCATTTGCTCCAGACTGGCTTGTCTGGGCTGGGATAAAAACTTAATCACCTTATTTATTGACTGTTCCAGTAAGTCCACCGGCGATTTTACTCTTGCCTGAGGCATGGGCACGATTATTGTACGGGTGTAAGGAGCGTTGTCCCCCCTTTGCTGCTGGGAACGCTGGTCCCGATAATCCCCCTGATTTCCCCCCTGTTGAGAATAACTGCCCGGATAATTCTGTGCCAGGCTAACAGTAGAACTCATTAACAGAGCCATTAGACTCCCCCCAATAATGGTCAATCGTTGATTCATGAGCATTCCTCCTAAAATTGCTTCTTTTATATGTAATGATTAATATTGACATAACCGAATCGTGTTTAAAGATAAACTAAAAATCCCCTTACGACTATCGAAACTTCATATAAAAAAAATATTTTGTTATTTTCTTGATTTCTTGGTCAAAAGGCTTGCTTAGTCACTGTTTTTTGCGTAAAATTCCGCCTCTTACTCAGAGCACATTGCCAATTTATGAGTATTTTTAAGCGATTTATTGGAGAACACACATGTCTAAGGTATGTCAGGTCACAGGAAAACGTCCGGTTGCGGGTAATCACGTTTCTCATGCCAACAACAAAGTCAAACGTCGTTTTCTACCTAACCTTCATACACACCGTTTTTGGGTTGAGAGTGAAAACCGTTTTGTAAAATTACGCGTTACTGCAAGCGGTATGCGTACTATTGATAAGCGCGGTATTGATGTCGTTCTGTCTGAAATGCGCGGCAGAGGCGAAAAAGTCTAAGCTATCCGCTGCAGCAGATTTCAATAAGCGTCAAGAAAGAATTAAGCAGGAGAGATTAACATGCGTGATAAGGTTAAATTAGTATCTTCAGAAGGTACCGGTCACTACTACACAACGACCAAAAATAAGCGCACTATGCCTGAAAAACTGGAAATGAAAAAATACGATCCAGTTGTTCGCAAGCATGTCATATATAAAGAAGCTAAAATTAAATAAACTGACTGTTTCAGTTATATAAATATACAAAGTCGCTTAAAAAGCCTGCCTGAGATTGCTCAGACAGGCTTTTTTTTTTGGCCAGGGATGGTCTTATACTGTGGAGCACAGGGATGTGCGAGAGCAGTGCTGGCCAGGGATGGTCTTATAGGCACGACTCCGGCATCCTGCCTCTCGCTTGCATTCCCGCCATCCATGGCGGTCATGTGCGAGAGCAGTGCTGGCAAGAAACGCCGACTTATAAATCGTCCAGAGTCATTACCTGGCTGACAAAGTAAGCGGGCTGTTCATAAGGATGCTCTGTGAGTAAAGTTGCCAGCACTTCACGAATCTGCTCATCAGCACAAACCATCTCGACCTTATATTCAGCCAGCTGTTGCAGTTTACCCACCTGGCCAATACCTGGATTACTACCCTCCCGGGCCCGAAACTGTCCATCCCCTAATACCGCCCAGCAACATTTATCATAGTGGCCTATTTTCCCTGCACCACAGGCAAACAAAGCCTGCTTAACACGTTCATGATCATTTTGTGGAATATAATAGCTTAACAAGTACATGGTTTTTTAGTCAATCTCAAATTACCAATAGAGTCAACAGTGCATTCCCAGCCCGGGGCAAGATAGGTCGTAGAGAAACGTTCAACGATCAATGCCGGGCCGTTGCAGTGCTGAGCGCAGGCCAGATGTTCCCTCTGATACACGGGCACGGGCTCCTTAAAACCATAAATTAATCGTGCTGTTTTCACCGTTGCCGGCGCATTTGCAGATTGCAGTTCCGGCAATGTCAGCGTTACAGGAGAAGCTGTTACTTTAACCCGCGCATTGACCACTTCAATGGCTTGCTGATGCTGATGTCCATAACGTTTCCGGTGCAGCCGGTGATACTCTTCCCGGGTATTTTCCAGATTACTCCAGGGGACATTCAGGGTATAGGACTGCCCTGCATAGCGTAGATCAACCGAGTAATGCGTGCTTATTTCGGACTCTGTAACACCCTCTGTCAACAGTTCCGAAACACCTCTGCCAGCCAGAGCTGCCAGTTGTTCATGAATTTGTGCTTCCCGGCCGGGTTCCAGCAGGGCATTAATGGTGTGAGATAAATCCCGGGTATGCGGCGCAACCACCATGCCAAAAGCTGACAATACCCCGGCATGGACAGGCACCAGTGCCTGAGACATTTGCAGATTTTCTGCCAGGGCACAAACATGTAAGGCACCGGCGCCGCCAAAAGGCACCAGTACCAGTCCTTTGGGATCAATACCGCGTTGTATGGACATAACACGTAATGCCCGGCTCATATGTTCATTGGCAACCTGAATAATACCTAATGCCGCTTCTTCAATGGCACCTTGTTGAGACTTTTCGTTGTAGAACGGTTGAGACTCCTGGTTAGAAAAAGACAGTTTCCGTGCCAGTTTAGCCACTGCGGTTCTCGAAGCGGCTTCATCCAGCTGCATTGTCCCGCCCAGGAATGCATCAGCTGACAGGCGTCCCAGAATCAGGTTGGCATCCGTTACAGTCGCCTGTTGTCCCCCCTGCCCATAACAGGCTGGTCCAGGACTGGCGCCAGCGGACTGCGGTCCAACCTGCAAGACCCCGCCTTCATCCACCCGGGCAATTGAACCGCCGCCAGCACCAATGGTGTGCATATCAACCATAGAAATGGCCACAGGATAATCGCCGATATGGCCTTCATTGGTCAATTGCAACTCACCTTCAATAACTGCCACATCGGTAGAAGTTCCGCCCATATCAAAGGTAAGCATATTCTGTTGTCCAGCTCCATCTGGGAACAAGCCGGACGCAGAGTCCGCCATATAATCGGCAATATATTTTGCTCCAGCCAAACCGCCGGCAGGACCTGACAGGAGCATGCGCACCGCATGTTCAGCCATCTTTTCTGCGCCAATAGTGCCACCGGAACTTTGCATAACGGTCAACCGCGCTGGTTTAACCTCCTGAGTCAAACGTTTTAGATAGCCTTCTACCAGAGGGCCTACCCAGGCATTTAACCAGGTGGCGATGCCGCGTTCATATTCTTTGTATTCCGGCAGTATCTCTGAGGAACGGGAAATAAACAGGTCAGGAAATGCAGAGCGCAAACTGTTTTCAATGCGCCGCTCATCCTGATCATCCAAAAAGGAAAACAACAGGTTTATGGCAACCGATTGAGGCTGATGTTTGGTTATAAATTGATTGAGTTCCCGTAACTCAGCAATCGACAGTGATTGCAGCTGCCGGCCGCTGGCATTGACGCGGCTATTGACCTCAAAGCACAGGGTTCGCGGGACCGGCGGTACTTGTGGTTCGGGACAGAGGTTATAGAGTTCTTTACGTGCCTGACGAGCAATGGTCAATACATCGGCCAGGCCGGAATTAGCAACATAAACAGTTTTAACCCCTTTTTTTTCTAACGCCGCATTAGTGGCAACCGTGGAGCCATGCACTATGGACAGATTATCCAGATGCTGTTCCAGTCCCAGTTCAGCGATACCCTGTAAAATAGCCTGTTCCGGGGCGTGGGGTGTGGACAGAACCTTATGAATGGTTAATTGCCCTTTTTCATAATAGACAAAATCAGTAAACGTCCCGCCGGTGTCAACACCCAGAACACGCGCCTGATCAGATCCCTGCTTAGAAATAGATTGCTGCAATGGTAAACCCCGGAAAGTAATAAATGCTGCTACAGTCAGCCTATTTTAAATTCTATTGCCAGGAAAAGTATAGTTTCCCGTGCATTTACAAAATTAGTTTCTCAACATAAGCTATGCTACAATTTGGCAATAAATCCGCACTGCTAAAGACGTATTGTAGCCTTTTGGCGTGAGTGCACTACTCAATCTTACACTGTATTCTTCATTAACCACAATGTGATGAACCCATTCATGGATCGTGAAATATTAATCGAAGTCAGTCAACTTTCCTGCCATTTTCCTGGAAAGCAAAGCTCCGGCGCTTTGAGATCCAGTAATGAAGGGCAGAACCTTGCGGTTGATGACATCAGCTTTACCCTGCAACGCGGAGAAGTACTGGGGTTTCTGGGCCCCAATGGCGCGGGTAAATCAACTACCATGCAGATGCTTACAGGAAATCTGGCTCCAACCCACGGCAGCATTAAAATTGGCGGCCTGGATTTAATGGATAACCCGATTGAAGCCAAGGCAATGATTGGCTATCTGCCGGACACACCGCCGCTGTATAAGGAATTAACAGTCGACGAATACCTGGGCTATTGCGCCCGGCTTAATAAAATTGCCCGATGCAGGGTTCAACAGGCGATCAATACCACCAAAGAGCGATGTGGTTTAACTGATCACGGTAAACGGGTGATCAATAATCTGTCCAAAGGTTACCAGCAACGGGTCGGAATTGCTCAGGCTATTATTCATTCGCCCGATATTGTCATCCTGGATGAACCCACTGTTGGCCTTGATCCCATCCAGGTGATTGAAATACGAAATTTAATCAAGGAACTGGGAGAAATGCACAGCGTCATGCTGTCCAGCCATATTCTCCCCGAAATACAGACCATTTGTGACAATGTACAGATAATTAATCAGGGCAAACTGGTTTTTAGTGCCTCCATAGATCAACTGAACCAGCAAATGCAGACTCATACCTTGCGTATGAGCTGCAGCAATCCGGTGGATGTCAGTCTCATTGAATCGGTGGATGCCATCCAATCGGTACAAAACCAGGGGCATAGTTTGATACTGCACTGTTCAGATCATACTGGCAACGGTGAGCCATGCTCTGTGATCAATACATCACAAAAATTAATCGAGCTGGCCAATCAGCAACATTGGGGGCTGTATGAAATTTACCCTGAAAAACGCACACTGGAAGACATCTTTATGTCACTGACCTGTATTGACTATGACCACAGCCTTTCCCTAAAGCATGCTGACAACACGCTGTCGGCAGGCACAGTCCAGTCTAAGCAACAGGAGGGGCTGTCTGTTGATTAGGCTGATTGCATTACGGGAATTAAAAAGCCTGTTTTTATCACCGCTTGCCTGGGCTATGCTGGCTGTCACGCAAATTATTTTATGCTACCAGTTTCTCAGTCAGCTTGAGACCTATTTACAATTACAGGCAAAACTGGCCGTGCAGGAGCAGTCTCCGGGTATCACTGATCTGGTCATTGCTCCCTTATTGGGTGGTGCGGCAATTATTTTATTGTTGATTGTGCCGCTATTGACCATGCGCCTGATCAGCGAGGAACAAAAAAACCAGACCCTACCGCTATTGTTCAGTGCACCGATTTCCATGACCCAGATTATTTTTGGCAAGTATCTGGGTATTCTGGGCTTTTTACTGATACTGGTAGTGATGATAGCGCTAATGCCGCTATCACTCCTGTCAGGAACTGCCATTGATCTGGGCCAGCTGTTTTCAGCATTACTGGGCCTGCTGCTGGTTCTGGCTTCTTTTGCTGCTGCAGGTCTTTATATGTCAACTCTGACCAGACAACCTGCTATTGCGGCAGTCAGCAGCTTTGGTCTGCTATTGTTTTTATGGATCATTAACTGGGCAGGTAATAGTGCCGATACCGGGTTCACTCATGCTGACAGCGGAGCAAATGTACTGTCCTGGTTTTCTTTGCTGAATCACTTTGAACCCCTGCTCAGAGGTGTTTTTTCCACTGCAGATATAGCATACTATGTGCTGTTTATCAGCCTCTTTCTGGTGCTGGGCATTCGCCGTCTGGAGCGCTTGCGTTTGCCACACTAAGCCATTAAGCCCGGCCAGGAGCCTGTCCGAGAGTCATTAACTGTTCTAAGATATTAATTTTATGGATATCAATAGCACTTCGAAGCGACACCTAAAGCAGCAGAATATCCTCTTTATGCTGCTGTTTTTGACCCTTATTGGTCTGCTGGCGTTTTTAAGCAACCGCTATGTGTACCTGGCTGACTGGACCGTTAATGGCCAGAATTCACTCAATGAAATCAGCCTGCAATTGCTTGCAACACTGGAGTCACCCGTTGCAATCGAGTCCTATACCAATAATACCCGCATCAAACAATCCGTTGGCGAATTGATCACCCGGTATCAGCGGGTCAAACCCGATATTTCTCTGACCTTTATAGATCCTAATTCCAATCCCGAAAAGCTCCGGGACCTTAAAATCTCCGTGGATGGCGAAATGATTGTCAGCTATGAGGGACGGCAGGAAAACCTGACCGAACTGTCTGAACAGAATCTCACCAATACTCTGCATCGCCTGCTTCGTTCCAAAGAACGAAAAATGGTTTTTATCCAGGGGCATGGCGAACGCAGTCCGGAACGGCAGGCAAATTTTGACCTGTCCAGCTTTACAAATAATTTAACAAAACAGGGATTTCAGATAGATACGCTGAATCTGGCGAAAACCATGTTGATACCGGACAACGTATCGGTATTGGTGCTGGCCGGACCTCAGGCCGCTTTTCTTCCTGGTGAAGTACGTCTGCTGCTGGATTATGTTAAAACAGGCGGTAACCTGTTATGGCTGGGTGAACCTTTAAAAGTAGCCAGTGATCATCCGATGTACGGATTATTACCACTGGCAGAATTGCTGGGCATTGAGTTTCTGGATGGCGTGGTGGTTGATCCCACCACGCAACAATACAATATAAGCCGCCCTGATTATGCTATTGTGACCGAATATCCCCGCCACCCCATAAACAACGGCTTTGCCACCGTGACACTGTTCCCGCAGGCCGCAGGTATTGAGCGCCTGCCAGGCTATCTGGATGAAGCTGAAGAAGAAAAAACTGGCAATAAGGACAATCAATCCGATCGATCCCTCAACAAAGCGTTTCAGATGACCCCGTTTTTAAATACTGTGGAACGCAGCTGGGTTGAAACTTCCCCCCTGAAAGACACGGTTCACTTCAGTGATCTGCTGGACATAAGCGGTCCCATTACGATTGGCATGGTATTAACCCGCCAGTTCAACCATGCCTATGATAAACTGTCAGAAACACCGGTTGCAGGCGCAGAAAGCATCACTACAGAACAGCGTATTATTGTACTGGGAGATGGTGATTTTCTGTCCAATACATTTCTGGGTAATGCCGGCAACCTGAGCATGGGGGTCAATATTTTTAACTGGCTGAGTCATGACGAACAGTTTATCGCTATTCCCACCCGGATTAAAGATGATATTATACTGGAAATATCTCCTTCCATGCTTTCATTGCTGGGCAGTTTTTTCCTGCTGGTAATACCGGGATTGCTGATAACAAGCGGCAGCATTATCTGGATAAAAAGGCGTAATCGATAATGTCCCGGCAGGCAAAAACCAATATCATTCTGTTTAGTCTGGTCATATTTCTGTCATTCATTGCCTGGTTTCAGCCGGGTCTGCAACAGACCGTTTTATATTATTTGAGTTCCTTAAAAGCGGATGAGATCAATACTATTCTTATTCAGCGACAGGGTATTGGTCAAATTAAACTGCATAAGAAAACACATGGCTGGTTTTTGCAGGAACCCTACCCGCTGCCCGCCAATCCACTGCGCATAGATACCATTATAGCACTGGTAGAAAAACGCAGCTATTCCCGCTTTCAGGCCGCTGATGATGAACTGGTACGGTTCCATCTGGATGATCCTCTGGTTTCCATCTGGTTAAATGAAAGTAAATTTGTCATAGGCAGTGACAACCCGGTTAATCACCAGCGCTACGCCATGAATCTGGATGAAAACACTCATAGCGGTACAAATACCATTCATTTGATCAATGGCAGCGTGTTTTATCAACTCAGATCCAATCTGGACAGCTTTATATCACCTCGTTTATTACCCCCCGGGTCAAACATAAAAAGCATAGCCTGGGCTAATAAAAAATTAATCATTGACCAGGGTATCTGGCAATTAACACCGGATGATCCGACTGTGGCTTCCGACAGTATTGCTCAGTTCATTCAGTTCTGGAAAAATTCCAGAGCCTCCCAGGTTGAAACCAATGTGCAACCGGCTATTGATATTTCACAGCTCACTCAAAGCGCAAGGAAGAGTAAAACCATTAGTATTGCTTTCAGTGAGACAGATGATACTTCCACCGGCCCGATTCAATATTTAATTATTCAGGAAGGTGAACAAATTAAACTCTGGCGTAGTGATATTAAGGTGGCATACCTGATCACGCCACAAATATTGAAACTCCTGAGCGAATTTATTCCGGTCCAGCAATCTTCTTCATGACCTTAATCCTAGAAAAATCAGTTGAACCTATTACAAACGCCCAATGCACTGAATCTTCAAGGCTTTCCAAAACATTTTGACTTCACCCGTAGGGTGGCTACGAATAAAGCCAAAATAACTTGTAAAGCCTTGAATCTCCAG
>RCNG010001103.1_pt1 | contig 13173 bp, 9 predicted proteins | sample 2041371 | NCBI WGS metagenome assembly RCNG01 (sample SAMN09708227, study PRJNA481090) | Marine sediment metagenome, whole genome shotgun sequencing project. | biome: marine sediment; feature: ocean; material: sediment; isolation source: Sewage treatment plant 1 marine sediment (STP1) ... | reverse complement strand
AGATGAATGGACGCCGCCCTTCGGGGCACAGAATCCGGCCTATAGCCTCCTCCAGCCATTTTCTTTTCATCATCCCGCGGCGGGCTGATGAAAAGAAAATGGATGAGGGAAAACCGAAGCCAAAGGTGACGCGTGGAACGTGCGAGGGTTGAAAAAGCGGACGATGCGGCGTTTTCCGATGTAATGTTGAATCTGTGAACAACGGATGGACACCTCTCCAGCCCGGCGAGCCGATCGGGGTCGTGGCCCTGTCGGGGCCGGTGGATGAGGGCAAGCTCGAGGCTGGGCTGGACGTGCTTCGTGGGTGGGGGCACCCGATCGTCGAGGCGTCGAATCTTCGGCGCGAGGAGTTTTACCTCGCGGGCCGGGATAAAGAGCGTGTCGCGGGCGTGGACGAGGTTCTTGACGGCGGCGCGCGGTGGATCATGGCCACCCGCGGTGGCTATGGATCCGCGCGAATCCTGGACACGATGCCATGGGAGCGCTTGCGCTCCTGCGACGCTCGGTTCATTGGTTTTTCAGATCTGACCGCGATCCTCAACCCGCTCGCATGCGATGGAGGCGCGGTCCAGATCCACGGGCCGATGGTGGCCGCGGGATTAACGGGTCGCCACAACGCGGATCGCCTCCATGCGCTGTTGCAGGGCGAGCTCGTCGGCGAGGTCCTGTTCAGGTTCCCGCAGAGGTCGGTGGTGCGGGCCGGACGCGCCGAAGGCCGGGCCGTCGGGGGCAATCTGTGTGTCCTCACCTCGCTCCTCGGCACCCCGTGGGAGCCGGACTTCGACGGCGCTGTTCTCTTCCTCGAAGACATCGACGAACCCCTCTACCGGCTCGACCGGATGTTGACCCACCTCAGGAGCTCTGGTAGATTGCGGAACGTGAAAGCACTGATTGGGGGGAGCTTGCGAGGTTGTCGCCCGGCGTCGAAACGCGCGGAAACGTGGGAATCACTGTTGATGGAGGCGGCGCCCGCCGGGGCCCCGATCGTCATCGGGCTTCCATTCGGTCACGGAGCAACGAACATGGCGTTTCCCATCGGTGGGCGGGTGATGCTCGACACACGTGCGCGAAGACTCCGCTGGAGCTGACATGGCGAAGTTCAAGGTCAAGTCAAAGGAGGGCACCCACGATTCGCTCGAACCGATGCGCACCCAGTTTGCGAAGGGGAGCGTGATATTCGCCGAGGGTGACCTGGGCCTCGCGATGTACGTGATCGAGAGTGGCGAGGTGGAGGTCCGCAAGAATCTGGGTGGCAAGGATCGCGTGCTGGCGACTCTCGGCAAGGGTGATTTCTTCGGCGAGATGTGCATGCTCGAGGAAGAAACCCCGAGGTCCGCCGCGGCCCATGCGATTGACGACGTGATCGCCGTCATGATCGACCAGTCCGCCTTCACGTTCATCCTCAATCACAACCCGGAGATCGCGATCCGTATGATGCGCAAGCTGGTCATGCGGTTGCATCAGACCACCGACCTCCTCGAGGAGGCGGTCGGTCACAAGGTCGACATCGAGGAGTCGGACATCAAGGGAGAACCGCCGGCCGCGCCCGATCCCAACGCCCGCCTGACGGAGATAGAGACCGGCATCACCTTTCCGCTCGCCGACTCGAAGGAAACCACGGTTGGGCGTGTGGACCCGGTGACCGGAATCAAGCCCGACATCGACCTCACTCCGGTAGACGGCAAGCGTTCGATCTCGCGGCGGCACGCGCGAATCCGGCGTGATAAGGGCGGAGGTTTCAGCGTCATCGAAGATGTCGGTACCATGAACGGGACCTTCGTCAATGGTGTGCGGCTGGTGGCCGGCCGGGGTGCGCCGGTGGTGGCCGGTGACACGGTGGTCTTCGGTACGATTCAGTGTCGCTTCGAGACCGACGGCGATTGACCGCCGCAGATATCCAGCTGAGTCCTGACGACCCGGTCATCGTGCTCAAGGGCATCGGCCCGAAGACCTCCGATGTGATGGCGGCCGAGGGTGTGCGGACGGTGGCCGACCTGTTGCTCCACCTTCCCCGCCGCTATGAGGACCGCTCCCATCTGACAACCCTCGACTCCAGCCTCGAACCCGGGATGCGGGTTCTCGTGCGCGGGCGAGTCAAAAACGTACGCGTGCGACGAATCCCACGCCGCCGATTACACATCGTCGACGGTCTGGTCGAGGATGGGTTCGGCAGCCTGAAGGTGGTCTGGTTCAATCAGCGGTGGCTTGGTAAACGGCTCGAGGACGAGCCCGAGCTCGTTCTCTATGGTCCGATTCGCGAAGCGCGCGGGGGCGGTCTCGAGCTCTTGAACCCCGAGATCGAGGAGGCCGTCGAAGAGGCGGAGGGGGTTGTGCCGATCTACCCGAAGCTTGCCCGATTCGGCGGCCGCCGTCTGCGGAATCTGATCACGCAGTGCGTTCCTGCGCTCAAGGGCTGCCGTGATCCGCTGAGCGAGGAGATGAGGCGGCGAGCGCATCTTCCGAATTTCCAGCGCAGCCTCCGCGAGCTCCACTCGCCGACCCTGACGTCGGACGCCGCCGGGCGGGAAGCGGCGCTGGCTGAGCTTAATCACTTCCGCAGCCCCTTTCATCGCCGGCTGGCCTTTGACGAGCTGCTCGCCTTCGCCTGCAGCATGGCTTCCACTCGAGAGAAACGGAGAACGGCGGAGGCGCCGCTCCTGGTTCGGGGACCGGACGTTCTCGACCGGGCGCGTGAGCTCCTTCCGTTCGAGCTCACCGGTGCCCAGCGCCGGGTGCTGAAAGAGATCGCGACGGATCTCGACCAGGGCTCACCGATGGCCCGCCTGATCCAGGGCGACGTGGGATCGGGCAAGACGGCGGTGGCCGCGCTGGCCATGCTGATGGTGCTCGAGGCCGGTCACCAGGTCGCCATCATGGCCCCGACCGAGCTTCTCGCTGAGCAGCACCACCGAACTCTGGCGGAAATACTGACCGCGGCCGGCCATCCTCCCAGTCTGTTGGTGGGGTCTCTCCCGGCAGCCGAGAGGCGTGCGGTTCGCACCCGCCTGGCCGATGGATCGGCCGGGGTGGTGGTTGGCACCCACGCGCTGTTCCAGGAGTCGGTCGAGTACCGCCGGCTGGGGCTCGTGGTCGTCGATGAGCAGCACAGATTCGGCGTTGTCCAGCGCTCCGCACTGCTCGAAAAGGGGCGTTCGCCCCATCTCCTGGTCATGACGGCGACGCCGATCCCGAGGTCTCTCGCGCTCACGGTCTACGGTGATCTCGATCTTTCTCTGATCGACGAGCTGCCGCCCGGACGACGGCCGGTACGGACCGTCCTCCGCCCGTCGGATGCCCGCGGGCGGGTCTTCGAGTTTCTGCGGCAGGAGATTGCGGACGGTGGCCGGGTCTTTGTCGTCTACCCCCTCATCGATGCCAGCGAGGAAATCGACGCGGCCGCCCTCGCGGAGCACGAGGACGAAGTGCGCGCCCTCCTGCCGGGTGTCGAGATGGGGATTCTCCACGGCCGGCTCTCGCGACCGGAACGTGAGGATGTCGCGGCGCGTTTCCGTGGCGGTTCTCTACAGGTCCTGCTCGCAACGACCGTTGTCGAGGTCGGGGTGGACGTGCCGGAGGCCACGGCCATGGTGATCGAGTCGGCGCAGCGGTTCGGACTCTCACAGCTCCACCAGCTTCGCGGACGAGTGGGCAGGGGCGAGCGGCGGGCGTGGTGCGTGCTTCTTGCCGATGAACCGATGAGCGACGATGCGAGACGACGACTCGAGGTCGTGTGCGAGAGCCACGATGGGTTCAAAATCGCGGAATCGGATCTCGAGATGCGAGGTCCGGGCGAGCTCACCGGAACCCGGCAGTGGGGTCCGGCGGGCTTCCGGTTCGCCAACCTGGTCCGTGATATCGACCTCATCGAGGATACAAAGAACCTCGCCGCAGCCCTGGCCGAAACCGGCGACCTGGCGCGCGTACGCAAACGTCTCGCCAAGTATCATCGCGTACAGCCGGCGCGGCAGGGAGGGTGAGCTCGCATATCTCACCAGCGCTCGTGGCGTGGGAGGCGATCCGGATCGTCCTTCATCTACGGGCGAGACGCCCGCACAATCCGGTTTCGCGCCGCGTACTGCGGCGTGCCACACCCGCTGGCGAGGTGCGTGTATTTCGAGCCGCCATTTCACCCGAAATCCTCACCAGGTCGCGCAGCGACATGGTGAGGATCTCGGGTTAGTGGCACAATAGACCCATCGTTGATCGGAGGAGGAGGAACGAACCGTGGTTAGGGATTACTACCGATGGTTGCGGGTGCAGCTTCAACAATCGCAAAAGATCGTCGGTGGAGAATGGCGATGAGTACGGGCGGCGGAAATCCCGAGCTCGTGGTGGACCCGACCGAGCTCGCCAATCTCGACGACGGACCCTCGAAAATGTCCGCCATCCCCGGCAGCCGGATGTTCGAGATCAGCGGGGCCCTCAAGGTCTTTCGCGAGCACGACCCGGACGGCGCAGTCTTCGACGCCAGCCAGGGTGACGGCGGCGCCAGCCTACCGGGAGTCTCCCCCGAAATCCTCGAAACGGCCCACCGCCTGCAATGCGAGCATGGCACCGGCTACGACAAGCCCTTCGGAACCGCTGAATTCCGCCGTGCAGTGGTGGAGGACTATTGGGGTCTGGATGCCTCTACCGGGTGGGGTCCGACAAACGTCATCGCCTGCCAGGGCGGTCGTGACGCACTCGTAAAGGCCTACGACGCGATTCAGTTCCTGGGGCACGGGCGCCACGGCGACTTCGTCGTCACCTCGAGGGTGCCGTGGATCTCATACAACTGGGGGCCGTACGCCATGGGCGCCAACGTCATGCTGGCTCCCGGCCGCGAAGACGAGGCGTGGGCCCTGACCCCGGCCGCCATCGAGGCGTGCGCCGAGACGGCCGCCAACCTCGATGGGCGTCGCCTCGCTCTGCTGGTGATCACGAGCCCGGACAACCCCACCGGCCGCGACATGAGCCCGGAACGGCAGATCGAGTTGGCGCGGGCGGCATTTGCCGCGGATGTCCCGTTCGTTCTCTTCGACTGGATTTACCATCGGGTGACCGACGAGGCGCCGTACGATCTCAACGCATTTCTCGGCGCCCTGGAGCCGGACGAGAGGGAGCGCTGCATCTTCCTCGATGGCATCACGAAGTCGCTCGGTGCGAGCAACATCCGCAACGCCCACCTGGTGGCCTCGGAGGCGGTGGTCCGCTTTATCCAGAGCCGCGCCTCGCACGCCGTGATCCCTTCCTTTCATTCGCAGGCGGTCGCGATCGCAGCCTACAGGATGGGGTTCGACACCGCCGCTGCGGGGATCATCTCTCCGACCAACGAAAGCCGTGCCGTGGTCGAGGGCTTCCTGGAGGACCACGAGATCAACCACATCCTCGGCAAGGGCTACTACGCCTTCCTCGACATGGGGCCGTGGCTGGAAAGGGCGGGCCTCGCCGACAGCGGCGAGCTCGGTGCGGTTCTCGCCGAGCGCTTTGGCCTGGCCGTGGTCCCCGGAGTCTACTTCTCGGAATTCGGCGCGAATTGGATTCGCTTCTCCTACGCGCTGCCACCCGAGACGACAGCAGCCGCTCTCGATCGCCTATGGGAAGCGCTGTCGTCGCTGTGAGGGCGGCGCTGACCCGTTCCGATTGGGGACGCTTTGCCGAGAAGGTGCTCCTTGCGCTCGAGAACTCGCAGCGGGGCGACCCGCAGAGCGGCACCTCGGGGCTCGAGGTCGAGTTCAACATCCTCGACCCTGATCTGACCCCGGTGGCGAGGGTGGGTTACGGCCCGGAAGGACACTCCTTCGCCGACTATCTGCACGACGAACGGCTGCCGGAATGGGTCCGCGAGCGCTTCCAGCTCGAGGTCTTCCACTGGATGACCGAACTCACGACCCAGCCCTGCTTCTCCGCGCGGGCGACTGCCGCCCAGGCGCGGCTCCTCGAGGGCGTGCTTCTTGACACGCTGGCCGACATCGGTCACTCCTTCGGGACCTCGTTTCTGGCGCTGCACGGCAACATCCCGCACCCGGCAGAGATCAATGGTACGAGCATCCCGGGCGGCTGGAACCTGGCCCGGCAGCGCTATCTGCGACGCTGCGTCGATCTCTTCGGTGACCGCCTCGCCACCGCCGGCATCCACACCAACCACAGCTTTCCAGAGACCCTGCTTTCGTGGGACTTCTTCCACCTGCCGCTGTCCGAGCGCAAGGGCCGCACCATCGAGGACCACCGCAACCAGGCGGTTATCCGGGCGACCCGGCTGCTGCGTCCCATGTGCCCGGTGTTCATCGCCGTCAGCGCGGCCTCCCCCTGGGCCTGCGAAGAGGTGGACGGCTGCAGCGAGGTGGTGCTGAGCGACGACGACTCGCATCGGTTGCTCGCCTTTCCGAACCCGGAGGAACTCGACGTTCCCGGTCTCTACGCCGGCCACGGCGAGTATCTGGATATTTCCTACCGCCTGGTGCGGTCGGGGGTGCGCTTTGGCGCCAACAACTGGACGCCGGTGCGGGCGCGCTCCGATGTCGACCCGGTGCGGCGCAACATCACCGCCACCAGCGAGCAGCTGCGCGAGCTCTACAAGCGGGGGATCTATCCGATCGGCGAGCATGGCGGGCTCGAGGAGGCTGAGCAGGCCCTGGTGATCGAAAATCTCTGCGCGCGGGTTGATCTACCCATGAACCGGGTCGAGGTACGCACCGACGAGGGCGGCGACGACCTCGAATTGTCGGCAGCCAAGGTGCTCTTCAAAGACTTGCTGATGCTGAGGATTTACGCCGAGCCCTCCTACGGCGCCGGCTACACCTACGACGCCGACGACATCGCCCGCACGCGGCGCAACGAGGAGGCGGCGGCCCGTCGCGGACTCGACGCCGAGATCGAGGACCCCGGGGGACGTGGCAAGACAAGCATCCGCCACGACCTCGGACGTCTCCTGTCCGAGGTCGAGCCGCTGGCCGAGGACCTCGGCGTCTCTGAGCAGCTCGAACCACTGCGCGAGATGGCCGGCGGCGGTCCGAATCCGGCGGCAACGATCCGGCGCTGGATTCTCGACGAGCTCGGTGACGATCCGCGGCGATCCGCGTCCGGCTCGCCCATCGTCCCTGCGACGCTGCTCGGCGAGTGGTTCGAACAACACCGCAATCTGGTCGCTCGCGAGGTGTCGGAGATCGCGGCGCGGCCGGAGGATCACGGCGCCGAGTGGCCAAAGCTGGCGCCCCTGGTCGTCGGTCTCGAGCGGATGGCCGAGGAGCGCCCCGAGATGCCGATTCGTCTCGGTCGCGCCCGGGCGCCGCTGGTGGTCGAAGGCGTCGCCGATCGCGCCGGGGAGGTGCTCGAGCTCGCGGCCGATCTGGTGCGCATCCCGTCGGTCACCAACTGCCCCGAGGAACGCGTCGCCCATGTCTTCTCCTGCGCCGGCTTCATCGCCAACCGGCTCGCGGCGGGCGGTCTTAATGTTCGCCTCTTCGACCGCGGCCGCTACCCGGCCGTGTTGGCGAGCTTTTCTCGTGCGCCCTCTCCCGAGGTGATGCTCTGCGGTCACTTTGACGTCGTCCGTCCGGAGCCCGACGACAGCCAGTTCGAACCCAGGGTTCAGGGCGACTACCTGTGGGGGCGTGGGGCAGCCGACATGAAGACCGTGGTCGCGAGCTACATGGTGTGGATGCGCGAGCGCGCCGCCGCCGGTCCGCCGTACCCGCCCTTCAACCTGCTCCTGGTCGGTAACGAGGAGAACGGCGAGGGTGATCCGTTCGGTACCCCCCACGTCCTGAAGACCCTTGAAAAGGAGAGCGGCTGGCAGCCGCGGCTGATGCTGGTGGGGGAGCGCACCGGCGAAACAGGCGACGAGCTCCACGGCGCGGTCTGCACCGAGAGCCGCGGCATTCTCCGAATGCAGGTCACGGCCCGCGGCGTGTGCGGCCACACTGGAATCAGTGGCAGCCCCGCCGATCTCCTCGACAAGCTGGTCGAAGTGCGGAGCGTGCTCGGCGCCGCCTTCAAACGCCACCTGTCCCTGTCGAGCCTAGACGGCTGGGAGACCACCGCCCGCTTTCCCTTCCTCAACGTCGGTGAGCCCGGGGTCTACAACATCACCGCCGGCAGCGGTGTGCTCGGAATCGAGGTCCGACCCATCCCCGGGGACGATCTCGAAGGCCTGGTCGCCGAGGCCGGGGCCCTGTGCGGGGAGCTCGGCCTCGAGGCCGTCGTGGAGGTCATGGAGGCAGGCGTGAGTTGCCCGCCCGACAACCCCCACCTGGCCACCCTCCTCGTCGCCGTCCAGGAGGTCTCAGGAGAGCCCGCCGCCATTGGCAAGAAGAAGCCCGGTTCCTCCGCCCGTTTCGCCCCCGGTGGCAACCAGGTCGTGTGGGGCCAGACCGGCATCGGTCCTCACTCCCGCGAAGAGCGCCACTTCATCCCGTCGATCGAGCCCTACCTCGAGGTCCTCGATGCGTTCGCAAGGAGAGTGGGGGAGGGCTGACGACCGCAACAGGGGATTGGTGAGAAATGCGGGCTATAGTTGGCAGCCGTGAGACACGAGAAACACCACCTTCCGTTGGCCGGGCTGCTCAATCTCTTCGTGACCTACCTGGTGTGGGGCAGCACCTATCTCGCGATCCGGGTGGCGGTGCGCGAGGGGGCCGGGTGGGGTCCGTTCTGGATGGGTGCGACGCGGGTGCTGGTGGCGGCGGCGCTGTTGTTTCTCTTCAACAGGCTCCGCGGTGCACGGCTCAGGCCGACCCGATTCGAGCTCGGAGTTTTGGCGGTCACTGGTCTCCTCTTGTGGGTTGGTGGTAACGGCGCCGTCAACTGGGCCGAGCAACGCATCGACTCGGGTCTGGCGGCGCTGATCGTGGGCTCGATGCCGATCTGGGTAGCGATGATGGAAAGCCTGATCAACCGGCGCCGGCCGTCGATGCTCCTCTCGTCGTCGCTGGTGATCGGTTTCGGCGGGCTGGTAGTGCTGGCCTACCCGATGCTGGAGGATGGCGTGAAAGCCGATCTGCTCGGCGTCTTGGCGGTGATCTTCGCCGCCGTGAGCTGGGGTTTTGGTTCGATCATTGTCAGCCGGCGGCCGCTGGCCCTCGATCCGATTGTCATTTCGGGCTGGCAGCAGCTCGTCGGCGGGGTGGGATTCGCCGTTGTCGCGCTCCTGGTCCGCGAGCCGGCGCCGCGGCCGACCCCCGAGGCATGGGCGGCATGGGCCTACCTGGTGGTCTTCGGCTCGCTGCTCGCCTACACCTCGTTTGTCTACGCCCTCAAGCTCCTCCCGACGACGGTGGTGATGACCTACGCCTACGTCAACCCGGTGATCGCGGTCCTCCTGGGTTGGCTGATCCTGTCCGAACCGATCACGGCCTACACTCTCGTGGGAATGGTGTTGATTGTCGGTGGCGTGTACGGGGTTTTCCTCGACAAGGGGAAGCGCCGCGTCGCGAATTAGGAATTTTGAATGAGGAATTAGGAATGCCGCCCACCCGCCCCGTCAATCTTGGGGAAGGGCGGATGGGAATTCCTAATTCCTAATTCCTAATTCCTCATTCTCCGATGATCTTGATCATGATCCGCTTTTGTCTTCTGCCATCGAACTCCCCGTAGAAGATTTGCTCCCAGGGGCCGAAGTCGAGGCGGCCGTCTGTGATGGCCACCACCACCTCGCGGCCCATGATCTGACGCTTGTGGTGGGCGTCGGCGTTGTCCTCGCCGGTGCGATTGTGGTGGTAGCGTTCCGGGGATGAGTCGAAGGGAGCGAGCTCCTCGAGCCATTTCTTGTAGTCGTGGTGGAGACCGGACTCGTCGTCGTTGATGAAGACCGACGCGGTGATGTGCATGGCATTTACCAGGCACAGCCCCTCGCGGACTCCGGACTCACGGACCGACTCCTCGACCTGGGGTGTGATGTTGACGAACTCCATACGCTCTTTGATGTTCAGGGCGAGCTTTACCGTGTGAGACTTCACGAGCCGCTCCTCTCCCGGTTTTTGGTCCTCACGTCGACCCACCGCCCGAGCGCCCGTACCGCCCGGTCGGCGGACCGGAAGACCGGCAGACCTCCGGTCTGCAAGGCGTCGGCCAGGGGGTTGAAGAGAACGCCGGAGTCGACGACGACGAGCAGCGGTTTGTCACTGGCGGCGGCGACGTCGGGCAGGAGACGGGCGATGGATCCCGGATCGAGGATGGATTCGTGGTGGTCGTCGCCGGGGGCGAGGGTCTGCATGGCCGGCGTCAGCGGCACGATGCCCGCAACCACGCCGTCGATGGCGTCGTCGTCGAGCGCTTCCTCGATGATCTTGGCGTAGGCGGCGTCGCCTGCCATCGGCGTCACGTCCAGAGGGTTCTTCACGTCCACCAGGCCGTCGAGGCGGTTGTCCGCCAAGGTCCTTGCCATGGCCTCCTCGGTGCCAGGGGAGAATGGCGGCAGCAGAAGCTCGGCGTCCTCCTGGCGGATCGAGTCCGCCATTCCGACCGACTCGTAGCCGGCGTTGGAGATCGCGGCCAGACGCTTGCCCCGCGCCGCCTTGCCGCGCAGCGCGAGCGTCACCCGCAGGAGATCTTCGAAGTCGGCGAAGTCCGCGGCGACGAAGGCGCCGGCCTGGGTCAGCGCTGATTCGCAGACCGCGAAGTCGCCGGCGACGGAGGCGGTGTGGCCGGCGGTGGCGGATCGCCCTTCGGAGGTGCGGCCGGCCTTGTAAAAGACCACGTCTTTACCGAGGGCGACGGTCTGCTTGACCGCGGTGGCGAAGGCGAGCCCGTCGCCAGCTTGGAATCCTTCCATGTAGACCGCGAAGACCTCGACCGCCGGATCGTCCTTGATGTAGGCGAGAAGGTCGCCGGCGGTCAGGTCGATCTGATTGCCGATCGAGAGCGCGTAGACCGGATCGAGACACGGCATGCGGCTGAGATTCGAGATGATGAAGGCGCCGGATTGGGAGATGAAACAGAGCTTGCGCGGGCGATCGCCGCGCGATTTCGGGAGCTTGGCGTCGGGGATGAACATGGTGTCGTAGCGGCCAGGATGGGAAATTACTCCCAGGGAGTTGCCGCCGAGGACGACGGGGCCGCCGCCCGGCGACAGGTGAGCGGCGCAAATGCGCCGTTTGAGCTCCGATTCGAGGCCCTGGCTGCCCTCCTTCTCGCCGAGACCACCGGGAATGAGGATGACCGCTTCAGCCTTGTCGTGCTCGATCAGATCGGCGATGACTGACGGCACCTGGGGAGCGCCCACCGCGACCACGAAAAGATCGACCTTGGTTGGTAGATCGGCGATCGTCGCCACGCACGGCGCGCCGTCGATCGCCTCGGCGGTTGGATGGACGACGTGGACGTGGCCTCGGTCAAACCCGCCATCGAAGAGATTGCCGAGGATGATCCGGCCCATATTCCGGCTGTTCTCGGAGACCCCAATGACGGCCGCCGATTTGGGTCTGAGGAGGCTGCTGATCTTTGTGATCGGTCGCGGTTGAGGGAGGGCGGTCGCCGCTCTGAACGAGCAGACACCATCCAACGGAGCCATCCGGCCTCCGGACACGGCGAAGGGGTTGACCTCCATCTCCTCGATGTGGAATTGCGCATCCGGGTTGACGTTGGAGAAATGGTTTGCGAGATCGATGAAGGCCTGAAAGCATTCTACGAGGATTGCGTCGTCGAGCAGATGGCGTGAGCCGCGCATCGAGCCTGAGAGCCGCGCGTAACTCAGTGTGTTGCGGAACAGCTCGAAGAACTCCTCGCCGGTGACCGAGCCGGTCGGGGCGATCGCCACCGCTGCGCCCCTCTTCATCTTGCGGGCGAGAACCTCCATCTCGACGCCGCCGAGCCCGGCCGAGATGATGGGGCCGAACTCATCGGTGTCACGAATGCCGACGAATAGCTCGGTGGCGAATCCCTGCGCGTCCGATGGCATGAAGCTGCACAGGAGGATGCCTATGATGCGGTCGGCCAGCCGCTGCTCGAGGCCGCGCCCCCTGCGACCGGCGAGAGCGGCCGAGGTTTCTCCCGTGTGGCCCTCGAGATACGCGCCGTAGGCTTCCGGCACCTCGCGCAGCATGAGGTCGAAGGCTGCCTCCACGGCACCCAGCTCGCGGGCGACGATGCGCACACCACGCGCCTCGGTCTTGTGGGTGATATCGGGCGACACGACCTTGAGCACCACCTTGTCGCCGTCGAGGCTTTCGAGGTCGGCGGGTGTGGGCCGGTTGCCGGTTGGGATGAGCCGGTTCACCGGCGCCGCCTCGGCGCCGGTGGCCTCGAGCAGATCGTAGCACTCGTGCTCGTACAGGCTGGACCGCCCCTCGGAGCACGCCGCACTCAGTATCTCGTGGATCTTATTGCTGTCAATGGACGGCATGCGAGCCCCCAATTCTCAACTCTCAACTCTTTACTCTTTGCGTCAGGCAAACGCCGCGGCCTGGTCGCACGCCACGGCCTCGGTCACCGCGAGCACGGCCTCGAGCTTGCTCTCGTCTGAGCCGATCGCCTCGGCCCAGGCGCCGGCGTACTCGGGGTCGATGGTCTCAGCCGCGAGCTTGGCGGAGAGCTTGATCGCGGCCAGCCGCGGCATCCCGCCATCCACCAGCCCGCGGAAGAAGAGCCCGGCGGCACGGCCGTATTTGAAGGCGCGCTGGTTGACGGCGACAATCTTCTCGCCCTTACTGGCGAAGAGCACCTCGACGAACCGCAGGAGCTGTTCGTCCGAGAAGTCGAGGAGATCCGAGGCGGCGCCGATCGCGGCCATATTCTGGGCACGGAGGTTGCCGGCTGCCTTGGCGATGTGGGCGGTGTCGACCATCACGATGTTGTCGAAGGCCGCCAGCTGGGCCAGCAGATCGTCTGTTTCGGGGTAGTCGGGGATGTTGACGTACGGTGTGATACTCGTGACGACCCAACCATCCGGCTGGAGAAAGTGCCAGTAGCGCAGCACCTCGAGAGGCTCGATGCTGAGAATGAGGTCGGCGCGGCCGGTGGGGATGATGTCGGAGTGGATCTCCGAATCGCCGTACCGCAAGTTCGACTGCACCGCGCCACCGCGCTGGGCCATGCCGTGGACCTCAGCCTGCTTGAAGTGAAATCCGGCGTCGAGTGCTGCGTTGTCGATGACAAATGCGATCGAGAGTATGCCCTGGCCTCCGACACCGGCGAGGATGATGTTCTTTTCCACCACAGCCCCCTCAGCTTATCCCGTGCTTGACCGCTTCGATGCAC
>RCNG010001102.1_pt1 | contig 13176 bp, 15 predicted proteins | sample 2041371 | NCBI WGS metagenome assembly RCNG01 (sample SAMN09708227, study PRJNA481090) | Marine sediment metagenome, whole genome shotgun sequencing project. | biome: marine sediment; feature: ocean; material: sediment; isolation source: Sewage treatment plant 1 marine sediment (STP1) ... | reverse complement strand
CTCCACCAGCGGCCCCCGCCAGTCCCACCGGTCCGATCGAAAGACTGGAGACGGAAAACTCCAGGCCCACCACGAGATCAAACTCAAAGTCCGGCCGCCCATAAGAGAACGCGTCAACGTCGATAAAGGGCGCGGGCGGTCCGGGAAGGGGAAGAATCGGACCTGCACCAGGCAGAAACACTCCCCCACCGGGCACATGAATATTGTCCGGCAACAGACCACTCGGACTGGGGAGGCCACTGCCTGGCGGACCTGCGGCCACGGAAAAATGCTGAGCCTCGGTTTGAACTGCGGCCACGATCATCATGATGCAGGCCATTGTACTCGTGTAGGTGAACGTCTTGCTCATCTGCTGTCCCTCCTTGCGTTGGATTTCGACTTGCCTAACAGCGCGTCCGCCCCGGTCCTGAACGACGATCCAAACGACGTTGCACCGATGGCAGGATCCTAGCGGAAACCGCCTGCTGATTCAATCTGGAAGTCTGCCGAAAGAGGAAATTCCAGGCCTGTCACCGGGCCGATTCGACAAATCGACCCTTGGTGTAAGATCCGTCGCTGACGGACGCCACCAGGTAGAAGTTGCGGGTGGTGATGCCGAACACCAGGCGCCAAACCTGCTCGATGGTGAAGAACAGCCCCAGACAAGTGAGTCGCGCCGCTGTGGCCGGATTGCGGCGGCACTCGTACACGAGTCGTTGGGGCGCGGATAGAACCCGTCGAGCAATGGTCTTTCCTTCGAGGAAGCAGTCCAGGTCTCCGGCCAGGTCGGACATGGTGGCGTAGCGTTCACCCGGGGCTTTCTCCAGGCACTTCAGGCAGATGTATTCCAAGTCCGATGGGATGTCGGCACGGAGCAGATGGGGTGCGACCGGCTCTCGGTGCATCAACCGGCACTCGTTTCCCGCACCGTTCACATGTCGGCATACCCATCAACCTTCTCCCCTACTCTCAGCATACCCCATCTGCGCCAAGTCTACAGATCCCGACCGTATCTTCTTGCCGCTGACCCGGGTCCTTTTCTACTGGACGAAGGCCTTGATTTGCGGGAGATGCAGGCGCATTGTTCAGGGATGCAAACAGTTCCTTCTCTTTCGCAGAAACGCCGGGTAACTGACACCGCATCGCTGGCTCAATTCAAGGTGTGCGTGCCCTGCCAGGCCGCCTGCCCGATCATGCAGGATGTGCCGGGCTACATGGAGGCGATCGCCCGGGAAGACTACGAAGAAGCCTATCGGATCAATCGCCGGGACAACGTGCTGCCGGGCATCCTGGGGCGCATCTGTCATCGGCCCTGCGAACCGGCCTGCCGACACGGACGCGCAGGACTGGGCGAGTCGGTTCAGATCTGCTTCCTCAAGCGATCCGCCGCCGACTTTGGCCTGCACCCAGTGGAGCCCACCATCACGTCCAACGGCAAATCCGTTTGCATCGTCGGGTCCGGACCCGCCGGGCTCACCGCGGCCAACGACTTGGCCCTGCGGGGATGTGCCGTGACCCTGTTGGAGCAGTTCGACAAGCCGGGCGGCATGTTGCGGCATTCGATTCCGGCCTTTCGCTTACCGGTCGACGTGGTGAAGAAAGACATCCAGTCCATCATCGACCTGGGCGTGACCGTTCATACCAACGTGCGTATCGAGTCCCGAGAACAAGTGGAAGACTTGCAGGTGACGCACGACGCGGTCATCTTCGCCACCGGGTGCATGGTGCCCTCCAGGCTGGAACTGGCGGGCCAATTGGATATCGAGGGGTTCTACTGGGGGCTTGATTTCATGATGCAGTCCGCCCAAGGCGAACTGGACATCCATCCGAAAAACGCAGTCATCATCGGCGGCAGCTACGTCGCAGTGGACTGCGCCCGGACTTGCTTCCGGAGCGGAGCCGATCAAGTCACCATGGCCTATCGCCGAACCAGGGACTATCTGCGCGCCGGGGCGATGGAGCTGGAGGCGCTCGACGAAGAGGGCGTTACCCTGGAGTTCATGACCTCGCCGGTCGAAATCCTCTCCGAAGGCGGCAAGGTCACCGGCGTGAAGATGATTCGCAACGAGATCGACGCGGACGGCTTGGCACAACCCGTTTCGGGCTCTGAATTCACCCTTTCAGCCGACATGGTCATCCTTGCCATCGGGCAGGAGGGCGAACGCTACGATCTGGACCACCCGGCCACCGGAACCCCTTCCTGGCTGTACCACGCAGGCGATTTCAAACACGGGGCTGGAACGGTGGTCGAAGCCTGTGCGGACGGGCGCGCGGTCGCGCGAGAGGTTCATCAGGACCTGACCGGGGTGCAAGTGGACGATGGCATCGAGATCGAAGAGGTCGATTTGGAATCCATGCCGCGAGCCGTCGCCTATGACGGACGTGCGGCCGCGGAGATGCCGACCCTACCGGTCAAGAAGCGCCGCCCCGGCGAGAGCGAAGTCGAGCTCGGCTACAGCCGCGAACAGGCGACGGCCGAAGCGCACCGCTGCTATCTCTGCCAATACCGGTTCCAGATCGACGAATCGCACTGCATGTTCTGCGGCCTGTGTATCGAATTTGCGCCAGTGGGTTGCATTTCTTTGCTGAAAGATCCCGCGCCGTCACCGGACGGCCCCGAAGGCGGCGAACCGTGGCGGCACCTGGAAACGGCCGCCGGCATCGTGATCGATCAGGACGCCTGCATCCGTTGCGGGGAGTGTGCAAAGGTGTGCCCCACCGGCTGCATCTCCGTGTCGAAGTGGCAGGGGCACCGGGACCCGACTTCGACGTAGCCGGAAAATACGATTTGGAGTGCGGCGACCTGGCGCCGCTTTTGCATCGGAAAGCGCCGCCAGGTCGGCGCACTCCAAATCGCGTATCGCCTACTTGATGCTCAGACCTGATACGGAACGAGGACGTCCACCTCGTCCGGCGGAAAGTCTTTCGTGTTGCGCGTAACCAGCAGGCTCCCTTGCTCCCTGGCCGTCGCATAGATGATGGCGTCCGGGACACGCATTCGAAATGACCTGCGGACCTCTACACTCCGTTCGCAAACGCCATCATCCACGGGCTGGATTTTAAACCGCGCCAGGAATCGACGCGTGACCTTGTCCTCCTCGGGCGTTTGCACGCCGACCAGGACTTCGAGTTTGGTGATGATACTGATCCACGGATCCTGGTACTTGCCCAACAGGCTCTTCGCCTCAGAAATTCCATTGAGGTAGTCGATCAGAATATTGGTGTCAAAGACGGCCTTCATTCTTCACCATTCCTCGCGAAGCCTTTGCTGGTAATCCAGTCCGTCTTCGCCCCGCCCCTGCCAAATCCCAAAGGCTTCGTCACCCTCCTCAGACACCCGTGTGGCGAGATACTGGGCGATGGCTTCGCGGATCACCGCAGCACGAGAAACCTTTTGCCGTTTGGCCAATGCATCCAGCACCGGCGCAGTCTCGTCGGGAATATCAATAATCGTCCTCATTTGATATATGATAACGATATATGATGACTTGTCAAGGGCCCGCGACTTCTGCTATTCCGGGCGGGATGCCTCCAGCGGGTTCTCCCAGTCCAAACCCGCAAACCGGGCGAAATCCGAGTCGTTGGTATATAAACGCGCCCGGTGCTCAATTGCGTATGAGGCAAGAACGGCGTCCGACAAGATTGCCCCGCTGGCCATCGCGTTGCGCATGAGGTCCATAACTCTGGCGAAGTGAGTCGCGCTCGGTACCAGAACGCGCACTTGAGGTAGAGCCAACCAGGTTTCCACCACCGTCCGGGCATCGGCCAGGGGGACGGCGGCGGAGCCCAATCGCCGATTCGTCGCAATGCGCACAAACCCGAAGCTGATTTCGTGCGGCAGGGCGATGAGCTCCTCTCCATTCATCGCGCCCTCCCACCATCGCTTGGCGCGCTCATGCTGAACGACATGAGGGTTGTACGCGTACAGCAGGAGATTCAGATCCGGGAGGATCATGAACTCAGCTCATTGAGCGTTCGGTCATCGTCCCACTGGTCGGCCAATTGATTAAAGCTGGGCAGACCGGAAGGGAACGGTTCGCAAAACAGGGGCTCCGCAGTGACCTCCCCGTTGCGCGGGGCCAAGGCCTGGCGTACCGCACGGTTCAGAACCGCCTTGAAAGAGAGGCCGGTGCGGCTCACCTCTTCCTTCAATAGCGCCTCCGTATCCGACTCAAGGGTTACCGTTGTCCTCATGCTGATATCATAGCATCAATCTATGTGCTGTCAAGACAGCACAGAATTTGCTACACCAAATCGCCACGGCGGAAGAGGCCGTAACCCAAGGCGGCGCAGATCAGGCCCAACAGGAACGGATAGACCATCGCCCACACCAGGTAGGCGTTGGTCCCGAAGTGGTCGAGGATGACGTAGGCCGCCGGACCCAGCAGCACGAGCTGCGGATCAAACAACATCATGGCTGCGGTTCGGAAGACTTGAAGCGGATTCGCCAGCGCGATCACCACCGCGGTTTCCGCGGGCAGGCCCTTGCTGATCATGACCCCCAACAGGATCAGGTCCATGAACAGCAACAGGAACAGCCACGTCATCAGGGCGACGCCCTGTGCGAGATCCGACGAGCGGGACAGGCTGGAGATCAGCATGCCCATGCCGAGAAAACACCAGGCCAACGAGGTGAGAAAACCGGTATAAAACAAGGTCTGCGTCCAGGGAATGGGCAAACCCTTGGTCTTTCCCCACACCACTGCCAACGCCATCGCGAGAAACACGGGAAGAAAAACGACCAGGAACCGGCCCAAGAGTTTACCCCAGTACCAGGCCGAGAGCGGGACCGGCAACGACAGCATATACTCGAGCACCCCGCTCTCGCGATCACCAGCCACCGATCGTACGGTGCTCACCAGCACAAAGATCGGCAGGATCGCGATGGTGATCTGCAAGTACGTCACCAGCAATCGGGAAAGTCCGGTGAACCCCATGATGCGCGACTCGGTGAGGCCGGAGACAAACAACCCCACCACCACCCCGCCGAACACAAACAGATAGACAAAGAACCACTTTGCCCGCAGGGACTCGGTGATGTCGGCAACCGCCATACGCATCAGATGCTTCATGGTGCCGACGGCATCCCGTGCTGATGTGGACGCTTCCGGTTCTTGATGTGCTCCACGGCCTGGGCAAAATCCAGCGCGCCCTCCGCGGGTTCACCCTGGGCGCCAAGTCCGTAGTCCATCGGCGTCGTCTTGCCGGTGACATACACAGCGCTCCGAGCGTCAATCCACTCCCCATCGCGATGATCATTCACCCAAATCTCGGTACGCGCATCATCCTTCCACGACTGCCCCTCAACCCAGATCACCGCGCAGCCCAAATCGTCGAACAGGTAGAGGCTGGTCGATTCCCCTGCCGGCCCCCCGCGTACCTGCGCCGAATAGTGCGGATCACTCACCGTCATAATACAGCGCGCACACATGTCGCGATCCCAACGCACCTCGCCCGGCCCCGTCTCCGGCGCCCGCGAACACCCCAACAGCACGACACAACAAATGAATCCTATCCAAAGACTTTTCATTTCAAGAATTTGAACAAAAGGAAACAAAGGTCACGAAGTTAGAGAATCTCAGTTCTCTTCGTTGCCTTCTGTTCAAAAATAGATCTGGTTTTTTCATGGTTCAATTTTTCTTTTCATCCAGTTTTATGCCGGCGATGAGACCGGCGTAGCGGGAGAGCACGCCGAGGAAGCGTAATCGGTCGGGACCCGCCACGATGCCGCGCCAGACCGTGCCTTCTTCTTCCTCTTGAAATCCCCACTCTCGCACGGTTTCAGCAAACGCGGAATGAGGGCGGGTGAGTCGAATGCAACCGTCCAGCACGCTACCCAGCTCCACCTGATCGTCCACATGGTCGTTGAGTACGATGGTGCCGCGATCCAGCTCCACCACCCGATTGACCAGCGCCGCAACTTCATCAAGGCGATGGCTGGAGATCATCATGGTGGTGTTATCCTGGTGCTCCGCCAGCAGACCGAAAAAGGTATGCCGCGCCTCCGGCTCCAGGTTGGCGGCCGGTTCGTCCATAATCAGCACATCGCAGTCGCGTCCCAGCGCGAGACTGATCAGGAGCTTCTGCTTTTGTCCGCCAGAGAGTTTATCAAAGGGGCGGCGTCGAATATCGGGGATGAACAGGCCGAGGGTTTCGGCCACCTTGACCATGCGTTGGGGATCGCTCTCGCACACCCCGGCTGCAAACTTGATGAGCGAGCCTACCGGGATTTTCAGCAACGGCGGCAACTGAGGAACAAACCCAATGTGGCGCAGCACTTCGCGACGATTGGGGCGGGGCGCCAGCCCGTTCACTTTCACCGTTCCCCCACACTCGTATTCTCCCAGCAGACAACGAATCAGGGTCGTCTTGCCCGCACCGTTGGAGCCCACCAACGCGACGCGATCGCCGGTGCCGATCTCGAGATCGATCCCGGTGAGCACACGCACGCGTCGGAAAGATTTGGTGACGTTCTCAAACCCGATCACGTCAGGAACCGCCCAGCTTAAAATTGAACGTGAGGGAGTCGGTGGGGCAGGTTTCCACGCAACGCCCGCAGCGGGTGCAGTCAGGTCCGATATTTACCTTCACGTCACGTGCACGGCCCTTGATGATCGGGTTGAGCACATGAGGGACCATGCAGACGGTGCGACACTTTCCTTCGTGCAGACAGCCCTCGACGTTGTAGGTCACCTTTAGCGGCGACGTCGAACCCACCACACCATAGGTCAAGCCGATGGGACAGACATACCGGCACCAGGCGCGGCGGGAATAGAAGATTTCGAACAACAGCAACGCAACCACCCAAACCAGCGCGCCGCTGGTGCCATAGATCAGCGCGCGACTGACGATGCCGGTGGGTGAAACCGTTTCGTACACGGTGTAGCCGGTCCCGAGCGCCAACCCGGCGAACACCAGCCAAAACACGACGCGCGCCCGACGGTCCAACGGGTGATCTTTGACCCATCCCTTCTTCACCAACTTCAGGTGGAGGATCTCCGCCCACTCGGCCAGCAAGTGATACGGACAGACCCAGGAGCAAAATGTCCGCCCACCCAGCATCCACCAAAACATGAACACGGTCACGAGACCGATCACCAGGTTGATCTTCACCATGCGCGAGGCCAGCATCACCTGGAGCGCAGCATTCACATCGGCCATGTGAAAACCGACAAACCGGGATCCGGTCAGCGCCCCTTCGAGAATCTGGATGTCCAGTCGAACGGTCAGCCAATAGGAAATTACAAACAGCAAATTCACCGCGATCAACACGGCCCACCGACGGCGGCGCCACTTCTTCGGCTTCTCGCTGGTCGCGTGATGCGCATCTCTGATGTGCGTCACTTCGTCGAGATCCAGCTTTGTCCGGCGCCGATGGTGCACCTCTTGCGCGGCGGGCGAGATCTCTTCCGGCGTGGGGCGCCGGGGCTCACGCCCCAGCATGACAGCTACGGATTCCAGCCAGGGATTCATACCACGTTCCCTCTCGTCTCCGCGTGCGCCAGCGCAATCGCGGTGGGCTCAACCGGACAGATCATTTCGCACACACCACAGCCGACGCACCCTTCAAGGATCTCTGGCATAAACGTGCCGTCGCCCATGGGGGCGAGCCGGATCGCGTGTTTGGGCGGGCACTGATTTTCATCGCCGGAAGGAGGCTTGCCCGCCTCGCACTGCTTGATCTTGATCTCGATCGGGCATTGGCGAACACACAGGTCGCAGACCTCAAGATCATAGGGATGGTCGCTCACCGGAATGGGATTCCACCGGTCGACTTCGGCGTAGCGCAACGTCCCCTTGAACCCTTCGCCGCGCGCCATGCCCTTGAAGCCCTGGCCCTGCACCGCGAGGCACGCCTTGGGCCGTACCAGCTCGGCGATGGCCATGGTCGCTTCATGCGGATAGTTGATGTGGTGCGTCAACGCGCCGGTGGGGCAGGACAACACACACTGCAATCCGTCGCAGGAGAAGTCGCAAGCCTGGGCGCGCGCATCGATAAACGGGGTCCCCACGCCAAAGCCATCGGTCACGTCCGCCAACTTGATGGCGTGTACCGGACAGACCTGCACGCACTGGCCGCATTTGATGCAGGACGCGAGGAAGTCCGGCTCCGCCAACGCGCCGGGGGGACGCTGCCGCTTTTTCCAATGTCGCACCACCGGGATGAAGCCCAGCAACGATGCACCGATCACACCCGCCGAGGTCGCGAGCGTGCGCAGAAAGCGACGCCGTTGCACCGGTTGCTTGTACGGAGGTGGAGGGTTTTTCTTTCCTGGGCTCACTTCAGGTGCTCTCCAAATTCTCGGCTCGCCGGGGACGGCTCGCCCTACCTTGCGTTTGCCTGAATATAGTGGGTAGGGCGAGGCAGCCTGTCCGCCGTAGCGCTTGCTCGCAGGAGGATCCCGCCGAGCCGTGATCAGGATTAAGACTCACTGCCGTCTCCTTGCACTTGCTTGTTCATGCGGGGCGCGGAGTCGCGCAACAGCAAATTGGGTTTGGAAAACGGGGCCAGGCGTTCGAGGAAGTCGAGCGCCTCCAACATGGGAGAGCCCTTGAAAAACTGGGCGTGCGGCACATCGCGCCACAGGCGATCCGCATAGGCAAAGACCTCGTGTGGCGTGTCCCCTTCACCGTCCTTATCACGGTCGAATCCCTGGTAGTCGCTCCAGTAGTTTCCTTTCCACACATTGCGGTTGGCGGTCTTGCCGCCGGATACCAGGACTTGGGTGAGGTTGCCCGCAATTTGATTTCCATCAAACACACTGCCGTGCCAGTCATTGAGAAACCGGATGCCGATCCCGTTGTAGGCGATGAGGTTGCGTTCGAAGCGGTTGGTGGTATCGGGCTGGAAGGGCGAGACGTCGATGTAGAGGCCGCTGGCGCAATACAGAATCTCGTTGTCCTCGATGATGAGGTCCGAGGTCTCTTTGAATCCGATACCGATCCCGGTCGGACCGGCGGCATGGGCGATATGATTGCTGCGCACGATCACACCGTCACTATACATCAGAAAGATGCCGACGGCATTGTTGTAATAGCGGTTCTGCTCCACCAGGTTCCGTTGCGAATACATGAAATGCAGCGAATAGCGGGAGTTGGACGCCGTGTTGCGCGAAATGGTGTTGTCGGCGGAATACCAGACCACCATGTCGCGCACGTTGGAGATCACGTTGTCGGTGACCTTGTTGTGGAAGCTGTACCACAGCCGCACGGAGTCGCCCCGTTGACCCAGACTGCTCGGCTTGGAGCTGATATGGTTGCGACGCACGATGTTGTGTTCGGACTGCTGGAGATCGACCCCGAACAGGCAATCGTCGATGACGTTGTCCTTGATCACGTTGAACTTGCCGCGCACCTGGACGCCGGAGTCCATGTCGTTCGGCGACGAGCCGGAGCCGGTCAGGTGCAGACCCTTGATGGTGGCGCCATCGGTGTCGAGCAGGATGACCGTCCCCTTGCCGCCATTGTCGATAGTGACCTTTCCGCCGCCATCGATGGTAAGGGGCTTGTCCACCACCACCGGGCCCGCGTAGGTCCCGGGTTCCAACATGAGATACCCGCTCTCTTCCGCCTCATCCACCAGCGGTTGAAGCGGCGGATGCGCGGCGAAGACCGCGAAGGGCGCGCAGGCTGCGACCATCAGGGCCCTACGCAGCAACATGTGGCCAAATTGATTTCCGTCGCGGAGCTGCTTTGGGGCAAGGCCACTCCCGATCTTCCTCTTCCTCCGCCTTCCGATTGAGGAAGAGAAAGAGAAAGAGGAGGAAGAGGAAGACGGGGAACCAGACGACCCGCGCATGACGATTACTTGCCCTCGGCGGCGAAGTCTTTCCGACGCAACAAACCAGCCGCCGCCAGACACACTGAGAACAACACCATGTAGGCAAATCCGTAGTGCGGATAGGAGGCGGTGGTGAACTGGGCCACTTTGCCCTGGCCGAATACGGTGGGCATGAACGGCTTGAGCGTGAACGCACCCATTTCGTGCAAGTTGTGACCGTACCAACCGAGCCATGCCGAATAGACTAACACAAACAGAATGGGCAGCAAGATCGGCAGCAGAATCAGCAGCCAATAGAAGAGCCGCTTCTTGTACGCGGCAAGGATCATCAGACCCGTGCCGACCACGACCAACCAGAACACGCCATGCGCCGCGGCGGTCATCTTGACCACCATCGGTTTGATCTGCTCGGGGATGTTGAAGTAGCGACCAAGATTCTTTTCGTAGTGCCAGGCCAGGATCTGGGCACCGCTGCCGGTCCATTCTTCCCGTTCCGCTTCCGGGCGCCGCTCCTGGTCTCCCACGAATGCGAGGAACAACTTGTCGACCAGGGCTTCCTTCTCGCTCTTCTCTTCCACCACCTCTTTGACCGGCGCTTCTTCTTCAACGCCTTCACTCTTGGCCAGCGATGCTTTCAGCTGTGCGATCAAAGCCTCTCCTGATGAAAGCTGACCCGGCTCCTCTTCCAACTCGCCTTCGGCATCCACCGACGCGACCAGCCGGGTGATATAGCCCATACTCTGGTACTTGATACCGCCGGGACTGAACCAGGTCATGGCCAACCAGACGGTCACCGCAGCAAACGCGACCCCCATTACCGCCAACCGCACACCCGGGTTCACGAACATGAAGCCGAGAATCAGCACCCCCAACATGGCCAGGATGTGCATGGAGAAGGCGGTCTCGATCACCCCGCCCGACGCGATCGGGTACATCCCCACATAGTGGTTGATGGTATCCATCTCGTGGACGCAATCGAGGACCTCGTCTTCCGTGATTTCCGCGTTCTCCACCTTCTCGCAGCCATTGAGCACGCCGGTGAGATGGAAGTGGATACGCACCCCGTCGGGAAACGCCTCCGGCGGATAGTTGGGTGCTTCCAGCGACACCCACCAGATCGGCGAACAATAGATCAGCGGCAGCAACAGGATTGCCGCCAGGATCAGGAGACGAATCAGCCAGTTTCGAGATTTGCTTTGGGTCATGGGGGTTCTCGGGTGTCAGGTTTCAGTTTTCAGTTTTCAGTGTTCAGGACGGACCAACCCCTCTGAACACTGAACACTGAAAACCTGACTTCTTAGTCGAAGTCCGGGTTCAACCAATCTTTCGATTCGGCCACATCTTCCTTCGGCACCGGGGCGCGCGAGACGTAGTTCACGACCAACTTCATGTCGACATCGCTGAAGTCATTGATCTGCTTGACCATGTCGGGATTGGCGTTGCGCCGTTTGCCGTCACGAATCCACTCGAACTGGCGGAGCATGTAGTTGTAGTGCTGGCCCTGAATCCGCGGATAGAACTTCTCGGCAATGCCTTCGCCAGTGTCGCCATGGCATTGCACACAGTTGTCCGCATAGAGCTTCTTGCCCTGTTCAAACTCCGGCGTGCCTTCTGCCCATTCGCCCTTTCCGGGGTCGGGATTCATAGGCAGCTTGGCGATGTAAGCCACTACATCCGCCAACGCCTGGGCGTCGCCGATCGATTCCGGCAGGGCAAACGGGTACATGGTCGGGTTGTCACGGTTCCCTTCGCGGATGTCGGCCAACTGTTTGACCAGCACTTCGCGGTGCTGTCCCGCGAGTTGGGGAAAAGTGCCTTCTTTCGTCCCCCACCCTTCGGTCAGATGGCAACCGGCACAAACCTCATACACTACCAAGCCGTTCTTCATGTCCGGCTTCAGTTCCAATGCCTTGGAGCGCTCTCCGCCTTCTTCCATCCAAGCCTGACTGGAAAAGGCAAAACCCATTCCCAATGCGACAACCAATAGTCCTCGGTACATCTTCTTCATTGCTATCTCCTTCAAGGGGCCATGGTGGCGACGTAGTCAGCGAGGACCTTGATTTCCTCATCGGAGACCAGGTGCATGATGCCTTTCATCGCGGCGGACATGCCATTAGTGCGAACCCCGCTCTTAATGTCGATCATTTGCTGGAGCGCGTAGGCCGCATTCTGGCCGGCAATCTTCGGATACATCGGCAGGAGCGGCGTCTTGGCGTCGGCCCCATGACAGGTAAAGCAGACTTTGGTTTTGAAAAGGATCGCGCCGTCGGCGACGGGGGCTGCGTCCTCCGCACCGGCGGCGAAGCACCACACCCCTAAGGCGGCAATCATGCTCGCAGCCGCAATTTGTAATGATCGTTTCATGGACTCTCTCCGGGGAAAGAAAGACCGCCATCCCTCCAACGGGAAAGATGGCGGCCATTCGTTGATTACCTATTCAGGGTTGCGGACGGCGCCGTTTTCTTCCAGGTGGGTCTTGGCCCGCAAACCGAGGTCCGCGGTCTTCACCTGATACTGCCACCACTGGTTGGCCCACAGCATGGCGTTCTGCCAATCCTCTTCACCGGCTGCCGCTTCGGCCTTGGCTTGGGATTCCTTGGCAAAGCCGAGCTGGTCCGTCGCGTCCTCCACCAGGCTGACCACGATCGCGAAGTCCGCGTAGTTATGGCTGGTGATGAAGCCGACGACCTGGTCGATCACGCCCTGGGTGTCGATGTTGGTCTGGACCTGCTTCTCGTAGTCTTCCTTGGAGTAGACCGTGCCGACGGCCATCTCGGCATCCTTGGCGACATAGCCCTTGGGCTGCACCAGCAGATAGCCCTGCATCTCCAGGTGGAGGGCCGAGCAGAACTCGGTGCAGTAATAGGGATAGACGCCGGCCTTGTCGGCCAGGAAGGTGGTCGAAGCAGTCTTGCCCGGCTCTATGGAGAGCTGCACATTCTGCCCGTACATGGTGAACCCGTGCACTTCGTCCTGGGCGCGTTCCATGTTGGTGAGGTGGATGGAGACGGTATCGCCTTCGGTGACCTCAATGATCTCCGGGGTGATATGGGAACGGATCACCGTTCCGTACACGTCCACTTTGTTTCCTTCCCGCACGGTCTTTTCACGACCGGCGCGCGTCTTATAGGGTGACGGCGCATCCGCGCGGCTGTTCCAACCCAATTTGTAGCGCACCGCCGGTTTCAGCTTGTCGGCCTTGATGGCGACCACATAGTGGGGCTCACCCAGCGGGATCGGCATGTCATAGAGCAGCTTCATCTTGTCGCCACTGATGTCGATCAGCTGGTGATTCTGCGGATGCAGCGGACCCACCGGATTGAAGCGGTCGATGGAGAGCTTGTTCAGCGCCACCAGATATTTGCCATCCGGATTGACCGAATCGCCTTCCATGGTCATCAGGTGGCCCACGTTGT
>RCNG010001100.1_pt1 | contig 13188 bp, 7 predicted proteins | sample 2041371 | NCBI WGS metagenome assembly RCNG01 (sample SAMN09708227, study PRJNA481090) | Marine sediment metagenome, whole genome shotgun sequencing project. | biome: marine sediment; feature: ocean; material: sediment; isolation source: Sewage treatment plant 1 marine sediment (STP1) ... | reverse complement strand
TTACCCGTTGGTGTCGCTGCCGTACGCGGCGATTTTCGACGTGGCGATGTGGTTTCACTGAAAAGCGCGGCAGGCGATAATGTCGGACGTGGCATGGCGGAATACTCCGCAGACGAGGCGCGGCGACTGGTGGGAATTCGATCCGACAAGATCGCTGCGGTGCTCGGCTACGGTGGACGTGCCACCATGGTGCATCGCGACGAACTGGTTTTGTTTGAAAATGACTGAAGACCTTACTGATATTGCGGGCGACATGGTCGCTATGGGTAAAGCCGCTCGAGCAGCGTCCGCCGAGCTTGCGAGTTGTTCGGGTGAGCAGCGTGATTTGGCATTGCGCTGCGCAGCCGTAGCGCTGCGTTCGAACGCCGACTCAATTCTTGCAGCGAACCAAAACGATCTGACGGAGGCCCGCAAGCGGGGATGCAGCGCGTCGGTGCTCGATCGCCTGATGCTTGACGAAGAACGGATCGAGGCCATTGCCGGTAGCCTGGAGGCAATTAGTGAAATACCGGATCCGGTCGGCCGTGTCATGGCCGAATGGGAGCGACCCAACGGACTAAAGATCCAGCGAGTTGCCGTCCCACTTGGCGTTATCGGCATCATCTATGAGAGTCGTCCAAACGTGACGGCTGACGCCGCCGCTTTATGCGTGAAATCAGGAAATGCGGCGATATTGCGAGGCGGTTCCGAGAGCTTTCACTCGAGTCAGGCCATCTACAAGTGCATGCGCGAGGGGCTCGAAGAAGCCGATATCAATGTCGACAGTATCCAGATGGTGCCAACGCGAGATCGCGCCGCCGTCGGCTATTTGTTGTCATCGATGTCACAGTGGGTCGACGTTGTTGTTCCCCGCGGTGGAAAGAGCCTGATCAAACGCGTGCAGGATGAAGCCAGAGTTCCCGTCATTGGGCACCTTGAAGGGATTTGTCACGTCTACCTGCATTCCTCAGCCGATGCCGCGATCGCGCGCGATGTCGTGTTGAACGCGAAGATGCGTCGCACCGGCATTTGCGGTGCCGCCGAAACGGTTTTGGTTGATGCCGATGTCGCGCCGCGACTTTTGCCGGACGTTTGTCAGGCGCTCTTCGAGGCCGGTTGCGAAATTCGTGGCGATGAGAATGTTGTTTCCTTGATAAGCGGAGCGATAGAAGCCAGCGAAGAGGACTGGTCGACGGAATATTTGGATTCGATCGTCTCAATACGAATTGTCGACAACATTGACTCGGCGATGGAACACATCGCGACCTACGGTTCGGGTCATACCGAAAGCATAATCGCGGCAGATTCCGACGCTGCGGAGAAATTTCTAAGGACGGTGGACAGTGCGATCGTCCTGCATAATGCGTCGACGCAATTTGCAGATGGTGGTGAGTTTGGCATGGGTGCAGAAATAGGTATTGCTACAGGTCGCGTGCACGCGCGCGGCCCGGTAGGTGCTGAACAGTTGACGATTTACAAATACGTCGTTCGTGGGACCGGCCAGGTACGACCCTGATGAGCTCCGATATACCACGTTACGATGTCGCAATTATTGGGGCTGGTGTGAACGGCGCGGGAATCGCTCGCGATGCAGCGCTACGCGGCTTGCGCGTCGTCATCCTCGATAAGAACGACATGTGCAGCGGCACATCGGCAATATCGAGTCGTCTGATTCACGGTGGACTTCGCTATCTGGAGTATGCCGAGATACCGCTTGTCTATGAGTCATTGCACGAACGCCGCTACTTGCGGCGCAATGCCGAACATCTGGTCAAGCCAATCCGCATCAGTATTCCGATTTTTTCCGGCGCGCGCCGTGGCCCGCTGCTGATTCGACTTGGGATGATTGCCTACGACGTTCTGTCCTTCAATAAGAAGTTGCCCGGCCACGAGATGCTGGACCGTGGCGAAATGGAGAAAGAAGAACCGGGCCTCCGCCGGGATGGGCTGCGCGGTGCTGCTCGATATTTCGACGCTCAGGTAACGTTCGCCGAACGATTGGTGCTGGAAAATCTTTTGGCCGCACGAGCTGCCGGCGCGGATATCAAGACCTACTGCGAGGTTCGCGAAATTCGGACTTGCGACGGACGGGTAGATTCCATTGTCTTTCGCGATCGAAGCGGGAATGAAAGCGAACTTGGTACGGATTCGCTGGTGAACGCATCTGGTCCGTGGGTCGACGAAGTGCTGAAAACCGCACCGCATACGCCAAAGCGATTTGTCGGCGGTACGAAGGGCAGCCACATTATTGTCAGTCGTTTCAAAGGCGCACCCAAAGACGCTTTCTACGTTGAAGCGGCCGCTGATGGTCGTCCCTTCTTCATCATCCCCTGGAATGGTCAGTACCTGATAGGGACTACCGATATTCGATACCACGAGTCACTGGACACGATTCGAGCAAGCCGCGTTGAAGTGGACTATCTCATTGAAGAGACAAACCGGGTTTTTCCCGACGCGGACCTCAGCGTCGATGACATCAATTACGCTTATGCCGGGGTTCGCCCGCTGCCGCATCGCGAGAAAGGTCCGGAGTCCGCGATTACCCGGCGCCATATCATCAAGGTCAACCGGAAAATCGCGAAGGGCCTGATTTCCATCATTGGTGGCAAGCTGACAACGTATCGAAATCTCGCGGAACAAACGGTTGATCGTCTGGCGAAAATATTGCGTCGGAAATTACCCGAATGTCGTACGCGGGAAACACTGCTGCCGGGAGCCTGGGGTGCGGATCGCGCTCGCGAACAAATCGCCGCGTCCGGATTCATTAGCGAACAAGGTGGCGAAAGGTTGCTGTCTATCTATGGCGGCCGAGCTGCCGGTATTATCGAACTGGCGATTGCTGACGAGGCTCTGCAGGCTTCGCTCGATGAAGAGGGCCTTCATCTGGCTGCCGAAGTGGTATTTGTTGTACGGGAAGAGTTTGCGACAACACTTGCAGATATCGTATTCAGGCGAATGATGACGGGACTCGATGCTGATCAGGGGCGACCGCTTTATGATGCGATTGCTGCGATAGCGGCGACCGAGTTGGGCTGGTCGTCTCAGGTGCTGCAAATGGAGTTGGGCGAATTACGCGCTTACGCAGATTCTCTGCGTGTATCAAAGAGCGCGGAGGCCGGTATTTCCTAAAAGAGTTTCCAATGTTCATGAACAGACTCACTTACATTTCGGTTGCAGTGCTTTGCATCTGCGCGACCCTCGCGGGGCCGTCGGCCAGCGCTGATGATGCCACTACGGGCGATTCTCCGGAGCGGCTGCGCGTCGGATTGGTACTCGGTGGCGGCGGTGCGAGGGGCGCGGCTCATATCGGCGTACTCAAGGAGCTGGAGCGCCTGCGCATTCCCATCGACGCTATCGCCGGGACCAGTATGGGCGCCGTCGTGGGCGGCTTGTACGCGACCGGTATCAACGCAGAAGAGCTTGAGTCGCTTGTGAGTTCTCTCGATTGGAATGCGGCGCTCTCGGATACGCCGGAACGCGAAGACCTGAGTTTTCGCCGCAAGCAGGACGAACGCGAATTCCCCATTAATTTCGAATTGGGTGTTCGCGACGCCGAGTTGATTCTACCCAAAGGCGTTATACAGGGTCAAAAACTGGATCTGCTGCTGCGTGAATTGACTCTGCGGGCATCGCATATCACCGACTTCGACGATTTGCCGATCCCGTTTCGAGCGATTGCGTCAGATATCGTTGCCGGCGAAGCGGTCGTTCTGGCCAGCGGTGATTTGACCGAGTCGATTCGCGCGAGTATGTCGGTCCCCGCAGTGTTTGCGCCTGCACGCGTCGATGGTCGACTGCTGGTTGACGGCGGACTGATCGGCAACCTGCCCATTGACGTCATGAAAGCGATGGGTGTCGATGTTGTCATTGCTGTCGACGTTGAGTTTCCGCTCTACAAATCGGAAGAGCTCGGTTCCGTCCTGACGATATCGGAACAGATGCTGACCATTCTGATTCGTAAGGAGACTTTGCGGCAAATCGATACATTGAACGAATCCGATATTCTCATCAGACCTGAACTCGGTATTTACGCTTCAACGAATTTTGCTGACATCGTCGAAACGATCGAACCGGGTCAACAAGCCGCATTGGCGCAGTCTGGAAAATTACAAAAACTGTCCTTACCCGAGACGGATTGGGCTCAACATGTGGCGCAACGGACAATGGATTTCAATGATCAGGAGCTGCTGGCTTTTGTTCGGGTCGTTCATGATGGCAAGCTTGCTCCCGAAGTTCTGGAATCTCGGCTGAGCGTTGAGGCCGGGGACCCGATCAATACACGTCTACTGGCAGAGAACGCGAATCGGCTTTATGGCCTTCAGCTGTATGAGCACGTCGGCTACCGGCTGATCGACGAGGGCGATGGTACGGGCGTCGAGTATCGGGCTGTCGCGAAGAGCTGGGGACCGAATTTCTTGCAGTTCGGGGTTTCACTCGAGGATGACTTCGAGGGCTCTACCGGCTTCAATCTGTCTGTTCGCATGACGCGCGCCGGTCTAAACAGGCTCGGGGCGGAGTGGCGGACCGACTTGCAACTGGGTACGGATCCCGCGTTGCTAACCGAGTTCTACCAGCCGCTGAGCTTCGACTCCAGAGTATTCATCGCGCCGCGTCTGGAAGTCCGGCAATCCAATCTAAACGCCTTCTCGATGAACGACACGATCGCGCGTTATCGGGTGTCCGAAGGGGACCTGAGTCTCGACTTCGGACGGGAACTCGGTACGGTTGGCGAGTTTCGAGTTGGTGTGTATCGCGGCTTGGGCGATGCTCGCGTGAAGGTGGGTGATCCGAGTTTGCCGAACATCGACTTCGAGACAGGCGGTGCTTTCGCCAGATTCCGATTTGACTCCATGGACAATTCGCGTTTTCCGCGAGAGGGCATGCTGGCTGAGATCCTCTGGAATCTGTCACGCCCAGGATTAGGTGCCGACGACAATTTCGATACGATTGAGGGTGACTTCTCCAAAACCTGGAGTCGGGGCAAGAACAGTCTGCAATTGGGATTGAATTACGCCACCACACTCGATTCCCATAATAGCGTGCAAGACTACTTTCCCTTGGGCGGCTTCTTGAGACTGTCGGGGCTGGAGCGCGGTGAAATCGCCGGGCCGCATGCCGCTTTGACGAGGCTCGTCTATTATCGGCGAGTCGGAGATACCACGGGTGGCGTTTTCGAAACGCCGATCTATCTTGGCTTTTCGGTCGAGGCCGGAAACGTCTGGCAGACCCGATCTGAAATAGACTTCGATTCAATGCAAGTAAACGGCAGTTTGTTTGCCGGACTGGATACCTATTTCGGACCCGTTTATCTCGCCGCGGGATTCGCTGAGCGCGGTCATACGAATTTCTACCTGTTTATTGGCGCGCCGCCGCGGTAGAAGACTTAGCGAGTGATTTTTTCCAGAATCTGAGTGGGTGAATCGGTATCGCGATAGTAGCCATGCCGAGTCGCCATTTTGTCGAACGCTGCATCACGTTCCGCTTCGCTTGGATACCAATGGTGTCGTTCCCAGTCGTCACCAAGTACATTCCTTAATGTGTCCCCGATCGGCAATGAAACTCGAATACCGTAGCCTCGCTTCTGGTTGGCGATCGATTGATCGACCAAATTGTGTTGGTGGCAATATTCCACTGCTATTCCTCGTAGTCCTGGCGTGCGTGCGGTGCGAGTATACCGAATCTTCAACGGTCTGAGACATCTTCGCGAGTAAGGGTTTACTTATGATCTTTCGATTTTACACTGGCAGTCGTCCTCGATTTTGCAGAGAATACACAATCCTTATAGACGGGAAGTGGTGTGGCCGGCGATTCCACCGATAAAGATACGGAAGCAACGGGCGAGTTCTTCAGCGTCGGCGTGCCATTGCACGCGGTTCGTGCCGGTTATATCCGGCGTCGTGCGGACGAACAGCTATACAACGCTGTTGTTGCCGGTCGATATGCCCACGTCTTAGCACCCGATCGAAGCGGAAAGTCGAGCTTAATCGCCGCCACAACGGCTCGCCTGGAAAGCAAGGGTTTCAAAGTCGCCATTCTCGATCTCGCGCAGATCGGTGATCGGGACGGCGGCACTGATTCCGGACGGTGGTATTACAGCGTCGCCTATCGTCTCTTGCGGCAGCTGCGTATTCGCTACGACCTGCAATCCTGGTGGCAGGACAAGACTGTTCTTAGCAACCGCCAAAGGCTTTTCGAATTTTATTCAGAAGTTTTGCTGCAGCACGTCTCCGAGCCTATCGTCATATTCGTTGACGAGATTCAATGTATTGAGGACCTGCCGTACGCGGACGAATTGCTGACGAGTATTCGCGCTGCCCATAACGCCCGAACAACGGATCCCGATTTTTCGAGGTTGAGTTTCGTACTGCTGGGCGAGTGCGATCCGGTCAGCTTGATGCAAGAGGCTGAACTCTCTCCGTTCAATGTTACGCAGCAAGTCCTGCTTGACGACTTTTCGCGCTCCGATCTGGATCTGTTTGCCACCGAGTTGAACCTCGAACACGATGACGCCGTTGTCGCGCTGGACCGCATTTACTACTGGACGAAAGGGCAGCCGTACTTGAGCCAGAAGTTGGCACGTGCGGTCGCTCGGGATGCGGCCGGCGAGAATATCGAAGAGCGAGTCGATCGAATCGCGACCCGGGAGATCGCGGGCCGAGCTGCGCTTCACAGCGAACCACATATGAGCCATATCCATCGCTTAATAGTGAACGACAAGAAGCGCTGCGAACCGCTGCTGAATCTCTACGGAAAAATTCGCAAAGGCATTGAGGTTCCGGCCGACCTCGGTTCGCCGCTTCAGAGGCGACTGATGGCGCTTGGCTTGCTGGTCATCGATGAGGACAGCAACGTCGGCATTCGTAATCGTTTATACGAACTGGTTTTTACCGCTCGCTGGGCAAACGAAAACCTGCCGACGTATTTCAAGGTTCCCGCGATGGTTGCCGCCGTCCTTTTGCTATTTATGATGATTCCGTTTTGGTACACGCAATGGCTGCCGGGTCCGTACGCCCGAACACTGGCTGCCGACGATACAGAACTGTCAGTAGCGACGAGTGCCTACGAAAATTTTCGATCGTTCCCGGGTCACGCGGACACAGCGGAAAATCTCTATCGCAGATTCCTGGAGCGCCGGGCGCTAGCCTCAAATGAAGAAATGGAAATTCGTCAATTGGCAACGCTGGTGGCGGATCTACCGAACGCCGGTCGATTGGCGGAGGAGTTCGAAGCGGGTTTTTGGGAACGAAAAGCCAGTTTGGCCTTACGCCAGGAGAATCGAGACGATGCTTTGCTGGCAAAAATACAGTCGTTCGTTTTGCCAACAACAGTGCGCCGGCAACGAGCGGCGGCGCTTGTCAGCGATGATTATCCCTATCTGCTGGCCACGTTACCGGCGATTCCGGCCGGCACAACGGTTTTCGATCCTGTCGGTATGATCCTGACGACCGCAAGGGGCGCGGAGATTTTCCAGTTCTCGTTCACACCTCAGGGCGTCCAACGTCGAGAACCATGGACAGTTACGGCGCTTGAAGTGAATCCGCTGGTTCGCAGGGTCATTGTCGATCGCGAAGGATCTGTCGGTCGTATCGGCCTGACGCTGAATATCAGTCATTCCCGACTTTCCGATTTGCGTATCAAGATAATCGCTCCCTCCGGTCGCGCTGTTGAGATCGAGACCGGGATTGAAAGAGCATCAAGCAACGACGATATCCGGATATCGGCTCAACAACTGCGGAACCTGATCGGCGAGTCGCTGAGCGGAACCTGGAGTATCAGCGTTCGTGACGAGGCCCTCGGCGTCGCAGGACAGCTGGTTGGCTGGAATCTCAAACTCAATTCTCAGGGTGCGATCGAGTATTTTCAGCGAGGCCTTAACATTCCGGACCCGGCTGAACGTGAAACGGACAACATCTGGTTCGACTCTTCGGGCCGATACGCGGTAGCACGCGCAACGCAAAGTGATAGCGTCCGAGTTTGGGATCTGAGTTTCGCCGATCCCGTCCGCGCGATTGCACTTCCGGAGAGTGAAGTTCTAATCGGTCTGAATGCCACGGCACGGCGGTTGGTCACTGCAACACAGGACAGAATAAACCTCTGGGATACAGCGACAGGCGACCGCGTCATGACTCTCCCTGTTGGTGTCGGTAGTAATACAGCGGCTCTGACTCCGGATCGAACGCACTTGTTTGTCGAGCGTCGAGGCGACATCGAGAGTCGTCTGCAATTGTGGAATCTGGAAGATGGGAATATCGCCGCTGAGGTTGTTGTTGCCGGTGTACCCGCGCTCGTTGCGATTGACGCTGCCGGTTCCAGGGTCGCGATAGCGGATTTCGACCGGGCTGTCCGAATCTGGGATTTTCAGAGCGCCGAGTTGCTGGGCCAGTTTGACCTGCCAGCACAACCGGGCACGATTCGCCTGTCGGCTGATGGGTCTACTTTGGGCGTCATATACCCCGACACAGGCCTGTCCCTGTGGAACGTGAGCAGACCGGAGGAGCCGATGCATCAGCAACTTGGCGCCGGAGACTGGCAGATCGCTTTCTCGCCGTCGGGAAATCGGGTTGCAGCCGGCCGTCCCGACACTGGATTCAGAGTTCTTAGCAGTGTTGACGGCATGCTGGTTGGTCCTTCGCTGGGTGTTCGAAGTGACGGTCCGCCGGAGGGTTTGCTGGCCTTTAGCCAGGATGAACAGGTGCTATTGACCGGTGCCGCTGATGACAAACCGAGAATCTGGCGTGTTCCGACTCTGAGTGCCGCGAACAGCCCCACGGCGCAACCCGCTGGCCATAAGATTTGGAGCGCGTCCGCCAATCGCACCGTCGTTGCGGCGCCGGACGGTCGATTTATTGCGATCGGCGATCCCGCCGGACATGTTCATATTGTTCCGAGTGATGCGACGCTGGCTGACGTCACTGAAATGAGTGAAGACGTCAGTTTTGTCGGTCATAACAGTGAAGTTACGCTCATCAGTATCGACGCGTCCGGCTCCCTCGCGGCCAGCGTGGCCACGGATAATTCGTTGCGGCTATGGACGACAAGCAACGGAGAACCACGACCATACGTCGTCGAGATATCCGGTCCACCCGTATCGCATCTCGAATTTTCGCTCGATGGTGGTTTTATCGGCGTACTCAACGGAAGTCGAGTCCACGTGATAAAGGTCGACGACGGCCGCATTGTCGCGGAACACGATGCGGGGTCTCCGATCAGCGGCATCACATTCGCTGCGGAGAATAGCCTCTATCTGGGCGGCGACAACGGCAGCCTGCAATTGCTGGCGCGTGGCGACGACGAAAACTGGAGTGCGCAGCAAGTTTGGCAGGGTCAGGATGGCATCCGTCTATTGCGCGCCTCGCCCAAAGGAGACTTTCTGGTTTTGGTTGACCAGACTAATACGGCCAGTCAATTCAAGCTCTCCGACGGCCAGATTGGCGACGCGATCTTGCAACTGCCATCCGACGTTTACGAGCTCGCCTTCGATACGACGGGTACACGGGCCTATTTTAGAACTGCGCGTTGGGTCCATCGAGCCAGTTCTTCCGTCTCAGGCCTGAACTGGATGGACGCGATTTTTGTTTCCCCGGCACTTGACGGTGCAGGCATTGTTCACGGCAACGGAACAGCGGATACGAATGCGAGGCGCAAAATGTATTTGCCGACCGCCAAGAATGGCTATCTCGAGCTTGAAGAGCTGAAATTTGGTGGCTCATCGTCGACAGGGCTTTTCGGCAACAAAGACAAGCTGTTGCAGGAGTGGCGCGAACGACTCAGCGCAGTTCCCCTCGAAGGGTCCTGACGAGTAATTCCAGCCGCTCCGCGGTGGCGTCGGCGGGTGGGACCGCCTCGCCAATGACAATCGGCACCTTGGCGAAAAGACGCCCGGGGATTTTACGAATTCCGCCGCCTTTGCGCCGGCTGAACCAGCTGCCCCACAAACGCCCCAAGGCAACAGGAATGACGGGTACTGGTCGTCGCGCGATGATCTTTTCGATCCCGGGCCTGAAGCGCTGTACTTCGCCGTCGGGCGTCAAACCACCTTCCGGGAAAATACAGACGATATTGCCCGCCGCTAGTTCGGCATCGACTTTTTCGAAGGCTTCGTTCATTAGATCCTCGTCCTCAGCTTTGGAGGCGATCGGGATCGCCTTCGCATTGCGAAACAGAAAGCTGAGAAACGGCATCTGAAAAATCTTGTAATACATGACAAAACGCATCGGTCGTGCGACCGAGCCGCCAAGAATGATCGGGTCCATGAAACTGACGTGATTGCAGACAACGATGGCCGGACCGCTCTTCGGAATGTTGTCGAGGCCGCTGGGTCGAAGTCTGTACACGACGTTGATAACGATCCATGCCAAGAAACGCATCAGGAATTCTGGCAGCAATGAATATATGTAGATCGCAACAATAGCGTTGAAAACGGCGATGAAGAGAAACAGCTCGGGTATCGAGAAACCGGACTTGAGAATAATGATACTGACGACTGCCGCGCTGACCATGAGCAGCGAGTTGATGATGTTATTTGCGGCAATGATGCGCGACAAGTGACGGCGCTCGGAGCGTTTCTGTATCAGAGCATATAGCGGAACGCTGTAAAACCCGCCGAATGCACCCAGTAATGTCAGGTCGGCGAGAATTCGCCAACTGCCGCTGCGGTTCAGAAATTCGGCGACGGACGAAACAGTGGTAAGCGCCGCTTCAGGTTGTGCGAAATAGAGGTCGACAGCAAACAGGCTCATGCCGATCGAGCCAAACGGTACGAGTCCAAGCTCGATTCGATGATCGGACATGCGTTCGCAAAGCAACGAACCCAGTCCGACCCCAACGGCAAACGCGACCAGTAAGGCTGTAACAACGGATTCATTACCGTTGAGAATATCGGCTGCGTAAGCAGGCATCTGAATGGTCATCGCCGAGCCGAAGAACCAGAACCAGGAAATTCCGAGAATCGACAGAAAAACACTTTTCTCTTCCCGAGCGAAACTGACGATACGCCACGTTTCTTTCCAGGCATTCCAATTGATCGTCAACTCCGGGTCGACCGCTTCCGTTTTAGGGATCTGTCGACTTGTTAGATAGCCGATGCAGGCGACACCGATAAGCGTCAGCGCCAGAACGGTTTGACGATCTGCCTCATAGTCAACGGCCTCCACGCCGATAATCAGGCCGACAATGATCGCAATATAGGTTCCCGACTCGACGAGCGCATTGCCGCCGATCAATTCTTCGGTGCGCAGTTTCTGCGGCAGGTAGGCGTATTTTACAGGGCCAAACATGGTTGACTGGCAGCCCATGAGAAACAGTACGAACAGCAGCAATGAGTACTTCTGCGAAAGCAGGGCGATGGCTGCCAGCGTCATTAACGCTATTTCGAGAAGCTTGATGCGTCGCATCAGCATCGATTTCTCGTACTTGTCCGCCAGTTGACCGGCCGTCGCGGAGAACAGGAAAAAGGGCAGAATGAACAGGAACGCCGCGACGTTTGCCAGCACCGTATGGTCCATGCTCATTATCTGGACACCCTGAAATGTGATCAGGATCACAAGCCCATTGCGGAAGATATTGTCGTTTAGGGCGCCAAGGAACTGTGTGCCGAAGAAAGGTGCGAAGCGGCGCTGCTTGAGTAGCGAAAACTGGCTGGATTCTGACAAGCTTTCGTCCTTGTGGGTCAGCTGAGGGTCACTATAGCGCGAAATCTCGAGATTACCGTTCAAAACTGCGAACTCGCGTCGATATGGGAATTGAACATCTTTGCTATTATGGCCAACGTACGAGCATGATTTTTCTACCATTTGGCCAATTGATACTGAATTTTGACGATGCGAAACACTTATACACAATTGATTTTGACGCTTTTCTCCATTGGGCTTCTTGCCGGATGCGAGGGAGAGCACCGGTCTCGATCAACAACCGAGTTCCTTGAGAACCCGATTATGCTCGAGGCGGCCATGGTCCGGTGTTCTCAGGATCGATCGGCAACTCGCTACGATGCTGAATGCGTAAACGCGCGCCAGGCGGTCTCAACTATCGAAGCGGAAAAGGAAGCAGAACGCCATGCTGAGCTTGAGGCTCGATCAGAAAGTAAGCGTCGGGCGTTGCGACGAGCTCAGGCGGCGGCAACACAGGCGCGACGACGGGCGGCCGAATCAGAAAGCTTGCGAAAAGAAGCGGAGTATCTTGCCCAATTCGGCGTGGCGTTGCCCGCAGACGACCAAACAAGGGTTGGGGAAGCCGATACGGGCAATACGCCTGTGGCTGTGATCCCAGAGAGTTCGGAGTCAGCGGTTATTTCGACTGGGTCAGGTGATGCCGTGCAAGCGACGGACGGCGGAAATGCGCCGGGCAGTGTTGCGATACCGGAGGAAGACGATACGAAATCCGATCTGGACTCGATTCGCGACGAGCTGCAACGACGCAACAATGACGGCGGCGACTAGTCGCTAACGGTTGGCATCGCCCGTACGTGCAAATCTCGCTGCGGGAACGGAATTTCAATGTTGTTTTTATTGAGCGCCTTGTAGACGGCGCAATTGAGTTCGTGTGTCACTCGCCCGCGATCGACGGGTTGGGCGATCCAACCCAGTAACTCGAAATCAAGGCTCGACTCGCCAAATACCCGAAAGCGTACGCGCGGTTCAGGGCTGCCCAGAACCTCCGGATGATCGGTTGCGACACCGCCAAGCACTTCAATTACCTGATCAATGTCGCTGCCGTAGGCAACGCCGATTTTCACTCGAATGCGGTGTTGTGACGGCGGTCCGCCTGCCTCGTTTATGATCTTCCCATTGCCGATGAGGCCGTTCGGAACAGTAATTTCAACGTCGTCTCGGGTAAGTATCCGTGTGCTTCGGAGTCCGATGTCGGTGACCAGGCCGCGTTCGCCACTGTCGAGAATAATAAAGTCGCCGGCCTTGTAGGGCGCATCCATAATGATCGAAACCCCGGCGAACAGATTTGACAAGGTGTCCTTCGCGGCAAAACTGAGCGCTAGTCCGACAATACCGGCCGACGCCAGCCACGCGGTTACATCGATATTCCAGGCGAGGAAAAGAAAGTAGACGGTCAAAGCGACGAGGACAATCTTCATCACGTTATGAAGCAGTGAGAGCATGCCTGTCTGTACTATTTGACGATCTCGATGCTTGGAGAACGCTCCCACGATCAACGCCATTAATTGCATCAGCGTGTTGTACCAGACGAAAATCGCGA
>RCNG010001096.1_pt1 | contig 13204 bp, 10 predicted proteins | sample 2041371 | NCBI WGS metagenome assembly RCNG01 (sample SAMN09708227, study PRJNA481090) | Marine sediment metagenome, whole genome shotgun sequencing project. | biome: marine sediment; feature: ocean; material: sediment; isolation source: Sewage treatment plant 1 marine sediment (STP1) ... | reverse complement strand
AAATCGAATGTTGGTGCCGATGGTGTCGGTGTTGTCGTTGTACTGGACGAGTGCCTGCAGCTGAACGCTGGGCGTAAACGAATAGGACAACCGCAGTCGCGCAAGGTTTGCGGTGAAGTCGCCGTTTGGCACGGGCAGGTCGAAGTCGTTGTAGACCAGCGCCAGCTCTGAGCGAAACGTCTCGCCGATGCGGTACTTGATCGACGGTCGCAGCGACAGGCGGTCGCCACCGAACTTGCCGCCGGCAACGGTACGCAAATTGAAGCTCAATGGTTTCGATTGGTTCGTAAAGTAATTGATCTGTACTTCGGCGTGGTCGTACGTTCCCGGCTGTATGGTTACGCCGTCGACGATCTCGAACGCTTCGATGACGCCGTCCTTGGTGAAGTTAACGCCGGTGTGGAATTCGGTGCCGGTGCGGAATTCAAAGTGATTGTCGATGTGCAGGAATCCGCTCTCCTGGAAGCCATCGGGTTTCCAGTAGCCCGTGTAGGACATGTGTGGCCGCAGCTCGAGAAGGCCCCAGGTATCGTCGGGGCGAAGGCGTCGAAGTACGCGGCCACTGACCTTGCGATAATTGCTGCGGGACAGGAAGCCAACCTCGGGATTGAAGTCTTCGCCGACGTCCGTGACGCTCAGGGCTGTCGACCAGGTTGACGTATCGTAATCGGCGCTCACGGAATAGGCATTGTCGTCGCCATCGAGTCCGGGCGTGTCCGACTGTGCGGCCCAGGCTTTCAGCAATACATGATCACCGATACCCCAGGCGCCATCCACCGCGTAGCTGCGGTTGTAGTCATCGTTCTCTGGCGTCAGGAACGAGCCATCGCCTTCGCGACCCACGTAAATGGCGCCGATCGACGAACGATTGGGCAGCTCCTGGCTAAACCGGGCAACCGCGAAATCGTTGCCGGGTGCGATCCCGGCGACGGACTCGGTACTCATGTATAACAATCCAAGGTTGGTGCGTTCGCCGACTTTGCCCGATAGCCGTGCGCCACCCTCCACCGGGATGACCGAACCTTCATCGCCGATGCCGATGCGGCGACTGAAAAAGAGCTCGACTTCGCCGCCATTGCCGACGCCGAACTGTCCGGCGTTCTCCAGGAAGAACGGCCGTTTCTCCGGGAAGAACAGGGCGAAACGGTCGAGGTTCAGCTGCACATCATCCGCTTCGACCTGGGCGAAGTCGGTGTTGTAGGTCATGTCCAGCGTCAGGCTGGGCGTAATCGAGTATTTGAGGTCGAAACCAACCTCGGACTCATTCTCAGTGCCAGTCAGTTCGCCACCACGTCGCGCGCTACCGAGTACGTAAGGCGTGAGCTGCAGGTTGCGCTGCCCGGGTGGCTCGACGCCTCTGAGCGTGCCGGCCTCGGAGACGCGTTGCAGGTTTCGATTGCGGTCCAGCGGTGCCCAGTAGGCGATCTCGTTGTTGCGGCGGATATTGCGCTGGAAGTTGATGCCCCAGTCCTGCATGTCGCCCGATCCGTAACGCAGCGTGCGGAACGGGATCTCAAACTCGGCGCTCCAGCCATGGTCGCCGATTTGCGATTTAACCGTCCAGGAGCTGTCCCAGTTCAGGTTGAAGGCGCCACCGCCGGAACCGAAGTCGCCGCTGCCTTCCTTGGTAATCTGTGCGTCGTACTCGATGCCGGCCGCGTTCGTGCCGAACATGAAGCCGTTTTGCCGGTCGAGGAGACCGTCAATGATGACGATGAATGCGTCGGTATCGTTGAGGCTCGAATCGCGCCGGCTGTCGGTGACGATAATGCCCGCAGGATTATCGTCATGTGCAATAACACCGATGTACAGGGCGGTATCGGAGTAGCCGATGAACACCTCGGTTTTCTGCGACGACGGCTGACCGTCGTTCGGCTGTACCTGCAGGAAGTCGGTTGCCGGTATTGCGCCGACCCAGGCCTCATCGCCAGCGACGATGCCGTCGATAAGCGGAATGGTCGCGAGCTTGTGAGCGTTCATGTCTGGCGGCGCGGCGAAGGAGGTGTTCGCCAGGCACAGCAGCGAGGCCAGGGTAGTGGTGCGAAGAATGGTTGTTCGCGTCATCGGAGATCTTTTTTTACAGGGCGAACACGCGCACGCGTTTGCCGTTGGTCAAGGGCCGTAATTTCTCATGGAATGCGTGCTAATGCTACTGGTCTGAGGGATAGGCGCTCACACTGGCCAGCTGCAGTTCAAAAGGGCCGTCCTGATTGTCGTAGATCATCAGACCCATGCCTGTGATTTCTTCGGGGTCCACGTCGGGTCCATCCAGCTCAATCCCCCGGAATTTGGGAGTGAAGCTGGCGAAGGGAATATTGACCGTGTTCCACTCGCCGTCGAGCGTCTCGAAATCAGCCCAGTAACTGACCTGCCTGCCACGCCAGCGCGCGTTGCTTGTTAATCGCCAGGTGTAGCGACGGCCATCGCCTTTTACGTGTAGCTGGATGCCTTCGTGCTTCGACAAATCCAGCCCCAGTCCTTTTGTTCGAATCGAGCTGAAACCGCCGCCGTTCGTATTCGTGCGGCCAGCGAAGTGCAATTCGCCTTCCATTTTTTCGAAGTCGCCGTCGCTGCGTCCTCCCATCACGGTGTCGTTCACCACGTACCAGCCAAAGTCGGGAGTTTCCGACGTGAAGTCGGTGAGAATAGGGGCCGTCATAAGCAATATTCCAGAAAACAGCAAAACAAGACGATTCAGTTCATTCATAGCAATTCAGTTAATCGTTCAGGTAATCCAGATGCTCAGGCAAGAAAGCAACGGGTGCATTACCGATCAGGGATTCGATGACTTCGGGGCTGGCCGTATTGCCTTCCGCCAGCATTATCAGTTGGTCACGAGTGACGGGGAAGAACGGCAGCCAGTCGAAAAGCGTCGCCGCAATTTTCATGGCGCCGATCGGAAATGGAATGACCCACTTCTTCCGCTCGGTTGCCGCGGCGACACGTCGAATCATTTCTGTCCACGACACAATCTCGGGTCCACCCAGGTTGTAGGCTTCGCCAACGGTCGACGGATTCGTCAATGCGTTAACGAACGCGCGTGCAACGTCTTCAACATGCACGGGCGACATGAGAACTGCACCACTCGCGGGTTGGAGACCGCTAAAGAATCCAATCGCCGGGATCGGTGGCTTGACCATGTCCTGACAAATTTGCGTCGCGAATTCCATTTGCCCTCGTGGGTCACCAAAAATTACAGATGGTCTTAGTACTGTCGCGTCAAGGTCGCTTGCGAGCACGAGATCTTCTGCCCGTTTTTTGGTCTCTTGATAGCGCGTTCCGGGGATCTTCACGCCGTTCGCGCTCATGAGAACGAATCGCTGCACGCCATTTTCCAGGGCTGCCTCTAGCGTGTGTGCAACACCATCGAACTGCGTGGTTTCGAACGTGATTCCTTTGCTCGGAAACTCTCGCAGAATGCCGACGCAGTAGATGACGGCGTCGCAACCGGCAACGACGTCAGCAATGCTCTTGGTGGATTCGATACTCCCGGCGACGATACGGGTCGATTCGGAGTGACGGACTTTGTGCTCGCTGCCTTCGCGAACGAGCATCGCGACCTCATGCCCTTGCTCAAGAAGCTCGTCGACAATGTAGCTACCGACGAACCCGGTGCCACCAATAATCGCGACGTGCATGCGTTCTCTCCTACATAGCGAGTGCTGACTCGACTTCTGCAATGATCTTCTTATCGTAGGGCTTGGTGCGTGGGCTGAATTCGGTAATCAGTTTGCCGTCCCGACCGATCAGATACTTGTGAAAGTTCCAGGTTGGATAAGTGCCGGCTGCAGCCGCCAGATCGTCATAGAACGGGTGTGCTTCGCCTTCCTTGACAACGACTTTCTCAAACATCGGAAACTTGACCTTGTAGGTCAGGCGACAGAATTCCTGAATTTCAGCTTCAGTGCCGGGCTCCTGGCCCATGAAGTCGTTTGACGGAAAGCCGAGAACCACGAGTCCTTGATCTCCATATTCCTGGTAGAGCGCTTCGAGGCCATCGTACTGCGGTGTGTTGCCACACTTCGATGCCACGTTAACGACGAGAACAACCTTGCCGGCGTACGACTCGTTGAGATTAACGACGTCATCAGACGCGAGCTGGCGGAAATCCTGATCGAGTAAGACCGTATCGGTCGCCATGGTTGTAGCAGCAGTCATGAGCAAAATTGCTCCTGTTAAAAATCGCATTTCACACTCCAGAAAATAATCTGGCCCTATCGTGCACGTTCACCCGGTATGAAACCAGCGGATTCTTGTAACAAGTCGTAACAGGGCGAATAGCTGTGGGTATCACGAATAGACAAGGGCGCCAATCAGGTCCAAAAAGGTAGGAATATCGATCGCATTTTCCTCTATAAACGGACAATCGGTTTTATCGCATAGTGCGATACAAATAACCCATCAAGTCGATGGACTAAATGCGCTCTAATGTAACGGCAGTCGCAATTATTCTCATTAAAGGAAAAATTCAATGCGTAAACAAACCATACCCTTGCTGGTCGCTTTATCTGTAGCGATATCAGCAGTGGGTTTTTCAAGCACGACTTTCGCTCAAGGTGAGCCAAAATCGAATCAATTTTGGTGGCCTGACAACCTGAGCCTGAGCGTTCTTCGCGATCACGGCGTTGAGTCGAACCCAATGGGTGAAGACTTCAATTACGCCGAGGCGTTCGCCAATCTCGACCTCGATGCCGTGAGAAAGGACATTGAGGCCGTGCTGACGACATCACAGGACTGGTGGCCGGCCGACTACGGCAACTATGGCCCGTTCTTTATTCGCATGGCCTGGCACAGTGCAGGAACCTACCGCGTGTCTGACGGACGTGGTGGCGCCGGTGGCGGTCAACAGCGTTTTGAGCCACTGAATAGCTGGCCCGACAACGTCAACCTGGACAAGGCACGGCGATTACTCTGGCCGGTCAAGCAGAAGTACGGCCGCAGCATTTCATGGGCCGACCTGATTGTCCTGACAGGCAATGTCTCGCTGGAATCCATGGGCTTCAAGACCTTTGGTTTTGCGGGCGGTCGTGAAGACGACTGGCAGGCCGAGATGGTCTATTGGGGACCTGAGAGCGAGTGGCTTGCAGACAAACGTTACAAAGGCGAACACGAGCTGGAGAAACCGCTTGCCGCCGTGCAAATGGGCCTGATCTACGTGAACCCGGAAGGCCCCAACGGCAACCCGGATCCGCTGCTCGCGGCCAAGGATATTCGAGATACATTCGGTCGTATGGCGATGAACGATGAAGAGACCGCGGCACTGATCGCGGGCGGACACACGTTCGGTAAGGCCCACGGCGCTGCACCACCGACGGGTTGTGTGGGTGTTGATCCCGCGGCCGCAGGTGTTGAGAAGCAAGGCTTCGGCTGGGAAAACAAGTGTGGCAGTGGTAATGCCGGTGACACGATATCGAGTGGCCTTGAAGGCGCATGGACCGTTAACCCGATTGCCTGGACGCACAGCTATATCGTGAACCTGTACACCTACGACTGGGTGCAGACGAAGAGCCCGGCGGGTGCAACGCAGTGGATACCGGCCAATGGAGCGGCATCAACCTTGGTACCGGACGCGCATGATCCTTCGAAGCGTCACGCGCCAATCATGTTCACGACCGATCTGTCGCTCAAGTTCGATCCGGCATACCGCAAGATCACCGAGCGCTGGCTAACGAATCCTGAAGAATTTGAGGTCGCGTTTTCCAGAGCCTGGTTCAAGCTGACGCACCGAGACATGGGCCCGCGCGCACGCTACGTCGGTGCTGGCGCTCCGGTTGAAGCACTGCTGTGGCAGGATCCGGTCCCGGCTGTTGATCACGAGCTGATTGATGCAGACGACATTGCGAAGCTGAAGTCTGACATCCTCGATTCGAAGTTGACCGTGTCTGAGTTGGTCCGAACCGCCTGGGCATCCGCCTCAACCTTCCGTGGCACCGATATGCGCGGTGGTGCGAATGGTGCACGTGTTCGTCTGGCGCCGCAGAGCGATTGGGCCGTCAACGATCCGAAAGCGTTAGCCAAAGTGCTGAAACGCCTGGGAAGCATCCAGAAAGACTTTAACGATGCACAATCCGGCGGCAAGAAAGTATCGCTTGCTGACCTGATCGTTCTCGGTGGAGCTGCAGCGATTGAGAAGGCAGCAGGGCAGGATGTTGAAGTTCCGTTCACACCGGGCCGCACGGATGCCAGTCAAGCCCAGACCGATGTTGCGTCTTTCGCTGTGCTAATGCCAACGGCAGATGGGTTCCGCAACTACTTCGGCGACGGTAACCCCCGATCACCGGCGGAGATGCTGGTAGAGAAGGCGGATGTGCTTATGCTGACCGCTCCTGAGATGACCGTTCTGGTTGGCGGCATGCGAGCGTTGGGTGCAAACACGGCAGGCGCTGCAAACGGCGTGTTCACGGATCGACCGGGAACGCTGAGCAACGACTTCTTCGTGAACCTGCTCGACATGTCGACGAAGTGGACGAAGTCATCGAAAGCCGCTGGCATCTACGAAGGACATGATCGCGCTACGGGCAAGCTGAAATGGGAAGCAACGCCTGTTGACCTCGTGTTCGGTTCACACGCTGAGCTTCGCGCTATCGCAGAAGTCTATGCAGAGAATGGCAGCGAGGCGAAGTTCGTCGCGGACTTTGTTGCTGCGTGGAACAAGGTGATGATGTTGGATCGCTTTTGATTAGAGCTAATCAGGTAGGAATGAACGGCGGCGCGTGATGCGCCGCCGTTTTTTCTTGGGCGCGATGTGGATTAGTTACCTTCCCGACTGTTATTGTTATTCCTATCTAGCCAAATTTGCTTCAGGAGAACAAAGCGATGTCGTCAGGGATATTCAAAGTAATAGCGGCGTTTACGGATGCTGATGGAAGCCCGCTAACGGGAGATGACTATTCCGTCGTAATCCTTGACGAAGATCGATATTTTGACGACAAGCTGGGCGAGTCGAAACTCAATGCCGAGGGTTCTGCGGATTTCATCATTACGGCGGCCGATATCCTGTCCTTCGACTCAGCCGGAGAAACGACGCCGGATTTGTATTTTGTGGTCCGAAAGGATGGCAAAGAAGTGTTCCGTTCAGGCGTATTCAGTGAAGTTGATTTCGAGACCATTGATCCGGTGACGGGACGATCAAAGGCCGGCACTCAGTCATTTGGGCCGTTCAAAGTAACGGGTAGCTAGGCCCGGTTTGCGGCTAGCGAGCAAGCGTTGAAAGTACTTCTTGGGTTAACAGCCATTCCCGTGCTTGCCGTTCTGATTTGGTTTGGACGCAATCAGCTGCAAAAGGCCAGACGTGCGAGAATTCTCAAGGAGCCTCTGTCAGCGGACTTCTTAAAGATCCTTGAACGCAACGTTGGTATTTATGCGCAGCTCCCCGACAAACTCAGGACGGATCTTCACGGCCTCATCAATATATTTCTGGATGAAAAGGAATTCATAGGCTGTAACGGTCTGGATGTAACTGACGAGATGAGAGTCACGGTTGCGGGCCTTGCGTCGGTTTTGCTACTGAATCGGCCGACCACGTATTACTCGGGATTCTCGTCGGTCATGATGTATCCGGACGCCTACATAGCAACCGAAGTCTCGTTCGACGGCACAGTGGAGGTTAGTCGCGAAGTAACCCGCGCCGGTGAGTCCTGGCACAGAGGGCCGGTCATATTGTCGTGGAATGACGTACTGCGCGGCGCCGCCAACGTCGGCGACGGTTACAATGTGGTGCTGCATGAGTTTGCCCACAAGCTGGACGAAGAGAATAGCGGCACGAACGGCCTCCCGGTTTTGCATGAGCAAGGCCAGTACGGTGAGTGGGCCGAGGTGCTCGGAAGAGAGTATGAGTCGTTGGAGAGTCGTGCCGCTCGCGGCAAGAATTCAGTCCTGCATGAGTACGGTCTGACGTCGCCACCCGAGTTTTTCGCCGTCGCGACGGAATCGTTCTTTGAGAAATCAATAGCCATGAAAAAGAAGCTTCCAGACCTCTACGACCAATTACGGCGCTTCTATCATTTGGATCCTGCGTCGTGGATCACCGTCGAACCATCGAAAGTCGTGGTATCGTGGACTACTATTAATACGGACTAGACATGAACATACTTAAGCCCGGTACTGGGAATCAAAAAGCCAACAGGCAGGCGGCGGTCGAGTACGTTTGCTCGAACATATTTGAGGTTGAATCGATGGACGTCGGCACTGGAATAATTACCACGACCGACGACGTGTCCTACCAGGTGTTGGCTTACGCTGAGACTGCAGGTGCATTCGTTTCGACGCCAAAAGTCGAAAATTCCAAGAACAGCATCTATGCATCCGGTCTCCCCGTGTTGATGTTCAGGCAGCTCAAGAAGGACAAACGGTCGATTCTGTACGAGGTTGATCCTCCGAAGATCTATGTGAAACCGGGTTCTTCGACGGCGGAGTGGACGGATATCAGCAGGGTTGCGACGCGTAAATGGATTTGCACGAGTGACGAGATCAGGCCGATCGAGAGGTTTAGCCGGAAAACGTAGATAGGCCTTGCTAAGCGCTGACGGCTTTTCGCGATAGTGTAAAAACTACACTATAGTAAGTGTAGATGATACGCTAACTGCTGAATGAGCTACCAATACGACTATCCGCACCCGGCCGTCACCGCCGATGTTGTTGTTTTCACGATAGAGAATGACGACTTGAAGGTGCTGCTCATCGAGCGTGACCAGGAGCCTTTCGAAGGGGAGTGGGCGCTACCAGGCGGATTCGTCGATATCGACGAGAGTCTCGGTCAAGCTGCCAAGCGAGAGTTGAAAGAGGAAACCGGCGTTAATGCGAGTTTCCTGGAGCAGCTTTATACTTTCGGTCGTCCGGATCGCGACCCACGCGAACGAATAATCACCGTGGCTTACTACGCGCTAATCCCGTTCGATCAGTTATCGATCGCCGCGGGCGACGATGCGAGGGACGCGAGGCTCTTCAATATGGACGAATTACCGGCGCTGGCGTTTGATCACGACAGCATCCTGCGAATCGCCAAACACCGCGTAAAGGAGAGGCTGGATGATTCTTTCTACGCCTTTCAGATATTGCCGAAGGCATTTACGATGTACGAGCTAAGGCGGGTTTATGAGCTGTTCCTCGGCGAAGTACTCGATAAACGCAATTTCCGAAAAAAGACCATTGCGCTTGATGAAATTGAGGAGACCGGCGAGAAACGCGAATCTGTTCGACATCGGCCTGCGAGGTTGTACCGGCTGAGGAGCTAATGTGTCACTACCCTTGTGACAATTATGATTCTCATATAGCTTGATAGCCTTGTTGCGCCCCGCAGTTGGAGAGAAGTCTTGAAAAAAGTATTGATCATGTTTGCCTTCGTTCTCAGTACGCCGGCATTTGGCGATTCTCCGCTAGTTCTGCAGTCCGATTTCGGCGAAAAAGATGGGGCTGTTGCAGCAATGCGCGGTGTCGCCATCTCGGTCTCTCCGACTATCCCAATGTACGACCTGACGCACGAAATTCCGACGTTCAATATTTGGGAAGCATCGCTGCGCTTAATTCAAACCGCTGAATATTGGCCTGCGGGAACAGTTTTCGTCTCGGTGGTTGACCCCGGTGTCGGGACGAGTCGCAAGTCCGTTGTCCTTAAAACAAAAACCGATCACTACATAGTGACGCCGGACAACGGCACACTGACATTCGTTGCGCTACAGCTGGGCATTGCAGAGTTGCGCGAGATCGATGAAGCGGTTAATCGACTAAAGAACTCCGATGCATCCTATACATTTCACGGTAGAGACGTTTACGCCTACACCGGAGCCCGCCTCGCTGCGGGGGAGATTACGTTCGAAGAGGTCGGTCGCTTGCTACCACCTGAAGTAGTTTCAATTCCTTTCCAAAAGGCCATTTTATCGAACGGTGAAATACGTGGGAACATTCCTATTCTGGATATTCAGTTCGGAAACGTATGGACCAATATTGATCGAGAAACCTTACAAATGCTGAAGCTTGGCAAAGCAACCACACTCCGCATTCGGATCAGTCATGGTGACGAAACTGTTTTCGACGAGATCCTGCCGTATCTTGATACATTTGGTGCTGTCGAAATTGGTGAGCCATTGGTCTACCTCAATAGTCTGAACAACGTGTCACTTGCACTGAATCAAGGTAGCTTTGCTGCAACGCACGGAATCGGTTCCGGTCCGGATTGGAGCATCCACATAGTAGTAGAAAAATGAGTTTCCAGAAGGGGGACAGGATAATGAATACACGTACTAGAAGAGCACTGCTGTTGGCCTGTAGCGCGGCACTGTGTTCTGGTGCTGCTACAGCTCAGGACATCAACACAAACTCAGAGAGCAGTTCAGAGATCGAAGAAATACTGGTGGTCGGTAGCAGGGCGCCCGGGCGAAGCGCCGAAGATAGTCCTGTTCCGGTAGATGTGCTGACCGCGGATGACCTGGTGCAATCAGGGACCATTGGTGGCGAGATAGGCAGTCTTCTGCAATCCAATATCCCCTCCTTTAATATGTCCCGTCAATCAAACTCAGACCAGGCGGACATCGTTCGGGCTGCTCAGCTGCGCGGCCTGAATCCGGATCAATTGCTCGTGTTGGTCAATGGTAAGCGCCGACACGCGAACTCGGTTATCAGTGTGGAGTCCAAATTGGGTAAAGGCGCGGCCCCGGTCGATTTCAATAATATCCCGACCAGCGCTATTGAACGAATTGAAGTGCTGAGAGATGGGGCTGCGGCGCAATATGGTTCTGACGCCATAGCGGGCGTAATAAATATTGTACTCAAGCAGGGCAGTGACGGCGGCAACGTTTCGGCTTCCTATGGTGGGCATATAACCAGTCTTGATGTCATTAACGACGACATTACCGATGGGCAAACCGCAACTATTTCATTCAACAAGGGCTTCTCTCTGGGCGACGGCTTTGTGAATGTCAGCGGTGAATACCGTGACCGTTCGGCGACCAACCGCGCAGGATTCGATCAGCTACCCACCATTGGTTTTGCTGAATTTCTCGTTCCAGTGCCCTCAACCGGTACGCCGGAAGCCGCGCCCAATGATGCGGTGGCTGGTCAACGCAACTACCGAATGGGTGATAGTGAGAGTCAAGATCTCAACCTGAGCTTCACTGCCGGCTTAGTTCTGGACTCCGACTTTGAGCTCTATGGTTTCGGTACCTATTCCGACCGTGAGGCAGAAGGTTCCAACTTCTTCCGCTATCCGGTGTCCGATAACAACGTGGCCGCGATTCACCCCAATGGTTTTCTTCCGACTGGAGTGGCCGACGTTACAGACTTTTCATTGGCCGGCGGCATCAAAGGTGAACTATCCGGTTGGACCGTAGATGGCAGTTTGGTTTTCGGCCAAAACACCTTTGACGATAATCTGAAAAACAGCGTCAACTCCTCGCTGGGTGCTGCAAGTCCGACATCCTTCAACCGCGCCGAATACGAGTATTCGCAGACGGTTATTAATCTGGATGCATCAAAAGGTTTTGAGTTTGGCGGATCGCCCGTCAACTTCGCCACTGGTTTAGAGTTTCGGGGCGAGGATTATCAAAGTAAGGCCGGTGATCAGGCCTCTTATTTGGCTGGCACCGTTACCGTCGGTGAAGCTGGAGGAGATGCCCGTATTGGTGCTCAGGGCGGCGCCGGTTTGCAGCCGGACGAAACTGTCGATGTAGATAGAAATTCATTTGCTATTTTCGTCGATGCGGAATTCGAAATTACTGAAGCTTTTCTGCTCTCAGCCGCTGTTCGTTATGAGGACTTTGACGATTTCGGCGATACGACCAATGGGAAACTGGCCGCTCGTTGGGAGATCGCGAATGGTTTCGCATTGAGGGGCGCTGTCAGTACAGGGTTTAGGGCACCCTCTCTGGCTCAAGCTTACTTTTCCGGCAGTAGTAATAGTTTTGGCCCCGGCGGCGCACTCATTAGTACCGTCAATTTGCCGACTTCCGACCCTTTGGCGCAAGCTAATGGCGCCGTTGATCTGGAACCCGAGGAGTCGGATAGCCGCAGCCTTGGTTTCACCTGGAGCAACGATGCGTTCAATATTAGTTTTGATTACTATCAGGTCGATATCGACGATCGAATCACGCTCGGCGGTACCCTGCCCGTTGTCGGAGTTCCTGGTGTCGAGGGTATACGGTTTTTTAGCAACGCAATTGATACCGAGACAAAGGGTTTCGACCTGGTAGCGTCTTACACGCTGGATCAGTGGAACTTCTCTGCCGCCTATAACGACTCGGATACAGATATCGTTAACTCACCCGCCGGCTTCAGCGTAGAGGAAGTCAATACGCTTGAAACCGCCGCACCGGAGAATAAGATTATTCTTTCTTCAACCTGGGCCAATGACCGGGTGTCCGTGTTGGTGCGTGGGATACGATATGGCGAGACGCAACGTATTTTCGACTTTGGTGGTGGCTTTGAGCCGACACAAACGTATGGCGAGGAATGGTCAATTGATACTGATGTTCAGTTCAATATTACCGACGCCTGGAGTGTCGCCGTAGGGGCCAACAATTTGCTGGATGAGTATCCCGACGAATCCATCTTCGACATTAGCTTCTTTGGAAACTTGCCCTATGACGGCGGGATAAGCCCCTTAGGTGTTAATGGTCGCTTTGTCTACGTGAGGTCGTCTTTCGATTTTTGAGTATGCGCGTATTATTGCTGGTAGCACTTGGGCTGACATCGCTGTTTTCCAGCGCTTATGCGAGAGAAGACGGCCACGATCAACAGGCCCGGACCGCTTTCGATTTGCTTGCGGAGGCAATCCAATTCGAAACGGTTGCCGGGCGGTCGCAGGTATGCCCGTACGCGAGAACCTTGAAGGCGCATTTTGTCGCGGCAGGCTTTTCCGAGTCAGACACTCGAATTTTCGAGTTGAAGGAAGACGACACTTGCAGCTTGGTCATTCGTTACCCAGGCGATGACGGCGAACTCAGACCCGTAATATTTCTGGCGCACATGGATGTGGTCGATGCACTGCCGGAAGACTGGTCATACCCTCCGTTTGAGATGACCCGCGAAGGCGATCGCCTGTACGGCCGAGGCGTTCTGGATAACAAAGGCAGCGTGGCTGCAATTACGAGTACGCTGCTGGATCTGAAGGCGATTGACTATCGACCCACTCGTGACCTGTATTTTGTCGTCACCGGAGATGAGGAAACAACAGCAAAAACCACACGACTCTTGTTCTCGCAGGTACCAGCGC
>RCNG010003731.1_pt1 | contig 13214 bp, 14 predicted proteins | sample 2041371 | NCBI WGS metagenome assembly RCNG01 (sample SAMN09708227, study PRJNA481090) | Marine sediment metagenome, whole genome shotgun sequencing project. | biome: marine sediment; feature: ocean; material: sediment; isolation source: Sewage treatment plant 1 marine sediment (STP1) ... | reverse complement strand
CCGCCACCGCGACCTTGAACTTTACGGGGCAGGTATTCTATTCCGGCACGGGTTGCAGCTTCGGCATCCATAACTTTACATATAAATAAAGTCGGCAATGGTTTTGGCAATAACAGAGCGCATAAGTTCTTCTCCATAGGCTGTTGCAGTAGAAGTCAACTGCGGTTTCCAGGTTCAAGGTAACGTACCGAAGTTTTAATAAAAGCAGCACAATGTGTGCCTAAACCGGGATGATTATTTAATAAATAATTATCAGACTTGAAACTGGCTAGTGTTCTTTGTTCACAGAAAAAGGGCATAAAAAAACACCGTAATGAAAATTTTTTGCATTTGTTACCAGGTTGTTTAATATAGACGTGAATCATTTGAGCGTTTAATAGTTCAATTTGAGTATTAATATTCAGTTTTTTTGTTTTATATGGAACTATTTTAATATAAATCAATAAGTTTACAGAACCAGCCTATGTGGTGATTAGAATGTCTGAGTTTTTTGATGAACACTTTTTTGTGTCAAGTTCTAAAATTAGCGGTGCGGGTAGGGGCCTGTTTGCCAGGGTAAGCATTGAACCAAAGGATACCATTGGCCATTATACCGGGAAAATTCTCAAAGATGATGAACTGAATATTGCACCTTATGTCGATTCCGATTACATTCTTTGGGTTTGCACCGATCACAATATTTTAGGAGAGGGTCCGCTTGCAAACTATACCCGTTATATAAACCATAGCGAGCAAGCTAATGGACGTATTGTTGTTTCAACCCGATGGAAAACAGCCAGAATCGAAGCGATCAAAAAAATCTTCCCTGGAGATGAAATTCTAATTGATTATGGACCTTCCTATTGGGAGGCTAAGGAATATAACAAAACAATTTTTGCAGAACCATACGAATCTTGAATTAATACAAATAAGGGTATTGTTGCAAAATTTTTAAATTCTGAAAAAATATGTTTTTGCTTATCTCAACCTCCCAGTGGTTTAAAGCGGATTATGAGCAGTGGCAGCAGTGTCAGAGCTGCTAGTAAGGCGGCCAACATGGCAAAACCAGTTAATAATCCAAAATAAATGCTTGGAATAAAGTTTGACAGAGCCAGGATGGAAAAGCCCAGTGTAATGGTAATTGTCGTATAATACATGGCGCGACCGATGGTGGCATGGCTACGATTGACTGCAGACCAGTAGTCATGATCCTTGTGGAATTCACTGCTAAAGCGGTGTATGTAATGAATGGTGTCATCAACCGCAATACCAATACTGATAGCAGCAATAGTAATGGTCATCAGATCCAGTGGGATCTTCAGCCACCCCATCAGCCCCAGCATCAGGGCTGGGGCAAACAGGTTGGGAATGATCGCAATTACGGCCATTTTCAGGTTGCGAAACAGGATTATAAACATAAGCAGAATGGCCAGAAACACCACACCGATGGTGAGTATCTGAGAGCGAAACAGGCTCTGTAGCATATTGTTGTATAACACCAGCATGCCGGAAAGATGAACCTGACCCTCTCCAAGATTCATTTCACTGGTCAATTTATGACGAATTTTTTCCAATAACACATCACGTTGAAGTGAGGGCTCAGTTTCGAAAACCCGTATCGCAAACCGGATTTGATTACCGTCAGCTGCCATATAAGGTTGAAACAGTGTTTGTTTGATCTCATCCGGTAACTTTTTGTAGAAGACAGCAAGCAAAAAATCATCCGATACAACCTGCTTGTCGAACTGACTCAGGATTTTCATCGCAGTGTCAATGGACAACACTTTGCCAGTTTCCGGCAGGCTATCCAGGTATTGGTGTAGTTCAGACACCTGCTTTATCTGGTAGGTATTGAACCAATAGCTGGTTGCGGTAATAGGGGCCTCTTTTTCCATATCGGGCCGGAAGCCATCTTCGAAAGGGCTATCCCATTCCTCTTCTTCCTCAGCAAAGAATTCAGCCGGGGCATCGACAATCACGTCCAGTGGGATGGTTCCGCCAAGTTCTCGGTCGATCAGTTCCATGCCACGGTAAATCTCGGTGGTGTCCTTGAAATAATCAATGAAACGGTTTTCTACCGTGAGAAAGCTGATCCCCGCAATACTGAGTATGGCAAGGGAAATATAAACCATCACTATGCGTGAGCTATAGGTCTTATTCAGTCTGGCAAAAAAATGGGTGATTTTGTAGGTCAGGTCATTATGATTGGGCGGTGTACCCGGCTTCAGAAACATCAAGGTGGCGGGAAACAGGGTGAAGACAAGTAAAAAGGCGACTGCCACACCAATGCTCATTATCCAGCCAAAGTCGATAACCGGACGTATGCCGCTGAACAATAGGGAGCCAAATGCCACCATCGTCGTAATCGTGGTATAAAAACAGGGCATGGCCTTGGCGCGCACCGTTTCCCAGACCAAAGTCTGTTGTGTGGCATCGGGTAATTGCTCCTGCAGTTCGCGATAGCGGACAATTAGATGGATCATAAGTGATAGTGTGATGATCAGCAGCAGTGAAATGAAATTAGAGGAGACGACTGTCACCGGCCAGTCAACCAGACCCAAAAAGCCGACAGTGATCACTCCAGTAGCAAGACAGGTTAGCATGGGTAGAATAACCCAACGGGGCTTGCGGAACACCATAGTCAGGATCAGGATTAGAAAACACAGCACACCGATGCCAAAAGTCATCAGGTCATGACGGATATAGTCGATCGAGTCGGAGGCAATCATCGGAACACCACCCAGATGCAGCTCAGCCTTTTCCCTGTGTTGATCCATGATGCTGCGGATTTTGGCAATCTCTTTGCTCTGCTGTTCCTGTAGTCTGATACTATAGCGATCGAGTTGTTGTGATATCGAAGCCAGTTGCTCACGCTCATTCCCGGAGAGTTCACTGTGCAGGCGTTTCTCACGCAGTTGGTTGCGTTGTTTCAGTAACCGGTGCCAGGTTTCATCCCGGCGGAAGCTGATCTGCAGCGCCGTGGTCTTCCCATCCGGGCTGATGATAAGATTGCTATACAGCGGGCTGGACAGGAACTCCTGGCGCGCCATATTGCGGTCCGTTTGCGGACTTTCGAGAGTAGGTACTTCCTGTTTCAGATCGTCAATGGTGACCGGCGGGCTTTTAATGAGTGGTACATCAAGCAGACTGACTACGGATTCTACGCGTTCCATAGCCCTGAGTTTATCGCATAGAGTACGTAACTCTTCCAATGCAGCATCGCTGAACAGTTCTTCAGTAGGCGTAAAAGTGATAATCAGGTTATCATCAGAACCATATCTTGCCCGGATAGAGCGGTAATAGTCCAGCGCTTCATCATTTTCCAGCACCAGTGAGTCGGCAGAGGCATCGAGTCTGAACGAGGGTGTGTGATAGCCGAAGAAGACAAGCACCAGGGCAATCAGCAGTAAGGTGATTCCGGGGCTTCTCAAAACCAGACCATAGTAATACTTTGAAAATAGGAATAACATGTTACCAAGTGACCTGCTCAATATGATTGATCATTATAATAGCATCTACCCTGATTCAAGCAAACCACAGGCTGACCAAAACAATATATAACACATAGTACTCAAGGATGAAGAGTGCTTCGTATTGTCAACTCGCAGGCATTAAAATTCAATGCAGAAGTGGTGCCTGCTGCCTACATTGGAGGCATGGACACTGCCAGGTAAACGGTGCTTAAAATCACAGATGGCATTAAGACCCGTACAGTGATTTGGTGCCAGGTAGGGAATTGAAAAATGTTCCAGGCCATCACCGGTGAAAGCCAGACGTTCAGCTGTGGCATTAAGCAAATGCATGCCGCCAATCACTGCACGGATGTGCTTGTTAACACAGAGTGTCTGAATGTATTCCAGTGTATTTATGACACCGGAATGACCACAACCAAGCAGTACTACAACACCTTGATAGGTTTCAATATACAGGGCCTGATCGTCGAGCAGTGAATCGGGGTGATTCAGTTCCTGGTCAATATAGAAAGGGCCGCCAGTCTGTTCTATTTTATGAGTTCTTGGTATCTCGCCCGTGACATGGATGCCTGTCGCAATCTCGGTAGGCCTGCGTGTGTGAATAATTTTCCGAGTTAGTGAACGCAGCTGCGTAACGTCAGTAATTGGTGCACCAATATCCCGGCCGTTCTGATTGAATTTGCTGCCCAGTGCCTGTGGATGTAGATAGAGATCGACAGGGCCCGCCATGTCGAGTGCTTCTGTAAGCCCGCCCATATGATCGTAGTGGCCGTGACTTAGGACAATAGACTCAATGGATTTTACAGGTACACGCAGTTGTTCGGCATTGTGTCTTAGCGTCAGACCCTGTCCGGTATCAAACAACAAGCAGTATTCGTCAGCCTCAATGAGAAAGGAATTCCCGTGTTCACCCAGAAGCCCGGGGCCAACTGCTGTGTTTTCAACCAGTTGGGTAATGGTCAGGGTTTTGATCATGTTCTATTTGCAACCTCGCGAATAACAACCTATGCCCGGCTCTTACCCGGACTGCATCAGAGGCGGTGAGAGGGCTGGCCAAAAGCTAACCGAATAAATCTCTTTTACATCCCTATAAATTGCTTATAAATCAGACAGGCTTTATTCTTTCAGGTAGTGTATTTTACCTTCAACCCCATTCCATTCCTCTGCATCGGGAAGTGGGTCAGTTTTTATATTAACCACGGGCCATTGTTTGGCCAGACGAGCATTGATTTCTATAAACTGTTTTTGTGTTTCAGGGAGATCCTCTTCAGGAAAAATAGCTTCTGCAGGACATTCCGCGACACAAACATCACAATCAATACACTCTTCCGGATCGATCACCAGAAAATTGGCCCCCCCGTGAAAGCAATCCACAGGGCAGACATCCACACAATCCGTGTATTTGCAGCGTATACAATTTTCAGTGACTACATAAGTCATTAATTTGCTCCGGCATTCGTCTAAGCAATTGTTTTTAGTCTCACAATCTCAGGAGCAAACACATGCTCAAGTCCTGTGATGAAACAATGTCTAGCGTAACAGATCCCTAAATTTACGCAAATTATAAAGCAAAATATTCTGCTATATGGATGGCGATATAATCAATGAAGCACCATATTCCAGCATGAGTAAGTTAACTTGCCACTGAACTTACGACAGTCCACACTCCATATTACCAGGGACCGCTTTGTCAATCATTTTAGGTTTAGGCAGGTCCATATTATCCATAATTTCAATATACTCTTCACGGGTTTTCCCTTCACCCAGACGAGGATTGTATTTTTTCTCTTCACCGATGGTCGAGACAGTCCGGCCTTCATAATCATGACCGGGATATACGATAGTGGAATCGGGCAAAGTAAATAATTTACCTGTAATTGAATCATAAGCCTCACTGGCATTACCCGATTGAAAATCAGTACGGCCGCTGCCTCGGATCAGTAGCGTATCCCCGGTAAACACCGCACCGTCAATTAAAAAACTGATGTCGGTATTGGTGTGCCCCGGTGTGTAAAGAACCTTAATGTTTTCACTTCCCAGTACAAGACTGTTACCCTCTTCAAGAAGTTGATCAGCACATTTGCTGTCACTGCTTTTATGTACCATAGCCCTGGCATTAAAACGTTTTCTTAACTCGCCCGCTCCGGTGATATGATCAGCATGGATATGAGTTTCCAGTAAATAACGCAGATCAAGTCCGAGTTCACGGATTATCTGTGTGTCTCTTTGCACCTGTTCTTTAACAGAATCGATCAGGGCGGCTTCACCGGTACTGGCATCCCAGAGCAAATAGGAATAGGTACTGCTTTGGGGGTCAAATAATTGTCTGATTTGCATGGTGTTTCTCCTGTTACTTTATTGGTTCAACAGTATTGAAGTGTCTTAAATGAGCCTAAATCATAAATCTTATCAAAATCGTGTTGACCTAAGATCTCATGGGCATTTTTACTTCTCATTCCGGTTCCGCAATAAACAATGATATTCGATGTTTTACCCAGTATCTGTGGCACCTGGGACAGGATTTTTAAGGGAATATTAATGGCGCCGGATAAAGCCCCTTGCTCAAACTCTTCTTCTGTACGGACATCTATCAGATGAGCGCCATTTTCCAGTAGATTTCGTGCCACTTGACAGCGATTATGTGATTCAGACATTGTGTCCTCCTGCTCATTGCTTGATAAAGACATGGTTAAGTCTTTAATACGATAAATCCATTATATTATTGATCCAGATCAATGAAAGTAACATTAATCACAAAATAATGATATTCTAATTTAATTGCCAGGAAGTGTCCTGGACAAACAATTCGACCACTTACAACAAAGCCAATTCAGAGTCATACTGAATTGGCTTTGTTTTTTAACAGACAGGGCACTAATTACAGTTCTTTTTTGCAGAAATACCAGTCAACACATTCATGACCTTCCTGCATACGGGCTTCTGCAGCTTCAGCAGTTGCCGGTGGAGGAATAATAACCTTGTCACCCGGCTGCCAGTTTTCCGGTGTGGCTACGCCATTGGCATCCGAAGTTTGCAAGGCTTTGACCAGACGCACAAACTCATCAATGGAGCGGCCATTGCTCATGGGATAGTAAACCATGGCGCGAAGAATACCCTTGTCATCAATAATAAAAGTGGCACGGACCGCAGAGGTATCTGCAGCTCCTGGATGGATCATGCCATAGCTTTTTGCTACTTTCATATCCAGATCCGCAATAATAGGAAAGGGGATATCAATGCCAAATTTTTCCTTGATATTACGTACCCAGGCGACGTGTGAATAGTGACTGTCAATCGACAGGCCCAGTAATTCCGTATTGACGGATTTGAATTCCTCAGCACGTTTTGCAAAGGCGATGAATTCTGTTGTACAAACCGGTGTGAAATCCGCAGGATGCGAAAAAAGCACCAGCCATTTGCCTTTATAATCCTCATTAGTCTTTACACCATGAGTGGTTGCCGCATTAAATGCCGGAGCAGGTTCATTTAAACGGGGGAATGTGATGATAGCTTCATTAGAGTTTTCCATTTTTTTTACCTTTTCAATAAATTCACTGTTAATTTTGAAAGGCGATTTGAATATTGCCTTTAACTGTAATTTATTATATTAGTAATTGCTTAATTATCATAACGAAATGATTCGTTCATTATCATCTGTTTTTTCGATTGACTTAATTTTTTTAAATTAGTCTTTATTTACTTTTGAGGAGACAGTAATTCTTTGCTAATCAGTGCAGGAGACTATGATTTAGTTGCGCCTGAATGGACACGGTGATAAATGTAGTATTATGATGGGACAATTCCTTTACCTACATGAAATGTTCAAGTCAGGGGTTTGAATTTCATAGTGAAACTAAAAGGAAGTCAAGAGAAGAAAAATGAAGCCAAACTCCAGAATGAAAAGGTTTATCAAAGATATTTTAAAATATACACCTTTTCTAAAGATAATTTCCCTTTTAGTTGTTCTGTGGCTGCTTTTTTCCGCAGGCTTGTTTTTCTCTGAACGCGGTATATGGATTGTGCTAGGCTCAGCCTTATTTTTTGGCACCATTGTCGCTACGATTACCACTTATTTTATGCGACCTTTGCATCGTCCCGGCAAGCAATTTACTGCTGTTTTGATTTCTTACAATAATTTGACGCCGAGGCGTTGCTGATGGAATTTAAAGATTATTACCAGGTCATGGGTGTAGACAAGAAGGCCACCCAGAATGAGATAAAACGGGCCTATCGTAAGCTGGCCCGTAAATATCATCCGGACGTAAGCAAAGAAGATAATGCTGAAATCAAATTCAAAGAAGTGGGTGAAGCCTACGAGGTGCTTAAAGATCCTGAGAAACGGGCCGCTTACGACCGGCTTGGTGCTGACTGGAAAACCGGACAGGATTTCCATCCGCCACCGGACTGGAATGAAGGCTTTGAATTTAGTGGCGGTGGTTTTACGGGTGGTGATTCATCTGCCTATAGTGATTTTTTTGAGTCACTTTTTGGGCGCGGCTTCACAGGTGCCCGGGGTCAGACTGGGCATGGTGGTTTTACTATGCAGGGACAGGATCACCATGCAAAAGTGGTCATTGACCTGGACGATGCTTTTCATGGAGCAACTCGCAGCATTACATTACATGCTCCTCAGGTGGACAAGAACGGTCATGTGGTTACCCGGGAACGGACACTGAAAGTGCGAATTCCAAAGGGTGTACATCAAGGTCAGCAAATCCGTCTAAGCGGGCAGGGTGCACCGGGTATTGGCGGCGGTCCGACCGGTGATCTGTATCTGGAAATCGAATTTCGTCCCCACAAGCACTATCGTGCCGAAGGCCGGGATATCTATCTGGACTTACCAGTGGCACCATGGGAAGCTGCACTGGGCAGTAAAGTCAAAGTACCGACTCCGGTTGGGACAGTAGAACTGAAAATACCGGAAAATTCGACCTCAGGTCACAAGATGCGTCTTAAAGGTCGAGGTATTCCAGGCTCACCTGCAGGAGATTTATATGTGGAGATACGTATCGTTCTGCCTGCAGCTAAAGATGATAACGCCAGGGAAATCTATCGTACTATGGAAAAGGAATTAAACTTCAATCCGCGAACTGAGCTGGGAGTCTGATAACAATGACAAAAGTAACAATTGGACTGGTGTTGGATAATGATCACTCTCTCACCCTTTCAGAACTGAGTCGAGCTTGTTCCATGCATGCTGAATGGGTGCTGGAACTTGTTGATGAGGGAATTCTTGAACCGATGGGTTCGGACATGGTTCATTGGCGTTTTAGTGGCCATAATTTGCGCCGTGCACTGGTTGTACGGCGCTTGCAACAGGATCTGGGGGTAAATCTTTCTGGTGCAGCATTAGCCCTGGAACTGATGGAGGAAGTGGAAACCCTGCGTGCCAGATTAAATGCCCGGAGTTGTTGACCGTTGTTGCTGATACTAAAATGCAGCGTTCGACTTTTTAAATACCTCTGGTTGAGAAATATTTCAAATTAAGAACAGAAGCTGAGCCTAGAAGAGCTTACTCTGGAATATTGGGTGGATCAAAATCTTCGTTTTGTTGCTCTGTTTCACTTTTTTCTAAATGCTCTCTCCAGGACTGCATTTGTTTTGTCAACTGATTTTCATGGATAAGTAATTCATTCGCAATAAGGCGAATATTTTCATTAAACCCAATTTCTGTTTGTTGTTTAAAAAATACCAGCAAACGTTTTTCATTAAATATGGCCAGATCCAGCGCTTGAACTGGTGTCATTAAATAATGTGCATTTTCAATACACAGGCAGTCAGGTTGCTCGTTGCAATGCCATTGAGATTCCCAGGGCGGTATTTCCGGAAGCTGCATTCCTTGTGCTTTTTGCTCAATGTTTTGCACTGAGAGTTTAATTAATTTATGGGTACGGGAAAAAATATCTGCGGCGGCCATATTATTATGCTGTGTCAGTGAATCGATTAAATCCTGTAACCGGTCTTCTGATTCACATTTCATTGCATGCACCTGAGCCAATAGATGTTCAGGTGATTTGATAATCAATAAATCGTTACTCATAACTCAAACTCAACTTCAATTGCCTCAAGAGATTTGTGACTTTCATGGTCGACTTTTTGCTTTCCAAGACCATTGCGACTGCCTGGCAAAGACCAGACCGGAATATCACGTTGAAAAACTATGCCCAGTCCCATACCATCATCACTATGAATACGCTGTGCCGCCAGACTGGAATCATCTGTGGGCTCATTAAACGCATTATGTACCTGTTTTTTCCATTCGACCTGTTCAGGGCGAAAGGTTTTACAGGGACTGAGTACCTGTACAAAGGCAAATCCCGGGTGCTGTAGAGCATCGACCAAAATCTTACTCATGGCAGAGGGATCGCCAGAAAATCCACGGGCAATAAAACTGGCCCCGGATGCCAGGGCAATAGCCAGTGGTTCAAAGGGTCTGACGCCAGAACCATGAGGTGTTAGTTTGTTTATCCAGTCAGGGGCGGTTGTGGGTGATGCCTGGCCTTTGGTCATGCCATAAACCTGATTATCCATTACGATATAGAGCATATTCATATTACGTCGGCAGGCATGAATAAAGTGATTACCACCAATGGAAAAACCATCACCATCACCTCCTGCAACAATGACATGCAAATCCGGTCGAGCGGCTTTTAAACCTGAAGCAACAGCCAGACCACGTCCATGTACGCCATGGAAGCCATAACTATCGACATAAGCAGGAATTCGGGAGGAACAGCCAATCCCGGAAACAAAACCAATTTGATGCTTGGGTATCTTCAAATAGGCTAAAGCCTTGGTTAAGGCACTAAGAATAGAAAAATGACCGCAACCGGGACACCAGACTGGTTTAATGTCAGATTTATAGTCCCTGGGTTTTAATTCTATGGTCATAAAATCGCCTCCACATAGTTCACTATTTCATCCGGGCGTAATGGTAGAGGACCTGATCGTGCAAAAGCATAAGTATCCAATGGTAAGCAGTTTTGAGCATGTAAATAATGAAAGAGCTGTTTACCCTGGTTTAGTTCAATAACGATTACTTTATGCGCCTCTGCAAGTGCATCTGATAATAATTCCACAGGTAAGGGCATGAGTAAGCGGATGGCAATGGTTTTGATTGCATAAGCTGATTTTTCTAATTGCTCCGCAGCCTCTTTGACCATAGCACTGGATGAGCCCCAGGTTATCAATATCACCTCACCATGACCTGAAATTTCTGCCCATTGTTCACCATAATCAAATTGCAGTAGTTTATGATTTCTTTTTTCTAACTGAGTAAGATGATCACAGCTCATTGATGAAGGCGTACCTGTGGAATTGTGTTCTAAACCCTCTGCTGTATACATACACCCTTCGGTACCTGGAATGCTCATGGCTGAAACACCCATATCAAGAGTTTCATAGCGTTGATAATTTTCCTGGTTTTCAGAGGCAATAAGACGTTTTTCTGAAATCTCATCAAAGCAGGGTTTGTTGATAATGGCTCGTGATTGCCCTAAAAATTGATCGGATAATACAATAGCCACCGTTTGTAATTGTTCGGCAAGACAACTTGCCCAGTATGTTGTAAAAACAGCATCCGAAATATTCAGCGGAGCGAGTACCAGATGCGGTGCATCCCCATGACAGCCATATAATGCAATATTCAAATCAGATTGTTCTGATTTGGTGGGTATCCCCGTGGATGGACCGCCACGTGTCACATTAACCACCACCACCGGCGTTTCACTGGCAATTGCCAGTCCAATACCTTCCATCATAAGGCTAAGTCCCGGTCCGGAAGTGGCTGTCAAAGATGGAACACCACCAAATGAGGCGCCAATAATCATATTAATTGATGCCAGCTCATCTTCAGCCTGTAATAAACCGCCACCCAGTTTTTCCAGCCTGGGTGACAACCATTCAAGAATTTCTGTAGCGGGTGTAATAGGATAAGCAGCAACAAAACGGACACCGGCCTTTAAGGCACCTAAGCCACAGGCTTCATTTCCTGTAATACTCCAGCGTGGCGTATGACTTTTAATTCCAGGATCAGCAGCTACTGGCATTGAGTTACGAACAGGCCAGACATTGATTTTAATCTGCTCTTCCATACCCCTGGCTATGCAGAGACTGGATGCTGTGACAATTTTTTCGCCTTTACTTCCCAGTACCTTATTGAGTGCCTTTTTTATACTGTCACTGGATAGGGAAAAAGTTTTGCTCAGCAGCCCCAGAGCAATCATATTAGCCCTGCCACTCTCAATAGACCTGGCTATTTTTTTTAACTCAAGGCCGAAAAATTGCGCCTTTGATTGCAGTAAAATTTCAGGGGGTTCTCCAGCGCTGAGATCATAAATAACCAGACTGTTTTCATCCAGGGGAATTTCATCGATAAAACGTTCTATGTTAAACCAGTCCAGAGCCAGCAGGTAATCAAAGGTATTATTGGTGGAAAATACCTCAATGCTGTCAAAACGCATCATAACCGCAGATTCACCGCCCCGGATCTGTGGCCCTGAAGAGCGGGTCATAAAGCCATAGAAACCATATTGTGCCATCGTTTCCAGTAAAATTAACCCTGTCGTAACAGCACCACTACCGCCAGCGCCTGTCACTGCAACAGAAAAAGAAGATGAGGACATTAAGTAAAATCCTGGAATGTATTGTTAAAAACTTATATTAATGTCGAAACCAGCCAGGCATTGGTGCTGGTTGATTAAAACTGTTTGGCCCCATAAAGCCATACGGTGCAATGGGTAATGGGGGAACATTATTCATATCCAGCGCCTGGAGCAAGCTTTGTTTTTTATCGTCTTCCATTTCGTTATTCATCTTAATCTGTTCCCTGACTTCATTACTGTTACCTTCAAAAATAAATTCCTTTTTTTTACCGCTACTATCTTCATAATTAACCACTGCACGCAGTTTATCTTTATCTGTAGTTTTAACCTGAATTGATTCGAATTCTGACCAACTGGTTTGTTGCTTAAACTGTTGCTGTTGTTGTTGTTGTTGTTGCTGTTGTTGCTGCTGCTGCTGATGTTGCTGTAACTGCTGCTGTTGTTTCTGAAGTTGATTTAATTGTTGCTGCATCCGGTTAAATTGCTTTTTTAAGAAATCCTGATCAAAGCCCCGATTAAAGGAAGGATCGCTCATCCGTTGTGCTGAAAATGGACGCATTCCCTTACCCTGGTGATGCCCCGGCTTCGGAGTATAAGCTGAATTGGAAGATAAGACTTTCCTGGGTATGACATCAAGTGTTACTTCCTGACTCAGTAATTTACCCTGGCGTATAATATCAAGTTTAACTTTTGTAGTGGGCGGGGTATTGCGGATAATTTCAACCAGTTGCTGTTCAGAAAAAATCTCCTTGTCACTCATTTTTACAATAATATCATAGCGTAATAAGCCTGCCTTATCCGCAGGTGAATCAGGTGACACTTTTCTGATTATAAGACCCTGATCTGCTTTTAGCATTGACGATAAATGCTTGCTGAGAGTAACGGGCAACTTTTCAATCCAGACACCAAGCCAGGATGGATAGTTTTCCTTAACTTCTTTTGTTGTATCAGGAGTGGCGGTTTTAACTTCAGCAATAGCAAACTGACCTGATACTAATACTATGGACAAAACAAGTCCAAATAAGACAATTTTTTTCATACATTACTCCTTAGCATAATACTTGACACCGTTTATTTGTAGGTTGGGTTAGCGCAGCGTAACCCGACATTATCGTTTGACATTTTGTCGGGTTACGTTAGGATGCAGCCCAACCTACAA
>RCNG010001095.1_pt1 | contig 13215 bp, 10 predicted proteins | sample 2041371 | NCBI WGS metagenome assembly RCNG01 (sample SAMN09708227, study PRJNA481090) | Marine sediment metagenome, whole genome shotgun sequencing project. | biome: marine sediment; feature: ocean; material: sediment; isolation source: Sewage treatment plant 1 marine sediment (STP1) ... | reverse complement strand
CGAGGGGCCGGGAAATGGCCAATACCTGGGCAACCTGAGCGAAGGGGATAGGTATGTTCGACAAAACAAACGAGCACGGCAGCGATCGCCATCAGGCAGCAAATCCTCCTGGCACGGCACAGAGCGGCGAGCCGGGCGGAGACCGCCGGTCAGAATCGTTCATTCCGGGTGATAATAGGATCAAGAATCACGGCACAGAGCTATCGGGCTCGATCACGGACCGATTGTTCTCGCCCGCTCGACAGGAGGGCCTCATGAGACGGTCCCAATCCACATTTCGACGGTTCTTGGCACCGATGTGGGGCTCGTTCATCGTCATGCTCCTGCTTGCCCTCACGGCATCTGGGCAGGAGCTTCTCCATGGCATTCCGGCTTACGAAAGCGGCTGGCGCTCTTTCGTGGATGGCGACGTCATGACCTTCTACCACGGCATCAGCGGCGACATCGACGACTATGTGGTCGATCTCCAGTTCAGGGACACCGTTCACCCCTTGTCCGGGCTCGGTGTACACCAACGCTACTACGGAGGCGACGACCGCGGCGGCGCCTGGTGGCAGGAGCTGACCCCCGTCCAGATCTCGGTCGCGAGAGTACCCGGAGACGAGATCGTCGGCCAGTTTCGACTCCGCATCTGGGTGGTTCCCACCGCCGACTACGACAGCGACTGGACCGCCATTCCCCACACCCAGAACCGCGCCACAATCGAGACCCTCGATCACGATCTCGGCGGCGACACCGACGACTACGTCGTCTACCTGGAGTTCAAGGATGCCGAGGTGGGAGGACGGGGAATCCACAACCACGACTACGGCGGTGACCAATCACGTCTCCTCGGTTCGACGATCCACCAGGGCACCTTCTGGGCCAACTTGACCGACAGCCTCATCTATGTTCAACGCAACGACCTCGACAGCTGGACTGACCACATTCGGGTCCGCGTGTGGCAAAAACCGACCCCTGACTGGGATAGTGGGTGGGTCGATATGGAGACGGCGGTCTGGGACCTCGAGCACGGGCTTGGTGGACCGTGGAACGACTATGTCGTGGATCTCCAATACCGGTCTGTGGCCGGCGAACAGACTGGCCAGTACAGCTACGGCGGCGACAGCTGGATGGACGACTCGGACAACTGGGTGCACTTAGGCACGAGCTGGTCAAACCTCACGGCGAGCCATGTGTCATTGCTGAAGATCGGGCCGTCGATGCTCCCGTATCACGCGCGCATTCGGATCTGGACCAGTCGACGGCCAAAGTTCGACAGCGGCTGGGTGCCGGTGGACCCGGGAGGCGGCCACCAATTCGAGCACAACCTGCGCGGTGACACCGACGCCTACTTCATCGATCTGACGTTCAGGGACACCGCCAGTGGATCGGGGGCTGGAGTCAACAGGTGGGGCTATGGCGGCGACGCCTGGTACGACAACGGCAGCGGATCGATCCACTCCAGAGGAGGGTCCTGGAGCAACCCGACATCGACGGTGGTGCAGGCGTTTCGCAAGCCGAACGACACCGGCGCCGACGAGATGCGGATGCGTATCTGGATACCACCGCAACCGGAGTTCGACAGCGGGTGGGAGGTCCTGAGCGATCCACCAGGCGACACTGTATTCAACTTCCCATCGGTCGACTCCGCCGACGACCTCGTTTTCGACTTGCAATCCAGGAGCGTCGGATGCGGCGTAACCCACCAGTGGTACGGTCTGGATCAGTGGTCCGACGGCGCCCAGTTCATTTCCATGGGTGCGGCGTGGAAGCAGCTCGCGTATGACTCCCTCGTCGTGCAGCGCGCCGCGAGCGGCAACTGCACCGACGAGGCGCGCGTGCGCACCTGGTCGAATACGGCCTTTGAGTACGACAGCGGGTGGGTCCCCATTACGGGCTGTGACCCTCTCACCTTTTCCCTCGCCGAGCCGGCTTCAGACCTCGTCGTAGATCTCGAGATGTATGACTATGGCGCATACGGTGTGCATAACCTCAGGTTTGGCGGGGACACGGTCCGCGGCACCGCCCTCCAGTACCACGGTGCGCACTGGGAACGTCTGGGGGCCGACGAGGTCTGGGTCTGCAAGGGCGCCGACGACAGCACCGCCGACCTGATCCGGGTTCGTGTGCTCAACACCAGCAACCAGCCCGGTGTGTTCAACGACGGCTTCGAGTCCGGCGACACTTCTGCGTGGTCATCGTCGACACCGTGAATCCGGCTCGGGCATCCACGAAACCGGAGCTACGAGTCCGAGCTCTTTTTACTGTTGCTCCTGCTCGGCGCGCTCCCGAGCCAGCTGCTCGTCGCGCTGCTTCTCCTGCTCCTCAAACTCGGCGCGCTCCCGGGCCATTTGTTCGGCTTGCCTGCGTTCATTTTCCATATGCCGCTGCTCTTCGAACTCCGCCCGGCGCGCGGCCTCGAGCTCCCGGCGGTGTTCTTCGAGGGCGAGGAGGCGTTTCTCGAGCGCCGCGATGTGCTCTTCGATGGCCCGCATCGCAGCCTCGGTGGCCGCCGCCAAAGCGGCTTCATCTTCGCCCGTGGTTCGCTCGAGCCTACTCGACTGACCTTGGGCAGACGCCGCGACATCGGCTTCGAGCTGAGCGAGCATCTCGAGCCGTTCGGCCACGATCAGATCTTCCACCTCTGACTCGCTCACTGGTTTGGGGGGTGCGAGAGGTGCGGGTTGGGCAGGAGGCGCCGGTTCTTCAACGGCCTCGGCGGCAGTCGTGGGTTCGGGAGGTTCGGGCGGTTCCTCGCGGGCCTCCTCCCCTCTGAAAACGACTGCAAGACCCGCTGGGCGTGGAGGGTCATCGATATCCGAAGCCGAGATCGCCGGCAGTACGGCCGTCGCGCCGAGCAGGCACACGCTCAGAACCACCATGACCCAGCGTCCACATGGTCTATTCCTTAGGGCTGGCTGCAGGAGTCGCTCGATGCGAAAGGCGAGTCGAGAATGTGAGGCTGCCGCCGCAGCCACCAACAACGGCCGCGCCAGGGTCCTTTTCTCCGCTACCTGAAGCAGGCACCGGGCGAGGTCGAGAGGCCGCCCGGTACAGGAGATGGCGCGGTCGTCACAGAGACACTCCGCAAGGACCTCGAGGTGACGGCGCGCCAATCGATTCAGCGGCTGAAAGAAGAAGACGCCTTCCAACAGACGGCAGAAGATAATCCAGGCCGGGTCACGCCGAGCGAGATGGGCCATCTCGTGAGCGAGGAGGTTTTCCACCTCGGCCGGAGCGAGCTCACGAACCGTAAAGTCCGGAATACAGATCCGGGGCTTGAACACTCCCGTCGCGAATGGCGCCCCAAAGGCCGGAGACACCCTCACCGCCACCGGCCTCCTCACCCCCATCGTTTTCGCCAGGATTCGAATATGCCGGCCCTCAGGCAGACTCCGCCCCGTTCTGAGCAGCCGCCTCAGCCGCCTGTGCGCCTGGAGCAGTGCCAAGACTGCCACCACGACCCCCACCGCCCAGGTCATCAGGACAATCATCGGCCAGCCCTCGGTCAACCCCGGCCACAAAACATCTTCGCTCTGGCTGGCCCGACGGTCGAACAGCGCCCCATCCCCGCCCGTGATCCCGGCCTGATCGATCTCGTCAATCGACGGTATACCGGCCGCCGGACTCGAGGTCGTGATCTGCTGGTTCGAGGTCATCTCGGCGCGGAGGCCGGGGCCGGCCAGCTGGAGTTCACCTCCAAGAGGCCGCAAGCCGGTTGCCATCTGCAACGTCGCAGTCACCAGGCCACCAACCAGGGCGACCCTCCAGAGAGCTTCTTGGATTCCCAGCCGCCGCCTCCCGAGAAATCGCCCCCCGAGCCAAACACCGCCGAGCAGAATCGTGCTGTGAATACAGTACGCCGCAAGCCACAACAGCGTGGAATCAAACACCCCGGACTGCAGAATTTTTGTCATTGGTCCAGCCCCTTCGCTGCTCGAGCCTTCTCGATTCTCGTCAGCAGTTCCTCGAGCTCACCTGGTTCGATCTCCTGCTCCGCGACGAGGTGTTTTACAAGCGCTGCCGGGTCGCCGAGAAAGACCCGGTCGAGCAGCTCGGCGACCATCGAGCGTCGCACCTCTGCTTCGCTCACAGTGGCGCGGTAGAGGAACTGACGGCCGTCTACACGATGGAGTACCACTCCCTTCTGCTCCATCTTACGGAGCATGGTCGCTATGGTTGTCGGGGCGAGACCGCGCTCGCTCAACAGAGCGGCGTGCACATCCGCGCTGCTCGCTTCGCCCGCCGGCCACAGGACCCGCATGATCGCGTGTTGAAGATCGCCGAGTGTGTATTTGCTCATCGCCGTGCCCCCTTCAACTACCAAGGTAGGACTACCCAGGTAGTTTGTCAAGCCCGGGCCAGGCCGATGCCGTCGCGTCAGGTTGATCGTGGGTGGCAGTCGAAAGGCAATATCGGGAAATTGAAACGCTAAGACGCAAAGAGCGCAAAGAATCTTTTTTGATTATCTTGCGTCCTGGCGGTTCGAAAATTGGCGGCGAGGCGCGCATCGACTGGACGATGAGGAACACTTTGAATCGGGCTATGCCCAAGTCACGTCCGACACCTCAGACCTCACTGCGGCAAGACGATCTCGGTTCTGCGGTTGAGACCGCGCCCGTCGGGAGTCGTATTGGAGGCCAGAGGGTAATCCTCACCAAAGCCTTGCGTCTTGAGCCTCCCGCGGTCGATACCATGGGTGGCCAGGAAGTCGGAAACCGCCTCCGCGCGTTTGAGGGAGAGGTCGAGATTGTGTTCGGCGGTCCCGGTTGCGTCGGTGAATCCACAGACAAAGACGTCGAGGCCGGAGAAGGCTGTGTTGAGGATTTCGGCCTGCTGCTCGAGCATCGGCAAGAACCGTGAGTTGAGATTCCACCGATCCGTCTCGAAGGTCGTACGCTCGGAATAGTCGAATATGACGACCCTCGTGAGTCCGAGAGCATCAGCGATCGCGGACCGTTCGGTGCCGAAACGGAAAATGACCTCGACCCTGTCGGTCGAGGTGATCCGAATACGCTTCTCGACGAGATCCTGACCCTCGAGCTCGGCTTCGATCGCGAGCACGTCTTCGATGTTCTCGACCGGAAGGGTCACCGGTGCAAACCCGAGGGTTTTCCCTTTGAAGCGAATCGTGGCGCCACCCGGGTCGGCAACGATGTCGGCAGTCATGCCGGGGCCATCACCACCACCCCCGGTTGTGGCGCAGCCAGTGGCGACAACCACGACCGAAGCTAGAAGGACGGTGCATCTAACGATCATCTGGGGACTCATCTGTCACCTCGCTGTATGGGAAGGCCACAGAAAGGCTTGCCGGAAGGGGCAGTCCCTCGATGTCCTTCGCCGGTTCGTATCGCCATCTTCTCACAGCTGCCTCGGCGTGCTCGGCGCAGGCAGCCGCATGTCCGGAAGAGAGGACCCTGGCGGCGGCGACGGCGCCATTCTCATCGATCCGCAGAGACAAGCGAACGGTCGTGCCGCTACAGACCCGGGCGAGCTCCGCCGGCACGCTGAGAGTGGGCTCGTCGAGCAGCTGCGGGCGTTCCCAGGGTTGGCGCGGAGGCTCGGGTGTCGGCGGTACTGGCGTCGGTGACACGGGAGTTGGCGTCGCCGGCACCGGAGTATCTTGGGCAGCATCTGCGCTTTCCTCCAGCACCGGCTGCTGCAGGCGGTCGCGAAGGGAGGAGTCTCCAGGAGTCGCTTCTTCTCGGGCAGCGGTCGTCGCCGCCACTCTGCCGCTGTGCACACCGTCGATTGGCTCCGGGCTCCCTCCTCCAGCAGTCATGGTGGACCGGATACCGAAGACCACAAAAGTGCTGAGCGCCACCACGAGGCCGGTGCCTGCAATCCAGGTCCACTGTCGCACTTGCCGCTGCCGACGCAGACTGCGCAGCTCCTTCGCCTCCGACTTGCTGGTGGCAACATACGTCTTTGTAGCGGCGCCGTTCGTCTCGTCGGAATCAAAGAGAGGAACTCCTCGACCCGGACCCGACGCCTCCGGAACGAACGATGCCTGCTCAGAATCGCCAGCGCACGCGGAAAGAGCCTCCCGCATCGCCCTAACGTCGGCAAATCTCTCATTTCGATTACGCGCGAGGGCCCGCATGATGACACGCTCGAGCCGGGGGTCAACCGCAGGCAGCTTGTCCCGCAACGGCTCCGGATCCTGATTTATGCGCATGACGACGGTCTGAAGAATGTTGTCGGCTGTGAACGGGAAGGCACCGCACAACATCTGGTACAGAGTAATACCGACGGAGTAGAGGTCCGCTCGTCCGTCGATCGGTTGGCCCGAGGCCTGCTCCGGCGCCACGTATGCCGGTGTTCCGAGCACCAGCCCGGTGCGGGTTTCGAGCATGCTCCCGGTCGATTTGGCGATCCCGAAGTCCATCAGAAAGGTCCGGCCACTTGGGTCGATGTTGATGTTGCTCGGCTTGATATCCCGGTGCACAACACCGCGATCGTGGCTGTAGGCCAGGGCGTCGAGGATCGGCAGGAACAGCTGCACAACCTCCTGCGCCTCGAAGGTCCCCCTGCTGCGCAGCTCGGTAGACAGGGTCGGCCCGTCGACCAGCTGCATCGAGTACCAACAGATGCCGTCGGGGTCACCGTAATCGTACACCTTGACGATGCTCGGGTGGTCGAGCGATGCAGCAACCTTTGCCTCGTTGGCGAAACGATCGGCAAACTCGGCATTCCCCTGCTGGCTTTCCTGCAGGACCTTCAATGCCTCCAGCCGATCGAGGCGAAGGTTCGTGACGGTGTAGACCGTTGCCGAGCCACCGCGGCCGAGAAGAGTCTCGAAACGATAACGGTCTGCGAGCAATACCCGGAGACGCTCCAGTAGATGATCCGTTGGCATGAATCAGCTCTCCGTCACATCGTCGTCGGTGCGCCGGAAGCGGAGCCGCAGAATGCGGTGGTGAGAAACGTCGGCAATTTCGACGCGGTAGGGACCGACGATCAGCTCATCGCCTTTTTCAGGGAGTCTTTTGAGCAGCGAAACGACGTAACCGCCGATGGTGTCGTCCTCGCCCAGAAGTTCGATACCGAGGATCTCGGCGGCCTCGGGCAGAGCCAGGTCGCCGGGCATCTCGATCACCCCCGGCCCCGCTTCGACGACTGGCGGCTCTTCGTCGTCGAACTCATCGCGAATCGTTCCGACGATCTCCTCGAGAGCGTCTTCGAGGAAGACCAGTCCGAGCGCCGTGCCGTGCTCGTCGATCACAACCGCCACGTGGGTTCGAGCACGTTGCAGCTCGACGATCAATCGCCCAATCGGCTGCGTATCGGGCACGAAGACCGCTTCGCGGGCCAAGTGCCGGAGATCAAGGTCGTGGTCCGCCGCGAGGGCGCCGAGCACATCCTTCGCGTGCACCACACCGATTGTCGTATCGAGGTCCTCTTCGCAGAGCGGGTAGCGCGAGTGACCTCGCGTCATGATGATATTGAGGACCTCTTCGGAGGTCTGCGTTGCGAGCAACTCCTGGACCTCGACCCGCGGCACCAGAATATGTCGCACCTCGAGATTGACGAAGCGCAGGACATTTTCCGCGAAGTGTTGCTGCCGGCCCGAAATGTGGCCGGCCTGAGCCGACTCCGCAAGTACGGCCCTGAGCTCATCGGCGGTAAAGGAGGCATCGTTGTGTCCCGGCGAGGGAATCCCAGCCACCCGAAGCAGTACATTGGCCATCCAGTTGATGACCCCAATCAGAGGACGAAAAATCAACGTGAAGAAGCGCAGGGGGTAGGCTGCAAACAGGGCGGTTGGCTCAGGGTGATGGATGGCCCAGATCTTCGGCGCCTGCTCTCCGAGAACCATGTGCAGTGCAGTCACGATGGTCAAAGCAATAGCCAGGGAGACGGCATGGAGCATGGGTCCGTTGCCGACCGCGAGCCCGAGCTTGGCGGCAAGAGCGATCAGCAGTTGGGCGATTGCGGGCTCGGCGAGCCACCCCAGAATCAAACTCGCCACCGTGATCCCGAACTGACAGGCCGATAGGTAGAGATCCAGGTGATCGAGGATGTGGCAGACGACCCCGGCGCCTTTGCTCCCCTGCTGAGCGAGTAGCTCGACTCGCGACCTGCGAACCTTCACCAGCGCGAACTCTGCGGCCACGAAAAAGCCGTTGAGAAGCACGAAGAGAAGGGTCACCGCCAAGCGCCAGGCCATGGTCGTCGCCTCCACCTGATGCGGCTCTGTCATGCCAACCCTCCGAGCGTCAGAACACAGCGCTGCAAGCGCTCCACCATTGAAGGACCAAGCAGCGTTATCCGAGAGTGTAGCGGCTCTTTCCGGGTTCTCAAGGAAACCGATGCGCGGGACCAGGTATCATCGGCCCAACTGAACTGGGGGCGACCGTTACGATGCGCTACAGATGCCTGATCCTCGACCATGACGACACCGCCGTCGACGGTACCAGACTGGTCCACCACCCCGCTCACCTGCGGGCGATGGAGGTTCTGCGCCCGCATGTCGAACCTGTTGACCTCGAGACCTGGTTTGCCAAAAACTTCGACCCCGGCATCACCCCCTACCTCGTCGAGGAGCTCGGTTTTTCGGATCAGGAGATGCTCGTCGAGAATGAGATCTGGCGGGAGTTCGCCATTCGCGGCCGGCCACCCTTCTACGACGGCTTCCTCGAAGCGGTCGCCGCCTTCAAAGCCCGTGGTGGCGCTGTGGTCGTCGCCTCCCATTCTGAGGAAGACGTCATCCGCGCCCACTACAAAGAAGGAAGCAACGGCGTCTCGGTCGAGCCCGACCTGGTATTCGGGTGGGACCTCGGCCCCGACCGGCGAAAACCGAATCCCTACCCGGTGCACGAGACCCTTCACCGCCTCGATCTCGATCCTGGCGAAGTGCTTGTCGTCGACGACCTCAAGCCGGGCGTCGACATGGCGAATGCAGGCGGCGTGGATGCCGCCGCAGCCGCCTGGGCTCATAACATTCCCCTCATCCGGGATTACATGCAACAAAACTGCGTCGCATCGTTCGATACGGTCGCGGAGTTTGCCGAGTTTGTACTCAGATAGGATTCTGAAGGGCTGAGGCCCGAATGCGAGAATCGACCGGCTCGGTGGTTGTGCCTCAGCCCTTCAGAATCCCAGAAAAAAGAAATCAGTCGCGATAGCGATCGGCCATCGCCTTGTAGTAGTCGGATAGAGAACGACCTTGCTCGATCGCGAAGGTGCTGTCTGGACTCCTGACACCGTCATGTCACCATGGATGAACCAATACGAACGAAGGAGCTCACGATGCCCCGATCCCACTTCAAACCGTGCATCTTCGCCTTCCTGAAGGACCTCAAAGCCAACAACAACCGCGAGTGGTTTCAGGCCAATAAGAAACGATACGAGGAGGACCTGAAGGCGCCATCCCTGGAGTTCATCGTCGATTTCGCGCCGTATCTGGAGGCTATCAGCCCACACTTTCGCGCCGATCCACGCCCGGTCGGCGGCTCACTCTTCAGGATTTATCGCGACGTGCGTTTTTCGAAAGACAAGAGCCCCTACAAGACCCACGCCGGCATTCACTTCCGCCACAAGGCTGGGAAAACCGCTCACACACCCGGCTTTTATCTCCATCTCGAACCTGGCGGTTGCTTCGTCGGTATTGGTCTGTGGCGCCCCGACGGCCCAACCCTCAAAATGATCCGCGATCGGGTCGCCGAGAAGCCGGATTCCTGGCGGTCAGCCGTCGAGAACACGGCTTTTGCGAAGTCCTTCACCATCGACGGCGAACGCCTCAAGCGGCCCCCGAAAGGCTACGACCCGGATCACGATCTGGTCGAGGTGCTCAAGATGAAAGACTTCACCGCGATCAGGCACCTGACCCAGGCCGAGGTCACGAAGAAGGCATTCATCGACGAGTTCGCCTCACTCTGTGAGAGCGGGGGTTCCCTTGTCGAGTTCATCTGCGCGGCGGTCGAGCAGCCTTATTGAAGATCTGGCTGTGGCATCAGTCGCCAAATCACACGCGACGACCGGTTTTCGTACGCGCTACGTCGCAAGCAGGTAGACTTGAGAGGGGCCCGAGTCATGGAGCGCGGTGCTGGCGGGTCCGCGGCGTAACCGTCGCCTGCGACGGTTGATGATCGACGGCGCACACGATCACACTGATCGAGAACCCCGATCTCATCTTCGCTGACGGCTTCGCAAAGAAAGGGTTAAAGCGTAAAGGGTTCCACCCTTCACAACTTCACAACGTTGCCGGGAGTCCCTTGGAATCAGCCTCCGGCCTTTCCCAATAACTACCGGTTGATGGCTCGCCGGGAGTTGGGTGGTCGACATCGGAAAGTCGGCACGCTAAAGTTGCGACGTCCCCCGTCCACGCGGAAAACGGAGCAAGCGATGCCGAGGAAGCTGCGCCTATTCGTTCCTGAGGAGTTTCGTGAGCTCTTGAAGACCATCGACCATGCGATCCGCTCAAGCTACAACTGCGAAACAACCGTCAGCTTCAAACCCCATAAGGTCAAACGAACCAAGGTTGTGAAGGGTGGAACTTCTTTCTCCTTTCCCTCATTCCACGAGGAACTGTGGAAAAGGCACGTGTCGGCGAGTGGCGGCCGGGGCAGAGAGCGTTCCTTGCTGTCGAGGTGTTGATTCGCCGTTGTACCACAAAGAGACGGTGTATTTGTCCTCGTCACCGTCCGGTGTGATCTCGATTTCTACCCAGGTCTGTGCGTGGCCGTCAATCCAGGTGCCGGTATTGGCGTAGATCGAATTGACGCTGTCCGAATGATAGTAGAAGGCGGCTTTGTGGGTATGCCCAAAGAGAACAATGCGCGGGGTGAAGGGATATTGATCACGAATCCGCTCCGGCATTTCGAACAGGAGATTGGCCGCGCTGGAGAGGTGTCCGATGTCATTCCAGATGGCGTTGTACTGGCTGACGACATCCATGCGGGTCGGCCAGCTGCTGTAGATGGCGTCGTAGGTCTCTCCGACGGTCGCGACGCTGGGGTCTTCGGTGAACGCATCGAGGCCGTTCATGCTGTATTCGTCCCAGGGCCAGAAACCGCCCCAGGTGAGGGCAACTGCGTCGAATAGCAGGGCGATGAACTCGTCGCTGAATACGCCGTCGTGCCCGCTCAACTTTCCATCGAAGGAATCGGGATCCTTGATCATCATATCGAGCACGTCCATGGTCGTGTAAATCTGGCCATCCTCTGCCGATTTGGATGCGGCAATGCGGGATATGAAATATCCCATCGGAAGGTGGCCGTTTGTTCGGCTCCAGATGTCAGGGGCGTTGAACATGCAGTAGCGATGTCCATGCTCTGCCCAGATGACGCTGTTCTTGGAGTAGGTGCCCAGGCCGGGCGAATCGGAGACGATGTTCAACCCGGGAAAGGCATTGGCGATGATCGCCCTGTTCTGCGATTCAAACGAAAGCATATCGTGGTTGCCGGCGACATAGGTCACGGTGATGTCCGGGTTCCGGCAGACGGCTTGCAGCGCGGCCACCACGCCGGCATTGTTCTGCGCATTCAAGACGTCCTCGAAGGTGTGGGGTGTGTTTCCCACCGGCTCGACCCAGTCGTCGAGCAAATCCCCGAGAATCACGAGCTCTGAAACGTCTTCGCGCGCGTTGACCGTGTTGATGAAGGAGGCCAGGGCCGGAGCATTTGTCTGCAGCCATGCAAAGGGCGCATCGATATTCATGTGGAGGTCGCTGATGAAAACCAGTTTATTTCGACTGCTTGCCTGCGCCATATTCGTAAAGGACAGGAAGAGTATGAATCCCGCGCATACAATCTGTGTTGTTTTCTTCATCGTAGGCTCCTATCCACGCCGTGATTGTCCTTTTTTGCAGCCATTTTGCATCTCCTGTGACTTTTGATCCTAGCACTTATTGGGCGAGCAGGAACAGCATTCCGCTCAGAGAATCATAGCCTGAATCATGAAGCAAAACACCAGAGCGGAGTCTTGGTATGCCTGGGCCTTGCAGGACGAACGCGGGTTTCGGGTGGGTTGGAATTGTTCTTTCTCCCGAAGCGTAGAAGCGCCTGGACCTGCCGAAGTCGGAAAATCTTCACGGACGCACTTGCCCTCCCGCCCCGGACGGCCTATTCTCGAAATGTACCCGTGTGATTCTCTCAGCAGGAGGCCAGCTATGAACGCATCTTTTGCCGCACGAACTGTTCTGATGGGCCTGTTGGTTGTGGGGCTCGTCAACCCGGCTGCGGCTGGTGATTCCGGAGCAGAGAGCTGCGCCCCTTGCCGCGCCTCCGTGCAATCACTTCTGGAGACCTATGCCAACAATGCCGAGTTCGCATCTCTGGTGGATGAAGCATTTGCCGACATCCAAGCCCTGCCGCCGGAGTATTCCGACGGCAACCCCTGGGCAGGCAAAGGTGTCCAGGATCTCGCCGATTTCCTCTGCGAATGGTGCACCTTTCTTCCTACCGCCATGGGCAGCAGTGACACCGGTCTCCAGTTCATCCAGAAAATGGCGTTCTTCTACTATCAGAACGAGCCCGCCGTAAAGGTGGTGCAAACCTCGCCCGGCCGCGAGATCCTGCAGGCCTTCTCCCAGCAGCGCGGAGTGTTTCTCGACAGCCCCGCCTCCACCGCCAAGGTCGCCATGTGGCTGGCCGATCCCCGGATGGAGAAAGAAGACTACAAGCTCCCCGATCCCGAAGCCCCCGATGGCGGTTTCACATCCTTCAACGCCTTCTTCTCGCGGTCCTTCAAGGACCAAGCGTTATCCCGCCCCCAGACGATGCCCGACCGCGACTACGTCATCACCGCCCCCACCGACGCGATCATGAATTCCATACCCCAGAAGATTGTCGACCTGCAGACCCCCATCTCCACCAAGGGCGGCGAAGCGCTGAACATCCAGGAGATGCTCGGCGGATCCGGTTATGCCGAAAAATTCGTGGGCGGCACCGCTCTCTCCTGCGTTCTGATGCCCAACACCTATCACCACTTCCATTCCCCCGTCAGCGGACAGATGGTCGAGAGCCGGATTCTCGACGGTGCTTACTTCGGCTACGACGACTTTCCCACCTGGGTCTCCCATGACGGCAACGTGGGTTATCACGGCACCGACTTCGATCAGTTCGGCCGCTTCAAGCGCGGCTATTTCATCGTCGACACCGGGCGATACGGGCATGTCGCGATGGTCGCTGTGGGGTTGAACACAATCAGTTCCATCGTGTTCAAGGAGCCTTTCCATCAGGTGACGGAACCCGTACATGTTAGCCGCGGGGACGAGTTGGGCTACTTTCT
>RCNG010001094.1_pt1 | contig 13216 bp, 7 predicted proteins | sample 2041371 | NCBI WGS metagenome assembly RCNG01 (sample SAMN09708227, study PRJNA481090) | Marine sediment metagenome, whole genome shotgun sequencing project. | biome: marine sediment; feature: ocean; material: sediment; isolation source: Sewage treatment plant 1 marine sediment (STP1) ... | reverse complement strand
AAATATACCCATAATGATCATGGTTGATTTACGGGTCTGCTTTCGATAGTGAACCGGGTCAATCTCTTCAATCTTAAACATGTTGTTTCCAAGCTTAGCAAAATGAGAAAGCGATTTTACTGGTATTTTATCTGGCTGTCATCTCTCTGAGGTTCGCATGAGCGGACAAATTATCGTAACAGTCTTTGGACACATTATAGTCCCATGACTACTAAAGTTGAATTAACGCTTTCTGGAATTGTTTGAATTATTCTTATTTGGAATGACCTGCTGGTTTAGGTCAAAAGTGACTTGGTTAATAACAGATCAATATTAAAAATCCAGATCGTAATTCACATTTTTTCTGACACCTGGAATAGCCGGTATACGCCCAGAACACTAATATAAGTCATTTCATTATTTAATCACTAGAGCCAAAACTTGATATTTAAAAGGAAGAAAAAAATCATTAATAGTCGTTCATGGGTTATTAGTTTAATACACCTTGTAACTGTTTATATAGCGTTCGAGATGATGTAATGTTATTTTTTTGTTTCTTATTGTACGTAAATAAGATATAAGAAAGGCATGAAAATACCTAGAAGAATCCAACCCTTGGTTGATGATGGTTTAGTCGATGAAGTCATCCGCCCACTAATGAGCGGCAAAGAAGCAGCAGTCTATATAGTACGCTGCGGTTCCGAAATTCTCTGTGCCAAGGTTTACAAAGATGCAAATAAACGCAGCTTTAAACAAGCAGCGCAATATCAGGAAGGCCGCAAGGGACGTAATAGTCGACGCAACCGTGCAATCGAAAAAGGATCCAAATTTGGCCGTGACCAACAAGAGAAAGCCTGGCAGAATGCTGAAGTTGATGCACTTTATAACCTTGCTAATGCTGGAGTGAGAGTCCCTCAACCTTACGGTTGCTTTGACGGCGTCTTATTGATGGAATTAATCACCGATGATATGGGTCAAGTAGCTCCACGTCTGAATGATGTATCCATGTCCTGTGAACAAGCACTAGAAGACCATGCTGTTGTCATGCAATACGTAATGCGCATGCTTTGTGTTGGGCTGATTCACGGTGACTTATCAGAATTTAATGTGTTGTTAGATGAATACGGCCCGGTAATTATCGACCTACCTCAAGCAGTGGATGCATCAGCCAATAACCAAGCACAATTTATGCTAGAACGGGATGTTAACAACATAAGCACCTACTACGCCCAGTACGCTCCTGAATTGCTAAACACACAATACTCCAAAGAAATTTGGGCGTTGTACGAAAAGGGGAAATTACACCCTGAAGCCGAACTAACAGGCTACTTTAAGGAAGGCACACAAGCCGCCGATGTGGATACGGTACTGCAGGAAATAAAAGCAGCCTTTGCCGAAGAGCAAGAACGTCAGCTCAGAATGGAAGAAGTAAATTAATCCGACTTTTTTGTTTTCCTGGGCCCAATCGTTTAAGTTTCTTCACAATAAGTAATGTCGGCTTTCGGGATACATGAGAACTAATATCAATTGCGTCGAACTGCTGCAAAAGGTCAAAACCAGCATTTTACTGAAGGTCTGCTTCCACCACGAAGCAGACTATTTGTCAGATTTTATCGAAACCTCATAATGAATATGTCAGCTCTAAACTGAGTCAATATAATTTATAGCAATTCAGATCATTAGTCTGCAACATCATGCTTTTTAGCTTTTTTTATCAGTTTGGATATGACTTTAAATTCCTTACATAAATTATAAGTTTTTTTGCTGTTTTTATCTTTTTTACAATCAGTTATTATTTTTTCTTTGATTTCAGATTTTTTTTCTTCCAGTGAGTTAATGATTTTTAATAATTTATCATGTTTTTTACTTTGTTTCTTTTTGGACAAGTCAAAAAAATCATCTAACTGCTCCATCATCTCCTTAATAGACATATTCATCTCCCAGTTGTTTAATTTCTTTGTCTTTCACCCATAGTGTGGCAGCAGAATTGAGTATTTTTTTACAGATGCTATGAGTAAATCCAACATCGTTTATCAAAGAGGATGCCATTTTTGAATCGATTTTATCTTCTCTAATCAACGTATCAATATTTTGATTCAAAAACTTTTCATTATCCTTTGCCTTTGCTTTTAGAACCTCTATCTGAGTCAGAATATCCTCCTCTCCTCCTTCATACTCTCTGATTTCCTGCATCCGTCGCATAATAGTGACCAATTCTGTGCGTAACTTATTATACTCATTGATCATAAAGTTATTCTTGCTTTTGGTAAAAAAGTTTAGATTTTTTTGTAGCTCCCTAACATCCTTGACCATTTCAATAATATTTCTGGCCGTTAATTTCAATTCGTAGATTTTATCATTACCTTCCTCATCCATATAGGTCTGTGATATTGACGCATAATGGATAATTTCACTGTACAGATTTTTGATATCCTGCTGGTAAATTTCATTAATATCGACTTTAATGGTTGTAACAGACCGCTTAACTACTGTATTAACCTCTGCATCAGAAAAAATTTCAGTCCGGTGCAGGTTCATTGCATGAACAATGGCTTCCAGTGATTTATCGTAAAGATGGATGGTTTCTTTTCTCAGGGCTTCCAAAGCTGAAGCAGGAATTTCCATCACTTCTTTGGTCAAATATTTAGGCTCGCCACGTCCATTCTCTTTTACGCAGAACAATGACTCTAAAAAACGCACCAGATATTTAATAAAAGGGGCAACAGCCAGGACACCAATGACATTAAAAATGGTATGAAAAAGAGCCAGTTTCATGGCATCATCAGTCTTCGGAATGGAAAATACCGATGCCAGCACATCAACCAGATCTTTTAACTGGTAAAGAAAAATAATGGCAATTAAAGCGGTTGTGATATTAAAAATAAAATGTGCCACTGCTAAGCGTTTGCCATTTTTGTTTGATGCCAGTGATCCCAGAACAGCTGTTACCGTGGTACCAACATTGGCCCCTATAGCCAGGGAAAGTGCGTTGATATAATCAATTTGTCCGGTTGCCAGTGCTGTAATAATAATGGCCATGGTGGCGCTGCTGGATTGGATAATGACGGTTGCAACAGCTCCAAACAAAATATAGATAAACACACCTAAATAACCTTCCATGGCATATTCAGCCAGATCCAGTCCGTCTTTGAGGGTTTCAAAGCCATCCTTCATATATGCAATGCCCAGAAAAATAAACCCCAGGCCAATTAAAACACTGCCAAGCCCCTTATAGGAGTTGTGTTTGGAAAATCCCATTATTACCCCAAATATCAACATGGGTAATGCGTATTGAGCGATTTTGATTTTTAACCCGAAAGATGACACCAGCCACGCCGTTGTGGTGGTACCAATATTTGAACCAAAAACCACGCCAATAGCCTGGGCCAGCCCAATGAGCTCGGCAGAAAGAAAGGAGATAATAATGACCGAGACCAGAGAGGAGCTTTGCACCACCGATGTTGCCAGAAAACCGGTAGCAATTGCTTTTGCTGTGGTACTGGTAAATTTTGCAAGGATGGTCTGCAATGCTCCACCGCTAAACAGTTTAAAACCGTTTTCCATGTAATGCATACCAATCAGGAAAATTGCAATCCCGGCTATAATTACTTTTGCATCAACACTGGAAACAATAAAATAAGCAAAAATCAGAAATAATAAGGGCGTAAAAATTCTTTTTAACATATAAAAATCTATAGAGTATGAAAAAAGATAGGACAGATTTATTAGAATAGAGTAGTCAGTTTTAATTTAATTATCAACTAATAACTTTTTGACTTTTCACTCCTGTTTTATTTTCGAAGAGGCATTTTTAATTCAGGAGGGAAAGGAATCCATATCAAGGATTTTTTTCTGATTGGACAGAATTTGATGGGAATTGCCACTAAAGATAATGCGATTTTGTTTTTTTTCTAATTGATAATCATACATCGGATCGTAATAGCAGGTTAATAATAATTCAATCCAGTGGCGATGCAAATCAACCTTATGAGTGGCGCGATGTTTTTCCAGTGCCTGCAGCATTAATCGGTTTATTTTCTGATAAAGCTCTCCGCCAAGACGTTTTTGTATTCGCTCCAGGCTGGCCAACAGATATTCGGCAAACTGTTCAAATGGCTCAGACCGCTCAAACGTCCCGGACTGCTCAACAGGATCATCAGCTTGCGTCTGTGGCTGGTAGTAATTGTGGTAATAGTTCTCCAGATCAATAACGTAGTCTTTGAGTATGACATTAATGCGATACGTCAGATCTTCCTCCAGCATAACCAGCGGTGCCTGTGCCATTTTCTTTTGTAGGGACGGAGCAAGCGTAAGACTGCCAATCAGGCGACTTTCATCTTCCAGCCAGAATTGTTGTATGCCTCTGGCTTGATGTTTCATTAGCGTTATTGACAGGCAGTTTTCAAAATTAATTTGTGACGGCTGTCCATCCGGAAAGCGACCAAAGCTTGAACCCCTGTGATTTGCCAAACCTTCCAGATCAATAGCATGACTCAATTGTTTTAATAACCAGGTCTTACCGGTTCCAGTTTTACCACCCAGTATCACAAAACGGGATTCAGCAACAGACTGTTCCAGTTCATCCAGCAGCACACGTCGCATGGCTTTATACCCGCCATTCACCAGTGATAAATCAACACCGCTCTCTTTTAACCATTGCTGTGTGGTTCTGGAGCGTAAGCCACCTCGAAAGCAATACAAATACGCATCAGGATGTTGTTTGGCAAAAGCTTGCCAGTGTGCGATTCTCTGTTGTTTGACTTTACCACTGACCAGTTTATTGCCCAGTTTAATGGCTGCATCCTGGCCAGCCTGCTTATAACGGAGGCCCACCTCATGGCGCTCCTGATCATTCATCAGGGGTTGGTTGACCGCTCCAGGAAATGCGCCCTGTGAAAATTCCAGCGGTGCCCGCACATCTAAAAGAGGAACGTCATTGAGAAATAAAGAACGAATTAAATCTCTGTCAATAGGATTAGTCATACACCGCTTAGCCTGTCAGTTTGATGAAATATTCAGATGAATCGTGTTCAATAATATCACCGATGATGACAGCAGACTGATAACCAGCCTGTTTTAATTTCCGGATGCACTGAGTCGCATTTTCCAGTGGAATACCAGCCAACAAACCGCCCGCTGTCTGAGGATCGAATAAGAAAGGATAATTCTGATGTTCTGAAATACGTTCAACGTTGGAAATACCCTGTTTCAGGCGGATATTTTCTTCCTGCAGAGAGCTGAAAATTCCCAATTCAATCATTTCATGAGCCCCTGACATAACAGGAAGTGTTGTCAGATCAATTCGGGCATAAACATTGGAAGCTTTCAGCATTTCAGTTAAATGACCTAACAGGCCAAAACCGGTGACATCTGTACAGGCGCGAGCACCCGAGTCTTTGATAATGTCCGCCGCAATCCTGTTGGAAGTAAGCATATGTTCAATGGCTTCATCAATCCACCGCCCTTTGGCTTTTAAGCGCATATTGGCAGCCAGCAAAGTGCCGGTTCCAAGCGGCTTTGTGAGTATCATAACATCTTCCGGCAATAATCCTGATTTAGTCAATATCGTCTGCTTATCTACAAAACCATTAACATTCAGGCCAAACGCCATATCACTGCCTTCACCCGTATGCCCTCCCACCAGGCTCATGGCATTGGCATTCATTACTTCCAGTGCACCCGACATGATTTGAAACAATTCTTCTTCAAGTAATGCTTCCGGTGCATAGGGTAAGGTAACCAACGCCAGTGCCGAGTGAGGAGTTGCCCCCATGGCAAACAGATCACCCAGGGCATGATTGGCTGCAATTTTACCTAACAGGTAAGGGTCATTTATAAACGACTTAAAATAATCCAGTGACTGTACCAGCAATTGCCCTGCCGGCATTTCTATGACTGCTGCATCATCTGCATGTTCCAGACCAAGAACAATACTTCCTGAATGGTTGCTTTGCTGATAACTGGCCTTTAATCTACTCATCACTCGCGTTAGGACAGTACTGCCCACTTTAGCGCCACAGCCACCACAGCGCATGGGAATTTCCTGAAGGCGTTTAAGGGTCGCAGCATCGACCATGTGCTGATCAATTTCTGTGTCAATGGTTTGTGACATATCTGGAAATTGACTAAAATTGTGCATAAATCTGACATCAATCCAGTTCTTGTATTTCCAGATCCATCCACCCTGAAGAGCAAGAAATCCGCGTGAAGCAACAGCGGTATTGTCAGCACAATTAAGTAAACTTAAAAAATGTTTTTGCGGTTTATAAGACTTTAACTGATGTCCCCGTAAAAAACGTCTGATGTTTTCAAACAAAGGCGGCCCCTGCCTTACCGCATAAACCCCGGACTTTGGTCTGGAATGATTGACCATTGATGCGGTATCACCCACTGCGAATATATTATTGTGAGAAACTGATTGCAGGAAATCATTAACCTGAATAAAGCCCTTATCATCAACCGCTAAACCAGCTTCTCCGGGCCAGGAAACAGTCCTTGCGCTGGTACACCAGAAAACGGCATTAGCCTGGGTTATCTTACCATTATTACAGAGAATATTTCTGCTAGAGGCTTCGTCTTGCAGAGTTATATTTTTAACCTCTGAATCCAGAGAAACTTTTATACCCCGTTGTTGAAAAATTTTGCCAATTTTTTTTTGCACCGAGACATTATGTGACGGTAACAAGGTTTTAGCAGCACTTAAAAGTACATATTGAATACGCTTATTTTTACAGCCATGACGAGCCATTTCCTGCTGTAAGCGATACTGAATGGACAATATAAGTTCTACACCACTGGCACCACCGCCAACCACAGCAATACTGGTAAAGTTTTTATCCGTTAAAGCCTGATGAACAATGCCTTCTAATTGTGTAAACAGCTTACTTACTGGTTTAACCGGTATAGTCAGCTCCTTAACGCCTGGAATATTAAAATCATCCGGTGTAGAGCCAACATTAATTGACAGCAGGTCATATTTGACCGGCGGGCGATTATTGGAAAAAATCTGTTGTTTTTCTGTGTCAATCCCCGTTACTTTGGAGTGATACAGACGACAATGGGCAAACTCTGCCAGTGGCCGTAAATCAAGATGCACATCATCATAACTGTACTGGCCGGAAATAAAACCCGGAAGCATGCCAGAATAAGGTGTGTGGATATCACTGGATAACATGCTTAACCTGAGTCCAGGCATAGGGTTCATGGCAAACATTTTTAATACGCCGACATGACTGTGTCCGCCGCCAATGAGGACAAGTTCTTTAACCGCAATATCTGGAAGATTATTCACAAAAAACCTGAGTAATTAAGTAAAAGCTATTTGAAAACAGACATAAAAGCGGCGTGATTATATCAAAGAATAAGGTTTTGTACGACCTCCGCCAGGGATGGCGGAAGCACATACGAGAGGCAAGTGCATGGATACGAAAAAGTAAGTTAGCCGTATAAACCTGTCCAGGGTGAATTAAAAAAGCCCATTATAAAATGGGCTTTTGGCTTTAAACTTAAAATTAAAATTAATAAATATTGTTACCGATAACTTCTTTATACTAATTTTTTAGTATTCTGTAACAATCCCGTTACACTTTAGTTATTTTGGTTACTCTTTTTATTATATTGATTTATATATTAAATTTAAGTTTTCTCCCCCATCTCCCCTTAGTTATTTGTTTCATATTTCATGTGTTATATAAGAACATATATAAAACAGGAGTTATAGAAGGGAAAACCCTATTATTTTCAAGAAAACCCAAATTAACCCTTAGTTATCTAACGGTTAGAAATTCATAATTAAAATTAGTCAAGGCAATAAGAAGTTCCATTCAACTGATTATTTAAGGTTCAACCTTGTATATTAAATATAAAAAAGTAACCCGCAAGAATAATCAATGTTAGCTGTTATTGCAAAGGCAGGCTATGCAGTTGATATCGGTAATCGTTAAACTGCCTCAACAAATCCTCTTCCAGTTGTCCCTGTTCACCAACAACAATCACGTTATGTGTTGCACATATATAATTATTTGCAATTAACAATAACTGTTCTGGTGTAAAACTTTTTATTTGCCGGATCATGTCGGAGATATAATCATCAGGCAGACCAATTTCAACTTGATGAATTTTGTTATTTACCCACTGCGGATTGGTTTGAAACTGAAATGCTATTTCACCCGTTAATTGCTGCTTGACCAGCTTCAGTTCTGTGTCATCAACTTTATGCTGACATAAATAATCCAGATGTTTTTTAATGCCGCTTATGGTTCGGACGACTTTATCGTGTGCCACAGAAGTCTGAATAAAAAAAGGACTCCGGTACTCCCCCGCTATTTGTCGGGCAGAAATTACGTAGGTCAAGCCCTGCTTTTCGCGTAGATCCACAAAAAGACGAGAACTCGGACCACCTCCCAGTAACGAGGCAAGGATCTTTAATCCAACCCAGTCAGATGAAATTTTATTCCTGGTCAAAGCGCCTGGAGTGCCCTCAGGATCTGAAATAGTCACAACTCCTGGTAGAGTCACAACGCCCGGTACTGTCACAACGCCAAATAAAATATCAGCCTGTGAAGCGCCCTTGCGATTGATAAGGTCAATTCGTGATGTCTGGTTTTTTAATGTATTTTGAGCGTCTGGAGATACCTTGATATTTTCTGTATTGGTCATTCTACTGGTACTTCCGTTGTCTTTTTTGGGCTTTTTAGCAGACCAGCCGGAAAAATATTTTTTTATTTGCTGCTGCAAATTATTTGGCTCAATATCACCGGCAATGAAAAGTTTACTCTTTTCAGGTAAATATTTTTTTTGGTACAAATTTATGAGTTGTTTTTTACTCACCGATTTTATCTGCGCAGCTGCTGGCTCTTGATAAAAATAATAGTGGTCCGGAGCATAATTGTTTTGATAAAACAGTTGCTTAGCCAAATAAAAGCCGGAAAACTGTGCTAACTTATTTTCCAGCAATTGCTGTTCAATAACCTTCCTGATTGCATTCTCTTCAGGATTGATATAAGCCAGTTGTTGTGATATCAGTTCCAGTGCCAGCGCCAGATCCTGAGGTAAGATTTCAGCCGAAATAATGGAGTAACGTGAAGTCTGCCGGTATGTCATTGGTTCACCCAACAGAGCAGCACGGTGTTGGAACTCAGTTCTGGGGTATTTTTTAGTACCCTGTTTCAGCAGTTTTAACAACAGTGGTGACAATAGTTCATCAATATCATCTGTGTGGTGTTTGCCCGCAGCAATTATTGCTGAAACACTGACTACAGGAAGCCCCTGGCGAGGTAAAAAGAAGACCTGTAAATCATTATCTAATTTAAATTCCAGAAAACGGGTGTCAGTAAAAGCTGTGCCGGTAAAAGCCATGTCATCTGCAGCACTCTGTTTCGGTTTTGCATTTTCCCTATGGGACAATACAATTTCTGTTGTTTTCATTGAGCCGGGATATATTTCGGAAGATGGTGGATATTGGTAATCATTAACTGTTTTAAGATAGATAGTTTGTTTTGGCTTCCCTGTTGCTGTGTTATTTACTGGCGCATTGTTTTCTTCATCAGATTGACTTTCCTGCCTGTTAATTGCCATGCAATTTGCGAGAAACAGACAACAAAGCAGCATAGTTAAATGATTTTTTTCTGTTTTACGTCTTTTAATTTTCAATATCTCTACTTTCATTCTCTCAATTTTCAAGCTCTTTATTTTCAAGCTCTCTATTTTTAAAACTTTCTTTCACAAAAACTGCCGCTCAACAGTTTTGCTAAAACTTTGTGGTAAAATTTCCATTAGCCACTTAAGCAGACGCACCCCGGGTCCCGGTGTTATTTCCAGAGCCAGCCAGTCGTCATGAAAATACTTATTGGCCACCAGCATTATTTCGTTGTTGTCCACCTGTTTATAGGTATTAAGCGCTGAAATAGCATGCCAGGGATCATCAAAAAACAGGGCGCCGTCTCCAATAAGTTCAGCCAGCTGCCGATTATTTGACATTTTTTTCAAAATTAACAATTGACGATGTTTTTTTGCACTGCATAACTCAGCCTCTGTAACACCTTCTAAGCGAATACGATCGAGTTCTTTCCTGATAACCGACTTAATCTGCGCAAAATCGGCATAGCTATGAGGTACCATTCCCATGGCAGTTATGCCTGCTTTTTCAAAGGTTAAGGGGAAGCCAATGGTTTCAAAAACCAGTTCAAGTTCATCTTTTAACTGTTTTTTTATCCTGGAAGAATCATGATTAAGTAATATATCAGCCAACAACTCTACTGCATAAAAATCCGAATTATTTTTGCCTACTGTATGCCAGCCAAGTGCATACAGATGAAAAGGTGCCAGTGGATCAAATTTTGTCTCTGATCTCCCCTCAAAGACGCCTGTTTTCATAGTCCCGGACCTCGCCGAAACTGCCTTCATTTTAACCGGGTGAGTTTGCCCAATATCAGAAAAATAGTAGGCAATCTTTTCTATGGCTATTTCAGGATCTATATCACCAACCAGAGTTAATATGGCATTATCAGGTCGATAATATCGCTTAAAAAAGCTATCAACTTTATCCACAGTGGCACTCTTAATTTCCTCTTCTGTCCCTATGATCAGATGATCATAGGGAGTTCCCTGCCATGCTGAAACCATAAATTCGCTGGCCGTTTTATAATAAGGTACATTATCTATACGCAGTAATTTTTCCTCCAGAACAGCCTGACGCTGGTTGTCAAGATTAGCTTGTGTAATGGCAAGATGTTTTAATCTCTCCGCTTCCAGCCAAAGCACCCGATCCAGAAACTCTCCGGGGGCTTCAGTCCAGTAATCCGTTCTATCATAATCAGTTGACGCATTGACGTTTCCGCCAATGCTCTTAATCGCTGCAAAATGATCTCCATCCGGAACATTTTTTGAACCTTTAAACATCATATGCTCAAAAAGATGTGCATAACCACTCTCGCCATCGGATTCGTGACCAGCTCCTACATCAAATACCAGACGCAGTGCAAAAACAGGCAAATGGTGATTTTCCAACACGTAGATCCGTAAACCATTTTGTAACTGATGCTGATAAATTTTTCTGCCCTGCAATTCCTGAATTTTTTTTACGTTTAATAACTGACAATTCGCTGAATTATCCAATAGAGGGATTGACTTGCCGTAAACATCTGAAAACAATAATTGCAGGGCGATGAACAGTACTAATATAAAGTCGAAATTAAATCTCTTATTCATAAATATTCGTTTAAAATCAAAAGCTTATATAAATAATTAATAATATAGTGATAATTTAGGAAATATGAGTATAATTAGTGATATAGGCCCACTATTGACAAAAAAATGGGCTTTTTTAATCACTAATTTTTTAACCACTACAAGAAGGTCTATTGCATAGGCTATGCGTATTTTAAGGTATTTTAAGGTTCTTTATCTCAATTATGATAAAAAAAAATTTTTTTCTCGTTATTTTCTTTCTAATACTGCCTTCAACAACTTATGCACTTGGATTTGGTGATATCACCGTTTTTTCAAAATTAAATGAACCCTTAAAAGTTCATATTGAATTGCTTGACTCAAAATCCATGCGCCTGGATGATATCACTGTAAAAAATGCCAGCCTGAATACCTATCGTCGAGCAAACCTGCCCAAACCTGAAGTTTTTAAAAAAGTTCGTTTCAAGGCCCGAAAAGAAGCTGATGGTTCCATAGTGGTTGAATTGACCAGCAAACGTCCTGTAAGAGAACCTTTTATTACTTTTATCGCCGATATGAAATGGCGCAAAGGTCATCTTAACCGTGAATATACATTTTTGCTTGATCCGCCAGAATTCATACAAAAACACAGCCGTCCCAAAGCTGACAAAAAAAAATCAATCAAACAAACATCTAATACCAGAGCAAAAACACCGGTATTTCGCAAATCCCGCAAGGTTGACCACAATGCGGTCATTGCCGCCCATGTCAGCGGCAATTCCTATGGCCCTACCAAGCGTGCTGACACACTTTGGGATATTGCCAAACGAGTCAGTCCTGATAGCCATGTCACCACTTATCAAACCATGCAGGCCCTTTTTGTTCTAAACCCTGATGCGTTTATAAATGGCAATATTGATTTATTGAAACTAGGCAAAACGCTGACCATCCCTACCAGGGATGAAATCCTCAAAATCAATGGCAAGCCAGCTTTACAAAATGCTCCTAAAACTAAAAAACCGGTAATTTCCTCCACCAAGGTTGAAGTCCTTAACCAACAAAAGCTACTTGAGTCGAAAACCAGAGAAATAACTCAAGCACAGGATGAAGCTCGCCTGAGGATATTCCCCCCCACTGAGGAACTTTTACACAAACCGGTTTCCAGTAAAAAAGATTTACTGATAATTAACAAGGCACTTAAGACATCCATTAACACTATTAAACTTTTACAAAGTGAAAATGAAACTTTGTCTGAGCAAATCAGGCAATTAACCGATAAACTTAATAATCTGGACTCTCACAATCAAGACCTCAACGACAAGATTGTGGAAATAAGCACCCTGCTAAAAGATAAACAGGTTAATAAAGCTCCTTTCCAGAGCAGTAGCAAAGAAAATCAGAAATCAAATAATAATAACAATCAAGTACCCGTAACTACCAACAAACAACCACAAAAGAATGCTAAGACAGCACTGTCTATTGATTCCCAACTTGCTCAGCCAGAGGAAAATTCAAAGTCATTTGTACGAAAATTACTGACCAGCCCATTTATTTCATTTGCATTGGCTATTTTTACGGTCTTTATTTTATTTGCCTTACTGATAGTCATTGGTAAACAAAATAATAAATTGAAACAAAGAAAGCAAACAATTTTAGAGCCTAATTCTGAAAGCATCGAGTCCAAGCCTCCTGGATATGACACCAGCACATCTTATCCAGCCCAAAAGCAAAGTAAAGAAACCACTGAAGCGAATCCTGGTCTGCACACGCTGCAAGGGACGGGACAAGTGCGGCTGCGCGAAGCAAATATCTATGAGCTACCTGTCATGGCCGGGTTGCTCAGCTACCTCAACCCCCGCACAACGGATACGACCGGGTTCACCAGCAGCGATATTGATTTCCGGTTACAGAACGAATACATCAAATTCGATCGTATCGACTTCAGCGGCGATGCGCTCAGCTTGAAAGGCACCGGCGAGATGGATTTGAATCGGCAGGGCAAGCTGGACTTCTACGCACTGGTCGGACGCCAGGAGTTTCAGATACCCGTGATTCGGATGTTGCTGGCCGA
>RCNG010002828.1_pt1 | contig 13219 bp, 10 predicted proteins | sample 2041371 | NCBI WGS metagenome assembly RCNG01 (sample SAMN09708227, study PRJNA481090) | Marine sediment metagenome, whole genome shotgun sequencing project. | biome: marine sediment; feature: ocean; material: sediment; isolation source: Sewage treatment plant 1 marine sediment (STP1) ... | reverse complement strand
AATCGTCTGGCGAAGGTGCCGCGGAGGAAACCGGTAAGGATGCTCACACCCTTGTCATACGTCGGTCCCGAGAGGCCAGCCTGCCGTTCGACATTGATCACGCCCTCACGACCGAGGCCCACCTGAGCGGTGATGCGGGATGGTTTGCCGAACTTATGGTGACCGAGGTCATACACCGCGAGCGCGTTGATCTGCCCAACCACCACGCCCGAGGTTGCGATGTTGACCACGCCTTCGCTGATGAATTCAAGAGAACGGTCTTCACTGAGCGAGTGCCGGCGGCGGCGCGCAGCGTGGGCCTGTTCAACGTGGAGCCTCGAGATGGCCTTCGAACCGCCCTGTTGGGCCACGTATGACGACTCCCGTAGGAGATCGGCCAGGTCAGAAAACCGGCTCGAGAACCAGTGGCGCCAACTACCGAGTCGAACTGCCTCCTCCAGCAGCCCAGCGGCGCCACTTCCGTCGAGCTCCAACAGCCCCTCCTCGAGAATCACCTTGCGGAACACCGAGAGGAGGTCTTTGGCGTGACCCTTGGAGTTGGTCAGCAGACTGTCGAAATCCGCCAACACCTTGAAGATCTTCGGAAAATCCCGATCGTGTCGGAAGAGCAGATCGTAGATGTTGCGGCTGCCGATAATCACGACCTTGACATCGATCGGCACCGGTTCCGGATTGAGGATGGTTGCGCCCAACATCAGGCTTTCCATGGACTGGATTTGAACTCGCCGGTACTTGAGGGCGCGTTTGAGACCCGGCCACACTCGCGGTTCCAAGAGGACATCGTCGGCATTGAGCACCAGGAACCCACCGTTGGCCCGCAACAGAGAGCCCGCTCGAATCCGCATGAACGAGGTCGTGGTTTCTCCCGACGACGTCATGTTGCGTTCAATAGTGCCAAACAGGTTTGTGTAGGTGGGCTCGGTCTCCATGACAACGGGGCGCCCGCTCACGTCGCTGTTGTCGACCACCAGATTGACGCGCCACCTCAGAAACTGGTCCACATCTCCGGGCACATCGTCATCGGAAACCATGAACAACTCGAGGTTTTCACCGAGGTCCTCCGCAACCGCATCGAGGTATGCGTCCACGCGGGGGTCCTTGACCATCTTGCGAACCCGATCGACCGCGGTATCAAACGCCGGTTGGAGGAGTTTTCGCCGGACGTCCTCGACTCGACTCTGAACAATTCCCCGGATCTCGGAGACCTGCTGAAAGACATCGCGGAACTTTTCGGTGAGCCTGCCGTGCTCTTCGGTCAGTCTCTTCACCTCGTCCGCCTCGAGAGCATCCTCCTCGGGCAGCTCCCCGAGCTTTTCGAGGGGCACCGGTTGCTCTTTGATGACGGGCAGAATCTCCGGGCGCGTTACCACCCCGGATTGAACCTGCACCAACAAAAAACCTGCGGCGGTAACTTCTTCTTCAAACGCCGTGATGAGTTCCTTTTCCTGGCGCTGCAGCGGCTCAACGGCGCGCTCGATCCTTGATCGGAACTCGCGGTCGGAGAGGATACCGGGAAGATTGTCGGACAGTCCTTCGACGAGGTCGTTCATCCCCTTCCTCAGTTTTGCACCCGATCCCGCCTTCAGGAAGAGCTCGCAGGGCTCATCCGGCATGCGGAAATTGAAGACGAAACAAATATCGTCGGGCCGCTCTTTCCCCTCGGCAAGCCGCTCGACAAAAGACTTGATGGTGGTCAGTCTTCCGGTGCCGGACATCCCGGTGACAAAGACATTGAATCCGAGGCTGTGAATCCCGAGACCAAAGGCGATCGCCTCGACCGCACGATCCTGGGCGACGATCGTGGTGGCGGGTTTGACCGAGGCCGATCCGTTCTTCGGCACCCAACTCTTGGGACACCGCCACCTCAGGTTTTTGGGCTTGAGTTCGCGAATCATGATTTCTCCCTCATCGAAAGCAACGCGGGCAACAGGGTGATGCTGAGCACGGCCGTGGCAACCGCACCAAGGATAGCGGCAGCCCCCACCGAGCGCAGGCCAGGATAGTGTGACAGAACCAGCGACCCGAATCCCACAACGGTGGTCAGCGCCGCGACCCCGATGGCCTTGGCTGTTTCGAATAGTTGAGTCCGATCCCCACCAGACTCATACCACCTGTGGAGCAAGTGAACCCCGTAGTCGACCCCGATGCCGATGATCATGGTGATGACAAAAATATTGAAGAAATTGAGCCTGAATCCGAGGAGAGCCATGCCTCCCAGCATCCACACCATGCCGATGATCAGCGGCAGCAGGGCGAGGAGAGCCCGCAACGGCCCTCCGAGATCGGCCCACATCAGCAGGAATACCACGACGAAGCCGATGATCGATGCCTTGATGGCGTCGTCCCACACGATGTTTCGAAGCTCAGCCGAGATCACGTTGGCTCCCGCCAGCACCGCACCAGGGTGCGAGCTGACAACCTCGGCAAGTGCCGGTGACGCGCCACGCCGCCATTGCCCCACCGGTGGGTAAAGATAAATTGCGGCCGATACCTCGCCGTCTGCGGCAGCGACGTAGCGGTCGACGACCCGAGCCAGCGGCGTCCCTTCGAGGTCCACGAGCGACAACGGCTGCCGACGATCCAATGCCGTCACCAGGTGGTCGATCCCGGTCTCAAAGGCGATCGGGTTGAGGCCGCTGGAGCGCAACGCCAATTCGAACCGGCTCCTCAGACCGTCAAATTCGGGGGCTGCCTCTTCGAGGCGGGCGATCACGACCGCCTGCGCCTCCTGTGACGGAATCACGCCGGCGATGGTGTCAACCCCAACCAGGTTTTCTCCATCGACCAGAGCCTCCAACTGGGGCAGGATCGCACGAGCCCTGTCGAGAGCCTCCGACTCGGTTGCACCGTCCACCCGCAGGACCATCGGCGAAAACCGCAGATCGAACGCGTCCATCACGTCCTGCCGCAACTGGATCGCCCGATTGTCACCCGATCGCATGTTGCGGAAATCGTCGTCCCACTGCAGCGACCGCGCGGCCATGCCGAGAACAATCGTGACCAGGGACGCAACGACGATGGTCAGCACGGGACGCCGGATAGCACCACGGCACACAAGGTCGGATCCGAAAGAATGGAGAGACAGCCGCTTGTCAACCCGTCGGCGCCGATCGACAAGCGTCAGGAGAGCGGGCAACAGCGTGTAGACGGTCACGACAAGGAGCAGGATCCCCGTCCCGGTCAGCAACCCGAGTTCCCACAGACCCGCAAAGTCCGTGACCAGGAATGAGTAAAACGTGGCAGCCGTTGTCACCGCACCCAGCAGTACGCCGACACCAGTGTGGCGACCCATGGCGTCGATGGCTTCACTATTCGACGCGCCGCGCCGTCGCTCCTCGACGTAGCGGGCATACAGGACGATGACGAAGTCGATTCCCAACCCGATCACCAGGCCACCGAAGGCGGAGGTCAGCGAGTTGATGCGGCCGAGGGCCAGGGCACCGAACGAAAACGTCAGCGCGATTCCGGTGACCAAAGGGAAGAAGGCGTACACCAGCGATGCGCGGCTGCGAAAAGCCAGTAGGAAGAGCACCATGACGCCGGCCAGGGACGACACCAAACCCACGACCACATCCGACGTGATGAGCTGCGCGTCGTCGAGGGCCACCACGTATCCACCGGTGAACTCGACTCGCGGCGCCGGGCTCGCGCCAGTCTCTTCCGTCCACCGGACGGCAAGATCCGCAACCCGAGTCTCGAGGCCCTCCACCAGTTCGCGATCAAAATCCAGGTCTTGAGCCGGTCGTACCGGTTTGGCCATGAGCAGCAGAAAGCGCCCACCGGGGTCGATCAGACAACCGGTGTCGGGGTCGACACTGACCCCCACGCCGCCGAACTTGACCCGTTTCAGAATCCGCGGCAGGAGACCGACTGGATCGAGCCGGAGGAGGTCCTTGGTGACGAGACCCTGGGGGGCCATCAGCTGAGCCCGCAGCCGCTGGGCTGTTTCCCGCAACCCGTCGTCATCGAGCGCAGCGATCACTTCGTTCAACTCCTCGGGTTCGAGGAACAAGGTCGCTCGATCGAGCAGCGGCACCGCAGCCTCCGCGGTACTGTCCACCCGGTACTCGACCCAGTCAATGCTGTCCCACTCACGAAGTACGCCGGCCAGCCGATCCGCAAAATCGATCGTGGTCTCGAGCGCCATTTCGGGTTGGATGTGAACCACCACGAGGAGTGTGTCCACAGATCCGAAGCGTTCGACGGTGGTTCTGAAGCCCTTGACCACCGGGTTCTCCCGCGGCACCAGCGAAAGGATGTCGGTCTCGACGCTCACCTGGGAGGCGAGAAGGCCGGCGACGATCCACGAGAGGACAGCCAATGCCGCGATCTGCCACGGCCAGCGGCGTCCGATTCGTACGAGAAAGAGAGGCAGTTGCCGGGGCAGCAACCCTCGACTCACGTCGAGTCCTCCATCAACACACCCCGATTCTGCCAGAAGTAAACCGCCATCGAAGCCACCGTCAGTGCAACTGTGATCCACAAGGCGATCGAGGCGATGATGTGCCACTTATCGGAGTTGATGCTGAAGATGAGAATCGACACGGTGATGATTTGAGCTGTGGTCTTCGCCTTTCCGAGCCAGTTTGCCGAGATGGCGACAGAGCTATCAGCCTCAGCGCTGTCACCGCGAACTCACGGCCTACGATCAATGTCACCATCCAGGCCGGGGCCTGCTGCAGCTCGACCAGGGAAATGAACGCCGCGCTCATCAGGAGCTTGTCGGCGATCGGATCGAGCATGGCGCCGGTTGTCGTAATCCGATCAGTCCGGCGAGCTATAATTCCATCAAGGGCATCGGTCAAGGCAGCCAACAGAAAGATGCCCAGACCCCAGTACTCCTTGTCGGGAACCTCGGTCAGCAACACCACCACAAGGAGCGGCACGAGAAAGATGCGAAACAAGGTCAACATGTTGGGTATGTTCCACATCTCAGTCTCCTTCTTGTCCCGGCGCATGCCCTGCCATAATCTACAGCGACTGCGGTTGCAGGGCCAGACCGGGTCGGATGATTCTAGCTCGGCCCAATCGGCACGTCACCCCGCCACAAGAGTCTGTCGACCGTAATGCGGGTCATTTCTCACTGCGCCAATCATCCCTCCAAGGACGCCGGCCAACGCTGTTACAGCTGTCGCAAGTGGCTCTGCGAGGCGTGTGTCCAGCGCTTCGGCACCCACGTGTACTGCGGACAAAACTGCCATCTGACAGGCGTTTCCAGGGATGTCTTACGGAGTGGCTTGGTCCTCGCCCGCAAACCTCTTCACCCCGCGTGGGTTCTCGCCATCACCGCAGCCGCCACGGCGGTGATGGTGACAGCCGTCGCTCTCCACGTCGCCAAACTGATCTCTGTGAGTGACCTTCAATTGACGCACGAATTCGAAATAGAGCGGGCACCGTTGGTCGCGGCCGAAGTGTTCTACGGAGATCAAGGGCGGATCTTGCGGATCGAAGGAACTCCAGGCACCCGGGTCGTGATGCTCGACAACGAGCAACCGATCGAAGTCATGACGGTTGGAGACCAGGGCGCCTTCGAAGGGCAACTTGCAGATGCGGTTGGCGACAGTCAGTCGGTCCGCCTCATCACGTTGTCTGAATCCACAGTCGATCTCGACCTGTCGAAGGTGCCGCCCCCGAGCCCGACACCGACTCCTTCACCGACCAACGTGCCTCGGCCAACGGTGATCGCTCGCACTGCGACGGTCAGACCGGTTGTGGCAGCCGGACCGACTCCAATCTTGTCGCCCCCCGTTCTCCAACTGGTCACCGATGCGGGCCCGCGCATCGCACTCACCTTCGACGGCAACGCCTCTTCCAACGGAACCGGGGAGCTCCTCGACCTCCTGCACGACCTCGATCTCGAGGTCACCCTCTTCGTCACCGGACAGTTCATCGACAAATACCCAGGGATTATCCGGCGGGCGGTGCTCTCCGGGCACGAAGTCGGCAACCACACCTACTCACACCCACACCTCACGACATACGAACAGAACCGACGTCACTCCATGAGGAATGGTGTGACCCGAGAGCGTTTTCAAAACGAGCTTCGCAGGACCGAGATGGCATTCCGAAAAGCGACAGGCCGGGCCATGATGCCCCTCTGGAGGGCGCCTTACGGCGAGGAAAACCGGACTCTCCGTGGATGGGCTCTCGAGATGGGGTACCTGCACATTCGCTGGAGTTCCCTGGAAGGAGCGTCTCTGGATTCACGGGATTGGGTGGCCGACGAACACTCCTCGTTGTTCCAGAACTCGTCCACTATGATGGAGCGTCTCCTGAGCTTTCCCGAGCTTCGCGGCGGCATCGTGCTCATGCACCTGGCCACCGATCGCGACGAGCCTCCGTGGGAGGCGCTCCCGACATTTGTCGAATCGCTCCGGGAACGCGACGTCACACCGACGACGGTCATCGGGCTTTTGGAGTCGTCAGCAAAATGGCGGCCGTGGCTGCTCCGCGCTCAAACAAGACACCGGGAAACGTTTGAGCCTTGAACGATCGAAAGTCGCAGTGTTGCGGCGTCAGCCCGGTTCAAGCCCCAGGGAAAGCCGCGCGGCGGCTCGGCCCATTTCGACGAATTCGTCAAAGCGCTCCCATTCCGCCCATCGAGCCGCACCAACCTCGGGTCGAATCACGGAAGAGGCCGACCTGAGCTGACGGTAGCGCAAAAGCCGGGCGGTCATCATCTGTGTCCGCATCATGGTATCGAGAACCAGGTCGTCTTCGCCGATCGGCGGAACGTCAAGGGAGACATCGACGGCGACCACCGGCCAACCCTCATTCCTCGCCGCCATGGTCGGCACTTCCGCAACGACACCGCCATCGACCAGTTGTCGGCCCCCGATCTCCACCGCCGGTACCATTCCCGGTATCGCGCTCGAAGCGACAAGAGCCTGCCTCAGAGACCCGTCGCGTATACACACCGCCTCGCCGGTCTCGAGGTCCGTCGCCACCACAACCAGCTTTTCGGGCAGATCGCTGAACGAGATATCAGGCACCAGAAATTCCAGCGCCTCTTCGAGGGCCGAACTCTCGAGGATCGTGCTCCGGTTCATGGCAAACGAGATCACCACGCGATTGTGGATGCGGCGGGCCACCTGAATCAGCGGGTGCTCTTTCTCCTGCGCGTCGGGCACCCGCCCGATCGGCCGCACCGTCGGAATCAGCTCCTTTTCGAGCGCTTCCCGCCAGAGATCAATCGCACGACTCGCGGACCCGTGGGCCAGGACCATCCCACCGGCCACCGCACCCATGCTGGTTCCGACGATCGACCGCGTTGGAAGACCGGCCTCTTCGAGGACGTGCAGGACACCCAAATGGGCAAAGCCCCGCGCACCGCCCCCGCCAAGCGCCAAAACCGGCGGCCGCAAACGCCAGAGCATCTTTTTCATGGAATACCGGACTGTCGCCACTGGATCCGCCGCCGCTCCGTCAGCCCTTGGCTGAACCCTTCCCGCGTTTCCCTGACTTCGAGGCTGTCGCTTTTACGCGGCCGCCCCCGGTCGACCTGCCAGTTGCCGGGAGTTTCTTCTTCGAAGACCCCGCCTTGATCGGTTTCTTGGGACGCGAACCTCGGCTCTTTTTCTGCTTCGGCCCGGGGTGGCGCTTGGCGACCTCGTCAAGGAGACCCATCAACGCCTCGTGAACGCCCTCCGCGACCCTGTGCGCCTTGTCGGAGATCTGGTCGAGATCATCGGTCTGGCCTCGCGGGTCGATGTCGGCAATGCGGTCGCCCTTCTTGACGGGGACACCATCGCGGAGCAATCCTCGCACCACGCCGGCAATCCTTGCCGTCACCGGGTAGGACGCATCAACCGGAACGCCCTGGCGGAAGTCTTCGACACCGTAAACCGAAACCACCGTGCCGATCCGCTCTCCCTGTCCGACCTCACCACCGATTTTGTGATGGGTGAAGAAGATCCCGTCGCGAACAGCCTTGACCGATCGTTCACCGGCGTATCCCAGTATCTGGGCCGGCGGTTCATCAACAAGCCGTTCACCGGTGTCTTCAAGAACCGCTCCAACGCCGGGGCCACGGACAGTGTCGATCACAGCGTCACAGTCCTTACGGACCACATAGCCGGGACCGAGCGCAATCACGACCGGAGCGATCCCGGCCTTGAGTCCCCAGTTTTTGCGCAGCATGGCCGCTTCGATGAAAATCTTGGGCTGCCAGTCGTGCAGCACATCCTCGAGACCGAGGGCGGCAACCGCAATGTCACCTTCTGTGTTGGCCTGGACTGTTTCATCAACATTGCGCACATAGCGACCGCGAACACCCTGGATCGTCTGGGTGCCGTCGAGGATGGCTTCCGAATAACACACCTGACGACGGACCGCTTTTGGATACCGCCGTTCGAGCATGAGAATATTGACAAAGCCCTGGTTATATAAGTGTTGGGCAGTGCCTGACGCCAGCTCTCCGGCGCCCCGAATCAGCACCCGATAGTCGCTCGGCTTCATCCCTCCCCCATCTCAACCTGGAAACCCGGTTGCAAGTGATGGCACATTCTAGCCTGCGCTTTTGATGCTGTCTATTTCTTGCCGAGACAATCGCAATATCAGTTCGTCACGGATTCTCCAGCACTCGGATATCCGGGACGTTGCGATAGCGCTCTCCATAGTCAAGACCATAGCCGACCACGAACAGGTCTTCGATCTCCGTCCCGAGGAAGGCCACATCGACTTCGACCTGGCGCCGCGACGGTTTGGACAGGAGTGATACCACCTGAATCGACCGAGGGTGCCTGGCTTCGATGAGACGGATGACATCGGTCAAGGTCGTGCCCGTATCGACAATGTCCTCGACCAGATACACATCGCGATCCCGAACATCAACCGTGATGTCCTTGACCAACACCACCGAGCCCGATGAGGTGGTGCTCGCTCCGTAACTGGAGACCTGGATGAAGTCCATCTCGAGAGGGCAGTCAATACGGCGGGTCAGATCGGTAAAGAAGTAGACACACCCCTTGAGCACTCCGATAAAGACTGCAGAGCCACCATCGAGGTCGGTCTCGATTTCAGTCGCCAGACGAGCGACCATTTCGTCGATCTCATCCCGGCTCACCACGATTCGTCCGAGCATTTCAATCCTCCCGATTGTTTGGCGCCAACTGGCGTTGTATCCTGAATTGATATGAAGACCTCAGGGGCGACATCATCCAGCGTTCGGTATACCACACTGTCCGACCGCTTCCGTTCACTTTGGACGTTTTATCAGTTTCTCAGTGGTGTCCTCAAGCATCTGGACGAAGGTCCGATGCCCTATAGCTACGATTTTCAGGGGCTCCACCGGCATCTTCAGGACCTCGTGCACACGGTAGGTATCGAAAACAACGCCCGGGCTTCCACCGAGCTCGATCAGGTGGAACGAGAGCTTGCCAGGATTCACCGCGAACTCTCACGAATCGAAGGTGAGCAAGCCCCCTCGGTGCTCAGAAAGTTCTTCGACCACATCAAACATCAGGACGAAAAGGTTCTCTACGCGCTGATCAAGTTTTACCTGCTGTACACGCACTTCGAACAAGACACCATGGACAAGCTCGACATTCTCTTCACGCGTCTCGCCGAGGCGCCGACGGAGGAAGGGCAGGCCGTGCCACGGGACCCCGACGATCTTCAAAGCACGTTTCAAAACCTCAGCGAATTCACGAGCGTGCCCGACCTGCCGGCGGCCGAGCTCGCACCGTTGGTGGAAGCCGTACTTTCGATCCGCAAGGAACTTCAGGAGATAGATGGTTACGCGGAACTTGTTGAGTCCAAGGTGTACGAAAGATACCGGCGCCTCAAACAACGGCTCGGCAGAAACGCCCTTCATCCGACCCTGCTGGTGGAAATCACCACGACCAATATTGCCGCCAAAAACCGCTTTCGAGAGCTCTTCGAGACCGAAGAGAAGAAGGTGGTCGAAAAGACCAATCGAATTCACGAGATCGAACGTTATCTCTCCCAACATCCCGAGCTCGCCAACAACGAACTCCGGCAGCAGCTCGAAGATTTTCGCCATTTTCGGATTCGATACGAATCGGGTCGTCGCAAGGAAAACGTCAAGCGGGATGACATCACCGAAATGAACCGCGCCATGCAGGCTGTCCTCGACCGGTTCGATCCTGCGACGAGTCGCTTGGAAGGTCCCGACCAGCCGCGCCCGGATGCCGGCCCTTTCACAGCGCCGCCGGATCGCGCCCCCCAGGCGTCGATCTCGAAGCTCGACGCCGAATCGGGATCGGATCTTCCGGTCGGCAGGACGGCCGAAAACGCCAACTCAGACGGCACGTCGATCAGCGCGTTGTTTCCACCAGACCCCCTGCTCAATGAGGCCTTGCACAAAATCATGTTCGCCCTCGAAATGGTGGTTTGGGATCGCCCGCCGGCGCAAGTGATCGAGGCCGCGGAGATCCGGAACCTCAAGCTCGAAGCATGGGAGGTAGAGAGTTATCGAAATCTGGCGGACGAGAGCATTGAGAAGGGAACCTCAGACTGGGAGCTTTCTCACTTCTTCCTTGCGTCCGCCGCTTTACGGGTGAAAATGGAGGAGGAGGCCGCCGAGATCAATCGCCTTCAAAACACGGAGAATGAGGAACGCCTCTTCGAAATCCTTGAGAAATCCGCGCAGAGCCTCGAGAGGGCTCGCGACGCAGACCACCGTTTCCGTTGGTTTATCGACGACATGGTGTTTCGCGGCCACACCCACAAGCTCGAACAGGTTTACAGGTCCCGTTTCCGGTTTCTCCACACCTATTCGGGTTTGTGGCTCGATCATCAACGATGCGGCGGATTGACACCACTGTAGACGGAGCGTGAGGTGAACAGTCAATCGAGAACGCAGGTCGTTTTTCAGCCTCCCCGTCCAAAGCCGAGTGCCGTTGCGCGTCCTGAACCAACATCTCTCTGCGCCGGAATTCCACAGTGACCAGGACCCTGTATGCCGATGAAGGCTGGCGGCCGGCAGGAGCACTCTGTCGTCTCTTTGCGACTCTCTTGGATTTGGCCATTTACTGTGGGCTCTGCATGTTGCTCGCGATCCCCATCGAACGGACGTTTGACTGGAGCACACTGTGGGGTGGTTTTGATGACATCGCCCGTGCCACCTCCGATCAGGCGTGGCTCGGACACGCAAGCAGCATTCTCGGTCTATGCATCGCCTTGTGGTGGTGCTACTTCATCGTCGGTTGGGGCCTCCTCGGTGCGACGCCCGGGAAATGGGCGATGGGGCTTCGCATCGTGGATTACAGGCAACGATGCCCCATCGGTCCGAGTCGCGCCGTCCTCCGCCTCGCGGCCTACTGCGTGAGTTCGATAACGTTTGAGTGGGGACATCTCATGATCCTGGTCAGGAACGACCGACGTGCGCTGCACGATATCCTCGCAGGCACCCGTGTTGTCCGGCGATCGGGCCGGCCGTTGCCTGACCGGCCGGAAAACGGAGAGACACCCTCGGCCGACGATATCGGGAACGAAGAACCGGAAGAGAAGACTGAGGAATGACCACTCTTTGGTCTCTCCACTCCTTCTCGTGACCTCTACCTACCCCTGTCGAATCGCCCATCCCAATGCCATCAGAATCAGCGTAGAAAGCCCTGCAACGAGTGTTTCTTGTGGGACCGCCGCAGCTTGTTGAGGGCGCGACTTTCGATCTGCCGAACTCTCTCTCTCGAGAGATCCATGATTTCGCCGATCTCGCGCAGCGTCTTTGGCTGATCGTCGCTGAGACCGAAACGCAGCTCCAGCACTCGCCGTTCCCGCTCCGGCAACTCGGTCAGCGCATCGTCGATCGCACGGGTAAAGCTCTTTCTCAACAACAGCTCGTCGGTGTCGGGGATCCCGGTCTGTTCGAGCAGGTCGCCAAGCTCTGAATCCCCTTCGGACGCGACGGGCTCGTTCAGAGAAAGGGAGCCCCTCGAGGCTCTGGTCAAGACACGGACGTCATCGATCGAAATGCCAACCTCCTCGGAGAGCTCCTCTTCGGTCGGCGCTCTGCCAAAACGCTCGCCCAACAGCGAACGAATGCGTTCCAGTCGATAGAGGTTGTTGGCCTGTTTCTGGGGCAATCGGAACGAACCGGCGTGCTCTGCAAGGGCATGCAGAATGGCCTGGCGGACCCACCAAACCGCGTAAGTGATGAACTTGACGTCGTGTCCCTCCTGGGAGGGATCGTACTTCTTGGCCGCCTGGATGAGACCGAGATTGCCTTCGTGGATCAGATCGAGAAACGAGACGTTGGGGTTCCTGTAGCGTTTGGCATACGCCACAACGAAGCGAAGATTGGCCTCCACGAGGTCCCTCAGAGAATCCTCGTCCCCGTCATGGATGCGCCTCGCAAGCTCGATTTCACGAGCATGATCGATCGGCGGGTAGCGGCCAATTTCCTTGAGGTAGCGGCGAAGAGTCGCCACCTCTGCGTCCGGCGCTGATCCGCCGCGCCGGGTCATTCCTCGTCCACGACCTTCAAGGTCGTGGATTCGACCTTCACAAGCGAGTGATACCTCGGCACCTCGCCGTGTTTCTGGACGGTACGACGGATCATTTTGGTCAACATCTCGTTTTCGTTCTGCAGACGCTTGATCTGATTCTTGAGATTGAGGATGATCTCGACCCCGGCGAGATTTACCCCCAGATCCCTGGTCAGAGTGAGAACCATCTCCAGCTGATCACAGGTCCCCTCGTCATACAACCTCGTGTTGCCCCGCGACCGGGTCGGTTGAAGCAGGCCCTCGCGCTCCCACAGGCGGAGGGTCTGTGGGTGAACCTGGTACTTCTCAGCCACCCAGGAGATCATTCGATATCTCGGTTTCGACTTCATGGTCCTTCCGTTCCAGAGCCCGCGGCCGTTACCGTTCGGCGATCCCGGGCGGGGTGGCGACCAGCAACTCGTTCAGGCGCCTGCCCTCCTGGGCCTTTTCGTTGTATCGGCCGATCTGACACGTTTACTCTAACATCTCATCCGTGAATGGTCCGGGGCGACCCGCTTTCGAGGTCGCCCCGCCAGTTTCTTCACTCCGAACGACGCCGCCGAAGTCTCAGCTCTGTTCCTCGGCGTCCACGTCGACGTACTCGGCGTCAATCACCTCATCATCATCAGCGGACGGTTGGTCGCCGGACGCTGCCCCGGCGTCGCCGCCTGGAGCCCCAGCCCCGCCTTCTGCCGAAGCGCTCTGGTAGAGCACCGCAGCAACCTGATGGCTGGCCTGGGTGAGAGCTTCATACGCAGACTCCATGTCCT
>RCNG010001526.1_pt1 | contig 13219 bp, 12 predicted proteins | sample 2041371 | NCBI WGS metagenome assembly RCNG01 (sample SAMN09708227, study PRJNA481090) | Marine sediment metagenome, whole genome shotgun sequencing project. | biome: marine sediment; feature: ocean; material: sediment; isolation source: Sewage treatment plant 1 marine sediment (STP1) ... | reverse complement strand
GTGTTCGGAAAAAATTTTAGCCAGTCCTGTTTCATCCAGTATATCCTGCTGATAGAAAACAACCTTTTTACCGGTAATAGAATTAACCCGGTTTAAGGATTCTTTATTTGAATTGCACAGGTTGTCAACCACAACAACGTCATAGCCATTGTTCAATAATTCTACGCAAGTATGACTGCCGATGTATCCGGCTCCACCGGTAATTAATATTTTCATTTTATTCCTGTTTTATGATGCCAGTAAATTAACCAGAATTTTCTCGTATATTAATGATAGACTATCCAGATCTTTTGTTGCAACACATTCATTGACCTTATGTATGGTGGCATTAAGTGGTCCCAGCTCAATGACCTGTGAGCCGGTAGGTGCAATAAATCGGCCATCAGAAGTGCCGCCTGAAGTAGAAAGTTCAGTCTCTATTCCAGTGATTTCCCTGATGCTTGTCTGTGCGGCATCAACCAGTTCACCTTTTGGGGTGAGAAACGGGTGACCTGATAAAACCCAGTCAATAGTATAGTCAAATCCATAGGCATTCAGCAGCGTTTCAACCCGGGCAGCTATTTTTTTCTGGCTTAGTTCAGTGGAAAAACGAAAATTAAACAGAACTTCTAGGTGACCGGGGATTACATTGGTTGCACCCGTTCCCGAATGTATATTAGATATCTGGAAACTGGTGGGCGGAAAAAACTCATTACCCTGATCCCACTCAATGGTAGTTAACTCAGTCAGTGCCGGGGCAAGCAGATGAATGGGGTTACTGGCCAGGTGCGGATAGGCAACGTGACCCTGGGTTCCATGGACTGTTAATGTTGCCCCAAGAGAGCCACGGCGACCGTTTTTTATGGTATCACCCAATTGACGGGTGCAGGAAGGTTCGCCTACCAGGCACATGTCAATTTTTTCGTTATTATTGTTTAGATAGTCAATTACCCTGATGGTACCATCTATGGCAGGTCCTTCTTCATCACTGGTGATTAGAAAAGCAATTGCACCTTTATGGTCAGGATGTTTCTGTATAAAGCGCTCACAGGCTGTGACCATAGCGGCCAGACTGCCTTTCATATCCGCTGCACCACGGCCGTAGAGCATATTATCAATAAATGTTGTGGTAAAGGGTGGTGTATCCCAGTGCTCAACAGGGCCGCTGGGAACGACATCAGTATGACCGGCAAAAACAAATAAAGGTTTGGCATCACCACGTTTGGCCCAGAAATTATCCACCTCACCAAAACGCAGTCGTTCAACCTTGAAACCTATGGCTTCAAGCCGTTTGATCATTAACTTCTGACAGCCTTTATCATCTGGAGTAACAGAATCAATATCGATAAGATCTTTCGCGAGTTGCACAGTTGGGCTTAAGTTTGGCATAGATTTTTTTGAACCTGGGTATCTACAGTTGTAAAGGATTGGTGGTTTTAATAAACCTGCTTGCTGAGTAATACAGGTCAATCAAAAGATTGCCTGATAGTGATCACTTTTAAATCCAATGTGAAATTCTGTGTTCACATCAAGAACCGGGCGCTTGATAATGGAAGTATTTTTTAACATGATCTGAGTGGCTTTATTCCGGTCAAGATCGGTTTTGCTTTCATTGGACAGGTTGCGCCAGGTCATTGCGCGTTTATTTAATAATACTTCCCAGCCCAGAGCGTCTATCCATGTATCCAGAGTTTTCTGATCCAGGCCGTCTTTTTTAAAATTATGAAACTGGTGGCGGTCAGCCATTTTCGAGCTTTGCTTACTGTATCACAATTGGGAATTCCATATAAGGTGATCATAGTTGCTGCTACCTCTGAACTTTGATGAGCTGTTAAATTGATACAAACTAAAAAGCCCGCAAAAAGCAGGCTCTTTAGCAAACGCTAAAATAAAAATCAGATGTTTCTCAATAACTCATTAATACCGACCTTGCCCAGAGTCTTGGCATCGACCTGTTTAACAATTACCGCACAATACAGGCTGTACTTGCCATCACTGGAAGGCAGGTTACCAGAAACAACCACTGAACCCGCAGGAATACGGCCGTAGGTAATTTCATCGGTCATACGGTTGTAAATCCGGGTACTCTGACCAATGTATACTCCCATTGAAATCACAGAACCTTCCTCAACGACCACACCCTCAACAACTTCAGAACGTGCACCGATAAAGCAATTGTCTTCAATAATAGTCGGACCAGCCTGTATGGGTTCCAGAACTCCGCCAATGCCAACACCACCAGACAGGTGAACGTTTTTACCAATCTGGGCACAGGAGCCGACAGTGGCCCAGGTATCGACCATAGTACCACTGTCTACATAAGCACCGATATTACAATAAGATGGCATTAAAACAACGCCGGGTGCAATATAAGCACCTTTTCTTACGGTAGCGGGCGGTACAACCCGAATGCCATCTTCACGAAAATCGCGGGAGTTATAATCCTGAAATTTCGATTCTACCTTATCAAAATAGTTGGTGAAGGCACCTTTCATAAAATGATTGTCTTCAATTCTGAAAGAAAGTAACACCGCTTTTTTCAGCCACTGGTTAACAACCCAGTCACCGTTCATTTTTTCTGCAACCCTCAGGCGGCCCGTATCAAGCATATGGATGGCTTCAACAACCGCTTCTTTAACGTGGGTGTCGACTGATGCGGGGGTAATTTCCGCGCGGTTTTCAAAAGCCTGTTCAATGATTTCTTGCATGTCGCTCATAAATTATTCCTTGTAACGCTTTAAATAGGTACGAATGCGTTTTGCTGCTTCAATGCATTCTTCAAGAGAGGCCACTAAAGCAATTCTGACATAGCCATTGCCGGGATTGGCAAGACCGGTGGTACGCGATAAATAGCTGCCTGGTAAAACACTTATATGCTGTTCTTCATAGAGTCTTGCAGTAAATTTTTCATCATCTCCGCAAGGGACTTTAAGCCAGATATAAAATGAGGCCGGTGGGGCCTTTATTTCAAGTACCGGACTTAAAATACCAATAAATTCCTTATATTTTTCACGATAAGCCTGGCGATTTTCCAGCACGTGCTGTTCATCTTTCCAGCAGGCGATGCTGGCAAGCTGGGTTGGTAGTGACATGGCTGAACCATGATAGGTTCGATATAGAAAAAACTTTTTGATAATATCTGCATCACCGGCAACAAAGCCGGAACGTAGTCCCGGAACATTGGAACGTTTGGATAAACTGTTAAAGACAACCAGGTTTTTAAAATCCGTCAGTCCCATATCATTAGCCGCTTCCAGCAAACCGGGGGGGCGGTGGTGCTCTTCCTGATATATTTCAGAATAACATTCATCTGAAGCAATGATAAAGTTGTACTGATGAGCTGTTTTGATTAATTGTTGCAACACCGGCTTATCAATAACTTCACCGGATGGGTTGCCGGGAGAGCAGATGTATAAAAGCTGGCAACGTTTCCAGATACTTTTAGCGATACTGTTAAATTCCGGAATGTAATAGGTTCTTTCGCAGGCATTGACAAAATAGGGAGTAGCACCGGCAAGAATAGCAGCCCCTTCATAAATTTGATAAAAGGGGTTAGGCATAATCACCAGAGGGTCTTTTTCCTTTTTATCAATGACCGCCTGGGCAATTGCAAACAGTGCTTCGCGGGTGCCATTGACGGGCAAAATCTGGGTTTCCGGATCAAGCTGGTCCTCACTGAGGTTATAGCGTTTTTCTATCCAGCGGGACAGGGTTCTGCGCAGCTCAGGCAAGCCTTTGGTCGTTGGGTACTGTGCCAGCATGTCCAGGTTTCCCTTTATAGCATCAAATACAAAGTCAGGAGGTCCTTGTTTGGGTTCGCCAATGGACAAGGAGATATGCTTTAATTGACCATTAGGGTGGATCGGGTTTTTTAATACAGCAAGTCGTTCAAAAGGGTATGGTTTTAACAGGTCTAATGCTGGATTCATTGTCACTCTCTCAAAATCTGATCGAAACATTATAAAGGAATTCCTATCTGAGCAGCAAATAATCTTTGCTATTTTGATTTATGCTAATACAATGAAAAGATGAATAACAACTCTGTATTTGTCCGTCTTCATCATGGCAGTTTGATTGTGCAGGATCTGCCTGTTTCACTCGATTTTTATTGCAACATTCTCGGCATGGAGGAAAATACCCGACGCCCCGAAATGAATTTCAGGGGTGCCTGGCTGAATGTAGGTGAACAGCAGATTCATTTATTGAATTTACCCCAAACTGAGTTGCCTCTTAACCAGCCAGAGCATGTCGGTCGGGATCGGCATCTGGCTATCCATGTGACAGAAATCGAGGGGATAAAAAAATCTCTGCAAGAAAAGTACATTCCGTTTACTATGAGTAAATCAGGCCGACAGGCCTTGTTTTGCCGGGATCCGGATGGTAACGGGCTGGAATTTATTAAAATTTAGCGGACTCATTCAGGTGCAATAAAGGACTGATTTTAAATCACCCGATTTCATCTGCCAGTTGAATAATCTTTCTGCGAATTTTTTCCTGAGTCTTGATATCTGTAATGATCTGCTGGTTTTCATCCCTTATGACAAAAACATCTTCGACTTTCTCACCAAAGGTTGAAATCCTGGCATTATCAAGATATACCCGGCACTCAACAAAAGCCTGACCAATATGGGAAAGCAGTGCAGGGCGATTGGAAGCAGTTATGGTTACAACCGTACGATTATTCTCCAGATCTTCGTCAAACTGGACTTTTGTTTCCAGAGAGAACTGTTTCTGACTACGGCTGAGACTTTGGCGGGTCTCTGGCAGGGTAAATTTGTCCTGAGTCAGTTTCTCTTCAAGTTGCTGGTGAATCGTTTCTATGCGTTCCGGATCGGTGACTGCAGAGCCGTCTTCTTCCAGTACGAAGTAGGTATGGTATGTATAATCATTAGTGGAAGTTACCGTTATGGCTTCAATGACATTCAGCACCAGTTGTGACAGAGTGGAAGTAACCAGTGCAAAGAAATAATCTTTCTTTTGGCTGTGGATAAAAATTTCTGTGCCGCCGCGCTGATCATGTGTTCTGGTAAGAATTATTGGTTTTCTCGGGTTCAGGACTGTTTGTTGATCCTGGCTCAGGGCTGTTTGTTGTTCTGGATCAGGTTCAAGATTATCAAGAATTGCCTGACTTTGCCAGACGATTTCTTCAATCTGGAACTTGATAAAATACTCGGCAGGCAAGGTGTCCCATAGTTGCCGGATAGCTGCAACAGAGTAGTGTTTGTCTTTTAGTTTGCCTAATGCAATTGCTTTGCAATTGCTGATTAAATCCTCTTGCTGCTGGGGATTTTCCAGGCCTTTGTTCAAAGCAATTTTGGTTAAATTGTACAGTTGTGCCAGTAAGGAATCTTTCCAGCTATTCCAGACTTTGGGGCTGGTCGCCCTGATATCGGAGACTGTAAGCAGGTAGATATAATCCAGGTACACATTATCGCCTACCAGCATGGCAAATTCATGTACTACAGCCGGATCATTAATATCCTTTCGCTGAGCAGTCATGGACATCACCAGGTGGTTTTTGACCAGCCAGGCAACCAGGCGGGTATCGGTGAGATTTAAATCATGCAGTTGGCAGAACTGTTCTGCATCAATTGCCCCCAGTTCTTCATGTTTGCCGCCACGGCCTTTGGCAATATCATGAAATAGCGCCGCCAGATATAACAGTTCCGTTTTGGGCAGATATTTAGCCACTTTACTGGCCAGAGGTAATTCATGGGCATGTTCGGGGACAGACAGGCGGCGGGCATTGCGCAGTACCTTGAGGGTATGTTCATCCACTGTGTAGGCGTGGTACAGATCATGCTGCATCTGGCCAACAATTTGTTTAAAGACAGGTAGATACTCAGCCAGAATGCCATAGCGATTCATGCGCTGTATTTCATGAGTGATGCCGGATGGCTGGCGCAGAATTTCCATAAACAGGCTGCGACAACGCAGGTCCTTGCGGAAACTGTCATCTATCAGGTATCGGTGTGTACGGATCAAGCGGATGGTACTGGCCCTGACGCCTTTGAGTTCCTGATCCTGGCACAGCAGGAGAAAAATCTCCAGCAGAGCAAAAGGGTAATGTCTGAAAATATTCTGGTTAGCGGCGGCAATATAACCCTTAAAATTAAAAAATCGGCGATTGATTTTTTTTGGTTTGGCGTCAGAATCACTGTAAATAATAACTTCCTGGAAATACTGTAATAACATTTCGTTCAGGCGTTCCAGTTCCATGACCGTCTGGTAGTATTCGCCCATAAAACATTCAACTGCCAGTTTGCCTTCGCAATCAATATAGCCAAATTGTTGAGCCAGCTCTCTTTGGTAATCAAATAGCAGACGTTCTTCATGTCGTTTGCACAATACATGTAAAGCAAAACGGATTTTCCAGAGAAAATTTTGTCCGTGTTCCAATTGTTCATATTCTTTCGGCGTCAGAAAATTGTGTCCCACCAGTTGTTTCAGACTGTCAACATTAAAATGCCGCTTGGCAACCCAACCTATGATCTGTATGTCACGTAAACCGCCAGGGCCTTCTTTGATATTAGGTTCCAGGTTGTAGGCGGTTTCATTGAATTTGCGATAGCGTTGTTTTTTTTCCTGAATTTTGGCCGCAGTGAAATTTTTGGTGGGCCAGATATTTTCCGGGCTTAACTGGCCGGATAGTTGTTCATAAAGGGACTGATCACCGGTGATCAGGCGAGATTCCATCAGATTGCTGATAATGGTAATGTCATTTTCAGCTTCGCTGATACATTCATCGACAGTACGAACACTATGGCCAATTTCCAGGCCAATGTCCCAGAGCAGGGCAATAAAGGATTGCAGATTTTCACTTAATTCATTACTAACCCCAGAATTCTCGGCATCTTGCACCAGATCATGTTGCGCATCGTGCAGCAAGAGCAGGTCAACATCACTATAGGGATGCAGCTCCCCCCGTCCATATCCACCAACGGCAAGCAGGGCGGCACTGCAGTCCAGATTATAATAGTTCCAGGCCAGAGTCAGTATTATATCAATGGCCTGCGCTCTTTCCCGGATCAGGTGAACAATATTTTGCTGATTCTGAAATTGCTCTAATTGCACCTCATAGATTGATTTTACTGCTTGCTTCAGAGGTATTAGCGGTGTTTGTGTCTGTGTTAGCTCGGCTTGCAGTGCTTTGACATCAAATAAGAGTTCTATGGGTGGGGGGATAATCAATTGCATCTAATTCTTGTTTCCTGTGCTCATACCTGTAGATGATTGTTCCTCATCACGCAGAGTCAGAACTTCGTAGCCATCCGCAGTAACCAGGAGAGTGTGTTCCCATTGCGCGGACAAACTTCGGTCCTTGGTAACGACAGTCCATTTATCCGGAAGTACCCGGACATGACGTTTTCCCGCATTGATCATGGGCTCAATAGTAAAGGTCATGCCTTCCTGCAGAACCTCTTTGGTACCAGGTTTGCCATAATGTAGGACTTGCGGATCTTCGTGGAAATTTACCCCAATCCCATGTCCGCAATACTCTCTAACCACAGAAAAGTTATGTTTTTCTGCGTATTGGGCAATGGCATGGCCAATATCACCCAGGTGAATCCCGGGCCTGACCATTTTTATACCGGTAAACAAACACTCATGACTGATACGGCACAAACGTTCTGCCAGAACAGACGGTTTGCCGACCATGAACATTTTACTGGTATCACCGTGATAACCCTCTTTAATCACAGTAATATCAATATTGATAATATCACCGTTTTTGAGTGTTTTTTCACCGGGTATGCCATGACAAATCTGATTATTGACAGATGTGCAGATGGACTTTGGAAAACCATGGTAGTTCAGGGGAGCGGGGATAGACTGTTGTTCATTGACAATATGTTCATGGCATATTCTGTCCAACTCATCCGTAGTGATGCCTGGTTTAACATAGGGTTCAATCATTTGCAGAACTTCAGCAGCGAGTTTGCCTGCAACACGCATTTTTTCGATTTCTTCAGGGGTTTTTATGCTAATGCTCATGAGTATTAATAATCTTGTTTAAGTAAAATTTAGTCAGGCACAAAATTAACCAGACAGTATTATACCCCTTTATATGCTTAAAATTAACTACGATTTTTTCGGTGATTTACGCCACTATCCTAAATTGGAAAGCAAATCGTATTCAGTGCAGAACATTTCTCTGCACTTAGACCTTAGCCCCTGTCCTGTTTAGCTAAAGAAAGCAAAGAAAGATTGTTGTTTTTTCAGTTTTATGGAATAATACGCACGCCTTGTCATGCGTAAGTATTGACAGGCTTTTAGAGCAAAACAATTCACCGGCTGAATAGGGTATTTGAAAACCATTGAAGCGCTGATGTTTTGTATATTCCGACCCTATATCGACACATAAATCCGGGTGCCTGAACACTCAACTGGACAGCTTTAAAATGATATTTAAGCTGTCATCGAAGTGAAAAATCAGGTTGGTTTATGGGATATTTGGAAGATTCAACCCTTGTTTAAAGGAAATTACCATGGCAAAAGTCACAATGCGTCAAATGCTTGAAGCGGGCGTTCATTTCGGTCACCGGACCCGTTACTGGAATCCAAAAAATGCACAATATATTTTTGGTGACCGCAGCAAAATTCATATTATCAACCTGGAAAAAACCCTGCCAATGTTCAATGATGCGATGAACTTTGTCGGCCAGGTTGCTGCCAAACGCGGCAAAGTCCTGTTTGTGGGCACTAAACGTGCTGCCGGCAAAGCCGTGAAGGAACAGGCTCTACGTTGTGGTATGCCTTATGTTAACCACCGCTGGCTGGGTGGTATGCTGACTAACTTCAAAACAGTTAAACAATCTATCAAGCGATTGAAATATTTAGAAAAAGCTTCAACTGATGGTACTTTTGATACCTTGACTAAAAAAGAAGTGCTGATGAATTCCAGGGAAATGGAAAAGCTGGAAAAAAGTCTGGGTGGTATTAAAGATATGAATTCATTACCTTCAGCACTTTATGTTATCGATGTTGGTCATGAAAAAATTGCTGTACTGGAAGCAAATAAACTGGGAATTCCAGTGATTGGTGTGGTTGACACGAATAATATGGCAACTGGCATTGATTATATTATTCCTGGTAATGATGATGCGATTCGAGCCATTACGCTGTATGTTGAATCAGCAGCAGAAGCTGTTCTGGACGCTAAAGCAGCCAATACGGAAGTTGTTTCAGACGACTTCGTTGAAGTTGAAAGTACAGATGAAGGCACATCTGAAAGCGCAGCATCTTAACGATAAATTTCTCTTGGTTTCCTTATCAAGCTTAAATTTCAGAAAAGTGACAGAATAAAGAGTCAAAAGTAAAACAAGTTAATTTTCCGGGTAGGAATAAATATTGCTACCCGGTTTTGAATTAAAGAGGTCAATAAAAATGGCAATTACCGCCGCTTTGGTTAAAGAATTACGAGAACGATCCGGCGCAGGTATGATGGATTGCAAAAAAGCTTTGGTTGAGACTGATGGTGATATCGAAGCTGCAATTGAGCATATGCGTAAAGCTGGTTTGGCAAAAGCCGATAAAAAGGCAGGCCGTATAGCCGCTGAAGGCAAAGTCGTTATTCAGTTTAGTGATGATGCAAAAAAAGGTGTGATGCTGGAAGTCAACTGTGAGACAGATTTCGTTGCTATGGGTGATGAATTCGGTGATTTTGCCACTGCTGTAGCAAACCGCATTATGACTGATGCACCGGCTGATGTGGATGCCTTACTGGAAATGTCTCTGGTCGATGGTGGTGAAAGCATTAATACGGCTTTAAAAACCATGATTGCAAAAATTGGTGAAAATATGTCAGTACGCCGTTTTTTGACTTTTTCCACAGAAGGTCAACTGGGCTCTTATCTGCATGGCACCAGGATTGGTGTTGTCGTTGACATGCAAAATGGTAATGAAGAGCTGATTAAAGACGTTGCCATGCACATTGCAGCCAGCAGACCTAAAGGTCTGGATGAGTCTTCTCTGGATGCATCTGAGCTGGAAAAAGAAAGGGAAATTGCCGCAGCTGAAGCGGCAAATACGGGTAAGCCTGCTAATATCATAGAGAAAATTGTAGAAGGCAAAATCAAGCGCTTTATTAAAGACAATACTCTGCTGGGTCAGGCTTTCGTTAAAGACCCCGACATAAGCGTTGAAAAGCTGGTTAAAGATGCCGGAGCCACCGTTCTTGGCTTTACCCGCCTGGAAGTCGGTGAAGGTATTGAAAAGAAGCAGGAAGATTTTGCTGCAGAAGTTATGGCCCAGATTGGTGGCTAAGGGCTAAAAGCTGAACCGCATGTGCATTGATTGCTTACTTAGTGTCAATAAACGTGCCTGGTTCAGATGAACTGGACAAGTACCAGCCACAGCACTAAAAACCTCAAAAAAACCAAGGAGCAGCCTGTGAGCGAAAAGTATCAAAGAATCCTGTTAAAACTCAGTGGTGAGGCATTAATGGGAGAACAGAGTTTTGGTATTGAGCCACAGGTGCTGACTTTTGTTGCCCGGCAGATAAAGCAATTGATTCATCAGGGGATCCAGGTGGCTATCGTGCTAGGTGGTGGTAATATCTTCAGGGGTGTAGGCCTGGCCGCAGCGGGTATGGATAGAGTTGCTGGTGATCATATGGGGATGCTGGCTACAGTGATTAATTCTCTGGCGCTTCAGGATGCGCTGGAAAATAATGCGGTGCCCGTCCGGGTAATGTCCGCCTTACCCATTCATCAGGTCTGTGAAGATTATATTCGTCGCAGAGCAATCCGCCACCTTGAAAAGGGCAGGGTAGCTATTTTTGCGGCCGGTACAGGTAATCCTTTCTTCACTACAGACTCTGCTGCCAGTTTACGCGGTATTGAGATTGAAGCCGATGTGGTCATAAAAGCGACCAAAGTTGATGGTGTCTATTCGGCTGATCCAGTCAAAGATCCAGATGCCAGACTTTATCATAATCTAACTTACGATGAAGTTTTGACGCAGAAATTAAATGTCATGGATGCGACTGCTATAGTGTTGTGCCGTGACCATAAAATGCCTATTCGAGTTTATAACATGACTAAGGATGGCGCACTTGAAAAGGTGATCCGTGGTGAGCAGGAAGGTACTCTTGTTGAGTAACCTGGTTGAGTTATCTGCTTGAGAAATTCCTGCTACTGCTGGCGCAAGTAGTCTGTTTAGTATCTTCATCCGGAGTTTGATTTGTCAGGAGGAATATTATGATTGAAGAAATTCGTAGTGATGCCAATTCTCGAATGGGAAAGAGCATTGATTCACTCAAGCAGGATTTAATGAAAGTCAGAACAGGTCGTGCTCATACCAGTCTGCTGGATAGTATTACGGTGGATTATTATGGTAGCGCAACGCCATTGAATCAGGTTGCCAATGTTTCTGTATTGGATGCCAGAACGTTGTCTGTCCAGGTTTGGGAAAAGCAAATGACTCCAAAGGTCGAAAAAGCCATTTTGACCTCTGATTTGGGTTTAAACCCTGCGACCAGCGGTGAGTTGATTCGAATCCCTTTACCGCCTTTGACAGAAGAAACACGCAAGAACCTGACCAAAGTTGTTCGCGCTGAAGGTGAGAATGCCAAGGTTGCATTGCGAAATATTCGCCGTGATGCGAACAGTACACTGAAAGACCTTGAGAAAGATAAAGATATTTCAGAAGATGAAGAGCATCGTGCACAAGATGAAATCCAGAAACTAACCGATAAATACGTCAAGGCAATCGATCAAATTCTGGCAGAAAAAGAAAAAGACTTGATGGAAATTTAACATGCCTGCGGATAACCCAACCCGTTCCATAGGAAATAAATTAAAGCACGTTTGTATTATTATGGACGGTAATGGGCGCTGGGCTAAAAAAAGGTTTATGCCACGTTTTGCGGGACATAAAGCCGGACTGAGTGCGGTTCGAAAAATTGTCAGCAGTTGTGTAGAGCAGGATATAAAAGTTTTAACTCTTTTCGCCTTTAGCAGTGAAAACTGGCGCAGACCGGAAAAAGAAGTCGGTCTATTAATGGAACTGTTTGCTTCTGCATTGACGCGTGAAGTCAAAAAACTTCATGACAATGATGTTCAGCTGCGTATTATTGGTGATCTCTCAGCCTTTTCTGAAAAGATTCAAACTCTCATTGGTAACGCGATTTCATTAACCTCTGACAATACGGGACTGATCCTCAATATTGCCGCCAACTATGGAGGGCGCTGGGATTTGACTCAGGCAACGCGCATGATTGCCCATAAAGTGCAGCAGGGAAATCTGGCTATTGAGGATATTAATGAGGCAGTCGTTGAAGACCACTTGTCGCTAAGAGGGCTGCCAGAACCGGATCTGTTTATTCGTACCGGAGGCGAAAAAAGGATCAGTAACTTTATTTTATGGCAATTGGCTTATTGCGAATTTTATTTTACGGATGCTTTGTGGCCGGATTTTGATAAAAAAATGTTTGAAGAAGCAATTGCATCTTTTTCTTCAAGACATAGGCGTTTTGGTCGCACCGGTGATCAATTAAAAGAAGAATAACACCTGAATGTTAAAATTAAGAGTCATTACTGCTTTAGTTCTTCTGCCTCTTGCCATTTATGGCATTTTATTTCTATCGAATAATGCTTTTGCAGTCGCTGTTGGACTAATCATGTTGATCGGCGGCTATGAGTGGGCAGGATTTGCCAAACTTGCTTCTCAATGGGCTAAAATGGCCTTTGTTGCGCTTGTGGCAGGTATTCTGTATTTTTTATGGCTGATTATTTTTATTCTTTCAGCGGATGTAATGAATGCTATTGCTGCGGTATTCTGGTTGTTCAGCCTGTTATTAGTGTTCAGATACCCCGCCAGTGCAGCATTATGGAAAGAAAAGTCTTTAGTTATCGCCCTTATGGGCATCCTGTTGTTAACTCTGACCTGGTATTCCCTGATTTCCATTCATGCTATCCAGAAGCTGGAATTTGCCCAAACCAGTATCAGTGGTCCTTATCTGGTCCTGTCTATTATGATATTAGTCTGGCTGGCTGATACCGGGGCATATTTTTCAGGTAAACGATTTGGTAAACATAAACTGGCAGCAAAAGTCAGTCCGGGAAAATCCAGAGAAGGTGTTTATGGCGGGTTATTGCTGGCAGTCAGTGTGGCAGGCCTGTTTACCTTTTGGCACAATGGCAGCCAGCAGGATTATGTTAATAGCATTACCATAACGTTTGTCACCGTTGTTTTTTCAGTTATTGGCGATTTAATGGAAAGTATGTTTAAACGTCAG
>RCNG010001093.1_pt1 | contig 13227 bp, 9 predicted proteins | sample 2041371 | NCBI WGS metagenome assembly RCNG01 (sample SAMN09708227, study PRJNA481090) | Marine sediment metagenome, whole genome shotgun sequencing project. | biome: marine sediment; feature: ocean; material: sediment; isolation source: Sewage treatment plant 1 marine sediment (STP1) ... | reverse complement strand
CGATTGCGCGGTGTTGTCGGTGCTCCCGTCATCCACCACGATCACCTCATCGGGCTGAGGATTGCACAGCCACAAGGCCGCCAAACAGTTCAACGTCAGCTTGCGGGTGTTGTGGGTTGGAATCACCACCGACAATTTCAGGCGTTCGCCCATGATCCTCCGCTTCGAACCCATACTCTCTGTCGCAAAATCATGTTCGTGACCGGACGTCGATTGGTGGTGCTGCGCCATGTCCTCTCTGCAGCAAAAGCCGTGCCGATCGCGATTCGCAATAGTCAAATTTCGATCTCCATGTTACGCAACCAGTTAGCAAATAAACGTGCTCCAGATCACTCGAATCAGTGTCAACGTGGTTGGTAGGTTGCTGAGTTGGTGCGCACCGTGGTTACCGCTCGGCCAGGCCGGTCAGTACCAGCGCTCCCGACCCACATCGACCTTAAAAGACCGCGTGGTAGTATTTTGACGTGTCGAACCCAGAAACCCCGATTCTCGTCAATTCAGCCGATTCAAAGTTCAGCACGATCAGGGAGATTCGTGAGCTCGGCGCGAACTCGCATCTTCTGCTCAACCTCATCCGACGCGACCTCACAGTTCGCTATAAACGTTCGGTGATCGGTTTCTTCTGGACAATGCTTAACCCGCTGCTTCTCATGATCATTTTGACAATCGTTTTCTCGACCATTTTCAGATTTGAGGGCATCGATCATTTTGAGACCTATTTCCTGTCGGAGTACCTCGTATTCGGATTCTTTGCCCAGACGACGGTAACGGCCATGGCAAGCCTGTCGTGGAACGGTGCGCTCATGAAGCGGGTGCGGGTTCCAAAATCCATTTTCGCGATTTCAACCACCGTTTCCGGTTTGATCAATTTGGGTCTCGCGTACATCCCGCTTTTTATCATCATGATTGCTCGTGGTGCTCCAATCCGCCCGACTGTGCTGTTTCTTCCGGTGAGTTTCCTGATCATCGGCATGTTCACACTCGGAGTCTCTCTGTTGTTGTCGGCACTGGCCGTCTACTTTGAAGATGTGCAGCACATGTACCAGGTGGCGACGATCGGACTCATGTACCTGACTCCTATTATCTATCCCATCAGTATCGTCCCCTACAGGTGGTTGTGGGTCATTCGAGTCAACCCACTGACCCAACTTTTCAAACTTGCGAGGGATCCGGTTTATCATGGCGTCCTACCGTCGGTGCATGTCCTGGGAGCTTCGCTCGCGGTTTCACTGATCACATTGGTGGTGGGCTGGATAGTGTTCAACCGGCTTTCGAGGGGATTTTATTTGCATGTCTGAGGGAGCGCGACAAGATTGTGAGTGAACCGTCAATCGAATTTCAGGACGTCTCCCTTCGATTCAAGATTTTGTCGGAGCGGGGAATTGTCACGTTCAAAGAATGGGCCATTCGGTGGTTGACGTCGAAGATCTTTTATCGGGATCTTGTTGCGCTGTCGCACGTCAGCTTCTCATTACAGCCGGCGCGTTCGTTGGGCATCATTGGTCACAACGGTGCCGGGAAGTCGACTCTACTTCGAGTGGCAGCCGGAATTCTGACACCGACCCAGGGAACGGCGATCATGCGTGGCCGAATGGCGCCGGTGATTGAACTCGGGCTCGGGTTCGAGGCCGAACTCTCAGGACGCGAAAACGTCTTTTTTAATGGTGCGCTGTTGGGCCGGTCTCGCGAAGAAATGGAGGCACGGTTGGGTGAAATCGTGGATTTCGCCGAACTTGATGAGTTCATCGATCAACCGATCCGCACCTACTCGACCGGAATGGTCGCCCGGCTGGCGTTCGCCATTGCTTCAACGGTCGATGCGCAGGTCTTGCTCCTTGATGAAGTCTTGTCGGTTGGTGACGAGAGCTTCCGACGAAAGTGCAACGAGAGGCTCGAGAGTTTTCAACAAAAAGGTGTGACGATCCTCCTGGTTTCTCACGATCTCGATGCGGTGCAGAATATTTGTGACGAGGCACTGTGGCTCGAACATGGAGTGGTCAGAGGATTCGGACCATCGAGCGAAATCGTGGCAGCCTATCGGGATTCGGTCAGTGGGGACTCGACGGTCGGAGGTACGATCGAAATCGTTGCGCTACCACCTAACTGATATGCAGACGCCGGTCATTTCGGTTGTCATACCGACTCGAAATCGGTGCGATGTTCTTGCACTGACTCTTCAGGCTCTTCATCGCCAGGAGGGGCTCGAGGGCCGATTCGAGGTTGTCGTAGTTGATGACGGATCGGACGATGCCACGCCAGAAATGCTTCGAGGCACCAACTTTTCCGCGTTCAATCTGAAAACGGTGACGGTCGAACACGGAGGGCCGGCGAGAGCTAGGAATCGCGGTGTCGCCGTAGCCTCGGCCGACCGCGTGTTGCTTCTCGGTGATGACACGATTCCAGAGCCCGGTTGCGTCGCGGCCCACCTCGTGGACGACCAAGAGTCCGCAATTCAGGGCATGATCGAGTGGGATCCCGAAGTCGGAATCACCGACGTGATGCGATTTCTGGCGCCAGAGGGACCACAATTGTGGTTCAAGGGCCTCGAAGAAGGTCTGCCCGTGCCCTGGACGTCGGTCGTGAGTTCCAACCTTTCCGCGCCCAGGTACTGGTTCGTCGAGGACCGCTTCGACGAGCAGTTCACCGATGCCTGCCTGGAGGACAACGAGCTTGCCTGGCGCTGGCATCGCAAGGCCAGAGAGGTCACATTTGACTCCAGCGCATTGTGCCTGCATCGGCACCGTTATGAGGACGTCGAGCAGTTTTTGGTGCGCCAGCGACGAGCTGGCTGGTGGACGCGATACGCGCTGCGAAAGCACCCACGCATGAGTCATAAGTTGTTGTTCCGGCCGCTGGTCGCTACCGCTGTCCTCGCGGTGTGCGCGGCGTGGCGTGGTGTCTCGGGTTCAGGTCGCCGGAAGGATCTCTGGATGCTTCAGTGCAGATGGCAGTTTGCTCGGGGTCTGGTTTCGAGCCGTCAACCCGGGTGATTTCGAGGCTCAGGACCCGCCGACGGCGGACGACCACTGCGAGGTGTAGCCCAACTCGAAACCGTCGGAGAAGATCGACGGTGGTTCCTCATCCACCCAGACCTTCGTCTCCGCTACGGCACCGCCCTCCTCGGTGGTGACGACCACGCGATAGGTCGTGGTGACGGTGGGGGAGACCGAGACCGACCCCGAGCTGCCCTTGGAGCCCGACGACAACCGAACAGCACCGTCGATGTCCACGTCGACATAAGTTCCGGAGGTCAGATTCCACTGCAGCGATGATGACTGGCCGCTGCTGATTACGCCCGGAGAGGCCGTGAAGGACACTGTCGGTGCGGCGGAGGCTACAACCTGCGCCTGGACCACCTCGCCGTCCGCGTTCAGGGTGGAGACGCCGGCGGAGGCGCCAGCGATGCCGGTGGTAGAGCCGAGCGGTGACCCGTTGAGGGTGGCTGAGGCGCCGCTCCAGGCCCAGGCCAGGTACGCAGCCGTCGGCCCGGCGGGATCGCCAGCCGCGCCGCGAGCGAGGATCTTCGTGGGGACGCCGAGCAACGTGGCCGTGGCCGGCGCTGTGCTGAGCGAGGTGTTGTCGGTCTGCGATTTGTCGGTGCTCGGTCCGGCGCCGCGGGTCACCACCAGGGAATTGAGCTGGGAGACGCTCTTGGCGCCTCCGGCGAGAGGATCTATGTAGACGCTGGTTCCGAAGGTGCTCGAGTGAATGTCGTTGCCGTTGTAACGGACATCGTTGATGGGGCCTGGCGACCTGTCGTCGTCGAATATCGGCAGACCAATGTTGGAAGCGAAGATGCTGTTCTCCACGGATCCTTCCATCGGCATGTCGACGCCAGCGTACTGCTGGATCGGACCGAGAAAGAGCGCGGCTCCGTAGGAGTTGCCGACGGATTCCGCGGTGCAGGGGCTAATCTCGTTCTCGAGGAAGATGCACTGGTCGAAGTCGAGATCGCTCCCTTGCCCGAAGACGGCTCCGCCGAAGCGTTCGGCCGAGTTGTCGGCGATGGTGCTCGATCCGATGCTTCCCACAGACTCGATGACGAAGCGAATCGCTCCGCCGGTGCTTTCGGGCCCGGTGGCGTCGGAATCGATGAAAAGCAGCCCGCTGCCGCCCAGGTGGCCGAGCTCGACGCTGATGCCGCCGCCGAGGCCCTTGTTGGCCTCCAGGGGATCGTTGACGTCACATTCGTAGAAAACGACATTCTGGAGATCGATGGGGGAGCGGTTTGCCGAGGTCGGCCCGAGCTTCGACACCCCGCCGAAGCCGTACTCGCGGTGGACGTCGCCGGCCACAAAGATGCACCCGCCGGCCTGTGCTACCGGGCCGACCGGATCGTAGCGACCCTGAATGAGGGTGTCGTTGACGCTGAGGGTCCCGTTGGGACGGTTGGTGAAACCGTCGATCCCGGTGTCCGAAGAGGTCACGGCGATGGCCCCACCGAAGCCGGTGGAGGGGCTGCTGCCGTCCACCCAGTTGCCGCGAAAGATCGTGTCGTCAATGGTGATCTCGGCACGGTGGGAGTTGACGGCTCCGCCGCGTTCGGCGCTGTTGTAGAAGAACCTCGAGCCGAAGATCTCGACCCTGCTTTGGTCCTCGGCGTGGACCGCACCGGCCTCGGGCGGCGTCGGAGTGTCCGCCGAGTCATCCGCCACGGCCAGATTGTTCTCGAAGGTGCAGTTGGAGATCACCACGGTTGCACGGGGGGTGGCGAAGGGTTCGAGCCAATTGCCGATCGTGTACAGACCGCCGCCCACGTAGCCCGCCTCGTTGCCGTCGAAACGGCTGTCCGAGACCCGGAGCGCGCTATTACCCACGTGCACGCCACCTCCGGCCGCGGTGTTGCGGTGGTTGGGCGGATTGGCCAGATTGTCGATGAACTGGCAATCCTGGACAATCGCCAGAGAGTCATCGTTGACCCGGAGCCCGGCGGCCTCGTTGGCGGCGATATTGTCGCGCCAGGTGCAGCCGATGAAGTGGGCCACCGAGGCGGTTACCACCGCCGCACCTCCACCCCCGGTGGTCGGCGCGTACGAGGCATTGTCGAGAAACGAGCAATCGATGAAGGTGGCGTCAGCCCGGCTCAGCGTGACTCCTCCGGCCACGCCGTCGGACAGCGAGAGCCCGTTGCGAAAGACCAAGCGCTGGAAAAGAACCGGCCCCCCGGCGGAGACCGTGGAGTTATAAAGCTGGAAGACCGGTTGGGTGCCGCCGCCGTCCAGAAAGACGGTCCCGGCGACCGCAGCGCGGATGGTAAAGGCCTTCCCGAGGTTGTTGTAGGAAAAGCCGCCGGAGTACGAGCCGGCCGCCATCTCGATCACCCCGCCGTGGGCCACGGCGGACACCGCCTGATCGAGTGTCGCATAGTCGCCCGGTACGGTGATGACAGTCTCAGCGACCGCAGGGACCGACGGGATCAGCGCAGCCACTGCGACGCCGAGGAGCATGAGGTGGTGGCAATAGGTGTTTTTTAACATGGGCTTCATTTCCATCCATCAAAAATATCATATCAGGAGCGTGTGCCATCCTAACAATTCGACGGTAGGTGCGGAGGCTGGAGAATGGCAAGAGGTGGCGGTAGGATACAGTCGAAAGCGGAGAAAAAAGCCGTCGAAATGCGATCGGAGTCACACATCAGTGCCGAGTGATGGTCCGCAACCGAAGTTCTCGGTGATCATCCCGACCTGGAACCGGGTCGAGACGCTGAAGAAGATGCTTCGTGCCTGGGAGCGACAAGTTCCCACGGACCTCGATTTCGAGGTCGTTGTTGTGGATGATGGATCCGAGGATAAGACCCATGTCCTGCTCGAGGCAACGAGACCAGAGCGGTACAACCTGGTCCAGTTGAGGCAAGAAAACAAGGGGCCGGCAGTCGCGCGCAACCACGGGTTAGCGGCTTCGATGGGTGAGTGGATCCTCTTTACCGGCGACGATATCGAGCCGGCGCCCGACCTTCTCAAGAAACACTACGATGCGCACAATCTATTGAACGATGATCGGTGGGCGGTGCTCGGAAACGTGTCGTGGTCTCGTGAGATTAACCTCACCTCGACGATGTGCCACGTCGATGGCGTTGGGGCCCAGCAGTTCAGCTATCACTATATGGAGGATGGAGACGAGTTCGACTTTCGTCACTTCTACACGTCGAATGTCTCGGTTTCGAGGGGCCTTCTCACTGAAGAGTATGCTGGTTTCAGTGGCGACTTCGCCGCTGCCGCGTTTGAGGATGCGGAGTACTCGTTCAGGCTTTTTCGACGCGAAATGAAGATCGTCTACAGGGAGTCGGCACGGGCGTACCACCACCACCCCTACGGTGTACTTTCGTTTTTCAAACGGCAGGTTTCGTGTGGGCAGATGGCGGCCGTTCTTATCCGCAAATGGCCGCAGACTCGACGGATAGTGGGTGCGAGGGAAGTCACGCGGGGTAAGATTCTGGAACGGCTCAGTTTTGGCACCAAGCGTCGGTATTTGAAGGAAGTTGGAAGAAGACTCGAAGCACTGGAAGATGCCGTAATCGAGTTGGCATCCAGGTACGATCTTCCGCCGACATCGGCGGTCGATCCCCTGCTGCACTCGCTCTTTCAATATGGTTACCTCAAAGGCCTCGCGCTGGCGACCGTTGGAGAGGTCAAGGCGAGGCGTTTGTGCGCCTACTGGCTCACGAATCTTGTGGGATGCGGAGTTGCGCAGTTTTCTTCGGAGTTGGAAAAGCAAGGTCGTGAAGCCGAGGCTGCGGGCATGCTCGCGGTTCTTGACCCCACTTCGAGCTAGGGCTTCGTCTCCAAGGTAGCGACGGACATGCGCTGGAAGGGGTGCGAAGGAGAGGCGACGGCGTCGTAGATCTGCGGCGGATGTTCGGTTGTTCCGCGCAGCACGAGAAGACGGTCGAGAATGCCGTCACATCCAAAACTCGGCATCGAGTTCCACGCCCGTGCGATGAGGTCATTGAAATGGCTTTGGTCCGTGCTCATGGAGTCGAGGAGCCGATGCGCGTGCCGCGCAACGACCCATTGGATTTCGAATCGCATCGAGCCGACCTGGTCGGCCTCACCCTCCTTGATCGTGTTGGATTCGTGGACCCGATAGTTGACGAGCGGCTCGGGGACCAAAATCAACGTCGAGTGGTGGCATGCCGAGAGTATGAAATCCCAGTCGTGGGCATAGCGAAGGGGCTGGAACCCGAGACCGTGTTCTTCGACGAGGGCGCGGCGAATCACGAGATTCGAGGTCGTCGAGATGTAATTGGTCTCGAGCAGGGCGAGGACGGGATCGCCGAGGTCGGAGAGGTATGGGCCGGAGGTTGGTGGTGGCCAGGGTGGGAGGTTGCGCCAGCCCTCCTTGACTCCAAGTTCGTTGCCATCGCCGTCGATGATCCGGATCCACGAGGCTGCGAGGCCGGCCTCCGGATGAGCACGCAATTCATCGACCATACGGGGGATTCGTTTCGTCGCAAAGACGTCATCGGAGTTTAGAATGAAAAGGAACTCGCCATGTGCACACTGGATGGCACGGTTGAGCGCCTCGTGGGCGCCGCGATTTTCCTGTTCGAAATACTGCACCCGCTCGTCGTGCGCCAGCCCCCGAATGCGCTCTTTGGAGTCGTCGGTGGAACCGTCGTCGACGATGACGACCTCGATGCTGTCGAACGCCGATTCAAGAGCGCTTTCCACCGCTTCTTCGATGAAACGTCCGTGGTTGTAGGAGGGCACGAGAACGCTAGCGACTGGGTCGGTCATTGTCCTGGAAAGATAGCACCTTCGTAATCCGAGACAAATCTGTCGATGCCGAACCTGGAACTCACCCTTGCCCGCCCGCGCCTTCCCTCACTGCGCCGTCGCCCGGGCTCCATCAATTCCCGGATACCCGCGGCCAACCCGGCGATGTCGCCCGGCCTGTCGACAACCACACCGCCACCCTTTTCCAGGAGAAGATGGATGTCCCCGACTCCCGGCGCCACGCAGGGTATGGACCGCGCGAGGCCGTCGAGGAGGAAAACCGGCAGGCCTTCGAAAGAAGATGTGAGAAGGCAGATATCGATCGCGTCGTAGAGGGGGAGAGCGTCTTCCGTCAGCGGCAGTCGGGTGAGGTTTGACAGGGGTTTCTTACGGAGTTCGTCATCGATTCGGGCATCGAGTGGTCCTCCGCCAACCAAGAGAAAATGAACATCCTCCTTCGCCATCACTCGAGCGACCCCGAGGACATCGAGAGGTCGTTTTTGAGGGTGCATGCGGATAAAGGTTCCAACCACGATCGTGTCGAGAGGGAGACCGAGGTGCTCGCGCCATCTCCGCCTGAGACGGTCCTTCTGTTCGGCGGACTGCTCATCGGGGACTTCGACACCGTGGTGGATTGTGGCAATCGAACCGGCGGGCACTGCGCGCTCATCGACGAGAGCGCGCGCGATGGGGGTGTTGACGGCGATGTGGAGATCTGTCGGTCCCACCACTGATGGGCAGTAGTGCTCGATCCAGCCCCCTTCGTGGTTGTACAGCTGGTTGATGATGCGGATCGAAGGGAAACGCCGTTTGATCGCGTCCACGTGGTCGTAGAAGAAAACGTTTCCATTCCAGCACACGAGGCTCTCGACCTTCCATCGACGAAGCAAGTGGCACAAAGCGGAGGAGATTGCCTCCTGAGGCAGCCAATCTCCGAGGGTGTAGACGTATGGCGTCAGTTCTCGGAAAGAACCCACCGACTGTCCCAGGCTCGAGAGATGGGGGTCGGTAGTTGCGATGAGCACGCGTCGGCGGTCGCAAAGACCGTGGATGAGATTCTTGAGGAGTGTTTCAGCACCACCGACCGCGAGATAGGGGAGCAGGAACAAGGCTGTTGGCGGACCGTTTACCTCGGTCATGTCTCCAAGCACCACTGCAACGTCATCGACCGGGCTGCGGACGATCGTGCCTGGACCGATCCCGTGCCGCAGCCGGTAGGCGCCGGAAGGCTCCGTGAACGGCTCGGACCTGACCACGAGATTCCTGAATCGGCTTGAATCACAGAGATGAGGGACGGCTCGCCCGCTGACATCTCGCCGATGTGCCCGGGCGGAAGGCGGAAGCCTGACGAGGACGCCCGATCCTGGATCGGCACCGGGCTCCAGCGCAACGTGGCCCGACGGTCCGAACCGACCGGGGGCAGGTTCTCCCCATCCGCCGACCGCCCAGTCGAGGCCCTCGGCACATGCAGCCATGAGGAGCGACTCGAGAAAGGTCGGAGGGAGTTCACAGCAGCCTTCGCCCACGAAATACACAAACTCCGGGTTCGATTCGTTTTCCGGATTTGTCGTCACAGAAGATTCGGTCTGAGAGCCCAGAAACCTCGAGATCGTCTCGTGTGTGCCGCCGGCCCCCGTTGCCACTCCGATGGCCGGGTGGGCGACAGCGGCCGCGGTTGAGGATGCCGGTATCGGTACAACCCGTGGCGGAATATCCGCTCCGAGGCGACTGCGGATCGAATAGATCGCGAGCGACGCAGAGCGCCGAAATCGACGGGCCAGCGCGCGAAACGGCCGGTTGTTTTCCCAGACGAGGGCCTGGGCACGGTGCCGGAAGCTCCGACGTCGCACGTCAGTCGGCTCCAAGAAAAACCGAGGCGTAGGCGTCTGCACAGTGATCCACCGAGAATTTCGGGGCGGCTTGAACTGCTTTTTCTGCAAGATCGGATCTAAATTTCTCGTCGGTCAGGCGCCGCACGGCCGTCTCCAGCTGATCGATATTCCCCGGTTGATCCACAACCATCCCGGCCCCGGTTTGATCAAGCACTCTCCCCAGGTCGCCGACCCGTGTGCCGAGGAACGGGCGCCCCATCTGCAGGCACTCGAGCATGAAGACCGGCAGGCCTTCAAAGGCCGACACCAGGCAACCGACATCGGCGGCGACGATGAGTTCCGGGATATCCGCCCGGAAGGCCATCCGACGAATGTTGAGTCCCGGTCGGGCTGCAATCGCTTCGTCGATCTCATCCTCGAGATCGCCGCCTCCAACCACGAGAAAATGGACGTGCTCCAGGTCGCGCACTCGCTCGGCCAATCGCACGAGATCGAGGGGCCGTTTTTGCGAGTGCATTCGTGCTGCGGTCAGAAAGAGGACGTCCTTTTCCTGGAGCCCGAGTTCCTTCCTCAAGGAACTCCGCACTCCCGGACGGCTTCCAGGCTGGGGAAGCTCAGCATCGGATCGCCCACACGGCCAGATCACCGGAACGCGAGAAGGCGGCCAGTGGTGGTTCCCGGTAAGGGTGCGCGCGATCTGGTGGTTTTCGGCGACGCAGATATCGACCGCCGAGAGCAGTTCACGGTCATAGCGATCGATGTACCCGATTTCGTGGTCATACAAATGATCGATGATCCTCAGATTCGGCCGTTTTTCTTTGAGACGTGGTGCGAAGTCGTAGAAAAGGGTCGTTCCGTTGGCGTTGTAGATGACTTCGGCACCCGTTGACTCGAGAATCGACTCGAGAATTCCGAGCATGACATCCGGGTGGACGAGGTCTCCAAGGCAGTACAGGTTTTCGGTCACGGTTCTGAAATCAGCTCGTCGGTCTCCAAGAGCTGCGCGGTGCGGAGCGAGGGTGGCTATCGAGAATTCGAAACGATTGGAAAGGCTCTGCAGCGTCGCGAACAAGGTCTGTTCGACACCCCCTCGCGCGAGAAACGGCACGGTGACCAGTACTGCAGGGTGCCTGGAACGACGGGGAGTTCGTTCGACAAGGGAAGCATCTCGGACGGGAATCGTCAGCGTGGGTCCAATCGGGGCGGTGCTCAGATAGGGTCCACGTTGAAGATTGTTGAAGTTACCTGGCGCATCCTTGGAACTTGAGGTATCGCGCGGGTCGATCACTTTGATCAACCGCTGGTCCTTCGACGTTTCTATGCGATCGGGGCCGGGATTCCAACTGTAGGCGTCGGACCTGAAAAGACCCCAAGTCCGGTACGGGTGCTGATGGGCGAGATTCACGTCGGGCATTGGAGAGACGGGACTCGTCGTCTCGTTTTCGAGGAGAATCACCGCGTCGACATCCTCTGCGGCGGCCACCAGGAAGCTCTCCTCGAAGTGGGTCGGTAGGAGATCAGCGAGAAATCCAGGGGCCGCGAACCAGAAAGCGGGGGCGGACATCGCCGCATCCTCTGAAGAAATCTGCCACAAAAGCTCACCGTCGCTGTCGGCGCCGAAAACCGTCATTTCGGACAACGTTTGCCGTTCCAACCACAGCCCGGCTTCGGCCCTTGAAACCGCATTCGGCCCGTCGGCCCGGAACCACACGGTCACCGGAAGACATCCGGTCGGGCCTTGATTCGTATAGCAGTACGAGGAGGTCCCGGTCTGTCCGCTGTGCCGGGTCCGCAATGAGAGCAGGCGGTCTCGCAGCCATCGATAGACTTGCTTCAGCGGCGAACGGGCTGTCTTGCGTGTGTCCAATTGGCTCCCCGTGTAGCGTCAGGCATCGCGGTGTGACAACGATACACCACGGCCCCCGGCATCAACAGTCGCCGTGTCACGGAGATCGACGAGATTCTCGGTGGCGCGGCAAGGCGAAGCGGGAAGTGGTGCGGCCTCTGTAGAATGAGCGCTGCAATGAAGAGTACTCAGCCTGGTGTTTCGGTGGTCGTGTGCACCCGCAACCGGTCGGCCCTGCTGGCTCGGGCCTGTACCGAGGCTCTCCAACAGAGCCTCACCGGGCACGAGATGGAGTTGGTGATCGTCGACAACAACTCGACCGACGACACCTTCGATGTTGCTCGGAATATCCGCTCGGAATACCCCGGCAGAGTTTCAGCCATCCGGGAAACGGAGATGGGCCTTTCGGCCGCAAGAAATGCCGGCATTCGTCAGGCGCAGGGAGAATTCGTCGCATTCCTGGATGATGACGCCTTCCCGGATCCGGGCTGGCTGCAGTCGATCGTCGACGCCCTTGAGACTGATGGTGTTCAGTGCGCCGGCGGCCCAATTACACCACTTTTCCAGGGTGAATTGCCCGACTGGTTCCTGGGCAGGTTTCTGCCGTATCTCTCCGCGTGGGATCTCGGCGACGACGAACTCGATCTGACCTACGATGAGTATCCCCGTGGAGCGAACATCGGTTTTCGGCGAGAGGCGCTCCGGGCAACCGGCGGCTTTTGCACTGACCTCGGCCGAAAGGGAAATAATCTCCTGTCGGGCGAAGAGATCGATGTCTGCCTTCAAGTCGAACGACTGGGCGGCAGGATTGCCTACGTTCCTCGGGCCAGAGTTCGCCATGTCGTCAACATCGAGCGTTTGTCGCGCGCCTGGATGCTGGAAAGATTTGATGCACAGGGCAGGTCGGAGGCCATTATCAATTGGCGCCACGGCGGGTTGACAGCCCTGATCAGGGGGTTGAAGACGTTCTCGAGTCGATGGCGCGAGGCCTCGAGCCAGCGAGACGGCCTGGTTGTTCGCTACCATCGCCGCTCGTTCTTCGGTTACCTGAGGGCGTGCCCGCCGACTGCGCTCAAAATCCGTCGCTGCCGGTGGCCAGACGGACTCCATCCCACACCGTGGTCTCCTCCATAATTCTGTCAAGTGAAGCAAAGAAAGACTAGTGGAGAACCCGCCGCAGGAAACGGTTGCCCCACCACAGGGCGGAGGGACGTAACAGCGGAAACGCAATCTCTGCGATCGATCGCGCCTCCCTTAGTTGCAGTCCGTAGCCCAGTTCCTTCCAGACGCTCAAAGTGAATACGTCTGAAAGTGCGTCGACCAGCCGGTAGTGTTCTCCGAGAAGACGCCAACCGTAGCCTTCACTCGCACATCGCTTGACGAGACTGCGAAAGCCGTAGGCATGCGAGTGAAATACCCGAACATCATGCAGAGAGGCGATCTTGTATCCCGCATCGACAATCTCACGCTGCCACTTCTTGTCTTCAAGGATCGGCGCCCAACCGAAACGATAACGATCCCAGATGATCCGTCGAATGGCGCAATTGGCGGTTGAAAACCCTATGCCCCCGTATCGGTCGATCCACCGTTCCGATTCACGCGTGAAGTAAAATCGTCCACCACCGGTGCCCCAAAAGAATCGCTTGCCTGGATCGAGAACTTCGGTACTCCCTCCCTGTACGGCAACGAGTTTCCCGGTAGCATCGCGCCGGAGCGGTTCGATGATTTGCTGGAGCCAATCGTCCCGTACCGGTACGGCATCCTGGCTCAGAAATACCAGGAAATCGCCTCGCGCCAACGAGGCACCGTAATCACGGGTCAAGCCATGGTTGAA
>RCNG010001092.1_pt1 | contig 13232 bp, 13 predicted proteins | sample 2041371 | NCBI WGS metagenome assembly RCNG01 (sample SAMN09708227, study PRJNA481090) | Marine sediment metagenome, whole genome shotgun sequencing project. | biome: marine sediment; feature: ocean; material: sediment; isolation source: Sewage treatment plant 1 marine sediment (STP1) ... | reverse complement strand
CCACGTCGTATTTATAAGAGGAACCAGGAGTGTAATAATTAGTAAATGAAAAGTAGAATTCTTTTTCTTCCTTTTTACCACCAAAACCACTTACACTGCCTATTCCAGGAAGCTCTATTTCACATATAAGTTTACCATCATAATCATACTGAAAAACTTTGGAGATGGCATCTATCATATATTCTGCAAAGAAGTAACCCCCGCCGGTATTTGGACTAAGGACATTCTCTGTTTCAGGAATAAAATCTACCCAGTTTTCCTGACCTGGATCTGAAGCATCTACCGTTATGATCTTCTTATTAGGAGCATCTAAATTGGTAATTATATAAAGTTTTGAGCCTATATTTTCAATGACATTACTATCTGAATCTTCATGATCTAATACAGTAAACAGCTTACTGCCCGGCATTTTCAGATCTTTTAAATAAAGCTTATTACCTGAGGTAGAATTTGCAGCTGAAATAAGCAGATAATTATTATCCTCAGTCACGCTTCCGCTAATATACCTGTGTTTTTCTTCAGGAATACCTCCAAAAATTAATGCATCTGTACTTTGCGGAGTACCCAACTTATGGTAATAAAGTTTATGTTGGTCTGTCTTAGCAGAGAGTTCACTACCTTCAGGTTTATCATAACTTGAATAATATAAACCTTCATTACCATACCAGGAAAGTCCACTAAATTTTACATCAATGAGCGTGTCTTCAACAATAGTCTTCCCTTCGGTCTCCATAACAATTACTTTCCTCCAGTCACTACCTCCCTCTGAAATGGAGTAAGCAGCCATAGAACCATCTTTGGTAAAACTCAACCCCATTAATGAAGTAGTTCCATCTTCCGAAAAATCATTTGGATCTAAAAAAACTTCGGCTTCATGATTGTCCTTTTGACGATATACTACATATTGGTTTTGCAAACCATCATTCTTATAAAAGTAGGTGTAATCACCCTCCTTGAACGGGGAACTAAGCTTCTTATAGTTCCATAGTTGCTCTAATCTATTCTTCAGATCTTTCCTGAATGGTAATTTTGCCAAATAGCCAAAAGTGACAGCGTTTTCTTCTCTAACCCATCTTTCCGTTTCTTCGCTCCGGTCATCTTCTAACCAGCGATAAGGATCGTTAACTGAGGTCCCAAAATAGTTGTCAACAGTATCTGCTTTTTTAGTCAATGGATAATTTTTTAAAGACCAAAAATACCATAAAAAAAGCTTCAAATACTAATGCACCAAATGGTTTTAACAGATATTAAAATGGAGCCATCAGAGGAGTTCTTTGTCCACCAGGTATTCTGCTATTTGAATGGCATTGGTAGCGGCACCTTTTCGGAGATTATCAGCAACTATCCACATATTTAGAGTGTTTCGCTGCGTTTCATCTCTTCGTATTCGTCCTACAAAAACATCATCTTTATCATGGGCATAAACCGGCATTGGATAAGTGTTGGTATCCGGATTGTCCTGTACAACAACTCCTGGGGTATTGCTCAGAATTCTTCTTACTTCATTTAATTCAAAGTCGGATTCAAATTCAACATTAACAGATTCAGAATGACCTCCTGCCGTAGGAATTCGCACAGCGGTAGCTGAAATTGAAAAAGTGCGGTCGTCAAGTATCTTCTGAGGCTCCCTGGCCAATTTCATTTCTTCTTTGGTATAACCATTTTCCATAAAAGTGTCACAATGGGGCAGGGCGTTCCTGTTGATAGGATATGGATATGCCATTTCACCTTGTATTCCGGCCATTTCATTCTCTAACTGTTTTACAGCTTTTACCCCTGTTCCGGAAACGGATTGGTAGGTTGAAACTATGACTCGTTTCATTTTATATTTGACATGCAATGGCGCCAGTACCATAACAAGTTGAATAGTTGAACAATTGGGATTGGCAATTATTTTATCTGTTTTGGATAATTTATTTGCGTTGATTTCAGGAACGATCAATTTTTTTTCAGGATCCATACGCCAGGCCGATGAATTATCAATTACCGTGGTTCCAGCTGCTGCAAATTTTGGCGCCCATGTTAGTGATGTATCTCCGCCGGCAGAAAAAATAGCTAAATCCGGACGTGCAGCTACGGCATCAGCAAGGCCAATAACGCTAATGGATTGCCCATTATAGGATATCTTTTTTCCGACAGATCGCTCGGAGGCGACCAATAATAGTTCAGTTATTGGAAAATCCCGCTCTTTAAGCACTTTTAGCATTACTTCGCCAACCATTCCAGTTGCGCCAACTACAGCTACTTTCATGTTTTTATTATTTTGTACTCAAAGGTATTGCAACCAATGTTGATGAACAAGATTTTTTATTGGAACTATAGAAAAATAACAAATTGTTATAAATAGAACAATTATAAAAAAATGGCCACCAATCTGCTTTGCGAAAACTAATTGGTGGCCTTTAAGTTAGTATAGTAATGTAGCGGTTACTCCCGTAAAAGGAGTTTCATTTATTATTATTTTTTTAATAAATCTCTTATTTGTATTAAAAGTTCTTCCTGACTTGGACCTGATGGTGCAGGCGGTGCAGGCGGAGTTTTTGTTTTGTTATAAGACTTAACAAGAAGAAACATAACAAATCCTACAATAAGTAAATTAACAATGGTATTTACCCATGCTCCCCATCGAATTGCATTTTCGGCCACATAGCCAGCTTCTCCTTCAACCCCTGAGGTCTCTGTTAGGATATATTTTAAATTTGCAAAATCTACACCACCGGCAAATTCGCCCACAATGGGCATAATAATGTCGGCGACAAAGCCATTAATAACAAGGCCTAGGGCGCCTGCCATAATTACAGCAACTGCAAAATCAATTACATTGCCGGTCATGATGAAATTCTTGAATTCTTTTAACATGTTATTAGTTTTTAAATGGTTAGGTAATAAATGCGGCAGCAATATACTAAAAATAATTATTCTTAACAATCTGTTAATTATTTGATTATGCCCCCGTAATTACTCTTTTAACTCTTTGAGAAATACCGCTTATAAGTTCATAGGAAATTGTGTTTGCACCAGCTGCGAAAGTCTCGGCGGAATGCTCTTTTCCAAATACAACTACTTCATCACCTTCCTTGCATTCAATACCCGTTATATCTATCATGATCATATCCATACAAACATTTCCAATAATTGGGGCCTCCTTACCATTCACTAAAACCGAAGCTTTACCATTACCATATTGTCTTCCAATTCCATCAGCATGCCCAAGAGGCAAAGTTGCCGTTTTTTGGTATTGCTGAGCGGTAAAGGCCCTATTGTAACCTACACTTTCATTAGGTTCTATATTATGTATCTGCGAGATTATTGTTTTTAATGTAGCCACAGGTCGCAACTTGGCATCATACCTGGCTTCATTTCCATATCCGTAGAGGCCAATACCACTTCGCACCATTTGGAATTGTGCTTCAGGATAATTGAATATCCCGGAGGTATTGAGAATATGCATAAATGGTCTAATTTTCAGTTGGGAAGCAAATTCCTCGGCAATCTTTTCAAAGGATTTAATTTGATTTTTACTAAATTCTGCTTCAGACTTGTCTTCGGAGGCGGCCAAATGAGAAAATATTGATTTTATTTGCAATTCTTCTCTATCCACAAGCTGATGGATAATATAGTCAATATCATTTTCCCAAAATCCAAGCCTGTTGAGGCCTGTGTTGAATTTTAAGTGGACTGGATAAGCCTTTTGCTTTTGTGCCTTTGCAGCCTTGATGAACTCTCGGAGTGTTCTGGGGGAATATAGACTGGGTTCCAGGCAATATTTTATAACCATTGTATAATTGGAAGGCTGCGCATGCAAAACAAGTATTGGTGTTTTGATCCCTGCCTCCCTTAAAACCTTTCCTTCATGGGCATAAGCCACCGCCATATAATCTACTCCTAGTTTTTCCAGTTTTTTTGCAATAATCACGGAATCATTTCCATAGGCAAAAGCCTTAACCACAGCTAAAAACATGGTTGAAGGATGTATTTTGGTTCTTATATAATTGTAATTATGTTCTAAAGCCGCAAGATCCAACTCCAGTGTAGTCTCTTTAGCTCTGGGCATTGGTATCTTTTTTATTTTGCTTTATCTCCTCAGCTTGTACCTTCATTTTATTAATTTTTTCTTTAAGCATCGCTTTGTAAAATGCAGCCCGGCTTAAAGGTTCGTATTCTTCTGTTTCTCCCAGCAGCACTAATTTATCATTATTAGATTTTCTAAAACTATAATTGGCTAGATTGCCGGTACGTGTGCAAATAGCATGAACTTTAGTTACGTATTCTGCAGTAGCCATTAAAGCCGGCATTGGCCCGAAAGGATTACCTTTAAAATCCATATCGAGTCCGGCAACAACAACTCGTATCCCCATATTTGCGAGATCATTGCAAACAGTTACAATTTCATCATCAAAAAACTGAGCTTCATCTATTCCAACTACATCACAGTCGTCTGCCAGAAGCCGGATATTTGCCGCCGCCGGTACAGGGGTTGAACGAATTTCGTTTTCATCATGAGAGATTACCTTCTCTTCATGATATCTTGTGTCTACAATTGGCTTAAATATTTCTACTTTTTGCTTTGCAAACTGGGCTCGTTTAAGCCTGCGAATCAGTTCTTCCGTTTTGCCGGAAAACATTGAGCCACAGATAACCTCTATCCAACCGAATTGTTCTTTGTGATTAACAGTGTTTTCGAGAAACATTTTGTAATTTTAAACCAAAGTAAGGGGTTTAATCCCTAAATAATGAAACGAATTATAAAAGTATTAAAAAAGATAGACCTTTACTGTTTAGTCTAAACAAAAAGAAATGAAGCGAAAACTGAAAGAGGAATTAATTAAGATGTCCACAGATATAATTACATCAAAGGGTCTTACGGAGATGGAGATACCGGAATTATATGAAGCTGCGAAAAATCTGTACGAGAAATTGACCGTTCTTAAGTTTATTGATGAAAAACTCAACGATATTGAAATTGACGTGTCCAAAAATGTTATTGCATCCAGGTTTGAGAAAATGGCCAATGCCGTAATGAATGAAAATAAATCGTTTCCCGAAAACAATCCGCACGACGAAGATATTATTACTCAGGGAATTGATACCATAAAAGGTATGGTATCTGAAATGCCTAATGATGAGGATAATGATAGGCTATTTGCAGAATTTGTTGCAAAACCTGAGACCACGAAGGCCGATAACAACAAAACCTCTGCAGATATTTCACAAGCGGTAAAAGAAGTTTCCAAGTCAAAATCGTTGAATGACAAACTCACAAATAAAGAAATAACCGTAGGTTTAAACGACAGACTTGCTTTTGTTAAACAACTTTTTGATGATAGCACAGAAGACTTCAACAGGGTAATTTCACAACTGAACACCATTGATTCCTATGAACGCTCTATGGCCTTTATTGAAAATATGGTTAAGCCAGATTACAATCAATGGGCAGAAAAAGAAGAATACGAAATCAGGTTTCTTGCTCTTATTGAGCGTAGATTCTCATAAATTCTCGTATCGGATTTACTGCGATTATAAGAAATGTATATTGCTCATACTGCCTTAAAAGGAGGGTAAGATCTTAAAACAGTGCTGACAGGCAAGTTATTTATTGTTCCAACACCTATTGGAAATTTGGAGGATATTACCTTTAGAGCTATAAAAGTTCTTAAGGAAGTAAACCTGATATTGGCGGAAGATACCCGAACAAGCAATAAACTTTTAAAGCACTATAATATAGACACCCCAATGCAGAGCCATCATATGCATAATGAACATAAAACGGTAGATGGTATTGTACAAAGGCTTAAAAGTGGTGAGCAAATTGCACTAATTTCTGATGCCGGTACTCCGGCTATTTCCGATCCGGGTTTTTTACTTAGCAGAGCCAGTATTGAACAGGGAATAGAAATTGAATGTCTGCCAGGAGCTACCGCTTTTGTTCCCGCACTTGTTAATAGTGGCCTTCCGAATGACCGCTTTGTTTTTGAAGGCTTCCTGCCAATAAAAAAAGGCAGGCAAACCAGATTAAATGATCTGTCAGAAGAAACTCGAACTATGGTTTTCTATGAGTCTCCACATAAGCTTTTAAAGACTTTATCACAATTTGTAACCAATTTTGGTCCCAAACGATCAATTTCGGTATCCAGGGAACTTACTAAAATTTATGAAGAAACCATTAGAGGAACGGTAAAGGAAGTTCTTGAACATTACACAGAAAAACCACCTAAGGGAGAAATAGTAATTGTGGTATCAGGAAAGAAATAATGCAAAAACTACCATCAGAAATACGTGGTTGTGAGGTTTGCAAGGCACATTTGCCTTTAGGGCCAAGACCAATCGTGGCGGCAAATCCAAATTCCAAGATTGTAATCATAGGTCAGGCACCAGGAACTAAAGTCCATAAAACTGGAGTGCCTTGGAATGACCCTAGCGGTAGGCAATTAAGAAAGTGGCTCGGAGTTATTTATGCGTGTTTTATGATGAATCTAAAATTGCATTGATCCCTATGGGATTTTGTTATCCCGGCAAGGGAAAGTCGGGCGATTTACCCCCGAGGTCCGAATGCGCTCCATTATGGCACGCACCCATGTTAGACAAATTACCCAATTTGGAATTAGTGCTATTAATAGGTATGTACGCCCAAAAGTATTACCTAAGAAATGCGGCCAAGAAAACGCTGACCGAAACTGTGGCAGCTTACGAAACCTATCTTCCTAAATATTTGCCTTTGCCACACCCGTCTCCACGAAATCGGTTTTGGGTGACAAAAAATCCTTGGTTTGAAAAGACCGTACTTGTTAAACTTCAAAAAGAGGTAAATAATATTTTAGTCGATTGATATAGATGAATATTCAATCATTGTTTCTAAAAAAAGTTCTAATTTTTACGTAGGGAATGGGATAGTAAGGTATTTAGTAGATTTTGGCAAGTATTAATTGATTATATTTGATAAGAGACAGACCCATGATACACTTAAAAAAAACCATACTGATAGTGGTAAGTTTTTTATTTGTTGCCTGTAGTGGTGATGATAGTCCAATTGATGCCATCGTTGTACAAATAGAACCTAGAACAGTAGAGGAGGTTACTGCAGATTTTTTAAGTTTGGATATTCAACCCGGAATAAATGATTTTTCGCTAGAATCGTTGGAAAGGGGAAGATTTTGGAACTTTAGAGTAATAGCACCTACTGAAGCATCAGAGAATAACAGAAGACCATTGGTTATTGCATTGCACGGTGCTTCAGGCGGTAGTGCAACTGCACACCAAAATACAAGCTGTTATGTTGAGCCAGGGTTAGCTGCGTTAGATGCATTTATTATTAGCCCCAATGCCGGTAATGAACAATGGTTTGATGGATTTAATCAAAACCAGGTCGATGCTTTGACGGATTTAGCCAAAACGCATTGGTTTGTGGATACAAATAAAGTTCTGGTAACGGGATATAGCAATGGCGGAAATGCAAGTTGGCTTTATGCTGATATATTCCCTCAACACTTCACAGCATCGATTGCCATGGCTAGTTCTTATGATCCGGAAAGAGCAGATGGAAGTATTTCTACATTTTCAATCCCTATATATGTTATACACAGCAATTCGGATGAGCTCTTCCCAGTTTCACAAACCGAAATATTTGTAAATAAAGCAATTAGCGCAGGTTCAGTAGTTGAATTTGTTATTGTTGATGGATTATCTCATTACACGCCATGTGAATATGTTACTCACTTACAGGAAGCCGTAAATTGGGTTGTAACTAATGTTTGGTAGCTATAACAGTGTAGTGCCTAGAGAAATTAAAGCCTATCTATTGAACTAAACTGAAATGCCCCCTGTAAGTAACCGTATTTTCATTTTGATTAGTTACGCTTACCAAAAACCAATAATCAGAGGGAGGAAGTTTTTGACCGTTGAAATTACCATTCCATTCCGATTCAGGTCTTATGTCTTTTAGCAGCTTACCATACCTATCAAATATTTGAATATTAGAAATTGAGTATCTATTTGTATCTAATCCCCTCACCGTCCATGTGTCATTAGAGCCATCTCCGTTTGGAGTGAAAAACTTAGGAAACCCCAGCACATAGATTTCCTTTTGTGACACACCACATTCATTACTGACATAAACATTGTGAACACCTGGAGGCACATTTAGAAAAACATTCTCAGGCTGAAAAACCCCACTAGAATTATCTAAATTATAAGTCAAATTAGGATTTTCAGGGGAAAAAACAGTAACCGTTCCGTTGTCTATATTTACGTTGACATCGGTTATAATAGGCGGTGTTGTTTTGTTGATATGGTACGTTTTTGAAATATGACAGCCGGTAAGCCTATCTATTACCTTAAGGGTTATGGTCTGTTCATTGCTAATTATAATTTCATTGGTCGTCTGACCATCTGACCATTCATACCAAAAGGACAGCTCCAAATCATATGGAATACCCGAATTTAGAGTTAAAGGAAAACTAAAATCGCAAACCGTAAGGTCGATGTCTTCTGAACTTATAGGAGGTAACGGACTAACATTTAGATTAAATAAGCCAGATCCAAGGCATGATCCATTATTTACGGCATAAAAGTACATAGCTTCACCTGAAGATTCGTACATACCTGTAATTGAATTCGAATTATCTACCGCATTTTCAATAGAATCGAAAAACAAAATTTCTGTTGTGCCCGGCAAGAAATTAAGGGACCTTATGCTATTCATTTGTTCATCCAAATCAAAAGATGACATTCCATTTCCAAAATCACAATTAGATATATCAGCTGCAGCCAATACAGTACTTGGAGTTGCAATCAATTGCAATTGTCCTAAACTGTAACAATCGGAACCATTCTCAAATACTTTTGTGGTAATTACTTGATCGGGAATAGTATTCATATAAAACTGCGGCAAAGAATTTTGATTGTATATATCGTTTTCGGCCTCAGTGTCATTCAAATAAAAATAAACAGCGGCCTGCTCTGGGTTATTTGAAATATCAGCAATACTATTATTTAAATTAAATGTTGAAAGACCATCCGCTGAATTAGTATCGAAAAAGTCGCAAATAGATAGGCCTACTGAAGAATTAATAATTGGAGGAGTAGTAAATGACACCTTTGCCGCACCTAAATATTGAATATCACAATCAACATCATTTGATGTAACAATCAGTTCGTAAGTACCTGAGTCATTAGTGCCAGTTGTATTAATTGATAGTTTATGTGGAGGTGTTGGAAGAGGTAATGGCTTAGGAAAACCTGCAGAATTAAATGTCCATGAATAATCCGCTCCTGGAATATCAGGGCCTTCAAGAATATAGCTTGAATCAGTACAGAGAGACAGGTCAGTACTATTTAGAGTCAAGGGTTCATAAGGATTGACAATATTTATTCTTTGCGTATAAAAGAATGACTGTACGAAAGGTGGCAGGCCTTGCATTGAAAAACTATCTCCTCCAAAGTATATATAATCTTCTTCAAAATTGCAAGCTGTCCCATCAAGTTCTGGATTATGAATAACATCCAAATAATTAGTTCCAACAGTATATTCCTCTGGTATAGTGACATAAATTTTCAAATCCGGCCCCAGCTGTAACCCACCTCTAAAAGCAGATTCCTTATGAATTAAAACTTTTGAGTTAGCTATAGCATCACTTTTTAAATTAAATTGATATAATCTATATGTATTAGTTTCAGGTTGAATGGTAGACACATAAAGTTTATTGGTTTGAGATGAAAACTCCACACCATATGGACTCTCAACCTGATTAGAAAAAAGAGATAGTCCGTCATTCAATACCTGCCCGGTTATATGGTCAAAACTATAAAGAAAACAACCAATCGTCTCAGAAGAATTTCCCTGATGGGCAGCAACAATTTTTGTACCATCAGGAGAAACCTTTAAATACCCTCTAGAGCCATAATCTGCTATAAAATCCACTTGAGAAATGACCGGAACCGGATCAACGCCATTCTCATCTACCTTATATGAATAATACAAATCACGAACCAAAGAAATAACCCAAGTTGTATTGCATTCACCTCCTTGAACTGCAGTCATTTTTTCGGACCATTGGCTACCCACATGACCATCCGTAAGATTAACATTGCTTCCAACAACTTCTCCCAATCCTCCATTTAAGGATAAGTCAATTGTATAATAATTATAACCGTTTGGAGTAATAGTAGAGCCAACGGTAAATAAATAATAAATATTAGGGTCTAATGGTTTTGGGATGATAATAGCAGATTGTGTACTAGACTCATCTCCCAGTAAGCCTGTACCATTCGGCATAATATCATCATACCTATCCCAAACGGTAGACCCATCTGAATAGAACAAAAGATTTCCATCACTATCGGATATAGATGCGCAGCCTTCCAAAGTATTCAGTTCTCCCCTCAAGACAATTGGTGGGTCAGAAAGGTTGAAAAACTGTAATCCAACCCTTTCTCCAAACAACCATTTACTTGCCTCTCTTTGAGATAGACATGTTAAACTACAAAAGAGCAATATAATTGTAATACTAGACCTCAACAGTTTTCGATTTTAAAGGTTTAAAAAAGGGACTATTTTTATCCGAGGGAAAAAAATGGAAATATAAGGTACAAATAAAAAAATAAATCAATGGAATTGCATTGTTCTAAGGTGTTATGGATCATTATTATGATTAGCACTGGAAGTACTGATTTTAGTTCTATTCAACTAAATATGTTTCCCCTTTTCCCATCCATATTTACCCAAATAGAGCTCACCGCTTTCTACAGCTCCATCCTCAATTGTTGTTCCCATAGAATCGTTCCAACGGTTTAGGTAACCAAATAGAGAAATTACTCCTAACATTTCAACAATCTCTCCTTCATTCCAATACTTATGCAATTGGGTCTTTATGTTTTGATCTACCGCATTGGGAACCTGTGAAGCGGCCAGGGAAAAATCGAGAGCAGCACGTTCAGCTTCCGAAAAGGCAGCATGGGTTCTGTACTCCCAAATATTATCCAATTGCTCTTGTTCGGCACCGTAGCGTTCTGCAGCCCTTATTGCATGTGCCTGGCAATAGCGACAACCGGTTGCATTACTGCTGACCCAGGCAATCATTCGCTTAAGTGCAGATGTTACCTTTCCTTCATTGGCCATAACCGCCTTATTTAGGTTAATAAAAGCCTTGGATATTGCAGGTCTATGTTGCATGGTGAGTACAGAATTTGGACAAAACCCAAGGGTCTCATTGAAGAATTCTGCTAATTCTTTGGTTTGAGTATCATGATTAGGATCAAGAGGTTGTACAAGTGGCATAGCGGTCGTATTTTTGTACTCCACAAGAAACGAAAAAATATGAGCACAACAAATCAGGGCATGTGGCCGCTGCGAATTTACGCTACGAAATGGTTCGTATTGCCACAGCAAACACGCCTGGGTTCTTGCCTTCTGATGTTGAATTAAAACGTTCAGGCCCTTCATATACCGTTGATACGGTCCTTCATTTTAAATCTATTCTTAAAAAGGATACCCAGCTTTATTTTATCCTCGGTTTTGATGCCTTCCTCGAAATTGAAACATGGAAATCGTATATGGATCTTTTTTCCCTGATTCCTTTTATCATTTTAACAAGGCCGTACGCCGGACACAAAGATCCGGGTGTCAGACAAAAAAGGATTGAGGATTCCATTAAATCTAAAATATCAACCGGCTATAAATATGACTTATCACAATCCGGTTTTATTCATCCTAAAATGGAGTCTGTTTTTCTTTTTAACGTCACTTCCCTTGATATTTCATCATCGGCCGTACGCAGCCTTATAAAGAAAAGACGTTCGACTCAGTTCCTGGTTCCCGATGTGGTCATCAACTTCATAATAGAAAATAGGCTTTACCTATGAAGAATGATTATGATCCTTCAATTGATCTTTATGTTAAAGCGGCCTTAGGCAGAAAGGCGTTTGATCTTGTAGTGCTGGATGTCCGTGTACTTACTTCTGTGGCCGATGCATTTATTATCTGCAGTGGGCGTTCAAATCGCCAGGTTACGGCAATCGCGGAATTTATCCAGACAGAACTTAAAAAGGCCGGAATCAAACCTTTAAGCGTAGAAGGTAAAAAAGAAGGACACTGGGTGTTACTCGATTATGGCCATGTGATTATCCATGTGTTTTATGAATCAGTGCGACATTTTTATGACCTCGAAGGGCTCTGGATGGATGCCAAAAGAATAAAAACAAAGAGCCTCATTGAAGCAACTAAAAAGGAAGGGGTATAAAAACCAATGTCTTCAAAAAAAAGACCCTGTATGCTGATAATTCTGGATGGGTGGGGAATAAGTGCCCAAAAAAAAGGAAATGCGGTCTCGATTGCCAAAACGCCTTTTCTGGACAAGCTTGAAGAAGAATATCCTACGACCCAACTTTTATGTTCAGGTGAAGCGGTCGGACTTCCGGGCGGCATTATGGGAAATTCCGAGGTAGGACATTTGAATATCGGCGCTGGCAGGGTGGTGTATCAGGATCTTTTAAGGATCGATCAGGCGATCAACAATGGAGATTTTTTTAAAAATAAAAGACTCAACTCCGTAATGTCAAAAATAAAATCAAATGACTCGGCGCTTCACCTCATGGGTCTTGTTTCAGACGGCGGGGTACACAGTCAGCTTGAGCATTTGTTTGCCCTGCTTAATATGGCCAGGGAAAAAGGGGTAAAAGAAGTCTATATTCATGCCATATTGGACGGCCGCGATACACCACCGGATAGCGGTGTTGGATATATTGAAAAATTGCAAAACCATATTGCCGATAAAAATTTCGGGACAATTGCAACCATATGCGGGCGTTTTTACGCCATGGATCGGGATAACCGATGGAACCGAGTTGAAAAAGCATACCACCTCTATACGCTGGGTGAAGGAACCTGTGAAAAAGATCCGGCTGATGCGGTCGAAAACGCGTACCAGCGGGATGAGACGGACGAATTCGTCCTTCCAATTGTAATAACGGATAAGGATGAAAACCCCCTTGGTTTGCTGGAGGATAATGATGGAATTATCTTTTTTAATTTTAGAGCAGACCGTGCCAGGGAGATAACCAGAGCTATAACTGATCCGGCTTTTGATTCTTTTGAAAGAAAAGTCTACCCAAAGCCATGCGAATTCGTTTGCATGACCCTTTATGACGAAAAATTTACCCTTCCCGTGGCCATTATTCGCCTCGAGGACGAAAGCAATGTTCCCGCAACTATTCCGGGCCGTGAGGACGTCTGTTTGATC
>RCNG010001091.1_pt1 | contig 13236 bp, 12 predicted proteins | sample 2041371 | NCBI WGS metagenome assembly RCNG01 (sample SAMN09708227, study PRJNA481090) | Marine sediment metagenome, whole genome shotgun sequencing project. | biome: marine sediment; feature: ocean; material: sediment; isolation source: Sewage treatment plant 1 marine sediment (STP1) ... | reverse complement strand
CCGGCTCATCAGCGATACGATGATTAAATGGCTCATCGAGCAGCGGCTCGTCCCTCAGGAATGCTTCGTTACGGCAACGCCTTGATCGACGACTGCCGCGTCAAACATCCTCAGGGAAGCTGACCCGGCGCCTTCGTCCGAAAAGAAACGAACGAGAAGATCAGAAGCGGGGCAATGGGCAGGAAGAGGCGCAGTTCCCCGATATACCCGACCACGGGGATGGCGAACGCGAGCGCGGCGGCGACGGTCATGGCCTCTATGACCGGACGAAACTCGTTCTCTCTGCCTCGAACAGCCACCCTGATCGTCCACCATGTGAGGATGATGACGGTCACTGACAGAACCAGCGCGAGCCATGCTTCATTGTTCCCATTCAGCAGGATCCGCAGATTGGCAGCCGGACGGAAGTGATTACCTCCGACATGGGGCAGCCCGGTGCGCCCCATATAGGGCAGGCGCCAGGCAGCGGTCACTATCACACCGATAATCCCCATCAGAGCAGCGATCATCATGGTCCGCCTGTCCCTGTCAAGGTATCCCCGGATAATGAGCCAGAGAGGGACAAACAGCGCCGTCTCCCGGTTAAGCAGCATAATAATAAAGAGTGGTATCATCTGACGCGCCGTCAGCTTGCGGAATATCGCGAATGCGAGACAGGTGAATAACAGAACATCGTAAAGATCCCAGATCATCAGCCAGTAATCGTCCTGGAGGAGAACGAAGCTGACACACAGTGCGACAGCTACACCGAGGCTTCGCTTGATGGTCCATCCGAGCCGCCGGCTGAGCAGGTATCCCAGCCATGGGAGCGCCACGCAAGCCAAGTATACGAACAGGCTCAACGTAAACTCAGCGGATCCAAAGATCCGGTCCAGCGCGACAAAGGACCACGGCCCGAGGCGCCGGTTAGCGAATGCCGGGCTGTATGGCTGTCCTGCCAGGATGCCGCGAAAATCTCCCGCGAAGATGGGATAGCGGCTGATATGTATGATATTCACGACCCAGGCGCTGAGCGCCCCCATGATCGTCAGGAGCATGCCCCTTGCCAAGGTTACCAGCTTACTGGTTAGCCGCTTCACTCACCGCTCCTTCCTCGAACCAGTGATGGTCGGCTCTGATAAGCGCTCTGACCTCACGATACCTCGCTTCCTCGATATCCGAGGGGGACGGGCGAAGCCATTGCAGTGACGGAAGATATGAAGTGCTGCCATATTTATCGGGGGGTATCTCGTCCCTTTTGATAAGCCTGTATCGCCAGGTACAATGATCAGCCGCAGAACTGAGGCGATTGAGGTCATCGATGGTCGTTATACCTTCAATATCCTCACCGAGAATACCGAGGACACCATCCTTAGTAAGTCCATAGACCGGTATCGGCCATACTCCGCACGCTCCTAGTTCGCCCATTATCCTGCTCTGCCAGTACCTCGTCTCTTCTTCGGCGTCTGCGAGGCAGGCAGTGGTCCATGCCCTTGTTTCACCGACTATTTCCAGAAGTATATCCCTGATGCTGTTACGCGGGTTATTACCATACAGCCAGCCATATTGAAGCTTTCTTCCCATGAGGTTGAACCTGTTGTCTGAAGCGCCGATAAATGGCCGGTCGGCGGACCGGGCCTCAAGTTTCGACAGGTTTTTGGATATCCTCTCCATAACAAAAGCGAGATCGCCCGATTCCAGGTAGACATCCATCGATGTGCGATTTGAGAGGACCGAAGCAGCCTGAGAGGACAATACCCGTGTTTCCTCGGCGAGAAGAACATCGGGATCGTTCATCCGGCGCTCGAGAAACTCCTCGATACGTGTAGTAAAAGAGTCATCGAAGACCGGCTTGAGATAATCGAACGCCTGATGAAGACGTTTGAGCGCCTTGAGCGGAAAACCCATGGCGAGCTGAACCTCGACCTGATCGACCAGGTCCCCACCAATAGTGATCCTGTAAGTGGTCCATGCCTCGGGATCCTGACGGACCTGCGCTTCGACATACTCACGTGACCGATCGCCCGCCGGGGCTACAAATATAAAGTAACGGTCCAGCCCTATCACACGGCCCGAATAGGGGTGCAGGCACAGTACCGGCACACCGGTCCTTGACCGCCCGCTGGAGGACCTTCCTTTGTCGACAAGATCGACGTAGAAGGAAAGGCCCACACTCAATTCGCGGATCCCGTGGAACATATCCGCCGTATACCTGATCTGGTTGGAATGCGAGCTCGGCATCAGGTGGGTCCACAGCGTAAGCGTGCCCGCTGGCACACTGGATGGAACAAGGATCCCTGCTCTGCTCTCAAAGATCATGTAGTGATCCCGGTCCTTCCAGAGGTCGTTGAAAGAACCAGCGAGGTGCTCCCGATAAAACTTTCTCGACCTGAGTCTTCCATTCTTCATATAGGAAAACCAGGTCGGAACAAGCTCGGGGCTGCGATCATAGATCATCACATCGAGGTAGGTATTAAGAAACCCTTCGATCCGTTTCAGCAGGGCATCAGCAGCAGCCTGGGCGTCCCTGTCAGTTATATCGAGTTCCCCGAGGTGAATTTTCAGACTGTAGTCAAGATCGTTTCCTACAGAATTGAGGCGGAGAAAACCGGACCCGTATGCGCCCTGAAAAAGATAACTGAAATCATAGTCTCTAGCCCTGCTTACAGTCAGGATATCCCGCAACCTGTCATTCAGGGTCCGGACAGCTTCATCGAGATACGGGAAACTCGCCTCGTCGGTCGCGGGATGGATCGACAGGAGACTGATATCCGGCGGATCGCCAGAGAGAGAATCGGCCAGAAGTATTTCTTCGATACCTGTATGAGAAGGCCTCAGCTTCAATCGGGACGATACCAGAGAGACCGTCCGGAAGATCAGCACACCCACGATACCGATAAGGAGGACCCGAAATGCAATGGTCGATACGCGCTTAAAGTTCATCATGCGACGAACTCCTTCTTCTCTGCCGGTTCGACAGGGCCGAACGACTCACCGATAGAATTCGTTTTGCTGTTGGTCCGCATCGCGATGAACAGTATCGCTATGCCCGTCGCGAACACGAACCATCCGAGCGCGGACGGCCCGAATGTATCCATCAGCATTCCAGTGCTGAGGATTCCGAGGCCCGATCCGACTCCTCCAGCCAGCGAACACCAGGCCAGCACTCCGGCGTAATCATCGCGCCTGGAGGTCCAGAAGGCCATACCGAGGTCACGTATAGCCATCAGCCCTCCTCCCAGAAGGAAAGAAGAAGCGACAAGAAGCCCGATCAGATTCTGGGTCCGGAGAAGGACGAGCGATGCTCCCACGACTGAGATGGCGGTCACGGCCAGCGTACCCCGGTGCCCGAAGGTGTCACCGATCTTCCCCAGGGGGATAGCGAGAAGGAGGGCCCCAAGGAAGGAAGAGGAAAGCAGCATTGTGCCGGTTTCGGGCCGCAGCCCGATCTCGACCGCATGTATGGGAAGGAAGGTCACCAGCGCGTTGCGGCACGCGCCGACACAGAATACCAGTATCAGGAGCCATACGGCCGCCAGTGGAAAGACCCTGGTCGTAAACAGTCCGGTATGGACACGTTGATCGGCCCGGGTGTTCCGGATACTCCCCGAACAGGCCAGTGGTATTGCCATCGCGAGAAGGGCAGCCACGACGAAAAAGGACATGTTGCCCTCAATGCCGATGAATCCCACTACCGATGATCCAAGCGCTTTCGTTCCGCTCGCCGAAGCGGTGATGACAGCCAGTACGGTTGCATGATTTCGATTTCCGCTCACCCCCAGGATACCGGCGATACATGTCAGATGGATCAGCATAGTCGAGCATCCCATCAGGAAGCGGGCGGTAAGTGTACCTGCTGTTGTATGGATAAGCGGGGCAGCAAAGACAAAAGAAAGGAATATGAGAAGAGTAATTATGAGCAGGCGGCGGGAACTGATCCTCTTCAGCAGGGGCAGCAGGGCCAAGGCTCCTACAAGCGCCCCCGCTTCCCACATCGTGGCGATCCTGCCGATATGCGTGTTATCGATGCCGACGAGCTTCAGTTTCAGGTCGAGCAGAGGGCGGATCATCGAGGACGCGAAAAAGACGAGCAGCATTATCGCGAGGAAGCGTGCGGCAGCGGCCGTTTTCTCGTTCAGAACGAAATCCCGTATTCTCGACGAATCGATCATAGACCTTCGGGCGCGGGCCCGCCTTTCTGGTTCATCATACCCCAGATCCGTTTCAGTGCCCTGTCACCTGAGTGCCGGCCGGCGGTACGTAAGGCCCGATCGGTATCGAGCAGAGTTCTCAATCGACTCTTTTCAGACTCCGATACCAGCCCCTTCCTGTCCATGATCCTCAGGTCAAACCCGTGCCTCGGACGATGCGTGCCGGAGCGAAGCTTGAAGAAGTAAAGAAAGGGCAGACTGGCTGCCGGCAGGCTGCACCCGTTGACTCTCAGTTCTTTTCTCGAGCTGTAAAAAAGATCTCCCGGGAATGGGACCTGGTTTCGAGTCAGAAAAACTTCATCCGCTCCTCGCACATGAACGTGCACATCGAACCGCGTCAGATGCTCCGGTTCCCAGACCGGCTGTCCGGTACGGTCGATCTTCATTGCATTTAGTCTCTTGACCCTGTCTCTGGAGAGGACCTCTGCAGCACTGGTGCGCCGCACGATATCGACCGGCGTATATTCTATTCCGTGGAAAGGATTTCGGGAGAAAAGCGCGAAGCCGCATTCGATGAGCCTGCGCTCAAAAACAATCAGGTCATCAGAGAATATTCCTACATCCACATCGCCGTGCCTGCGCCGGAATCCACCGGTGTGGGCCGCCACGGCCATGCCGCCGTCTAGCTGCCAGTCGATCAGGTCCCGAGGCAGCAGTCCGGCAAGTTCAGCCAGCCGGGCTTCATACAGCCTTACCATGGCTCCGGTAGGAACCTCGACAGGCCTGCGCCTGCGCAGAGTCATTGTATAGAAGTCATGCGGAGTGCGCGCAAGATGATAGTGATCCCTGATCTTCAAACCTGGTTTGTTCGCCCCCAAAAAAAGAAAGATTCTTCGATTTTGAAAATGCAGTCTAATTCAGAGGGGACCCTTATGTCAAGGAGTGAGCCTTTATCGGCTTAGCAGATAGTCGTATGCGCCGAGATAGGTGTCCACGACCCGGTCGAATGTATGGCGCTCGAGTGCCTGTTCGCTAGCCCGTTCGAGAAGTACCGCCAGTCCTGACGAATCCATCGACAGCACCGATATGATTTTCACCGCCAGGCCTTCCGGGTCCTCAGGAGAAACGAGGAAGCCCGTCTCCCCTTCAGTAATGACATCGGGTATACCGGCGGCCCGGGCGCCGATCACGGGGACACGCAGCGCCATCCCCTGCGGGATGACCTGGGGCACACCATCGGCACTGCGGGAAGGCACTACAAGCAGGTCCATGCTCCCGGTGATATGCTCAATATCATCGCGGTAGCCGAGAAAGTGGATCCTGCCCGGCGAGGCAGAGGAAAGTGACACCCGGTCCTCGTCAGATACCGTCCCGGCCACAACGAGATGCAGGTCGGCACCGGGAAGAGAGTCCGGCAGACGGGAGAAAGCGTCGACCAGTATATCGATCCCCTTGGTTGGACGGACCATGCATACCGCCCCGATGATCTTCGCCCCGGGGGCAAGGCCCAGCTCACGCTGAAGAAGTTTCCTGTCGACGCGGTCAGGATCGAAGCGGGCCGGATCGAATCCTCCCGCGGTGTCGAAGACCTGTTCATCCCGGATCTGGCCGCTCGATGTGAGTATCCGTCCGATCGTCGCGCCCGATACAGTGAACGCATCCGCCAGACGGGTATACGCGAAATTTCTGACAGCGGGCTTCTTGAGCGGCCAGCTCGAATGACGGCCGCGAACGATTGGAATGCCCAGCATGCGGCCGGCTACCCCGAACACCCAAGCATCGTAACTCGAATGGGTATGGAGGATATCAGGACGGATCTGCTTCAACAGACGAAGAGCCCGGACAAGAGATCCCGGATGGAACTTCGAGCGATTGAAATAAAACGGGTGGTACCACTCCTCGCCCCGGAGATCGGCGTCGAGGGGTCCGGGCGACCGGCCCGCGACATGGCAGGACCATCCTTCGCGAGCGTTCAGGCGACGAGCTTCCTCGACGAGCCTGATCGTCTGTCCTCCCGGGCCTAATCGCAGCGATTCTGTATGAAGTACCAGAGACATGGCGCCGAGAATAATCCAATACCCGTCGATTCTCCAGTGATAAACGAGATCTGTGTTTTATCTTCCCTGTCGATTACTTGTATTGTAGGCTCCGCGTCATAATGACAGTCGAACCCCGCATAATGGACAAGGCTCGTGAGATAGAGCGGCACTTCCGCGATAAGTACCATGCGGATGTCTTTCTTGCCGGTTCACTGGTGACCGGCCTCAGCGTTCCTGGAAGTATTGATTTCGACTTCGTTATCCCCGCAGAAAGTCCGAGCATATTTCATGAATTGAAAGATGCTCTCGAGCGGGATCTCATCCCAAAGCCGCTCAACCGGGAAACATCTGATTTTGCGGTCTTCCATGGCTCTGTACTGAACGAAAAGATCGACATCGCTCTTCTGCCTGCCCACAAGGCGCTGGCGATCCGCGAGCAGCAGGATGTTGTACGGAAGTCCCTCAGCGAAGAAGAAAAACAGCGGATCATTTCTCGAAAGAAGTTCCTCAGGAACCTCCCGTTCTTTTCGAGGAGGATATACAACTGGTACAAGCGGAGACTGTGGAAGAGGCTCGGCATGCCTCGCTATCACCGCACCGACATGGTCTGGCCCGATGACGATACGACCTGGCCAGAATGACGAACAGCCAGATCATCAACACAACATCCTGAAGCTTTGATATTGTTTGAATCGGATCTTTATACTCCAGGTTGCGCCCGCCTGCGGAGGATCCGTCTCGACGCGAAAAATACTATCAATGCGACCAGAATTATTCCTACAACAGGCAGGACTATAGAAACGACGGTCCCGACGATCGATGCCAGCAGCTCGCCGGTCGAGACCACCGGATTGCCCAGGCCCGCGGTCGTCGCGGATGATGTGCCGCGCGCCAGGACACTCGAACCTTGTATCAGGCCCGCAACGCCTCCCCCTGCAATTATTGCAAGCGGCCACCGAAGTAATGGCGACACGTCGCCTATCATAGACGCAGTGGTTATTGTGCCTGCCACAACCGCGGCGGGCGTAGCGATCGTGTCCAGAAGATTATCCACCCACGGGATGTAGTAGGCTGCTATCTCGAAGATCATCGCGACCGCGAATGCTATCGTCGCGGGCCAGGATCCGATCCATTCGAATCCATGAGATAATGTGATATGCCCGGCATGATGGGCGATACTCATCCCCAGTAGGGGCACGAAGATCCTGAATCCGCAAGTCGCGCTCAACCCGATACCGATGAAAAAGGCCATTAATCCCTGCATTGCACAGATCTCCTATTTACTGCCGGGTACTGTGAACGGGGAAAGGTCAGAACCCCGAACCTGAAGCGAGATCAGGCTATCTACCTTCCCGCTCCTTGATTGTCTTCAGCGCATCTGAAAGGACCTTCAGGACAATCTTGTCTTTCGTGCGCCCAGTCGCCTTTTTGCTAGCGATGATCCGCTCGAGATCCAGCACGAGTACCTTCGTGCGGCCGAGCTGTATCTTGATAGTGTGTTCCAGTTCATCTTCAAATTCTCCAAGGCCATGCATATGAACAACAATGTTCAATAGCTCGACACCATCTCCGGCCATCATCGGAGGGTTACCCGCCACGGGAGGAATGTAACTTCCGTCGAATTTTTTAAGGGCTTGGGTTATCCCTGGATCAGGCAGCGTCCTGAACCACAGATCGATATCCTGAGTTCCTACGGGAGCTCCCTGCAGCGCCGCTGCTGACAACCCCACGATCATGAACTCGACCTTCTGGCGCACGAGTTCTTTCAGGATTTCGATTTCTCTTTCACCGAAAATTAAAGAATCGGCCACGTTGCAGCGCCCTCCTCAGACGATCTATCGGATCATCCTCAAGCAATATGAGTGTGTGCCTTACGTTATCTCTCTCCGCATCGCCGTGCTTTTTAACAATACGCTCTGTTTCAGCGATCAGAGACTTCATCCGCTCTGTCGGTGTGAGCGATTCTTCGAGCAGGTCCGATACAGAAACTCCAAGATGGCTGGCGATCCGTACCAATGATCTTGGCACAACCGTTTTTTTACGGGCCAGTGAATAGAACGCGTTTCGGCTTACACCCGCTTCCCTCAACATCGAACCGGTACTTGTATTATTCTTCCTGCAGATAGAATCGACTTTATCCAGTGATAACTTCATAACTATAGTGTACCAATTCTTGGTACTGTTGTCAATGCCCAACAATATGCCAGACATCACTTATTCCTCCTATAAGTACAATAATAGCAACGCGTACAACGTTTTCAAGAGGGACTGCCGGGACGCCGCACGATCGCCGGAACCGGGGCTCGATTTCGCATACGACGGCGGCGGACTTCCCTATGAGGAGCCCGCCGCTAGTGAGTTTCGCGGACCGAAGTGGATTTACTTGATATCCACCGTCACCTTGATGATCTTTCCAGTGAAGCGGGTCTCTTCACGTCCGATGCCGATGCCTTCTGCAACGGGCGTCTGGTTGTCGAGGCCGACGTCCGCGGTCTCGTCGGCTGAGAACAATAGCGGTTGGGTCTTCTGGATTCGTCCGCTCGCCACCTGCTCTCCGTTCACACTAAGCGTTGCAACGCCGCCTTTGCCTAATCCGTCGCCGTCGTACGCGAAGTCGAGAACCACGGTCGCCTTCCCTGCTGCCAGCGGCTTGGGTGAAGCCACCGTGTCGCGCGACAGGCCGAGGAAGTTGTAGGTGTATTCGAGCTTGCCATCCTTCATGTAGAGCGACCAGCCACCGAACCGCCCACCTTGCGTCAGGATCACGCCGCTGGCTCCGCCCTTCGGGATCTCGATTTCTGCCGTAATCGTCTTTGACTTGTTCTTCACGTTGATAAACGTGTTCTCCAGTATCCCGTCCATGCCGTCGTAGAGCGTGAGCGAAGTCCGACCCCTCATCAGATCCGGACGTCCGGCGATCTCGGCATTCATGCGAGCGATAACTCGATCGTCGATGGGGTACACGTTGAAGCGCTCCGCATCTCTATCGAATAGCGCCATGAGTTCCTTCAGTTTGTCCGGATTCTGATCGGCCACGTTGTCTGCGAGGCTGAAATCCTCACTGACCTTGTAGAGCTCCCATTTGTCGTCCTCAAGTGGTGGCAGATCTCTTACCTCCCACGGCGCGCGGTGGATCGTGCGGGCGAACCAACCCTCGTGATACATCGCGCGATTGCCGAAGATCTCGAAGTACTGGGTCGTGTGCCGCTCCTTGGCCTTGGCGTCGTTAAAGGAATAGAGCAGGCTGGTACCCGTTATGGGTGTCTGCGGCGTGCCGTTCACGCTCTTCGGCTCCGGCAGCTTCGCCGCTTCGAGAACGGTCGGGGCAATGTCGATGACGTGGCTGAACTGGGAGCGAAGCCCGCCCTTCTCTTTGATGCCCTTGGGCCAGTGAATGACCATGCCGTTGCGCGTGCCGCCGAAGTCGGAGGCCACCTGCTTCATCCACGCGAAGGGCGAGTCGAAGGCGACTGCCCAGCCGGATGCCATGTGCGGGAAGGTGTAAGGGCCGCCCCACTGGTCGAGCTTCGGAAGCAGATCTTCTACCGTCTCGACCACTGCGTTGAAATAGGTCATCTCGTTGAACATGCCGACGGGACCGCCTTCACCGCTGGTGCCGTTGTCGCCTGCGATGTAGATGAACAGCGTGTTGTCCATCTCACCGATGCCCTCGATCGCCGTGACCAATCGACCGATCTCGTAGTCCGTCTGCTCCACGAACCCGGCAAAGACTTCCGCCTGGCGCGTGAACAGCTTCTTTTCGTCCGCCGTGAGCGCGTCCCAGTCCTTGATGTCCCGCGCTTTCGGCGGCAGCTTGGTGTCCGCAGGAATCAATCCCATTTCCTTCTGGCGAGCGAACGACTTCTCCCGGACCTTGTCCCAACCCTCGTCGAACTGGCCCTTGTACTTGTCCGCCCACTTCTTTGGGACGTGGTGCGGTGCGTGGACAGCTCCGGGCGCGTAATAGATGAAAAACGGTTTGTCCGGCGTCATCGACTGCTGAGCTTTGACCCAGTTGATCGCCTGGTTGGTCATGTCTATCGTGAAATGGTACTCCTCCATCTCCGGAGGCGGCACGCGCGTCACACCATCGTAGATCAACGGATACCACTGATCCGTTTCACCTCCGATGAAGCCGTAGAACTTGTCGAAGCCCTGACGGGTCGGCCAGCGATCGTAGGGTCCGGACACACTCGTCTCCCATGCCGCGGTCTCGTGCCACTTGCCGAACGCACTGGTGCTGTAGCCGTTCAGCCGAAGCATCTCCGCCAGGGGCGCCACGCTGTTCGGAACGGCACCGGTGTTGCCGGGCCATGCCGTTGAGCTTTCCATGATGGAACCGGTGTTGCACTGATGATGGTTGCGGCCCGTCTTGATTGACATTCTCGTCGGGGAACAGAGCGCCGTCGAGTGGAAATTATTGTATCGCAGTCCGCCCTCCGCGAGCCGGTCGAAGGTCGGTGTCTGCAGCGGACCACCAAAGGTGCTCGGTCCGCCAAAGCCGAGGTCGTCGATCAGGACGATCACAACGTTGGGTGCGCCTTTGGGCGCGGTGACTTCGAATAGCGGCGGCGCCTTGAGTTTGCTGGCGTCCAGTTCGCTGTAAGTCGGCGGCTTAGGCTCCTGGATCGGAAGTGTCGTCCGGTCGAGTGGCGTTTCCTGGGCCACCGCGGCCGATGTCGCAATGATCATCGCCAGCGGGGTAATAGCGTAGATTACATTCTTGACTGGTTCCACGATCTGTCTCCCTTCAGTTGACAAGTACTGGATCGCCGAGCTGCCATTTCCGTTCCCACAACTCCGGCCTGGCGCCGTAGAAGCAAAACATCAGGAAGGCATCTTCCTTGGGACATGTCTGGCTGCCGGCACACGGATAGCATTTGTTGTTTTGATAGTCAATTGTCCAAATAATAAACATTATTGTCAATTGTATTTTAATAATGCATTCTTCGACAAAACGTTCAAGAGGCCGGACGTGGAGTTGGTCAAGTAGGAGCGCGTTGCCAGCTAACAAGTGGTTGCAGCGGACGGCACATAAGCGCCGCCACTGAACCAGATGGAGAAACAGGTACGCTGCCAGGGAATCGAACCCCGAACCTACTGATTAATAGCCGTTGGGGTTGCAGGCTAAAGGTCGGACATGCTTAATTTCTCCACAGATGACATCAACGGACGCGGTCGAGCTGGGCGACTCCCTTTTCCCGGCCGGAGATGAAGAATCCTACGCCGATTCCTTCCTGTCCGACTGCCAGGTCTAAACGGAACATCACACTGGTAGGAAGAAGGATGCGAAAACCGAGTCCGCCGCCGCCGATCCAGCTGCTGTGAAACTCATCGTTGTTGTTCCACGCGGTTCCTATATCCCCGAATGCGCCGAGCTGCAGGCCCATCGCCCACTTGAAGAACCAGGCCTTACATCTCTTGTGTCTCATCAACACGTACCAGTACTCCACTGTGTTTATAAACTGGTTCATGCCGTCACGGGAGCCGAGTTCCCATCCCCTCACCGAGTTGGCGCCTCCGAGATTGAACTGCATGTAGATCGGATAATCCACTCCGACCTCACCGGTGGAAAAAGTCGCCAGCGAGTAGAGCGCAATCGAGTGTCGAGGGGAGCCGAGTTCGATATACCCGCGCCCGTCGAGGATGAACTGCCAGTAATCGGTCTCCACGCCCCCCAGGCCCCATTTCTTGACGTTCGCACCCAGCCACACACCCTGTGTCGGGTAGATCGGCATGTTCCTTCCGTCATACTGCAGGAAAACTCCCAATCCGGGGATGTAATCCCTGTTGCTTTCGGACAGCGTGATATCGGACGAGTCGCTCTTGACCGTCAGGTAGAACAGCTGCGGCCCCCATCTGAGATTGTTCGTCAAGTTGCGGGTCAACTGGAAAAAGAGGTCGTCGGAACTCTCATCGAAATCGTAGATCTCGTTCCTGCGTTCCGAGTGCTTGTAGTCGAGCTGATATCCAAAAAACCAGCTCCTGCCCGGGACCCACGGATCCTTGAGACGGGCACCGAAATTCGTCGCGCCCCCGACCGTAAAATAGACAGACGCTTTCGCTGCCCACCCCCCGACGTTCGCTGTAGAAAAGAGCGCACCGACGCTCACTCCGTTTTCATCTGTCACCTTGACGATAGGTGCGGGTATATATTTGCTCCCCTCAGTCATGGTGACGACCAGGACGACACTGTCCTCTTCCTCTTCTACGGTCTGGAAGAATACGGATGTGAAAACCCTGAGCTGCACGATCCATTTGCGGTCAAGCTGGGCTGAATCCATCGAGTAAACATCGCCCACCTTTGTTGCCATAGCCTTGTATATGAGTTCGTCCCTGGTATTCTCGTTGCCCTCGAGCCGGATCTCCCTGACGGTCTTCCCGAAGATGAGGTTATCGTTGAAGGGTGTGGGGATATCCGAAACCGAGATGAAATCACTCGCGCATATGATGATGCATGATGTAAGGACCGCCAGATTCATTGCCCTATTGCTCCTTTATTCTTCCAGCACGATTTCTCCAACGAGACCATCATATGCTATTCTACTATCTTCAGCAACGAGCCTTTTTCTATTGTTGCGGATAGAGTCCTGCCGTTCATCAGGGACACCTCTTCGAGACCGTCCTCACTGACTCCGAGAGAAAGAAGAACTTCCTCCAACGTCCCGCTATTGGGTGCTTTTCTTACTCTCACCCTGCGCGGCTGCATGTTCAGCACGTCAGGATCGCTCACGCTCGCGAATCCCCGCGAGGTCTCGCTGAACACGCGAACGAAATCGGGATACGTCTTCTCGGCCGAGAAGCTGTGGATTACGAATACGTAATCACCTTTCTTGATGAAATACGACAGGAGATGGAGCTTCTTGGATCCGCTCCCGATCGTCGACTCCACGACTTCGGCTCCGAGCCCGTTCACCGTGACAGTTTCGCGTTTGACTACAGCCACCTCGGCTTCCTTCACGAACAGGTCCGCCTCGACGCCTGGATCATTTTCTTTTCCCAGAAATAGCTGTATCGCCGCTGTCTGCTCCTTGTTCAGGAATGCCAGGCTCTCCGCGCTGTTGAGG
>RCNG010001967.1_pt1 | contig 13243 bp, 11 predicted proteins | sample 2041371 | NCBI WGS metagenome assembly RCNG01 (sample SAMN09708227, study PRJNA481090) | Marine sediment metagenome, whole genome shotgun sequencing project. | biome: marine sediment; feature: ocean; material: sediment; isolation source: Sewage treatment plant 1 marine sediment (STP1) ... | reverse complement strand
CCGCAGGCGTACCCGACCCCGATGATCGAGCCCATGCTGGTGCCGGTAATCAGGTCCACGGGAATGTCGTTATCCTCGAAGACCTTCAACAGGCCCACGTGACCGACGCCAAAGGCAGCGCCGCCACCCACGGCGAGGCCAACGGTCATGCCCAGGATCTTGCGTGCAAGCCGGCGCAACGGCGGAGAGGCGGGTGCGCGGGGGTTGGCGCGCAGGTAGGCCAGCTGAGCGGATCCCGGTGTTGGCGGCAACCCGGAGTCCTCCGGAATGACGAAGGGCTCGCAGTGATTGATCGGCATCGGTGAAGACGCACGGTTGACGAGGTTGATGACCCGGAAGACGCGCGGGGAACGCCGGGCGCTCGGGTCCTCTCCCGGCTTCGCATGGTCGACAATCTCAATCGACACGTCCCCAACTTCACGCGCAGACTCCGCCAAAGAGGCGGGGCGGTCGCCGAGGTCGACCACGACAAAAGGGAAGGCCCCTTCGAGCTTCGCAACGACGGTATCAAAGCCACGCGTAATGGCTTCGAGGCTCTCAGAGCCCGCAACGACGTCCAAGGTTGCACCCTGCCCGCTTTGGGTGTGGATCGCACTCTTGATCTGGTCCGCAGGCACCCGCTCGGCTTCCGAGAGCAGCAGTGGCGCCCGGGCCTGTTGTGTTGCGGTCGACACGGGTTTCGCTCGGACCAGCAGTACACCGGCCTCGGCGTACTCGCGCAGCAGCAGTGCGGCAAGTGCGCCCGCCACCAGCGACTTGCCTTTGAGGCCCGGAAGGGCCGAGACGGTCACCACGGTTTGGGGGCGGCGCCGTACCTCGCCCCGGTGCGCGGCTGCCAGCCGTCGAGTCAGCAAGGTGGAAAAGTAGTGAAGAACCTTCGCATTGTTGGCCAAAAAGCGGTTGAACGACTCGCGATCGAGCTCGAGGAGCTCTACGCGCCGCGCGGCCTTCACCGTCGCGCTTCGCGGGCCCTCGGAAAGCAACGCCATCTCACCGAGGACCTCGCCCGGCCCGAGGCGGTTGAGCAGCTGGGGGGCCTCCTCGCCGGCCCACACTTCGAGCTCGCCACTCGCGACGACGCAGAACGTGTCACCTTCTTCCCCTTCGCGAAAGATCGTCGTGCCTTTCGAGTAGCTCTTCTCGGAAAAGAGCTTGGCCACCTTGGACAGCTCGCGGCGCGTAAAGCTGCTGAACAGCGGCGTGTTCGCCAGAAGCTCGATCTTCGTCTCCAATTCCATGGCTTGTGTCCTCTACCAGTTTGGGCTCGGTGCCGACCAGTGTCGCAGCACATACATCGGGCGGACGTCGTAATCTTTGGCAAGCTGGAGCTGGCCCACGTATTCGGGGGTGACCGCGGGGAGCGGTTCCAAAGCGAGCAGCGCGGCTGCAGACCCCGTCATGTACACCTCTCCGGGAGGCGTTTGAGGTTCCACTCGAGCCGTCCGCGTGACGTGGGTGCCGAAGAAGCTCGGCTGTTTCGTCACCGGGTCGATCGTGGGGAAGACCGGCCCCGCGTGAACGCCGATGCGCAAGCCCATGTGGGCGGGAAGCCCGAGGCCCGCGAAATCGAGATCGGCCATCGTCTTCTGGAGCGCTTGCCCACACCGAGCGGCATCCTGCACCGAGGCAAAGACCAGATAGAGCCCGTCGCCCCAGCTGTTTCGAGCACGGACAGCCTCGCCAAAGCCGTCGATGGTGGCAGACACCGCCCCCATGACCTCTTCGAAGAACGCGACGACCTGACTTTCGTCGAGCTTGCTGAAGTCCTTGAAGTCAGAGAAGGCCATTGCGCGGAGCTCCCGGACAGGCCCCGTGGGGGTCTCGGCGACCGGGGGCGCGACGCCAGGGCGATCCCACCGGACGACCTCGGTTCGACGCCCAGTGCTCTGCCAGTACTTGACGTCAGCACCGGTCCCGGCTTCGCCGCTGCTCACTTGTCCGTCCCAAATGGCAAGCTGGAGAGCCTTGGTCGTCAGTGCTTGAGCGCGGATCACGGCGGCCCCCATCGCGAGCCGTGCACCAAACGCATACATGCTGGGGTCGTTCGGTCGAGCGGCGCTTGGTTCACACTGCACTGAGCTGGCAGCCTCGAAGCACGCATGGAATCGCGGGACCCAGGAGCCACCGCCGGGACTCACCGAGGAAGCGACAAACTCGTCAACGGGACAGGGCAAAACGACGTGCAACTCACCCCCGCGGGCTTGGACTTCCTCGGCAACCACGATGTCGCTTCCATAGGCGAGCGCCCCGTAGGCAATGTCACCGTCAAGGCGATTCAGTGTCGCTCGGATCTCGGCACGGAGGTCTTCTTCCCGCTGGCCAGCATCGGCGAAGCGGTGGCCCGTGTAGCAGAGGACGACGGGTACCGGAAGCGCGCTCAACAGATCGGGGGCCACGCTGAGCTTGGCGCCGAGAAACGCAAGCTGTCGACGCGTGGTCGCGTGAAGTGCGATGTTCCCCTCCGATAGCGTGGCGGCGTTTCGGAGCGCTTCGGCAGCCCCCTCCACGTCGCCGAGAATCAGCGCGGCCTCGGCTCGGGTCGCCATCCGCCAGTATTGCTCCTCGGCGCCGACGTCATCGGAGTCTGGGTGGTCGACGAGGTCTCGCGCGTTCCGTGCGAGTGAAACGGCGCGCGCTTCGTCTCCCGCCACGACCGCCATGGTCGCGGCGTTGATGCAGGCGAAGTAGCCGCCGAACTGCCGGTACGCCGACTCGTAGAGCTCGGATGCCTTTGCCGCCGCCTCTCGTCGTGATGCGCCAGATCGGCCAAGAGCGATGTCCTTCACCAATCGGCCTCGCAAAGCGGCCACGTCCTCGGCCAGATGGACGTCGCCAACCGGGACGCCCCCGCGCGCATCGAGCAGGTCGAGCTCGGCGCTTGCTCGATCGCGGGCCCCGGCTCGCGCCAGAGCAAGGGCTGCCAAGAATCGCAGCCCGGGCCCATCGGGATGCTCGGCCAGCAGCGCCGCAGCGTGGTCGTATGCAAGCAGCACCTCGCCGCGCGCGAGGAGATCGCTTCCTCTGCGTTCAAGGCGCACCGCCCTTCGAGCCTCGATGGAGCGTCACACGGGATAGGTACCACCCGACAAACGGATTTGCACGGCGTCTATTGCGCCTCCAATCCGTGAGGAAGTACGGTGCGCTCACCGGAGAGGCTTGGTGCCGTCGCTAGCCTCGGTTCTGGTTCTCGAGGCACGACGGATGGGAGTAACGATGTCAGATCTCGCAATCACGATGTTGGTCCTAGCGCTTCTTCTTTTCGGATACTTCGTCCACATCTACGCGATGAGATACATTCACCTGCGGCTCGACGCGGTGACCTCCGGCGTGTTTGGAGGCGTTCAAATATCTCTCGAAGAGCGCAAATTCATACTCTTCAACCAGGTCTATCCGCTCGTCTTCGGCCACCCCGTCATGCTCGGGCTCAGCGCAATTGCTTTTATTCTGATCGGCGGGAATGCCGGCGACGAGAGCGTGAGGGGTCTGGCGTATGGGTGTGCGTTGCTGACGGGTGGGGGCGCCGGTGGCGCCCTCGTTCTCGGCGGTATGCACGTCCTCCGCATGGCATCGAGACTCCGTCGTGCAGAAGCCGACTAACCGAAGGCCGAGATTTTTTCTCGCCACCCTTGCGACTCCAAGCCGTAAGCAAGTACCGTCCGCTCACCGGGCAGGGTTTGAGCCGTCGTGGGCTGTGTCTCGTGTTTCACTGAATGACGGATTGGAGAACGAGACGATGTCAGATGCGACTGCCGTCTTCCTGATGCTCGGCGTTTTGCTCATGGCACTCGTGGTTGGGGCGTACGTTACCAAGATAGCGAACGACCGAATGGATGAAATCCTCATCGGAGTCGTCCAAGGTGCTTCCGTCTCCAGGAAGCACCGCTCAGTGATGCTCTACAACCAATGGCTTCCCATGATGTCAGGATTGGCGGGCGCCTCACTGATCATAGGCGCCGGGTATCTTCAAATCGCAGCGCTCGTGAGTAGTGGTGGAGTCCGATTCCTTGCGTACGTTCTCGCGGGAATGATCGGATGGTCGTTTGCCATGTACCTATTCCTCGGTGCGAGCACCTGGCTGCAGTGTTTGTCCGTGTTGCGTGGGATCGAGCGGGAATCCTGAAATCCGTTGAGCCCTTGCGACCCCAATCCATAAGTTAGTACCGTCCGCTCACTGGGCAGGGCTTGATGCCGTCGCAAGCCGTGTTTCGGGTTCAACGTGTGCGATGGACGGGAGGGCAAGTGATATGTCTGATCTAAGTGCCGTTTTGCTGATACTCGCAGTGTTCTTGGGTGGCGGAGCAACGTCGCATCTTTGGTGGCAACGAGTAAACAGACTCTGCGATACGATCGGGTCGGGGGCTGTGGGAGGTCGCGCGGTGTCGCTTCAATACCGGTTCCTGCGCCTCTACTACGACTACCTCACCGGCGGCTTCGGTGTCTCTTTCATATTGTTAGTCCTCTCTGCTGGCTTTTTCACAGTGGCTGGGTTGGTGGACGGCTCAGACGTGAGAACCGTGGCATACCTCTGCTCTGGGGTGAGTGGCGTAGGTGCGCTAGCGAACCTGATTTTAGTCGTTGGGTGGGTGGTCTATTTGAGGTCCGTCCTGCGCCAAGCCGAAGCGGACTGACCCCCTTGCTCCCTCACTCCCCGCCGTAGTACCGTACGCGCACCGGGCAGAGCTCGAGCCGTCGCGGGCTTCGTTTGGTTTGGAGGATGGTGACTATGTCGAACCTCACCCACGGGGCTCTGTGTGGCGGCGCACTTGGATTCCTCCACGTGTTCTGCGTTGGCCGAAAGCGCTCATGCAGGATATTCGCGCCCGCCCTCGGCTTCTCCCGGCCTATACTCCCAAGCCGAGCCGCACCGTGACGAACGAAAGACTGCACATAGGGATCATGGGCGCAGGGGCAATCGGGGGCTATGTAGGCGGGCGTCTCGCTGCGAAGGGCGCGGCGAAACTCACTCTGATCGGACGCCGGGCTCTCGCTGACGCGGTCGCAGAGGACGGCCTGACACTGCGAGACTTTGATCACGAGGATCACGTCGATCCTCCCAAGGTGCGAATACAAGAAGACCCTCACCTCCTGTCTTCCTGCGACGTCGTGTTCTGCTGTGTGAAGGCAGGAGCGACCGCCGAGGTCGCAAGGACCCTCGCGAGCATCCTGCGACCCACGACGGTGGTTGTCAGCTTGCAAAACGGAGTGAAGAATCACGAGATCCTTCGCGAGGCGTTGCCCGATAACCCGGTGCTCCCTGCGGTGGTTGGCTTCAATGTGATCATTCGCGATGGAGCGGTCTTTCAGCGTGCGTTGAGCGGGCCTGTGATCATCGAGACGCGACCCGAAGGTCAGGATCGGGCGTGGGTCGATGCTCTCAGAGCTGCTGGAATCGACACCGAGGAGGTCCGACCGATCGCGCCCGAGCAGTGGACAAAGCTCGTGTCGAACCTGAACAACGCGGTGGGTGCCCTATCCGGCGCTTCAACCCGCGACCTGATTCTCTCGCGTCAGTATCGTCGCGTCATCGCGCTCCTTCTCGACGAGGCGCTCGACGTGTTGGACCAAGCCGGTGTCCACGCCGCCAAATTCCGTGGGGTTCCCCTTCGCGTGATGTCGTTCGTCATGAAGCTCCCGACACCGATCGTGCGGCTCGTCGTTCGCGCGCAGCTCCGCGTCGACGTAGAAGCACGGGTCTCGATGTGGACGGACCTCGAGCGGCGACGGCCGACCGAGGTGGACTTCCTAAACGGAGAGATCGTGAGCCTTGCCAAAAAGCACGGGATGAACGCCCCGGCGAACCGACGCATCGTGGAGCTCGTCCATGAAGCCGAGCGTGCAGGCGCCGGCTCACCACGGATGGGCGCGGAGACGCTGCTCCGCACGCTCCAGGACGCGTCGTGACCGCGGTGCCCGAGAGGAGGATGAGATGTCGACCGTCGCCCTAATCGCGATCGAGACGGGTCTCTTGCTGTCGGGGATGACATTTGCTGCATGGGTCAGTCACGCGGCGCACCGCGCGGCAATGGAGGTCTACAGCGGGGTCACAGACGGTGTACGCCTCTCTCGGCGCACACGCCGACTCATTCTCATTTACGTCTACGGAGGCCGGGTGACGATAACATTGGGGGTAGTCCCTTTTGTCGGTCTCGCTCTCGTACAAATCGGCGCCAGCGCCAGCTCGTCGGAAGCCGTGACCCTGGCCTACCTGTTTGCGCTCGTGTTGTTCCTTACAACGATATACGTGGCGATCGGAGCCAGTATGACGATCTTCAGTCTCAACACGATGATCGCACGAGGCCTGCGAGGCGAAAAGGCCTAGCTCGAGCGAGGGTGGGCGAACGGGGCGGGTTCACGATGCGCTCATCTTGTTCGGAGATGGCTCCAAGCACAGTGGTGATCGGAGGCTCCGATCGATTGGATGGCCTCGGACACCCCTCGCGATCGAGCTGCCCCGGCCCGAGCAGCCTGGCATGCACCTCGATCCCAAGCATATGTGCGGCGTTTAGGCGACACGAGTCTCGGAAATCCTCCACCGGCGGCGCGCCATCACCGCGGACACGGCGCTGCGCCTGGCAAACTATTCCGGGAACTCAGCGAAGTTCTGGCTCGGCCTTCAAGAAGACTACGGCCTGGAAGAAGAGTCGCTGGCGAAAGCCAAGGAGCTCAAGGCGATCGTACCGCTAGATCAGGCAGGCTAAGCCGCGGACGCTTTGGGGCGTGCCTAAATCTCTATTTGGTCGCGTCCTTGGGTGCGGTGACAAGCCAAGCCGAAGCAGACTGACCGCCCTGGTTACGTTCGATCAACGCGTCGCGACCCGGTTGGCGACCCCGACGCAAGCGTCGGTGAACACCTCTCCGAACAGGGTCGTTCCGCAGGTCACGTGTCCGTCGGCGATAGGATGCACCGCGGCGCCCCGAATCGATCGCGCGAGACGCAGTTGCCAGAGCGGCTCCACGGCGTTGTCGCGGGTCGTGAGGACCAGAGCGGTGGGAACGTCGATGTCGCCGATCCAGCTCTGCGCGTCGTACACGCTGAGCTCTCGGCTCGCTTCAATGACCGAGCGCGGGTGGTGGCCCCTCATCTCATCCGCACCCCAGCGGCCGAGTGAGCCGGAGGTCGGCACGAGCGTTGGAATGAAACCGCGCGCGACTCGCCAAGGCACGCGACTGGCAATCTCGGCGGCGCGTGTCGTTTGAGCGCCCCAGCTGGCCCAGGCGGAGAGGAATACGCGAGCCTGCGAGCCGTGAATGAATTGATATGAGGTCGCAGCGAAGACCAGACCGCTAACCAAGTCGCGATGACGCTGCCACACCAGTTGGGCGATAGGGCCGCCCATCGAGTATCCCCCAATGATCGCGCGGGAGATCCCGAGCTGCGATGCGACCCCCGCCACGTCGTCTGCGTTGTCGGCGAGCCTGAATCGCTTTTTGGGCCGCACTCCCCGCCCGTGTCCACGAAGGTCGAGCGCGAGCACGCGAAACCTTCGGCCGAGCCGGTCCATCGTGGTGAGCCAGTTGGTACCTCCCGTTCCGAGAATGCCGTGCAGAAGGATCACGGTCGGTGCGCCTGGCGGCCCGGGGAGCTCGCGCACGAACGTCGTTCCACGCCCGGGGAGCTCGACGAAGCGCCCGGGCGGCACCTCCGGAGGCTCATCCAACGGCTGGGACACCCTCTTGGTCGAGGCGTCGTTTCGTTTCTTCATAGCCGTACTCGATGATCTTGCGAATGCGGTGGTAGTCGGTGATCCCGAAGCGGTCCACCGGAGGCTCGACATACAAACTGGAGAGCGCCCTGTGATGCTCGCGCTGCGACTGCTGCCCAACGGAGAGCGCCCGATAGATCAAGGAAAGGATGCCTGGAAACCCACCGCCGATGACAGGCACGCGATGGAGCAGGAAGTCGAGGCCCGCGGGCGCTTCTTCGATTTGCTCATCGACCGTCTGACGTCGGAACGGTGAGGGGTCGACCGCGACGATGGTGCGTGCGCCGGCCTCGCGAAGGAGTCGAACCGGCACACGTTCGAGCAGCCCTCCGTCGACGTAGAGCCGCCCACCGCTCACGACCGGCGGGTGGACGCCAGGAATCGAAGCCGAAGCGCGCACCCAGCGCTGCAGAGGTCCGCGCTTTTTCGAAACCAGACGGCACCAGGAAAGATCGACCGTCGCGCATTGGAACCCAAGCCAGAGATCCTCGATCACAACGTCGCCGAACATCCGCTCCATGCTGTTCGGCAGTCGGCGACCCCCCAAAAACGAGACGAGCGGAAGTGACAGATCACGGCCCATGCGCGGCCAGGCCTTTTCGTTTTCCTCGGCCATCCGATCGGTATCCCAGCCAAGTGCAAGCTGCGCGCCGACCGCGGCCCCGATGTTCGTTCCCGCGATCATGTCGATCGGAAAGGCTGCCTCTTGAAGAGCGCGGATGGCGCCGATGTGTGCGAGAGCCCGCGCGCCACCGCCTCCGAGTGCGAGTCCCGTCGCGTTGCCGGTGACGAGGCGAGCGAGCCGCTCGAGGTCGCTTTGATTTCCCGCCCTCAAGTGATGGTGTCGCGCAGGCTCAAAACGGTCGAGCCAGGCGGCGGTGCCTTGCGGAAGCTTGGTGTCGGCGGGGTAGACGAGCGCGAGGTCGAACGTCCCGGGTACACCTCGCTCGCGGAGCCTGGCAAACCGACTCTCTAGCGATCCAATCCCGAGTGGTGCCGTCGCGTCGGCAAGCACCAAGGTGCGATCGATGTCGGGTGCCAGGGCCTCCGCTGCCGCCTGATCGTCTCCCAGGACGAACACGGGCCGTCCGGCACTCGCTTCCGCTTCGACCCAACGGGCCGCGCGCCAGGGCTGGAGCTCCCCCGAGCTTCCGGATGCTTGCATGAGCTCCGCGACGGTGAGAGAGCGTGCGCCGTGTTGCGTCAGGAGAGGCGCAAGCTGAGCCCAGAACGCGGACAGGTCGACGCTCGGCGACGCTGCGACGATGAGCGTTCCCGCAGGCACGTCGAGCGGTGAGTCGGGCCGAATCGTGGCCAAGCGCTGTGCGATGCGCTTTGTGAGCGGAAGCAGCACGGAGGGCTCGCGCTCGATCAATCGATCGAAGGCTGCGCGGTCGAGCGCGATCAGCAGCGAGTCACGCAGCGCGATCACACTGGCTGAGCGTGGTTGATCGAGCAGAAGCCCGAGCTCTCCAATCGGTTGCCCCGCGCCGATTTCGCGAACGAGCCGATCCGCACCGTCCGAATGATGCTGGAGAATGCCGAGCCGGCCATGCGCCACGAAATACATGCACTCGCTCGGGTCCCCTTCCCTGAGGACCGACTCGCCAGCGCCGACCTCGAGCCACCGCACCTCCTTCGCGAGTACAGCTAGCGTTTGGTCGTCGAGTGCACTCAGCAATTCCAGCGAGCGCAGCAGGGCGACATGCTCTTCGCGTTCGGGAGCGGTACGGGAAATCGTCACGGACCTCTCATCGCGCATCGACGCCCTGCATAACACAAGTGGTGACGTCAAAGTCTGCGTTTGTGCTATCTCTGGGACGCCAGATGTGTAAAATGGCGCCGGGACATGTCCAAAACCCAGAAGACGCGAACGTTGCGCGCGGTCCTGGCCATCTTGCTCGTCATCGGGCTGGTCTTCGCCGTGTGGGAGCTCCGCTCGTTCCTCCCCTTCGACATCGCCGGCAACGGAGACCAGCAGGCGTCGGCCAATCGAGCGCCGCCCGAGGCGCGGACGATGCCGGTCACCATCACGGCGCTCGGGCGCATCGAGCCCCGTGAGGGTGTGATCCGGATTTCGGGCCCCTCGCGCGTCGCCGTGGTGATCGGAAACCTCCGCGTCGCCAAGGGCGACAAGGTCGAGACCGGAGACGTCCTTGCCGTCCTCGACAGTCACGCCTCGGAGCAAGCCGTGGTCGACCGCCTGCGCGCAGAGCTCAAGAGCGCCCAACGCGAGCTTGCTCGCAAGCGGAAGCTGCATGCCGAAGGGGCGATCGCCGACACGATCCTGGAAGCGGAGGTGCTGCTGCGCGACGTGGCCCGGGCCCAGCTACGGTACGCCGAGGCCGAGCTTGCTCGCGCGACCGTCCGTGCGCCGTTCGATGGACGCGTGCTCGAGATCCATGCCCGGACCGGTGAGCGGGTCGGCCCCAAGGGGATCCTCGAGCTCGGGCGTACCGACGAGATGTACGCCATCGCGGAGGTATACGAAACCGACGTCCGTCGCATTAAGGTCGGGCAGCGGGCAGAGGTATCGAGTCCGGCCCTCGTGTCCCCGATCCACGGCGTCGTCGAGCGCGTCGGCCTGAAGATCGGCAAGCTCGACGCGCTGAGCACGGACCCCGCCGCTCGCACCGACGCGCGCGTGGTCGAGGTCGAGATTCGGCTCGACGACTCGGAACCGGTCAAGAGTCTCACCAACCTTCAGGTGGAGATCGCGATCGCGCCCTAGCGGCGCGGTCGCCAAGCCGTCATGCGGCGCCCGATCCCGCTTGCTTGGCTGCAGCTCACACGTGAACCGCTGCGCCTCGCGGTCGTTGTGGCCGGTGTGGCCTTCGCGGTGGTGCTGATCCTGATGCAGCTCGGATTCCGCGACGCGATGTTCGAGAGCGCGGTCCGCTACCACCGGGCGCTCGACTACGACCTAGCCCTGCTGAGCCCGAAGATGCAGTTCATCGGACTCCCGCAAAGCTTCTCTCGGCGTCGGCTCCATCAGGCGCGGGGGTACGAAGGGGTGGCCGAGGTGACGCCGGTCTATCTCGGCCTGCAGGTCTGGAAAAACACGGACGACCCCGCGCAGATGCGACTCATCTACGTGGTAGGCATCGATCCGAGCCGCGACGTGCTGGACGTGGCTGGCTTCGATGACTCCTGGGACCAGGTCAAGCTCGCCGACTACGTGCTCTACGATCGAGCCTCCCGACCTGAGTTTGGCTCGGTGGTAGACCGCTTCGAGGCCGGCGAAAGAGTGATGACGGAGGTGGGCGAACGACGCATCGAGGTGGCTGGGCTGTTTGATCTCGGAACCTCGTTCGGCATCGACGGAAGCATCATCACCAGCGACCTCAACTTTCTCCGTCTGTTCCCCAACCGCAGCCCCGGCGCCATCGATCTGGGTCTCGTGAAGCTCGAGCCGGAGGCCGATCCGGTTGCGGTGCGGGATGCCATCGCCGGGGGGATCCCGCGCGACGTCGAGGTGCTAACCAAGGCCGGCTTCATTGGGCGCGAGAAGGGGTATTGGGACGCCAGCACTCCAATCGGCTTCGTCTTCCTGTTTGGGGTTGTCATGGGTCTCGTGGTCGGTGGGGTCATCGTCTATCAGATCCTCTTCTCAGACGTCTCGGAGCACCTTCGCGAGTACGCCACCCTCAAGGCGATGGGCTATCGGAACTCGTACCTGACCTCGGTGGTCCTACAGGAATCGATCCTGCTGGCGGTGCTCGGCTACGTGCCGGGTCTCGTCGCGACACTCGGACTCTATCGGGTGAGCGAAGCGGCGACGGGCCTCCCGCTCGAGTTGACCATGGAGCGAACGGTGTTCGTGCTGTTCCTGACGCTGGCGATGTGCTCCGTCTCCGGCGCAATCGCGCTCCGAAAGGTGCGGTCAGCCGACCCCGCGGAGGTCTTCTAATGGCCGACGCCGTCCCCGTGCGCTTCTCCAGCGTGAACCACTACTTCGGCAAGGGGAAGCTGCGAAAGCAAATTCTGTTTCAGGTCTCCGATGAGATCCAGCCTGGCGAGATCGTCATCATCACGGGACCCTCGGGCTCGGGCAAAACGACGCTCATCACGCTGATCGGCGCTCTGCGCTCTACCCAGGAAGGCAGCCTTCAGGTGCTGGGCCGCGAGCTGCAGGGGGCGTCGGCCCGCGAGCTGAACCAGGTCCGCAAAGACATCGGTTTCATCTTTCAGGCCCACAACCTGCTCGACTCGCTCACGGCTAGTCAGAACGTCGAGATGTCCGCGCTGATCGATCCGAAGATGTCTCGGTCCGAGGCGGCGCGTCGGTCGCGCGAGATCCTCGAGCAGGTGGGGCTCGGCCACCGGGTGGATCACCTGCCCAACGAGCTGTCGGGCGGCGAGAAGCAGCGGGTCGCGATCGCGCGGGCCCTGGTGCGTGAGCCGCGAGTCATCCTGGCCGACGAACCCACCGCCTCGCTCGACAAGAAGAGCGGCAGGGACGTGGTCGACCTGATGCACGACCTCGCCAAGCGCAAAGGCGTCACCGTGCTGCTCGTGACGCACGATAACCGCATCCTCGACGTGGCGGATCGGATCATCCATCTCGAAGATGGGCGGCTCTCCTCGTTCACCAACGCCGTCATCAACAGCACCCGTCAGATGATGCGGTTGCTCGTCGAGCAGAATCAGCGTGGCGAGCTCACCCGCCGAGTCCGGGAAATGGATGAGGAAGGCTTCAAGGAGATGCTCACGAGCGTCACTGCAGAGGCCGAGGAATTCCTAAGTGTGATCGACATGAGCAACGACCGCGGCTTCGAGAGCATGCTCGAGCAGGTCCTCGAGGCCTTCACGTTGAAGATCGGTGAGTTTCTGGGCGCCGAAAAGGCCAGCCTCTGGCTGATCGATGAGGAGCGAGAGGAGCTTTGGTCCAAGGTCTTCGGTGGCGAGCGGCACACGGCGCGGGTCCGGATGGGGGTTGGAATCGTCGGCCGGGTGTTCGAAACCGGGCAGCCTTTGCTTGTGCCTGACGCCTACGCGGAGCCTCTCTTCAACCGCGCCGTGGACGAGGAGACGGGCTTTCGCACCCGCAACATCCTCGCGGTCCCGCTCTGCGATTCCCATGAACGGGTATTCGGCGTGGCGGAGCTGCTCAACAAGGCAGATGGTGAAGCGTTCGGCGCGGAGGACGAGAAGCGCTTCGGTGAGCTCATGAAGTCGATGCAGGTTCTCCTCGAAAGCTGGTGGCGCATGGCCGCGAAGGGCACGTCCGGGGAGCAGGCCGAAACCAGCAGATAGATCAAGCCTTTCCAAAAAGGAGCAGTCATGAGCACTCATCGCTACGCGGTCGTCATTGGTCTCGTCGGTATGGTTTTCGAGCTGGGTTTGGCTCCCGTGAGGGCACAGGCACCGCCGGTGGTCGAGTCGGAGGGCCAGCCGATCCCGCGCGCTGAAGACGCGGCCGCAAGAGCGCTCCGCTCGCTCTATGTACCGGACGGCCTAACCCCGGACCGAGCGGTGCAAGAGATCATCGCGACTTCACCAGATCTGCGGCGCACGAAGGCGCTCCTCAAAGAGGCGAA
>RCNG010001089.1_pt1 | contig 13247 bp, 14 predicted proteins | sample 2041371 | NCBI WGS metagenome assembly RCNG01 (sample SAMN09708227, study PRJNA481090) | Marine sediment metagenome, whole genome shotgun sequencing project. | biome: marine sediment; feature: ocean; material: sediment; isolation source: Sewage treatment plant 1 marine sediment (STP1) ... | reverse complement strand
TGGGCGTACCGGGTCTTGAAACCGTCTCCATGATCGATGACGATCGTCTTTCCGTAACGCGATTCCTTGCCGGCAACGACGATCCATCCGGCCGCCGTGGCCCAAACCGGTGTTCCCGCCGGCGCAGCGAGATCGATGCCCTCATGGCGCGAACTGCCGCGGCGAACGCCGAACTCGCCGGTCACGACGACCTTGCTTCGATCCACCGGCCAGATCGAGGGAACTCCCGACGGCTCCTGAGTGGGCTTACCTGAAGCACACGCCTGGAGTATCGCAACGAGTCCGAAAATCACACACCACCTCAGCGCTCTCTTCATCGGCGGTCGTAGCACTCGAAGGTGTAGGGATACTCATTCTTCTCATCCGCAGGGTGATCCACCCGGTCGGCGAGCAACCACCGATCGAAATCGACGGCGGGGAAGAAGGTGTCACCCTCGACGTCCGCATGGACCCGGGTGATGTAGAGGCGATCCGGGATCCCCGCTTCCAGGGCCTGACGGTAGATTTCGGCGCCCCCACCGATGAAGGGCTCATCGTCATCGCGGACCAGGGCAAGAGCATCATCAACCGAGTGGGCGACGACAACGCCGTCAACACTGAAGTCTCGGTTTCGTGTGACCACCACCATGGTCCGCCCCGGCAGCGGCTTGCCGACCTCATCCCAGGTTGCGCGGCCGATGATCAGGTGATGGCCCATGGTCGTTTTCTTGAAATGACGGAGATCGGCGGGAAGGTGCCACGGCAGATCGCCGTCGCGGCCGATGACCCCGTTGGACGACATGGCAACAATCAATGAAACCATCTTCGCCCCCTCCTCAGACCGCAATCGGCGCCTTGATGTGCGGGTGCGGATCGTAGTTCGACAACTCGAAGTCATCAAAGCAGAAATCAAAGACCGTTCGAATTTCGGGGTTGAGAGTCATCTTCGGCAGCGGCCGCGGCTCTCGCCCGACCTGGATTCTCGCCTGGTCGAGGTGGTTTCGATAGAGGTGGACATCGCCAAAAGTGTGGACAAAGTCCCGTGGTTCGAGATCACAGGCCTGGGCGATCATCATGGTGAGCAGAGCGTATGAGGCGATGTTGAAGGGGACACCGAGGAAGACATCGGCGGACCGCTGGTAGAGCTGGCAGCTCAGTCCGCCATCCGCGACCCAGAACTGGAAGAGCGCGTGGCACGGCGGCAGTGCCATCTTCTCGAGGTCGGCCACATTCCAGGCGCTGACGATGTGGCGCCGCGAATCCGGGTTGCTGCGGATAGCGTCGATGAGTTCGGTGATCTGGTCGACGTGACCGCCGTCGGGTGTCGGCCAGGACCGCCACTGGGAGCCGTAAACCGGACCGAGGTTGCCATCGGCGTCCGCCCACTCGTCCCAGATTCTGACCTTGTTGTCATGAAGGTATTGGAGATTGGTGTCGCCCGCCAGAAACCACAGGAGCTCATGGATGATGGATCTCAGATGAAGCTTCTTGGTGGTCAGCAGGGGGAATCCATCGCGGAGATCGACCCTCATCTGGTAGCCGAAGACGCTCAGGGTCCCAGTCCCGGTGCGATCATCCTTGACCACGCCGTGGTCGAGGATGTGTTGCAACAGATCGAGGTAGACCCTCACGTCCGCCCTCGGCCCGGGACCTGCCAGCCCTCGACCAGGCCCGTCCACCGTCCTTTGGCCTTGAGCAGAATCTCGGCCGCCTCGCGGACCGCTCCGGAACCGCCGTTCCGACCGCAGATGTGATCGCAGGCCGCAATCACCTCGGGAGTGGCATCGGACGGGCAAAAGGAAAAACCGGCACGACCGAGCATCGGCAGGTCCGGCAGATCGTCGCCCATGGCGGCCATCTGATCGTCTCTGAGCCCCAGGGCTTCGAGCATCCGATCGAGATCTGCGCCCTTGTCCTTCGACCCCAGGAAGACCCGATTGTCGTCCAGCCCGAGCTCGCCGCAACGCGCCGACACTGCAGCTGACGATCTTCCGGTAATGACCCCGACCTCGATTCCACAATCGATCAACAGCCTGATACCGAGACCATCATGGACGTTGAAGGGCTTCATTTCCTCACCGTTCGCGGAGTAGTACAGCGTCCCGTCGGTGAGCACCCCATCGACATCCAGAACGAGCAGGCGAATGGGTTCGAGCTTCGAGCGGATATGTGGCGGCAATCGACTGGGCATGGGTGGATGGTACCACTGCAATTGGGCCGGGGATCGAGACGATCTCCGGCGGAATTGCGGTCAGAAACCTTCGAGGACAGCACTGACCAGGGCGCGGGAGTAGAACCTGGATAGTTCATCCATGGCTTCGCGCTGACGGTCGAAGTAATCCACAGCGAGTTCGTCTACCGCGTACGAGGTCCGACGAGAAAAACCCTTGTTCTCCCAAAGGAGAACCGGATCCTCTTCTCGAACATCGTAGAGCCGAACCCCGGTGAGCAGGGTCATTTGATACTCGGTGGCGCGGCCGCTGTCGTCAAAACTGACGGGGATGACGCTCAATCGGGTCATTGTTCCGCTGAGCACGATATCGGCGTCTTCGGCGCGGTCCACGAGCTCGAAGCGTCCGCGGCGCACCCACTCGAGGTTGAGGGCCTCGGCGACACGCTGGTCCATATCGGCCCGCGCCGTCTGGTTCTCGAAGAGCTCGACGTGGAGGGTCCGGATCTCCTCGGGAAGATAGGTCGATGTCCCGACCAGGTGGTAGCCGCACCCAACGAGGATCAGGAGAAGCGGGAGCAGAAACAGTCTTCGCACGGCTGAAAGGTAGCACAGACGGGAGCAGACGATGCTCGTTTCTCGTTACTCGATGCTCGTCTCTAATCAGCCGCGCTTTCTCAGCTTGGCGAGTTCCTGGAGGCGTTCGCCGATCCGGTTTTCCCAGCCGCGATCGGTGGGGCGATAGAAGGTAATTCCCTCGAGTTCGTCGGGCAGGCACTGCATCTCGGACACGCCACTCGCTTCATCGTGGGCGTATCGATATCCCTTGCCGTAGCCGGCATCCTTCATCAGCGAGGTCGGTGCGTTTCGGATGGCCATGGGAATGGCCAGTCCCGGCCGCGTGCCGACCTCTCGTTTCACCGCACCATAGGCCTTGTAGATCGCGTTGGATTTCTGCGCCAACGCGAGGTAGACGGCGGCCTGCGCCAGCGCGAGTTCGCACTCCGGCATCCCCATGTGCTCCACCGCATGCGCCGCCGCCGAGACCTGTTCGAGGGCCTTGGGATCGGCCATGCCGATGTCCTCCGACGCCATCCGCAGCATTCGCCGCACCACGAACCGGGGGTCGGCTCCGCCCTCGAGCATTCGGCCGAGCCAATAGAGCGACGCGTCGACATCGGAGTTTCGGACCGACTTGTGGAGAGCCGAGATGAGATTGAAGTGCTCTTCCCTACCCTTGTCATAGACGGCCACGGCTCGTTGAGCGACTCGTTGGACCAACTCCTCGTCGATGGTCGCGACCTCGTCGGCTCCGGCCAACGACGCCGCCAGTTCGAGGTGGTTCAATGCCTGCCTCGCGTCACCCGCCGCGAGCCGTCCGATCAGTCCCAGCACCTCGGAATCAGCCTCCACACCAGTCTCGCCAAGACCTCGATCACCATCGCCGAGGGCGCGTTCGAGCAGATGCGTCATGTCGTCCTCGTCGAGGGGTTCGAGGATATAGACCTTGACCCGGGAAAGCAGTGCACGGTTGAGCTCGAAGGAGGGGTTTTCGGTGGTGGCGCCGACAAGAACGATGTCACCGACCTCGACAAAGGGGAGGAACGCGTCCTGTTGGGCGCGGTTGAACCGGTGAATCTCATCAACGAAGAGCACCGTCCTCTGCCCCTCGAGTCGGCGCCGGTTGCTCGCCTCGGCCATCACCGCCCTGGCCTCTTTGACCCCCGAGAGAACCGCCGAAAAGGTCACCATCTCGGCACCCGACGCGCCGGCCAGCAGCCGCGCCATGGTGGTCTTGCCCGATCCCGGCGGTCCCCAGAAAATCATCGACGGCAGCTCTCGGCGTTCGACAAAAGCGCGAATCACACCATCGGGCCCGACGAGATGATCCTGTCCCACGACCTCGTCGAGGGTGCGAGGCCTCATTCGTTCAGCGAGTGGGGAGAACCGGGGGTCGCTGCTGAAGAGATCGACCTGCCGATCCACCTCACCCACCCCGGGTCATCAGGGCCAGGCGCTCCAGACGGATCATGCGCAGCACGGCCTGATCGACCGTGGCGCCGATGGTCACCGCGCCGTGAGCGGCGAGCACCAGGGCGGGAGCCTTCGCGATGCCCAAGGCGACCTCGGTGGCCAACGAACGACTTCCGGGTGGGAAGTCCTCGATCCAGGACACACGATCGAGGATGCTCCCACCGTTGGGCAGTCTGCTGGGATCCGGAGCCTGCCCCTCATCAGCGAGCGCCAATACCTTTTCCGGGTGGGCGTGGACCACCGCGTGGACCGAGGGGAACCTCGCATAGATGGCTCGGTGCATCCCGACTTCGGTCGATGCACCCTCGGGCACCCGGTGGCTCTTGATCTCGATCTCGAAGAGGTCATCGACCTCGAGCTTGCCCTTGTCTGTGCGGGTCGGTGTCACGAGGAAGCGATCCTGATCGATTCTCGCCGAGAGGTTCCCCTCGCCGGGCGTGATGAGATTGGCTTCCGACAGCTCGACCCCACCGGCAACGATGGAAAGGTGGAGGCCATGAAGACGTTCAGGCTTCATGGATGCTCCCATCGTGGTACTCACCACGACACCTTTGGTTGCAGAAAACACCATCGCCCTCTCCGAGGAGGGCGCGTCCACGAGGCACAAAGGTTCCACAGTGGGCGCACTGGAGCAGCTCCTCTGGAGATGGGCTCGACGGATCTTGATCGAGATTCATTCGACGTCGGCGCTGTCGTGGCGAGAATCGACTGAAACTGTCCGCCCCGAGACCGCCCACGGAAGTCCGCTTGCCGAGCGAAGTCAGGACCCTCCATATCACAAAGAGGGCCAACACGATGAAGACGATACGTTGCATCACCCACCCGACCGATCGAAGATCGGCATCTCGCACATTCTCATTTCAAGTGTATCCGATCCTGCGGTGTCGGGCTCGGCTACGATCCCATCACTTCCTGCTCGATACGCGAGAGATCGGGAACCTCCGGGTTCTCCGCCGCAAGGCTCTTGAGGCGGAGGAACGCATCTCTCGCTCCATCGTGATCATGAAGATCGAAGTTCATGATGATCACCATGTTGAACCAGGCCTGCCAGTGGTCCGGATCAGCGACGGTGGCTCGTTCGAGCAGTTCAACCGATCGGTCGAACTGTTTCTGGTTGCGCATGACCACTGCGAGATCGGTCAAGACATCGGGATCGTCCCCGCGCCCTTCGGTCATGGCTCGCTCGTACCCTCTTCGAGCCTCCTGCCAATGGGTATTCTCCCCGGTTGCTCTGGCCAGCTCAAAGTAGGCGTCGGCGAGCGCGACGACAAGCCCGACATCACCCGGATTCTGGGCCATCAAGCCCTGGATCTCGGTGATCTGCTGCGCAAAGAACTGCGTTTCGGGATTGGGTTCGCTCCCATCCACCGGGGGATGACCGTTGGGCAGACTTTCGCCCTGCGCGGCCGTCTGCGGCGCGCCCAATCGAAGCGCTTTGCCGGGCGGGATGGCCTGCCTCTCGGCAAAGACATAACCCAACGCGAGGCCCACCATGAGGCCGATCAACAGGGTGAACCAGGGGTTTTTGAACATCACACACTCCTTTGGAAAACTCACCACTCGAACAAGCAACACGAACCGGACGGATTCTAGTCCGCCCGCACCGCCCGCCATCCCCCCGCGGACGGCATTCCCGCCGCCAATTGAGTGGCTTCCCATCGACCCTGGATCACGGCTGGATCGGCACTCAGGTTGAGTTCACCATAGTAGATCGCCGCAAAACCGAGCTGCGAGTCAATCCGTTCGAGACGGATCTTGTTCGCCACCAGCGTTCCGCGAACCGAGCCTGTCCACCCGCCGGAAAGTTCGTAGGTGCCGCTGACCAGCGTCCCCTGCTGAACGAGAAAGAGAGTCCCCTTGAGACCGGGCTGAACGGTCAACTCCCAGGTCCCGTCCAACACCCCCAGCTGTCCCGCTTGCGCGGAGGCGATCCCACCGGCGGCTTCTATCACGGCCAGGTTGGTCATCACCTCTCGGCGAACTCGCTGAACCTCGGAGACCCGCATCATCAACTGAGACTCCAGCTGTTGGAGTTCCTCGTCCCGCAGTCGGAGAGCATCGAGGTCCGCCCCCTTGCGCTGCGCCTCCACCATGGCACCGGAGCCGGCGTCCACAAGCACCCAGGTTTCCCTCATCAAGCCGTTCTGTCGCTCGAGCTCCTCGATCCCCTCAGCCATCAGCTTCGCGTGAATGACGGCGAGGGATCGGAGATCCTGTGCCTCAACCGGCGGGGAGAGCACTCCTATGATCACGGCGACGACGAAACCGACGATGGGCAAACGTCTCACGGCGACTTCCCTTCGAGGCGGGCGATCACCGCGGTCCCCACGAGATCGCTCCAGACGTTGGTCGATGTGCGCATCATGTCGAGCACCCGGTCGACGGCGATAATGGTGGCGATCCCTTCGATGGGCAGCCCGACGGCCTCAAGAACAACGACCATCATGACCAGACCGGCCATGGGAATGCCGGCCGCCCCGACCGAAGCCAAGAGTGCGGTGAGAAGCACCAGTGCCTGCTGGGACAGATCGAGCGGGACGCCGTACATCTGAGCGATCGTAAGGGCCGCCACCGCCTCGTAAAGGGCCGTTCCGTCCATGTTGACGGTCGCCCCAAGCGGCAGCACGAAGCTGGAAACCCCGCGTGGAATCTTCGCTTCCTTCTCGGCACACTCCATGCTCAGAGGCAGAGTTGCCGACGACGAGGCGGTGGAGAAAGCCGTTGCGACGGCCGGCAGAACCGCACGGAAGTACTCGAGTGGATTCCTTCGGGCCAACAGCACGAGCAACAACGGAAGCGTCACAAAGGCGTGGATCAGCAACCCTCCGCCAACTGTTGCGAAGTACGGCAGCAATTCCATGATCAGTTTCGGACCACTGCGAACGACCTCCCGTGCGAGCAAGGCAAAAATACCGATGGGGGCAAGCTTGACGATTGTCAGGGTGAGAGCCTGAATCACCTCGAGGGCGCCCTCCATCACCCGGTGTACGGTGTCGACATTCGGACCGTTGATCTTAACGAGGAAGAGACCGAAGAGAATGGCGAAGAAGATCACCGGCAGAACATCGCCTTCCGCCATGGCTCTGATGATGTTGTCCGGGACCATGTGGAGGAGAAATTCGGGCAGGGTTTGCGAAGTGGAGGAGAGCCCCTCCGGCAAAGATGCGGAGCTCCCGATATCGAGGTACTTCCCTGGAGTGAACACATTGACGAGGCTGAGTCCGACGATGATCGCGAGGGTGGTTGTGAGCGTGTAGTACAGAACGGTCCTCAGACCGACGCGCCCTACACTCTTCGCATCACCGAGACTCGCCACACCGCAGACCAGCGATGTGAAGATCAACGGGATGATCACCATCTTCAGCAGTCTGAGGAAAATATCGCCGACCACTCCGATGCCGTCGCCAAAAGCTTCGGTGGGAAAACCATAGGGCGCCAGGAGCCGAGCGCCAACGCCGATAAAAAACCCCGCCAAGAGGGCGATTCCGACCTGCCCATGGAGTTGGCGATACCAAGGTTTTTTTGACTTCGATCGTGACATTCACCCTCCAAGACCTCAGAACGCCCCGAGGATACCACCGGTGTCTGGATTTCCCTGCGTCTCGTCCTTTTCGCCATCGCACATCACAACCACGAAGACACCAAGACACGAAGCAAACACAAAGAAAACCAGATATACGGGGCGGTGAACACCCGGCCCGTCATCTTCTTGCTCTTCGTGTCTTTGAGTCTTGGTGGTTGCGACGGTTCAGGGGTTCACACCAACCGAAACCGTCCCAGGTAGGCGCTTAGCTTCATCGTCCTGGGCGGTGAAACCTACTCCTCGAGGGGCTCCACGGGCTGACCGAGCGCATCGTCGATTTCTTTCTCGACCACGGGGATTTCGCGGTCTCCGACAACGGCCACCTCAACCACCAGCAACTGGCGGGCATGGTCGTACATCTTGCGCTCACGGAACGACAGGGTCTTGCGACCCGCCACCTCGGCAAGACAACGAAGGACATCGACGATCTCATCCAGATCACCGGTCTTGATGCGTTCAAGATTCGCGCGGTAGCGGTCTTTCCAATCCTCGACACCATCGGCCTCGCCCGAACCCAGTCTCTCGAGCGCCCGGGTGACCGCCGAAACCTCGGACAGGGGCCTCAGCCCAACACGTTCCGAGTTGGTCACCGGTACAACGACCTTGGAGTCCGTGCTCAGCAGCCGCAACGTGTAGCAGTTCATGGTGCAACCCGCGAGTTCTTCGTCGGTAATGCTCTCCACCACCGAAACGCCTTGGCTCGGATAGACCACTTTGTCGCCTACATTGAACTCCACGGACCCTCCTCAAGGTGAACAATCAATCGTAGCACGGCCAACACGGCGTTTGGAGAGCCATCTTCCGACGAGCTTTCGACCTGACGTGGGGGGTGTTGGGGTCGATAAAAGTAAGCGCTATATATGAGGTATTGGGTAGTAGCCCATCGCAGCTCCCAGCATCGGGTTGCCGCGTGTGCGGTGACCTAATACCTAATACCTAATACCTGAAAACCTTACTGATCCCGCTTGCAGTGCGGGCACACCAGTGCGCCCGGCCTCACCGGCTCACCACAGTGATTGCACGGCACCCGGGCGCTTCCGGCCCGCCGTGCCACCACCACCGACCCGCCAACGAGGACGAGGGCGAGAGCCATCGACACCGGAGGCACCAACATCGCCGAACCGGAAAGCGCAGCCGACGCACCAGCTTCGGAGAGGGAGGCAACCTTGCCGGCGGTTTCGTGGGTGTCCTCGGCAAAGTCGCGGAAGGGCTGCCGCACCTTGTTTCGCAGCCAGTGGACCCCGGCCGCCGTACCACCACCCAGGACCCCGGAGGCGCCGAGCTGGGCAAGGTCGCCATCGAGCCGGCCGGTGACCGCAGCGAAGCCGATGAACCCGGCGACGATCTTCGGCAGGTAGGCCACAAGGTCCGAAAACCGCCCCATATCCGGGTGGGAGTCGACGACGATTTCGAGTACAACCAGGACCCCGAGAATCCCCATGACCATGGGGTCTGCGATCCAAGTGAAACGGCCGGCCAGTTCGAAGTAGGGGGTGTAGCTGAAGACCCCGAGGGCAAGAATGGGGATAAAGGCCTTGGCCCCGGCACCGGTCGCAAGCCCAAAGGCCGCCATATAGGTCATCAGAGTTTCCATCAGCTCTCCCTTAGTCGGGTCGCAGCCAGTCGACAAGGGCGGCCACCGACCAACCGACAGCCACTCCACCAACGACAATCCCGACGATCACGACAATGGTGACCGTCGCGAGCGTGGCCATCAGAACCGTTTCCCAGGCCAGCAGGGGCTGGTGCGACCTCTCCCGGGCAAGGCTCCACGCCGAATAAACGTGAACGATTTCGGTCAGCACGACGAAGGTCGCCACCCCACCCACGATTCCAGCCACCGGCACCGCCATGGCGGCATATCCCGGCAGTCCGAGCCACAGAAAGGTAAACCGAGCTGACCAGCGAGTGAACATCCGCCGGGTCGGGCCCAAATAACGGCGCGCCTCGCGAACGACATAGACGCGCAGAACAACCAGATGAACGAAGGCCACCAGCGGGGCGAGCAGAACACCGCCGATATGCATCAGCGATGCTGCGATGGCGATGACCACGATTGCCGGAACTCCCCACTGAAGAACCTCCTGAACATGAGCCCGCTGCCGGGCCTCTATGACTTCATAACGAAGATCGAGCTCACGAGGTTCGCCCTCAGGTCCATGGAGAGAGCGGTCGCAGTGCGGACAGGTCGCCGCCTTGCGCTCACCAAAGCTCAAGGGTTCGAGGCACCAGGGGCATCGTTGGACCATGATGCAAGTATACGGATCGGGGGCGTTGGTTGAATTTTGAATTATGAATTATGAATTTTGAATTCATCGCGATCGCCCAGGCGAGCATCCAGGGGTCTCTGTCAAAGAAAAACTCAAGATCGAGAATCTCAGATTCCGAAGCGCAGCGAGGATGCTCTCCGCTCCTCGGTCGATCTCGTCGTGGGCCTCAAAGCGACCGACGGGAGGCGAATAGTGCCAAGGGCGCGAGTTGCGAGTAACGAGTTGCGAGTTGGCTACACCAACATCAGGACCTTTCGCACCGCTTCCTCGATTTCCTCCTCGGTCGTGAACCGCCCCACTGAAAACCTGACGGTGCCGAGAGCGACTTCGGGCTCGACTCCCATCGCAGAAAGCACGTGCGAGACCTGGACCTGGTTGCCGTGACAGGCGGCGCCTGCAGAGGCGGCCACGTCATCGCCCATGACCTCGAGAAGCTCCCCGGCGTTGACACCTGGAAAGCTCACGCTGAGGGTATTTGACAGCCGCTCGAAGGGGTGCCCGTGCTCGATCAGACCGACAAACCCGTCGGCGAGTTGGTGGCGAAGACCGTTTCTCAGAGCCACGAGCCGCTCCATTTCATCGGCGAGATCCTTGACCACGATCTCGCAGGCAGCTCCAAGGCCGACAATTTCGAGGATGTTTTCGGTGCCGGCGCGCAGGCGACGTTCGTGCCCCGCGCCTCGGATGAGGGGCTGAATCTCCACTCCGTCCCGAATGAACAGAGCACCGATCCCCTTCGGCGCGTAAAGCTTGTGGCCGGCCACGGACAGCAAATCAACCCCGAGATAGTCGACATCAACGGGTACTTTGCCCACTGCCTGAGCTGCATCGGTGTGGACCAGGACTCCGCGTTTCCGGCACATGGCGGCAACCTCGGCCACCGGTTGCAGGGTGCCGACTTCGTTGTTGGCAAGCATGAGGCTGACCAGCACCGTGTCCGGGCGGATCGCTCGCATGACCTCGGCCTGATCGACCCGACCGTGGCTGTCGACACCGACGACCGTCAGATCAATGAGTCCCTCCATCTCCATGGCGAGGACGACTTCGAGGATCGCCGGGTGTTCGATCGCCGACGTCACGACATGTCCGCCGCCACGGGTCGCAACAACCCCGCGAAGCGCAAGGTTGTTGGACTCGGACCCACCCGAGGTAAAGACGATTTCGTTGGCGGTGCAGCCGAGACACATCGCCACCTGGGTGCGCGCCCGCTCCACCGCCTCCCGCGCCTCGCGGCCGGCACGATGACCGGACGAAGGATTGCCGAAGAAACCGGTGAGGTAGGGCGTCATTGCTTCTGCGACTCCGGGATCGGTCGGCGTCGTCGCGTTGTAGTCGAGGTAGATAAAGTTCTTCATGCCGCCCATTAGTCTACATTCTCAAACCGTCCTCGTCGCCATGTCACGGTGACCGGAATTTGAGGTTGCACTGCCCCGCCTGGGGGGATACGATGCCGATCCGGCGTGTGCGACACGCCGAATCCCGACAATCCAACCGTGGAGGTGCTCGATGCCAAATGGAATCGTTCCGATCCCGCCCCCAGTCAACGAACCGGTCCGGAACTACGGCCCGGGATCACCCGAGAAAGCGCCGCTCAAGGCCAAGCTCAAGGAGATGCTCGCCGAGGAGATCGAGATCCCCCTCATCATCGGCGGCAAGGAAGTGCGTACCGGTAACACGGCGAAGGCCGTCTGCCCGCACGACCACAACCACGTTCTCGGCACCTACCACAAGGCCGGCGAGGCCGAGATCAAGTTGGCCGTCGACGCCTCTCAGAAGGCTTGGCGGGAGTGGTCCGAGGTTCCCTGGGAAGACCGTGCCGCGGTCATGCTCAAGGCCGCCGAACTGCTCCAGGGGCCCTGGCGCGACACCCTCAATGCAGCGTGCATGCTCAACCAGTCAAAGACCGTCTACCAGGCCGAAATCGACGCTGCCTGCGAACTCATCGACTTCTGGCGATTCAACCCCCACTACCAGCGTTTCATCTACTCCCAACAGCCCGAATCTGCCCAGGGCTACTGGGACTATGTCGAGTACCGCGCCCTCGAGGGCTTTGTCTTCGCGGTGACACCGTTCAACTTCGCCTCCATCGCCGGCAATCTGCCGACGGCGCCGGCGCTCATGGGCAACACCGTGTTGTGGAAGCCCGCCTCATCAGCAGTCTTCACCGCTTGGAACCTCATGCAGGTCTTCAAGGCCGCCGGCTTCCCTGACGGAGTCATCAACTTCATGCCCGGCTCGGGTGGTCAGGTCGGTAACCCGGTCATGGCGAGCCCGCACCTCTCCGGGATCCACTTCACCGGGTCGACCCCCGTCTTCCACCAGATGTGGCAGACCGTCGGAAACAACATCGCTTCGTACAAGACCTACCCGCGGATCGTCGGCGAAACCGGTGGCAAGGACTTCATCTTCGCCCACCCGTCGGCGGATATCGAGGCGCTCGCCACGGCGCTGGTCCGCGGCGCCTTCGAGTACCAGGGTCAGAAGTGTTCGGCAGCATCCCGCGCCTACATCCCGAAATCGATCTGGGCCAGGACCAAAGACCTCATGCTCGGCCAGATCGATGAGATCATGGTCGGCCCGCCCACCGACTTCCGCAACTTCTTCAACGCGGTCATCGACAAGGGTGCCTTCGACGATCATGTCGGCTATATCGAGCACGCCAAGGCGTCGGCCGAAGCCGAGATTCTCATCGGCGGCACCTACGACGACTCGATCGGCTACTACGTCAACCCCACGGTGGTCCAGACCACCGATCCTCACTTCAAGCTCATGGAGGAGGAGATCTTCGGCCCGGTTCTGACGATCTTTGTCTACGACGACGCCGATCTCGATGAGACCCTCGAGCTCTGCGACACCACCAGCGCCTATGCCCTCACCGGCGCGATCTTCGCTGATGACCGGCTCGCGGCGGTCAAGATGGCGGCGGCCCTGCGCCACGCGGCGGGCAACTTCTACCTCAACGACAAGCCCACCGGCGCCGTTGTCGGTCAGCAGCCCTTCGGCGGATCCCGCGCCTCGGGAACCAACGACAAGGCGGGGTCGTACCTCAACCTCATCCGCTGGACCTCGCAGCGCACCGTCAAAGAAACCTTCGTGCCGCCGAAGCACTTCGGCTATCCGTTCATGGGTGAAAAATAGGTATTAGGTTTTAAGTATTAGGTATTAGCCCATCACAGGGTCACGGCCGCGGCATCCGCCGCGGCCGTTTTCT
>RCNG010001088.1_pt1 | contig 13251 bp, 12 predicted proteins | sample 2041371 | NCBI WGS metagenome assembly RCNG01 (sample SAMN09708227, study PRJNA481090) | Marine sediment metagenome, whole genome shotgun sequencing project. | biome: marine sediment; feature: ocean; material: sediment; isolation source: Sewage treatment plant 1 marine sediment (STP1) ... | reverse complement strand
TTCTTGTGAAACATCGAAAGAGTATGCGTCCTTCTGATGGAATCGGCGGCTACATCGAAAGAGATGCCGCAGTCGGTCTTGCAGACTGACACCTGAATGGAACTGGGAGTAATTGGAATGATGCTCAAAAGCAAACCGACGGCCGGTCGTCGCACATCGGTGCAAAAACTGGCTGCATTGGCACAGGCAGCTTTGCTGCTTTTCTGGGGCGCTAGCGCAAGCGCTCAGGAAGGTAACCGGCTGCAGGACATTCAGGTGCAGAGTCTGCCCGGCCAACGCGTCGAGCTGAAGCTGATCATGAGTGATACGGCGCCTGAGCCACTGGCATTCACGATCGAAAATCCCGCGAGGATTGCGCTCGACCTGCCCGACACCACACTGGGCCTGAGTTCCCGCCGACGGGATGTCAATCTGGGCCCCCTGGATACGGTGCTGACGGCTGAGGCCAATGGCCGCACGCGCGTCGTACTAAACCTGGGCTCGATGGTTGAATACGAGACGAGTCGCAGTGGCAACACGGTTACTGTAATACTCGGAGAGAGCGGTGATTACAGCGCTGACACCACCCAGTTCGCCAGCGCACCCGCAACCGAGTCTCGCTCCTATGCAGCTCCCGGCAGCCGTGCCATTTCCGGCGTTGACTTCCGCCGCACTCGCGACGGCGGCGGTCGCGTTGTCGTTAACCTGACGGACCCTTCGACTCCGGTTGATATTCGCCAGGAAGGTGGCCGAGTCGTTGCCGTCTTCAAGGACACCAGCCTGCCTGCAGAGCTGATGCGTCGTCTCGACGTTATGGACTTCGCGACACCGGTTACGACGGTAGATACGTTGCGCACAAACATGGATACACGGATCGTCATTTCGGCGGACGGCAAGTATGAGCAGCTTGCGTACCAGTCCGACAACGAATTTACGATCGAGATTAACCCTGCGGCTGAAGATAGCGCCGAGGAATCCAGCCTGTTTTCGGAGACCAAGGAATATGAAGGTCAGCGCCTGACGTTGAACTTTCAGGACATTGAGACGCGCGCGGTTCTGCAGCTATTGGCTGAGACATCGGGTAAGAACATCGTTGTTTCCGATACGGTTCAGGGCAACGTAACGCTGCGTTTGCGCAATGTCCCCTGGGATCAGGCGCTGGATATCGTAATGACGACCAAGGGTCTGGACATGCGCCAGAATGGCAACGTCATCATGGTGGCGCCTGCGGAAGAAATTGCGGCTCGTGAAACGGCCGATCTCGAGGCGAAGGCCGCGATTAGCGAACTCGAACCTCTGTATTCCGAGTTCCTGCAAGTTAATTATGCCAAGGCGTCTGATCTCGCCGGACTGATCATGGCGAAGAGCGGCGGTAGCGCATTGACGTCCACTCGCGGTAGCGTTGGCGTGGATGATCGCACCAACACGCTGCTGGTACAGGATACGGCAGAGAGTCTGCAGAGCATTCGCCGGCTGGTTCGTGCCCTCGACATACCGATCAAGCAGGTTTTGATCGAGTCGCGCATCGTTGTCGTCAACGACGACTTCAGTCGTGATCTTGGTGTCCGCCTCGGTGTCACTGCCTTCGATGAAAGTAGCTCGGGCCTGACGACTATCAGCGGTACCGGACAAGGTACGGATACCATGATAAATACCTACCTCGAAAACCTGGCGGATCCGTCCAGCACCACGCTGCTCGAGCTGCCGAGTTTGAGTGATCGCTACAATGTAGCGCTGCCGATTGGCAGCGCGGCAGGCCGCTTCTCGCTGGCGGTACTTGAGAGTGATTACCTGGTTGATCTGGAGTTGACTGCGCTGGAAGCTGAGGGCCGTGGTGAGATCGTATCGACGCCTCGCGTTATTACGGCAAACCAGAAAGAAGCGACGATCAAGCAGGGTGTGGAAATTCCTTACCAGCAGTCAGCCTCTTCGGGCGCAACGACAATTCAGTTCAAGGAAGCGGTCCTGGAGTTGGTCGTAACGCCACAGATCACGCCTGACAACAATATCATCATGGATCTGCGCGTTAGCAAGGATAACGTCGGTGAGATTATTTCGACCGGCGGCCTTGGCGGCACGGTACCGAGCATCGATACACGGTCGGTAGAAACGCAGGTGCTTGTCGCGAATGGTCAGACGGTCGTGCTCGGCGGAATCTACGAGACTGAACGTCGCGAGACTATTACTAAGGTTCCGGTGCTTGGCGACGTCCCGTTTGTGGGCACTTTTTTCAGGAGTAAGCAGCGCCTGGACAACAAGGCCGAGCTGCTGATCTTCGTAACGCCGCGGATTCTTGAGGAAGGCGCGACGGTTTACTGATCAACTGATTGACTGAAGTCATGGAAAGCCAACCCTCGGGTTGGCTTTCTCTTTTGAGGGCTTTTCAACAACCCAATGAAGCACCCAAAGAACATTTTCCTGATCGGCCCGATGGGCGCAGGCAAGTCGGCCGTTGGCCGTCAGCTTGCTCGCGCATTGCACCTGACGTTCATGGACAGCGATGATGAGATCGAGTCGCGCACCGGTGTCGATATCCCTTTTATTTTTGAGAAGGAAGGGGAGGCCGGCTTTCGTAAGCGCGAAGCGGCGGCTATCGGCGATCTGACAAAGATTGACGGCGTGGTGTTGGCTACCGGCGGCGGTGCGATCGTGGATGAGCAGAGTCGTAGCCATCTTGGGGGCCGCGGCTTCGTCGTCTATCTCTACACGACGGTGGAGCAACAGTTCGCGCGCACCAATCGTGGCAGAGAGAGGCCGCTGCTCGAAAACGGGGATCGCCGCGAGATTCTCGAGTCCCTGCTGGAAGTGCGCGATCCGCTGTATCGGGAAATTGCCGACCTCGTGGTCGAAACGGATGGTCGCAAGGTTCATTCCGTCGCAAACGAGATCATCCAGCAGATCTCTTAAACTGCGCAGCCGCGTTGTGAGACAAGACCTCCGGCAGCCTGTTGGGCTGCAGCGCTGCTTGGCAGCGCGAGGACACCCCGAGAGCACGTGGCACCCCGAGGGCACGCGGCACCCCAAGGGCACGTAGCACCCCAAGGGCACGCGGCACGCTGGGGCGCGCTCCTACATTGTTGTACCCTAGCCTCGTATGAATGAGTTGACTGTCAATCTCGGCGACCGCAGCTACCCGATCCTGATCGGGCGTTCGCTCCTTGATGGCAATTTCGACCTCTCTCCATACCTGCGTTCGGCCGATTGCCTTGTGGTGAGTAACGATACCGTCGCGCCGCTTTACCTTGAGCGGCTGTTGCCTAACCTCGAAGGCTCAAACGTCAGCAGTATCTGCATACCGGATGGTGAATCCTATAAGACCGTAGCCACGTTGCAGACGATTCTCGATGAGCTGGTCGATTCAGGCGCTAATCGGGACACGACCGTCATCGCGCTCGGCGGCGGCGTTGTTGGCGACATGGCAGGCTTTGCGGCGGCGTGTTACCTGCGCGGTGTCGCGTTTCTACAGGTGCCCACGACGTTACTCGCGCAAGTGGACTCGTCGGTCGGTGGCAAGACCGGGGTTAACCACGAAAAAGGCAAGAACCTTATTGGCGCGTTTCACCAGCCGGTGCTCGTGCTCATCGACACCGATACGCTGCAAACACTGCCGCGGCGGGAACTCAGCGCCGGGCTCGCGGAGGTGATCAAGTACGGTGCGATCTGCGATGTGGAGTTTTTCAGCTGGCTGGAATCGAACATGCCGGCCCTGCTGGAGCAGGACCCCGAGACACTGGCTTACGCCATTCATCGTTGCTGCGAGCTCAAGGCGGAGGTGGTTGCCGAGGACGAGCGAGAATCCGGGCGCCGCGCCATCCTGAACTTCGGGCACACCTTCGGGCATGCGATCGAGAACAGCCTGGGCTACGGCAACTGGCTGCACGGCGAGGCTGTGGCTGCCGGCATGGTGATGGCCTCCGAACTCAGCGGTATCGATGCCGGCGAGCTAACGCGCCTTGTGAAACTCATCGCTTCGGCCGGGCTGCCCACGGCGCCGCCGCCAATCGCCAGTGAGCGCTGGTTCGAGTCGATGGGCATGGACAAGAAGGTGCAGAACAAGCAGCTGAGATTCGTGCTGTTGCGCTCGCTCGGTGATGCCTACGTTAGCAGTGACTACGACCACGACCGACTGGAAGCGCTGCTCGGAGTCGGCGACTGATGACCGCAGCGGCCTGCGCGCCCTATGCCGCCAACGAGACACAGAGTCGTGGCAGGAGATACGTCGAGCGGCCGTCCGCCTATCGTGGCGAGTACCAACGGGATCGTGACCGCATCATCCATTCGACAGGGTTTCGGCGGCTGGTCTACAAGACCCAGGTATTCGTCAACCACGAGGGCGACCTGTATCGCACGCGCCTGACGCATTCTCTGGAAGTGTCACAGATCGGGCGTACGGTGGCTGTCGCGCTCAATCTCAATGAGCCGCTGACAGAGGCAATCTGCCTGGCCCACGACATCGGCCACACGCCGTTTGGCCACGCGGGCCAGGATACGCTGAACGCCTGTATGCAGGACTACGGCGGCTTCGAACACAACCTGCAGTCACTGAGGGTTGTCGACGTTCTCGAGGCCAAGTACGCGGACTTCCCCGGCCTGAACCTGATGTTCGAAACGCGGGAAGGCATCCTCAAACACTGCTCTGCCGGTAACGCACGAGAGCTCGGGGATGTCGGCGAGCGTTTCTTGCAGAGAAAGCAGCCCGGCCTGGAGGCGCAGCTCGCGAATATCGCGGACGCCATCGCTTATAACAACCACGATGTTGATGACGGCTTTCGGGCGGGCCTGATCAGCCTGCGGCAGCTCCGCGAGCAGTCGCTGTTTGAAACGCAGTACACGGAAGTCCACGGGCTGTACCCGGACCTCGAGGATCGTCGCCTCATATACGAGATCATTCGCCGCATGATCGGCACCGTTGTGACGGACCTGATCGAGGAGACGCGGCGACAGATCGAACAGCTTGCCCCGGCCTCTATTGACGATGTGCGAGAAGCGGGCAAGCCCCTGGTCTCGATGTCGGAGCCGATATACGAGCAGCATGTCGCGCTGAAGCGCTTTCTCAATCGCCATCTCTACCGCCACGAGAAGAAGATTGCGATGACACAAAAAGTGCAGATCATTGTCGAAGAGCTGTTCGCGGCGTACATGAACGAGGTGCAGTTGATGCCACCCGAATTCGGCGACGCGGCGGCGAGCCTCGATAAGCCCGGCAGGGCGCGCATCGTCGCGGACTACATCGCCGGCATGACGGATCGATATGCGATCGCCGCACACGAGAGCATCGCAGGCTGCTAGAATGCGCCGCGTCACATAGGAGTCCAGGGCCCTAAATGAAGCACAAAGACATTCCAACAAAAGACCGCCTCATTTTTGCCATGGACGTCCCTGACTGCGCTCGGGCGCGCGGTCTGGCAGAGGAACTCGGCGACACGGTTACGTTTTACAAGATCGGTCTCGAACTAATGATGAGCGGCGAGTATTTCGAGCTGCTCGACTGGATGCTGGCGCGAGACAAGAAGGTCTTCTGCGACCTGAAGTTCTTCGACATTCCCGCTACCGTCGGCTCCGCCGTACGGTCACTTAAGGACCGCGGTGCCTCGTTCGTAACGGTGCATGGCAACCAGTCAATCATGGAAGCGGCCGCCGAAAACAAGGGCGACAGCCTGAAGGTGCTTGGCGTGACCGTTTTGACCAGCCTCGATCGCGGCGACCTCGACGACCTCGGCTTCGATTGCGACCTGGAAGCGCTGGTTTTGTCGCGCGCCAAACGCGCACTGGAAAGCGGTTGCGATGGTGTCATTTCTTCGGGCCTCGAGGTACCGAAGCTCCGCGAGCACGTTGATAACAAGCTGCTCGTCATATCGCCGGGCATACGCCCCGTCGATAACAAGCCGATGGGTGACCAGAAGCGCGTGGTGACGGTTGAAACTGCCTTCTCCAATGGCGCCGACTACATCGTTGTCGGGCGCCCGATTCGTGACGCTGAGAGTCCGCGTGCCGCCGCTGAGGCAATGCAGGCATCCATCGCAGCACAGGTGGGTGCCTGATGACCGAGCTTAAGAACGACCTGTTTCTACGAGCGCTGCAGCGCCAGCCGGTGCCACGAACGCCGGTATGGATAATGCGGCAGGCTGGCCGCTATCTTCCGGAATACCGAGAGGTTCGGGCCGAAGCGGGTGACTTCATGAGCCTGTGCCGCAATGCGAAGCTTGCATGCGAAGTGACGCTGCAGCCGCTTCGACGCTTCAAGCTGGACGCGGCCATCCTGTTCTCGGACATCCTGACGGTGCCTGACGCGCTCGGTCTCGGTCTTTATTTTGCGACCGGTGAGGGCCCGCGTTTCAAGCGGCCGGTGCAAACCGCCAAAGCAATTCGCGAACTGTCCGTGCCCGATGTTGGCTCGGAGCTCGGCTATGTATTCGAGGCCGTCAGCACGATTCGCACAGCACTCGATGGCCAGGTGCCCCTGATTGGCTTTGCAGGCAGCCCGTGGACGGTAGCAACGTACATGGTAGAAGGCCGCTCCAGCCGCGATTTTTCGACGATCAAGGGGCTCGCAAAGGAAGACCCCGCCGCCCTGCTGCACTTGCTCGACGTTGTCACGGAAACGACCATTCAATACCTGAATGCCCAGATCGATGCCGGCGCACAGGCCATCATGGTCTTCGATACCTGGGGCGCTGCGCTCGAGGCCGACGACTACCGGCGCTTCTCGCTTGCCAATATGCAGACGATTGTAAATAACCTCGCGCGCGACAAAGGCGCAGAACCCATCCCGGTTATCCTGTTCACGAAAGGTGCGGGCGAGCTGCTCGCCGACATGGCCGACACCGGCTGCAACGCGCTGGGCGTCGACTGGACCACCGATCTCGCGACCGCGCGCGGCTACGTCGAGGACAAGGTCGCGCTACAGGGCAACCTGGACCCCGGAACGTTGCGTGAAAGTCCGGAGGTCATTCGCAAGGGTGTTGCAGACACGCTGGCGAGTTACGGCAATGGGCCCGGGCATGTTTTCAATCTCGGGCACGGCATCACGCCTGATATCGACCCGGAACACCTCGGTGTGCTGGTCGACGCAGTCCACGAGTTCAGTCCGCAGTATCACGTAGAGCCTGAATAATTCGCCGGATTGCCGCGCTCGCGCGGGGTCTTTGATCGCCTGTGAGATTTTCCTCACTCGAAAAAGCTGACAGCCAATCAAATCCCGGACCGATCTTCCGCGCCAACTGACGAAGTATCGGGGCTAGCCCGGCCTACTTACGAGACGCGTAATACGCGGCCACAATCGGGTCGCTTTCGATGCGCTCGGCGTGTGCAACCAGCCCCGGTGCCAGTCGCTGCACGATATCGGCTGGGACATGATCCAGTGTGCCGGCCAGCAGCGACTTCGTCTGCATATAGACCTTTAGATCGGCGACAGTCATGCGATTGTCCGCGAAGTACTCGCCGCCGCGGGTCAATAGCTCGTTCAGCCCCTTGAGGTAAATCGACAGCCAGCCGTCGACCAGCGTCTCGCGCGCTACTTTAAGCGCTTCACCCTCGAGTCCGAAGGTATGTACGATGTAGTGGAGTAGATCCTCGGTGGCATCCATGGCTTCGTCGCAATACAGTGCCTGCAGATCGCCTTCAGGATACAGCCCGCCCATCTTGCCGACGTATCGACACATGGCGTTCGATTGCGTGATGGCGTGGCCATCGATCTCGAGTACCGGCATCGAACTGAAACGTGTGCTGCGGCGCATCTTGCCGAACTCGGCAAACGATATGCGCTCGTCCTCGAACTCAATACCTGCCGCATGAAACGCGATGCGGACAGGCTCTGCGCGACCGCCGTCGAAATCGAAGTAAGTCAGTTTGTAACTGGTCATCACGTAGTCTCCATTCGGTTGTTGGCGATCTTATCAGCTATCCGGCAGATATCGGTCCGGAGCTGTCAATCAGCACAGCGACAATGAACAGACGGTTTAGCTCGGCGTCTACCGTCGTGTGATATTGTCGTTACAGGCCGCAAATGACCAAAAGCGGGCCATCCAGTAGCTCTGCGGACGCCCCCCTATGGTTGTTGATGCAGAAGTGGGCTATAGGTAGTCATATGGGACTGGTGGCAGAACTCAGGCGCCGCAACGTGTTCCGGGTAGCGATCGCCTACCTGGTTGTCGCTTGGTTGATACTGCAGGTTGGGGACACCCTGGCGCCCGCGCTCCATCTGGACGAGTGGGTCAATACCGTCCTGGCATTCTTCCTGATTCTCGGCTTTCCCGTTGCCCTGGTATTCGCCTGGGCTTTTGAAATCACGCCGGACGGCCTGAAGAAAGAGAAAGACGTCGATCGCGCCCAATCGATTTCTCCTGTCACAGGACGCAAGCTGGATTTCGCCATTATCGGGTTGATGGCCGCAGCTATCCTGTATCTGGTTTTTGACAATTATGTGCTTCCGCTGGCGCCGTCCGAGATTGCTCAAGAGGCTAGTCAGGAAGCTGTCGCCGTCTCGGAAGATTCTGGCAATTCCATCGCTGTGCTGCCCTTCCGGAATCGCAGTGCCATGGCTGAGGACGCGTACTTTGTCGACGGTATTCATGATGACATTCTGACTCAGCTCGCCAAGCTTTCCTCCCTTGGAAAAGTCATTTCGCGGACTTCGATGGAGCAGTACCGGGGCACGAGTAAAGCCATACCGCAGATCGGCCGGGAACTGGGTGTTGCGACGATACTCGAAGGCGGTATTCAGCGGGCCGGGGATCGGGTGCGCTTCAACGTGCAGTTGATCGACGCCGCTACCGATGAGCATCTGTGGGCGGAAACCTATGATCGAACCCTGACGGCGAGCAACATTTTCGCCATACAGTCAGAGATCGTAGAAACGATTGTCCAGCAGCTAAACATGAATCTCACGTCAGAGGAAACTCAACAGCTCGCAGCAATGCCAACGCGAAACATCGCTGCTTATACGGCCTATCTGAAAGGCAAAAGCGAAGCTGGTATCGAATCAATGGAATCTCTGCATGAAGCGATCGAATATTTCAATACGGCCATCGAGACCGATCCGGACTTTGCCCTGGCTTACATCGGGCTTGCAGACGCGTACCTGACGCTGGGCGCGAACTTTCTCGGCGGATTGTCAAACGATGAGAGCAACGCTCTCGCCGAGCCGCCCCTCAATCAGGCGCTCGTGTTGGGCCCAACCTCGGGCGAAGCATATGCGATCCTCGGTCTGCTGAGGCAACAGCAAGGCAATGTGCAAGCAGCGGAACAGGCGTATGCGCGGGCAATACAATTGCAACCGAACTCCGCACGTGCGTTCCGCTTGTATGGCCGCCTCCGTTCACGGCAAGGCAGGAACGAGGAAGCGATGGAGCTGCTGCAAAAATCGCTGAGCCTCGACCCGTTTTCAGCGGGCGTAAACTTTGACGTTGGACGACTCTACGATGTGTCGGGACAATTCGATGAGGCGCTTGCCTGGTACCTCAGGGTTCTTGAGATCGAACCGGATCATGCTTTTTCGTATGTGTATATCGCCGCGATCCATCTCCTCGTATACGGACGTGCGGATGACTCCCTGGTCTGGTATCAAAAGGCAGCAAGAAACGATGCCCTCAGTCCGAGTCTGCAGTCAGCACAGGCAATCGCTTACCTGGAATTAGGCGACCCCGACAGCGCAAAAGAGTGGGTAGACCGGGGTCTGGAATTGGAGGCAAGGGCCTTTTGGCCGCTTTGGACCAGCGTGCTGCACAGTCTCTACACAGGCGACCATACGGCGGCCCAGGCAGAAGCGCGCAAGCTGCTTGAGCTTGACCCGCAAAGCTGGGGTTCACTACACGTGCTCCGCAACGCGGATCTGGCCGCAGGTCGGTACGAGGTCGCACGGTCGCGCTTCAAGATAGCGTTTCGGGAGTTGATCGAGCCTGAGGAGCCAGACGTCAATACTTATAACTACTCTTCGGCAATAGACCTGGCGCTTGTCTTAATACACCTCGGCGAGCAGGAACGGGCCGACGATCTCCTCGAGCGCAGCCTGCAAGTGATCGAGACTCTGCCCCGACTCGGTATCGATGGCTACTGGATAAGCGATGTAAGAATTTACGCTTTGCAGCAACGACCACAGCGTGCCCTCGAAGCATTACGTGAGGCGATAGACGACGGCTGGCTGTTTCTCTCGTGGTTTTACCTGGAGCAGGATCCCAATCTTGAATTGATACGTGGCGAGCCCGCGTTCCAACAAATGTATGCAGAAGTTCAAGCAGAATTGGCCGCACAGGCCGCGCGGGTGCGGGATTTGAAGGATAGCGGGGAGCTGTCGCCCGCAAGCTCGATGAGCCAGTAATCGACTCGAAACTGAGCACGAAAAACCACGTGTTATCCGGACGAGGACGTACTGCCGTTTCAAACACCCGCCTAAATTTCCGCTATTAAGAGACCAGTGACACAAAAGCTGTAGACTTGTTTTCCGTCTTTCGGAAACAGGCAATTCGAATGCTGCTGCGTCGCGTCATCGAAGACGTGAATTCACAAAACTGGTTTGCTATCGGTATCGACCTCGTAATCGTCGTCGTCGGTATGTTTATCGGTATTCAGGTTTCCAGCTGGAATGATGGGCGCGTCGAAAGACAATTGTCGGGCAGTTACATGCAGCGTATCCACAGTGACCTTGAAGCTGATATCGATGAGCTGGCGCAGAGACGCGATTTCTGGGGGCTCGTACAGGAAGAGGGCGTCGCGTGTTAGAGCATCAGTCGAGTGAGAGAGCAATGAACAGAGTACTAATCGGATGTGTGTGGCTTGTCTTCCTGACCGGTTGTCTGCCCAACGGAGACAAGACCGCCGAGAAGCCGGCGACGTACGCCAGTGCTGCAGAGCTCGGTAGCTTCTGCGATCGCCTGCCACGGCCTGCCTATGCGAAGTTCGAGAAGCACGCTGCGAGCAATGAATGGTTCGAGGTCCACGAGGTCGAGACGGATATCTTCGCCATCTCTGAGCCTTTCCAGTGGCAGGAGATTATTTCCTACCTGATCGTCGGCACGGAGACCGCCGTGCTCTTCGATACCGGCAACGGCATCGGCGATATCAGGGCGGTCGTCGATCAACTCACCGATAGATCGGTTCGGGTCATCAACTCCCACAGCCATTTCGACCACATCGGCGGGAATCACCAGTTCGATGAGGTCCTGTCAGTATCGACGCCATTTACGCTGACAAGGACAGCCGGCATGCAGAGCGATGAACTCTCGCTGGAAGTATCACCCGAGGCGCGTTGCAAGGGCCTGCCCGCAGGCGTTACCGAAGACGATCACCGCATACAGCCGTTCGCCATCAGCCGGAAGATCTCCGACGGCGATGTCATCGATATTGGCGGGCGCCAGCTCGAGATTCTGCAGGTACCCGGGCACACCGATGACTCCATTGTGTTGCTGGACAGGAGCGCCGGTTTGCTCTGGTCGGGTGACAGCTTTTACGAAGGCCCTGTCTGGCTGTTTTTCCCGGAGACGGATCTCGTGGCCTATCGAGCCTCTGTGGCCCGGCTTGCCGATTTGGCGCCCGACCTGAAAGCCGTTTTCCCAGCGCACAACACCCCAAAAGCGGATCCGGCGCTATTGCTCGAGCTGCGGACCAGCCTTGACCGGGTGCTTGCCGGGCAGGTCCCTCCCGTGCCGGTGTCGGACGGCAACGTCGAGTTCCGTTTCGAAGGCTTCAGCCTGCTGATGAGGGCGAACTACCACAGTATTCCAGCGGAATAATCAGCCTGACCCCCGGTATTTACGAAAAACCGTAATACCTGGGTCCCGTCAGACGGCGCGAGGATTGACCGGAAATACGAAAAACCGTAATACCTGGGTCCTGTCAGACGGCGCGAGGATCAAACTGAATTACGGAAAACCGTGAATTTTTCCCTGCGCGCATTCTTTTGTCAAAAATCTTTGACATTTCACCCGACCGCCCCTATTCTCTATGTTAAATATCTTTTACATAGGAGACGCAACATGCCATTCAAAGAGAAGTCAGCCTGGATCATGGCTTTCCTGCTGTTATCGCTGGGCTCTGCCTATTTCTACATTGTTGCCACAATTTCGTTCGAATCCGGGCAGCTCGCCACCCCATTGCTGCGACTGATTGTCCTCTACACGGTGTGCATGATCATCTTGTCAGCCGTCAGTCACACCGTCATCGGTATCCTGGCGCCGAAAGAGGCCAACGCGGCGGCCGATGAACGAGAGCGAAGCATTTTCGATCGTGCCGGCCACTACTCTTCGTACTTTACGGGCGTCGGGGTCGTGATGTCGCTGGGCGCCTACCTGATCTTGCGTAGTGGCGACCTGCTCTTTTACGGAGTATTTGCCAGCCTGATGGTCGGCCAGATCATGGAGCACGTGTTTCAGATCATCCTCTACCGGACCTCGGTCTAGATATGGCTCGAAAACCTCCAATCAGCAATTCTGTCAAAGAGCTGCGCGAGCGCCATGGCGACATGACCCAGCAACAGCTGGGCGATGCCATCGGCGTTACCCGCCAGACGGTGATAGCTATCGAGCAGAATCGTTATTCACCGTCGCTGGAAAGCGCCTTCAGGATTGCACGCCTGTTCAGCGTCGGTATCGAGGATGCGTTCAGCTGGGATGAGCTCTCTCACAGAGAGCTTGCGACATGGCTACTCAGTACGCTCGAAGGCCGATGGTCGGACGAACGAACCTGCGATGCGCTTGTTTCCGAATTTGGCCTCACCGCGGATACGGCACGTAAGGCTCTGGACTCCGGTCGCGATGGCGTCATTAGAGCGATCACTGGGAAAAAAGCCAGCCGACCCGAGCCGAAGACGGATCCTGTTGCCCACGCAACCTATGACATCCTCTGGAGCTCATTCGACCAGGACGAGTTCTTTGCCACGGGGCGCACACCAACAAGCAAATGGCTGGACTGGCTGAGAGACTACAAAGCGAAGTTGTCCACCCGGGAAGGAAGCCAGTAACCGACGAATGTTGTAACAGCAAAAAAGCGCTCAGGATTCAGGTCCAACTATCGCGTCGAGATCCAGGCCGGGCATGCCATCGAGGCTAACGGCATTCTTCTCCTTTCGATACTCAAGCATCTCATCCCTGGATTTGCTTGCAACGAAACTCCCCAGTGATTCCCGTTCGCCCTTGAATTCGTACAGCGGCACCCCGTAGCCGCAGGCATCACGAATACGCTCGACATCAACAACGATAAAGTTTCGAATGGCCGGCATGCGCGGGAACAACGGCACCAGGGATCCGAACTGATCATCGTGCGGTTCCACGGCACGGCCCG
>RCNG010001086.1_pt1 | contig 13254 bp, 10 predicted proteins | sample 2041371 | NCBI WGS metagenome assembly RCNG01 (sample SAMN09708227, study PRJNA481090) | Marine sediment metagenome, whole genome shotgun sequencing project. | biome: marine sediment; feature: ocean; material: sediment; isolation source: Sewage treatment plant 1 marine sediment (STP1) ... | reverse complement strand
TTGGGGCGGTCTGGGGCGCTTCATCGTGGACGGATTCTCAATTCAGGACAACGTGGAGGTGTTCGCCGGCGCCGTGCTTGTGGCGGGCCTTGCGATCGTCATCGAAGTGCTTCTCGGCTGGGTCGAGCGGCGCGTTGTGCCGAAGACGCTGCAATCGAAAACCGAATCGGTCGAAACCGTTGTCGCTTGAATCCGGAAGAACCTCGAGGGTTGTCGGGTTGCACTCGCTAGGTTGAGAGGCAATCGACATACGGGAGGAACCCATGCGGAAACCACTCCGCAGAACCGTCGCCGGGGCGGCCATCATCGCGTTCGCGCTTGTCGCATCCGCATGCGGGTCGGGTGACGATGGTGGAACAAAGGACGGTCCAGCCGTCAAGATCGGATCGGCGAACTTCAGCGAGAGTGCCCTCGTCGCCGAGATCTACGCACAGGCGCTCGAGGCAGACGGCTATTCGGTCGAACGCAAGCTGAATACCGGGAACCGCGAGATCTACGCACCGGCGCTCGAGTCCGGAGAGTTGGATCTGATTCCCGAGTACATCGGGTCGATCCTGACCTACCTCGGAGGAACGGCATCGTCCGATTCAGACAAGACCTACGCCGAGCTCCAGTCGGCGTGGGAACCGGCCGGCATCGAGGTCCTCGACTACGCACCAGCCCAAGACAAGAACGGCTTCGCCGTCACGCAGGCCACCGCCGACTCGCTTGGTCTCACGAAGGTTTCGGATCTCGCCTCGGCGAACGGGACACTCGTGCTCGGTGGACCGCCTGAGTGCCCAGAACGCGAGTTCTGTCTCAAGGGGCTCGAGAGCGTCTACGGCCTCGATTTCGCCGAGTTCCGTCCGCTCGACGCCGGTGGCCCAATCACCGTCGCGGCCCTAGAGGGCAACGAGATCCAGGTGGGTCTCATGTTCACGAGCGATGGCACGATCCTGGCGAAGGGCTTCGTCCTGCTCGAGGATGACAAGGCCCTACAGCCGTCCGAGAACATCGCACCTGCCGTGCGCAAGGCGATCATCGACGAGTACGGGGATGACTTCTCCAAGGTGCTCAACGCCGTGTCGCTCGAGCTCACGACGACCGAACTCATCTCGCTCAACAAGCTCGTCGGCATCGACGGCGAGGACCCAGAGACCGTCGCAGCCGAGTGGCTGAAGGCGGCGGGGATTGTCAGTAGCTGAGGAGCTGGCTGCGCAGTAGCTGACGAGTTGGGGGCCGGGGCGATGCCCCGGCCCCCAACTCGTCCTGGTCTCGTGTCTCGTGTCTCGTGTTTCGCGTCTCATGTCTTCCTTGCGGCTGGACCAGCGAAATATCCAACCGCTCCCGCTGCCGCAACGACCATTCCCACGACCATCAGCCACACGCCTTCGACGCGCAAGGATCTCGAGAAGATGTCATAGGCATTCCGAACCAAGACGACGCTGAGCGGATCTTCGGCGCGCGTCGCCGCAAGCGGACCGCCGGCAATGCTCCACAGCACAACACCGATTCCCGCCACGAGCACGGCGAGGCCCACCGAACCGAGAGCAATCGAGCGGCGCTCGGCGAGCATCACATAGGCGATCGCCGCGAACACGACTGCTGCAGTGAGGAAGATCGCTGTTACCGATGTCCACGGCAGAAACCCGGTCAGCATCGGCAAGGCATCCGGCTCGAGGATCGCCACGGATTCGAATACGTCCACCGGCACCCGATCGGCCAGATCCGGCGCAAATTGCGCGATTGGAGCAACAATAACCGAGCGGACCTCGGTGAGGTCCACCACGAGGGGACCGTCCGGTTGAGCCATGACGTAGCGGTGGCCGGCCACGACAACTGAATCGATAGCCGAGTCGAACGCCCCCGAATCCAGTAAGCCGACCGTTGCGCGCTCACCGGCGCCGCGGACCAGGGCGAGCAATGGCACGGCGTCGACGGCTTCATCCATCAACCGTTCGGCCAACGCCTCCTGTGACGAGTCCAGTTCGAGCGTTTCCGTGGCGTGCCGGAGAAAGGCGCTCTCCTGTGCTATCGAGCGATTCATCCAGAGCAGCAGCGCTGATGCGAACGTGAGAACGGAGATCAGTGCGGGGATGGCAATCCTCAGGACAACGGGGCGAATGGCGGGCTCCCTCCAGTTCGTGCGGAACCCTACTCAGAGCGCCCGTCAACGCGAATCGATCCTGAGGAGACGCGTGCACCCCGCTTCGACTAGCGTTGAATGGACCGATCTCCCGGATCGGTCCCTCTAGGGAAGGAGGCACCCTTGAAACAATTCAGCAAACTACTCATCCTCGTCTTCGCCATGGCCCTCATTGCGGCGGCGTGCGGGGACTCGTCTGACGACACGACGACCACCGCAGGTGCTACCGACGAAACAACAACCACCGCGGCCGAGGCGACGACAACCACCGCAGGTGCTACCGACGAAACAACAACCACCGCGGCCGGGTCCGACTATGCCGGTCTCATGGTCGAGGCGGCCTGTGACGATCCGACGAACAAGAGCAATATCAACTCCATCACGGCGGTGGATGCGAACACCGTCGCAATTCAGTTGTGCGCTGTGGATGTGGCGTTCGCATCGAAGGTTGCATTCTCAGCGTTCGGCATCGTGCCGCAGGAGTATCTCGACGCCACTGGCGGCACCGGTGCACTACTCGATCAACCGATCGGTACCGGCCCCTACATGCTCACACAGTGGGACAAGGGCAACCAGATGGTGATGGGGATCAACCCCAACTACTGGGATACGCCGGCAGAGACCGACACGCTCGTGTTCAAGTGGAGTTCCGAAGCCGCACAGCGCTTCCTCGAGCTTCAGGCGGGCACCGTCGACGGAATCGACAACCCCGGCCGTGACGACTTCGCCACGATCCAGGATTCCGCCGACCTTCAGCTCAAAGAGCGCGCCGGAACCAACATCTTCTATCTCGGGTTGAACCGGGACAAGGAGCCGTTCACCGACGAGAAGGTGCGCCAGGCAATGGCCATGGCCCTCGACCGCCAGCGAATCGTCGACAACTTCTACCCACCGGGTTCGATCGTTGCCGACCAGTTCCTGCCACAGCCGATCTTCGGGTACACCCCGCAGCCGGTGTGGTATGAGCAGGACATCGAGATGGCGAAGTCGCTCCTCGCCGAGGCGGGCTATCCCGACGGCTTCGATGTGACCCTGAACTACCGCGATGTTGTGCGCAGCTACCTGCCCTCGCCGTCAACCGTCGGCCAGGACATTCAGGCACAGCTCGCCGAGATTGGAGTCAACGTCACCATCGAGGTCATGGAGTCCGGGGCATTCCTAGACGCCAGCGACGCCGGTGAACTGACGATGTACATGCTCGGTTGGGGTGCCGACTATCCGGATGCCACCAACTTCCTCGACTTCCACTTTGGGAAGAACGCTTCCGGCCAATTCGGTGCCGGTTTCGAGGATATCTGGACAGTGCTCGATGAGGGCGCATCAACGCCCGACCCGGACGCCCGTCTCGTGATCTACGAGCAGGCGACGGAGTTGATCAAGGAGCACGTCCCGATGGTGCCGATCGCACATGGTGGTTCCGGTACTGGGTACCTGGCCGACGTGACGAATGCGCAGGCAAGCCCGCTCGGCAACGAGTACTTCGCAGTGATGGATCCGGGTGGACGTGACACCTTCGTGTGGATGCAGAACGCCGAACCCATCAGCTTGTACTGCGCCGACGAGACCGACGGTGAGACCCTCCGTGCCTGTGAGCAGATCACGGAGTCTCTCCTCTCCTACGAGATCGGCGGCACGGCTGTCAAACCATCGCTCGCCGAGTCCTACGACGTCAACGAAGACGGGACCCTGTGGACGTTCAACCTCCGTCAGGGAGTGACGTTCTCCGACGGAAGCGAATTCGATGCCAACGATGTCGTTGCCACTTACGACGCCCAATGGGACCTCAACAGCCCGAATCACACTGGTCGTGACGGCAACTTCACGTACTGGGACGCGGACTTCGGTTTCAAGAACGCGCCGGCTGAGTAGTCAGAAGCTGAACCAGCGTGGGTGGGGTGCGAACGCACCCCACCCACTGCTCTCTAGGCTGCTGATTCATGGGTCGTTTCCTACTGCGCCGCTTCATCTCTTCGATCCCGGTGATCATTGGGATCCTCGCTTTGGTGTTTGCCCTAGCCCGCATGATTCCCGGCGACCCATGCAGGGCCGCCCTCGGTGAACGGGCCACGGACGAGATCTGCGACGCCTACAACGAGCGATACGGCCTCAACGATCCCATCTACGTCCAATTCGCCATCTACCTCGGCGACGTCGCCACCGGCGATCTCGGCGAGTCGTTCCGGTTCGGCGTCCCCGTAACCGACCTCCTCATCCAGCGGCTGCCCACCACGATCGAACTCGCTGCCGCAGCACTCTTCATCGCGGTGATCGTCGGAATACCGCTTGGGATCATCTCCGCCTATCGGCACAACTCGAAGACCGATGTCGCCACCATGATCGGTGCAAACATCGGAGTCGCGATGCCGGTGTTCTGGCTCGGCCTGATGCTCCAATATGTATTCGCCGTCTTCTTACGCGACACACCGCTCGCGTTACCACCGTCCGGCAAACTCGACGCCGGACTGATACCCATCCCGTTCTTTGAGGCCTGGGGTCTCCCTGTCAACGGTTTCATGGAATTCCTCTCGGAGTTCACGATCATGAACGCGCTCGTGACGTTCCAGTGGGAGATCTTCAGCAGCGCCGTCTTACATCTGATCCTGCCCGCCGTCGCACTGGCCACGATTCCCCTGGCCATCGTGGCCAGGATGACCCGATCGGCGCTCCTCGACGTGCTGGGCCTCGACTACATTCGGACGGCACGAGCCAAGGGCTTACGTGAACGACTCGTCGTGCTGAAGCACGGCCTCCGCAACGCCATGCTTCCCGTCGTCACGATCATCGGCCTCTCGTTCGGCCTCCTCCTCGGCGGTGCGATCCTCACCGAAACGATCTTCAATCTCGCCGGTGTCGGAAAAACCCTGTTCGACGCAATCACCTCCCGCGACTACACCGTCGTCCAGGGCTTCACGCTCGTGGTGGCCATCAGCTTCGTAGTCGTGAATCTGATCGTCGATCTGATCTACACCTATCTCGATCCCCGAGTGCGCGTCTCGTGACGTACGAACCACCGCATCCCGGTGACCATCGAAGTCCGGCCGACCCGGAAGACGCCGCCGACCAGCCGCTCGATACCATGGCGACGTCGGACGCCGTACGCGACGAGGTGCGGCTCGACCTCAGCGGTGGCGGTGTCTCCGCGACTACGGCCGGTGGACTGTGGCGGACGGCCGGACGGGAGATCCTCCGCAAGAAGTCGGCCATCATCGGGATGGCGCTCCTGTCGATCCTGCTGATCCTTGCGACCTTCGCTCCGATCATCGCGCCCTACGATCCGAATCAGGTGCTGTTCGACGAGGGCGTGAGCCCGCGAGATCCGCCCTGCATCCACGTCTTCGGTTGCCCCGACGACCAGTCCCAGCACATCCTCGGAATCGACGGGAACGGCCGCGACTACTTCTCTCGCATCGTCTACGGCGCCCGGGTGTCGCTGATCGCTGCATTCGTGGCGGTGCTCTTCGCCATGTTCTGGGGCACGATCATCGGCCTGGTGGCGGGATTCTTCGGTGGATGGGCAGACAACGTCCTGATGCGCATCATGGACGTGCTCCTCTCCTTCCCGTCGTTGTTGCTCGCGATTGCCGTCGTGACCGTCCTCGGACCGGGATTGATCAATGCCATTCTCGCCATCGCAATCGTGACGATTCCTCAATACGCACGCATCGTGCGTTCGTCGGTCCTCAGTATTCGCGAGCAGGAATACGTGGCAGCCGACCAGGCCCTCGGTGTCACGCGCTGGCGCCTGCTCTTCCATCGGATCTTCCCGAACACACTGACACCGCTCATCGTGATCGCCACCCTCGGGATCGCCACGGCCGTCCTCGAGATCGCCTCACTCTCGTTCCTTGGCCTCGGCGTCCAGCCGCCAACGCCGGAGTGGGGATCGATGCTGGCAGCCGAGCGAAATCAGGTCTTCACCGCTCCGCACCTCGTGTTCTTCGCCGGCCTCATGATCATGTGGAACGTGCTCGGGTTCAATCTACTCGGCGATGGACTGCGCGACGCCATCGATCCGAGGCTCGGCCGATGACGACCACACCGAACGGCGGCCCGGTCCTCGAGATTCGCGACCTCGAGACGTACTTCTTCACGCGCGACGGCGTCGTGAAGGCGGTGGACGGCGTTGATCTCACGGTCGGCAAGAGCGAGATCGTCGGCCTCGTCGGGGAATCGGGTTGCGGGAAGTCCGTCACATCGATGTCGGTCCTGCGGCTGATCCAGAACCCGGGCCAGATCGTCGGGGGTGAGATCCTCTTCCACGGCGAGAACCTGCTCGAAGCATCGGAAAAGGAAATGCGAGCGATCCGAGGCGATCGCATCTCGATGATCTTCCAGCAACCCGTCGGCTCACTCAATCCGGTCTTCACTGCCGGATCACAGATCGCCGAGGTCTACGCGATCCACGAGGACATCGGAGGCAAAGAGGGATCCGCCCGAGCGGTAGCGATGCTGAAGAAGGTCGGGATCCCAGACCCGGAGCGCCGGGCCAAGTCGTACCCGCACGAGCTGTCGGGCGGAATGGCGCAGCGCGTGATGATCGCGATGGCGCTCGCGGCCGGACCGGAACTCCTCATCGCAGACGAACCGACCACGGCGCTCGATGTGACGATTCAAGCCCAGATCATCGATCTCCTCGGTGAGATCAGAAAGGATCTCGGGACGTCGATCATCCTCATCACCCACGATCTCGGAATCGTGGCCGAGCTCGCCGACCGGGTGGCGGTCATGTACGCGGGAGAGATCGTCGAAGAAGCAGACACCGAGACCCTGTTCGCCGATCCGAAACACCCATACACGCAAGGACTCATCGGATCGATTCCGGTCGCCGGGTCACGCCGGGAATGGCTCGACGTCATCCCCGGGCGAGTCCCCAACCTGATCGACCTACCGACCGGCTGTCGCTTCGCCCCACGCTGTCGAGCGCGCGAAGAGGCCGGGCTGAAGATCTGTACCGAGCAACGCCCCGAGCTCCGTGTTCTGGACGGCGAGCACACCGCGCGGTGCTTCCTCTACGAGGAGGGTGTGCAATGAGTGCTCCCCTGCTGCGCGTTCGGGGCCTCGTCAAGACCTATCCGATCAAGGGTGGCGCGTTTCAGAAGGTCCTTGGGACCGTCAAGGCCGTCGACGGTGTCGACCTCGAGATCCATCAAGGGGAGGCGCTCGGTCTCGTCGGGGAGTCCGGTTGCGGAAAGTCGACGTTCGGTCGTGCGATTCTCCGTCTGGAAGAACCAGACGCGGGCACCGTCGAGTTCAACGGCGTCGACATCCTTCAACTCTCCACCAAAGATCTGAAGCAATACCGCAGAGATGCCCAAGTCGTGTTCCAGGATCCCTTCGGTTCCCTCGATCCGCGCACGAGTGTCGGCGACTCGATCGCCGAAGGTCTTCGGGTACAGGGCGTTGGCAGGAAAGAACGCGGACGTCGCGTCGCGGACGTTCTCGAACTGGTCGGCCTCGAGCCGTACCACGCCAACCGGTACCCGCATGAATTCTCTGGAGGTCAGCGCCAGCGCATCGGCATTGCGAGAGCGCTCGCCGTGGATCCGAGGTTCCTGGTTCTCGACGAACCGGTTTCGGCGCTTGATGTGTCGATCCAGTCGCAGATCCTGAACCTCCTCAACCAACTGCAGCGAGAGCTCGACCTGACCTTGCTGTTCATTGCCCACGATCTCAGCGTCGTAGAACACCTCTGCGATCGGATCGCTGTGATGTACCTCGGCCGTATCGTGGAAGTTGCCGATCGCGATGACCTCTTCGCCAGCCCCACCCACCCCTACACAGAGGCGCTCCTGTCGGCAATCCCGGTCCCCGACCCCACCGTCAGACGGGAACGGATCATTCTCGAGGGCGACCTCCCGAGTCCGCTCAACCCGCCCTCCGGCTGCACGTTCCACACGAGATGCCCGATCGCACAGAAGGGCATCTGCGACGTCTCTGCGCCCGAGCTTCGCCCGGTCAACGGGCAAGGCCACGAAGCCTCGTGCCATTTGCGAACCGGCGATCATCAGGATCTCGATCGGCCGCTCTTGAGCCGGGCCTAGCCGCCCGCCCTTCGCACGTGAATGACGGGCGACGGGCGACCGGGGCACTCTCCCCTGGCGAGTCCTCCTCGCACCCGGTACGCTCACATTGGAGGAGCTATGACCGAGGAGTTGATCAGCCTCGATTGTGCGGTTCCGATCTGGGACCGCTTCTACGTTGCCCGTCCGCTCGTCATCGTCGGGACCGTCGACGCAAGCGGGGCCCTTGACCTCGCCCCGAAGCACCTCGCCGGGCCCGTCTCGTGGGAGAACCTGTTCGGTTTCGTCTGTTCCCCGAAGCACGCCACCTACCGCAATGCCGTCCGCACCGGCGCCTTCACCGTCTCCTATCCCACTCCAGACCAGGTCGTCGCGGCGAGCCTCGCCGCGGCACCGCGCGAGCCGGACGACTCGAAACCGAGCCTCGCGGCGATCCCGACCGAGCCGGCGACCGTCGTCGAAGGTGCCTTGGTCACCGGGGCCCGGGTTCACCTGGAATGCGAGTTTGATCGCACCGTCGAGGATCTCGGTCCCAACAGCATGGTCATCGGCCGAATCGTCGCCGCAGCGGTGGCAGAACCGGCGGTGCGTCTGCTCGATCGAGAAGACTGGCACACGGTCACCGAGGCGCCGATCCTCGCGTACCTCCCGCCGAATCGATACGCGACGATCGACGAGAGCCGGAGCTTCCCATTCCATGCCGGCTGGTCGAGGTAGTTCATGATGACCATCGTCGAGCCCGAGCGGATCCTCGACCACCTGATCGCACAAGAGGACGAGTTGCTCGACCTCTGCGGCACCTTGGTTGCTATCGAGAGCCCGTCGCCCGACCCTGTGGCGACTCGCGAAGTGCTTGAGCGCCTCACGACGGAGCTCAACGAGCTTGGCTACCACCACCGGATGTCGGAGCCCAACAAGTCGGGCGGCTATCTCTATGCCAGGCCGGCCCGTCGCCGCCGCCACGAACCGTCGCAGCTCCTCGTTGGTCACGTCGACACGGTGTGGCCGGTCGGCACGCTCGAGACACGACCGTGGAATGTCAGGAACGGTGTGGCACACGGGCCCGGTGTGTTCGACATGAAGGCAGGAGTCGTTCAGATCCTGTACGCACTGCGGAGCATCCGCGACCTCGGCCTCGACCCTCCGGCGACGCCGCTCGTGATCTTCAACAGCGATGAGGAGATCGGAAGCAGAGAGAGCACGTCAGCCATTGATCGCCTGAGCCGCGTCGCTTCACGTGCGTTCGTCTGTGAGCCGGGCCTCGGGTCTACCGGCGCCATGAAGACCGCGCGCAAGGGCCTCGCCAAGTACACCGTCACGGTCCACGGGCGTGCGGCGCACGCCGGGTTGGATCCAGAGGCCGGAGCGAGCGCCATCCTCGAGTTGTCGTCAGTCATCCAACGGCTCTTCGACCTGACCGATCGCGAGCGTGACATCACCGTCAACGTTGGCACGATCGAAGGCGGGATACAGGCCAACGTCGTTGCTCCGCGAAGCCAGGCGGTCGTCGACGTGCGCGTGCTGAACGAGGAAGACGCCGTGAGCGTGGATGCTGCGATTCGATCCATGGAACCGGTCACCCCCGGCACGTCGATCACAGTCACGGGTGGGTTCGGGCGCCCGCCGATGGTTCGTTCCGAGCGCAATCAGGTGCTCTTCGAGCGCGCGAAGCGGATCGGCGCACGCCTCGGCATGGACCTGAGTGAGGTCACGGCCGGAGGCGGATCGGACGGCAACACCACGAGCCAGCACACCGCGACACTCGACGGGCTCGGGATCGTCGGAGACGGCGCCCACGCACCAAGCGAGCGCATCGACCTGACGAGCCTCGCCCCGAGAACGGCGCTCCTCGCCGCACTGCTCATGGAACCGATCGACCGAGAGGCGGAGGTTGAACGATGATCAAGTACTTCTTCTCGTCGCTGACGCGCATCTCCGACCTGGCAGAGGAAAGCTTCACGGTGACGCCGTGGGCACGATCCGATTGGGGCACTGGGGACTACGTCGTCGGAGAGGTCGTCGGCCGGGCGGGTGAGCTATCGAGAGTTGAGCTGCGCAGCGGCCGAATGATCGAGGTCGTCGAGGGTGATCTGGTGGTTGGCGCATGGGGCAGCCGTCGCGCAACGCTCGAGGCTGTCGGCGATTGGCGCAACATCACCGAGGACGGAATGTTCAATGCCATGACGTCTGCCGGCCTCTTCGGCCGGGTCACATCGCTTGCGCCCCTGATGCCGCCGATCATGCGCCTGCGCTACGTCGGCCATGTGACGCGCGAGGGTCGCAAGCTGACGATGGACGATTTCCTGCCGCCGATCCCTGATGTCGAATACGACATACCGACACTTCTCATCATCGGCACATCGATGTCGGCAGGCAAGACCACGGCTGCAAAGCGGATCATCCGTCATCTCAAGGGTCTCGGTCTGCACATCGCAGGGACCAAGCTGACCGGCGCCGGGCGGTATCGCGACGTCCTGGCCATGTGGGACGCCGGCGCAGACGACATCTTCGACTTCGTCGACGTGGGCCTTCCCTCCACGATCGTCGAGCCTGAGGAGTATCGCCGCCGGTTGAGGCAGCTTCTGTCTCTGATCGCGGCATGCAAGCCGGACATCGTGGTCGCCGAGGCGGGTGCGTCGCCGCTCGAGCCCTACAACGGCGAGGTGGTGCTCGAAGAGCTCAGCGGGCATGTGCGATGCACGGTCCTTTGCGCCTCCGATCCCTATGCCGTGTCCGGGGTCATCGAGGGCTTCGGATACGGGCCGGATATCGTCGCCGGCATCGCCACGAACACCACCGCATCCGTGGAACTCGTCCGCCGCCTGACCGGCCACGAGGGTTTCTCGTTCATGATCGCCGAGGAGTCGGACGACGCCTTCGCGGTAATCCGAACCCGCTTCGGCGTCTAACGCATACCCAGGGTTCGCCACGCCGTATACGACGTCCTGAGCCCACAGAATGGGACACGCGACGTGCCGCGCACTAGCGTTGCCGCATGGTCGACTTCTATCTCGGCGGTCCCGTCGATCCTCAGACGGGAAAGCGCATCGCACAAGAGACAACCCAATACGAGGCGTCGGACCTCACCACGCACGGCGTCATCGTCGGCATGACCGGTTCCGGCAAGACAGGCCTCGGCATCATCTATCTCGAGGAGGCCCTCCGGTCGGGGATTCCGACGCTGGTCCTCGATCCGAAGGGGGACATGACGAATCTCCTCCTCACCTTCCCGGACCTCGCGCCGTCTGACTTCGAACCCTGGATCGATCCGGCCCAGGCGCAGGATGCCTCGGTCGCAGTGGTCGCAGCCGATACAGCCAACCTCTGGTCCAACGGTCTTGCAGGCTGGGACTTGAGCGGCGCGGACATCGGCGCCCTGCGCGACCGCGCCGGTTTCACGATCTACACGCCGGGATCGAAGGCCGGTGTGCCGCTCAATGTCGTGGGGTCACTCGTAGCCCCCGAAGGATCATTCGACGATCGCTCCGAGGCTCTGAGAGACGAGATCCAGGGATTCACCGCCGGACTGCTCGGAATGATCGGAATCGAAGCCGACCCGATCTCATCCCGAGAGAACATCCTGATAGCGAACCTCATCGAGCACGCCTGGAGGAACGGTGAGTCGCTCGGCATGGACACACTCCTCGGGTGGATCCAGCGGCCACCAATCCGCAAGCTCGGCGTGTTCGACATCGAGGCGTTCTTCCCCGCCGACGATCGGCTCGAACTCGCCATGAAGCTGAACGGACTGTTGGCGTCACCGGGTTTCGAGACATGGATGACTGGGGCCGACCTCGATATCCCGAGCCTCCTGTGGGATGCCGAGGGGAATCCACAAGCCGCCATCATCTACCTCGCCCATCTCTCCGACGAGGAACGCCAGTTCGTCGTCACCCTGATCCTTTCGAAGTTGATTACGTGGATGCGATCGCAACCCGGCAGCGGCGATCTGCGTGCCTTGGCCTACATGGACGAGGTATTTGGATTCGTGCCTCCGACCGCCAATCCGCCGGCCAAACAGCCGATACTGACGCTGCTCAAGCAGGCGCGCGCATTCGGCGTCGGACTGCTGCTCTCGACCCAGAACCCTGTCGACCTCGACTACAAAGCCATGTCGAACGCCGGGACATGGTGCATCGGACGCCTCCAAACCGAGCGCGACAAGGCCCGCATCCTTGAGGCCTTGACCACAGTGACGGGCGATGTGGACGTTGCCGAACTCGACGATCAGATCTCCGGACTCGCGAAACGCTCGTTCTTGTTGCACAACACGCGTGACCCGAAGCCACAGTTGTTCACGACACGGTGGGCGATGTCCTACCTGCGCGGTCCTTTGACCTCTACGCAGATCAGCGATCTGACGACCGACCGACCAGCCCCGAGTACCACTGATATACAGCAGGCACAGCCAGCGCCGGCAGGGACTGCGGCGGTGATCCTCGACGACTCGACGGTCGCGGTCATGCCCCCCGTCGCCGACGGAGTGTCGATCTTCCACCTCGACCCTGCCACAGCATGGGCGGACACGGTCGGCGCCGCTGCCGCACCGACTCGATACGAAGCAGCCGCTGCCGTGCGCATCACCGCGCGCTACGACGACACCCGCGCCGGCGTCGACCACGTGACCGAGTGGGAGGCCGTCGTGTTCCCGCTCGCCGAGAGCGACCGCGCCCTGGTGGAGGTCGACCACGACCCACGGGACTTCACCGAGTCGCCCGCGGCGTCGGCTCCCTATGAACTTGCTGATGCCCGCATCGACACCAAGACGTTCTGGTCCTCCCTGTCATCGTCGCTCAGAGAGCGCATGTATCGCGAGGGGAAGGTCACGATCTTCAAGAACCCACCGCTGAAGATGTACTCCCATGTCGATGAGACCATCGAAGAGTTCACAGCACGGTGCGATCTCGCTGCCGACGATGCTGCCGACGAGGCAACGGCGAAGCTCAGGGGTACATACGAGAAGCGGCTGCGAAGGGTTCAGCTCGCCGTCGACAAGTACGGCGCACAAGCCAATGCGGCAGCGGACGATGCTCGCTCGGGCGATTTCGATCTCGTCGCCGGCACCGTCTTCGACATGCTCGCCGGTCGGAAGCGTTCGAGGAGCATCTC
>RCNG010001085.1_pt1 | contig 13256 bp, 9 predicted proteins | sample 2041371 | NCBI WGS metagenome assembly RCNG01 (sample SAMN09708227, study PRJNA481090) | Marine sediment metagenome, whole genome shotgun sequencing project. | biome: marine sediment; feature: ocean; material: sediment; isolation source: Sewage treatment plant 1 marine sediment (STP1) ... | reverse complement strand
CCGGCGGCCATGCGATCGAGCGTTTTCCTGGCCATCTGAAGAAGGGAAGCATCCCCGGAACGCAGGTGTTCGCGAAGCTTGAGTTCCTGCAGCGCACCGGAACGTTCAAAGCGCGGGGCGCGCTCGCCACCTTGTATAGCCTGAGCCCCGAGCAACTGGCGGCCGGCGTCACTGCGGTTAGCGCCGGCAATCATGCCATTGCCACGGCATTTGCTGCGCAGGCGCTCGGCACAACGGCAAAGGTAGTCATGCTGCGGGCGGCCAACCCGTCTCGTGTGGCGGCTTGTCGTTCTTATGGGGCTGAGGTGGTTCTCGCCGACGACGTGCACCAGGCATTTGATATGGCGGAGCGTATCCAGAGCGATGAGGGGCGCTATTTCGTGCATCCGTTTGAGGGGCCGGCTGTAGCAACGGGCACCGGAACCGTCGGTCTCGAGATTTGCGAGCAGTGTGAGGACTTCGATGCAATTATTGTTCCCGTCGGCGGTGGAGGCTTGATCGCTGGTATTGCCAATGCAGTAAAACGCTTGCGGCCGGCGTGCGAGGTTATTGGCGTTGAGCCTGAGGGCGCCGATACGATGCATCGCAGCCTCGCGAACGGAGCACCCGTGCAGATCGACGCGGTGCGTACCATTGCGGACAGTCTCGGCGCACCGTTCGCGTTGCCGTACTCTTTCGGGCTTTGCCAAATGCACGTCGATCGTCTCGCGATGGTCGACGACATTCAGCTGCGCAAAGCAATGGGGTTCCTGTTTCGCGAAATGAAAATTGCCGTCGAGCCAGCCTGTGCGGCAAGTACGGCAGCCTTGCTGGGTCCGCTGCGCGAGGAATTGGTTGGCAAGCGAATTGTGCTGGTGATGTGCGGCAGCAATATTGACTGGGCAACGTTCGAAGAACAGGCAATTTTCGATGACGCTCCTTAAGCAGCTCAAGGACATTGTTGGTCCGTCCGGGTGGAAAAGTGCGGCCAGGGATCTTGAACCGCACCTGACCGACTGGCGCGGCGATTTCACGGGCAAGACGGCTATCCTGGTCGCGCCGGCGAGTACTGAGGACGTATCGCAGATCGTAAAGGCGTGTGCGGCCGCCGGCGTTGCGATTGTGCCTCAGGGCGGCAACACGGGTCTGTGCGGAGGCGCCGTACCGGATGAGTCCGGCGAGCAGGTGTTGTTGTCGCTTGCTCGCATGAATCGTATTCGAGCCGTGGATCCTGAAAACTTTTCGATGGACGTCGAGGCTGGCTGCGTGCTGTCAAATGTCCAGGAAGCTGCCGCGGCCGTCGAGCGCATTTTTCCGTTGAGCCTGGGCGCGGAGGGTAGTTGCCAGATCGGGGGCAACCTTGCGACCAACGCCGGTGGTGTGAATGTCATTCGCTATGGAACGGCCAGGGCGCTGGTTCTCGGGCTCGAGGTCGTGCTGGCAGATGGCTCGGTTCTGAACAGCATGCGGTCCCTGCGCAAGGACACAGCTGGCTACGACCTGAAGCAGCTGTTCATCGGCAGCGAGGGGACTCTCGGCATCATTACGGCCGCGTCATTGCAGTTGTTTCCGGATCCCGGGGAGATGTCTACGGCACTGGTTGCGATTCGCGACAGCGGCGATGGTGTGCGCTTGCTGGCCGAACTTCGCCGTACACTGGCGGACAGAATCGAGGCCTTCGAGCTGGTGTCCGGGCGAGTTTTCGAGCTGGTCGAGAAACACATACCCGATTCAAAGCTGCCATTCGATGATGCCTACGAATGGTACGTGCTGATTGAAGCAGCAACACAGGGCAACCCGGCCGAACTCGAGGATGCCCTGGCAGAATTTACCGACGGGTCTTTATGGCTTGACGCGGTGATCGCGAAGAACACCGCAGAAGCGCAGCGCTTGTGGCGGCTGCGCCATTCAATTGCGGAGGCGGAGCGCCAGGAAGGCAAGGCGCTCAAGCACGATATTTCAGTGCCGATCGGGAAGATGCAGGAGTTCCTTGCTCGTGGCGAAACCCTGATCGCCAGCCTGATGCCTGAGGCAGGACTGCTGGCCTTCGGCCATGTTGGCGACGGCAACCTGCACTACAACGTCAGTTTGCCACGGGAACTAACGGCGGAAGAATGGCAAGAAGCTGGTCAGCGCATCACAGCTGCGATATACGATCTCGTCGACAAGCTCGGCGGCAGTTTTAGTGCCGAACACGGTGTCGGACAGGCCAAGAAGGGCTACCTGGCAGAGTATCGTGGTGGCGCCGAGATACGCCTCATGCAAGCCCTGAAAAAGACCCTGGATCCCATGAATATTCTCAATCCGGGTAAGGTAATTTGACGACCAGTTCCGGTTCCAGGTATGGCCCAGCGCGTAAACTGATCAGCTAATTATGACAGCAGAATCCGACAAGAACCTGGACGCACTCGGTGACAGGCTCGCCAGCCTTGAAGATCAGTTGGCGGCCTCAACCGACGACGTTGAATTGCTTGCAAACGTGCAGAGCGGGATCGGCCAGTTGCTGGCATCCAATGATGGCAGCGAGGCGGATATTCGAAAGGTCCTGCAGGAGCGTTACGAAGCGGGGGCTTTGCGCCAGGAAACCTTCCAGCTTGTGAAGTCGATGCTGGATCGATTTGTCATTGAAGAGGCAGATTCGACGCCCCCGGCTCCGTTGGATCAGGCTCCGGAAGTGGTGCCAATGAGCCCATCCATTCAGGAGGACGCCGGCGCAATAGACGCGGATGACACTTTCAGTTCCACAGCGGTATTGCCGAACGACATGGCGCCCGCCGCATCTGCGGAGGCCCGTGTGCAGGTAGGGTCGTTGCTCCGGGATCGCTTCTTGCTTCAGGAGAAGGTCTCCGGGGGCAGCATGGGGGTGGTCTACAAGGCACTCGATCGTCGCCTTTCCGAGGCCGAGGCGGACGAGCCATGGGTGGCAATCAAGGTGCTGTCGCCGCAACTCGCAAAGAACGCACAGGCGCTGAGGGCCCTACAGCAAGAGGCGACGAAAGGCCGCTGCCTGCTGCATCCGAACATCGTTCGATTCATCGACTTCGACCGCGATGATGATCTCAATTTTCTCGTGATGGAATGGCTGCAAGGCCGTACGCTTGCCAATATTCTGGACTCCGCCGACGCCAGCGCTATCGACGACGATGCGGCGTTGCGTATCGTTGGGCAGATTGGCGATGCGCTGGGATACGCGCACCGCTGCGGCATCGTGCATGCCGATGTGAAGCCCGGCAACATCATGATCATGCCCAATGGCGACGCCAAACTGTTTGACTTCGGCGTCGCGCGCGTCATTCAAAAGCAGGCGGGAGCCGACTTCGACCCCGGTGTGCTGGGAGCTCTGACGCCTGCGTACTCGAGCATGCAGGTGCTGACTGGTGAGGAACCGGTCGCCTCCGATGACGTCTTCTCGCTGGGCTGTCTGCTGTATCGACTCGTGGCAGGTCACCGCGTTTTCGGACCCCGCAACGCCGCGGAGGCGTCACAGGAAGGGATGAAACCACAACGGCCGCAGGGGCTAAGTGATGCCCAGTGGAGTGCCTTGAAGAAGGCGCTGTCTTACGCGCGCGTCACACGTTTTGCGAGTGTGGGAGATTTCCTCGAGGCCCTGGAAGAAAAGGACGATGACGCGATCACGCTGGAACCAGAGGAACGCTTTGTTGTTGAAGAGAGCGGCGGGGCCAGTAAGTGGCCTGTCGCGGTTGTCGTGCTGCTGGCTGTGGCAGGTGGAGCCCTGTACCAGCTCGGATTTCTAGATCCGTGGCTGAGTGGGCTCAGCAGTCAGGGCGAACAGGCGGTGATTCTTGATGAGCCGGCGCCAGAGCTGCCGGCGGACGAACCGGCGGTCACAGAAGAGAGCCCTGTGGATGACACGCTGATGCCCGCGATCCGCGAGCCGGCAGAGGCCGTTGAAGCGGAGACGGTACGTGAACCACTGGTCGACTTCTCGACCTTGCCACCGGCGGATCTCGACGTGCCGTTCCGTATGGGGGCAGCGAGCAAGACAAACTTCAGGATACGACTCCGCGAAGACAGCGGCTCCGTTAGCGTCGATTTCATTCGCGGCGGAGCGCTCAGCCTGCCGTTGGCCCTGAAGCTCGATGAAGTCGGCTTTAGTGGCAATCGATCACCCTGGGCGGCACGACAATACGCACTCTCTGATGAGGGCATCGTGCGTTTCCCGGCTGGCCAGGAACGCAGCCGCATCGTCTTGAGCATGGCTTCGGATCCTTTGCGGGAAGCCGATCAGCTGTCGACGCTACGGCTGCGCGAACTTGACACGGCGGCGACCGGGCTTGCGGTCATCATCGTAACGCTTGAAGACGACGACCAGCGTGCTTTCGAAGCCGGGTTGCCGGTCAACACGATCGCGTTTGCAACGAGTCAGGCCTCAATCCGGGAGACGGATCCGGCGGTGCAGATCGACCTCGTGCGTTTCAACCCGGATGATTCTCGCGCTGTTGTCAACTTCTCGGTCAGCGACATTACGGCGACGGAGAGCGAGGACTACTTTGCCCCCGGCGACACCACCATTACCTTTGGTCCCGGCCAGCGCTCGGCGAGATTGTTGATCCCGCTGGTGCAGGATTCGCTCGTCGAGGGCGATGAAGCATTTGTGATTGAAATGGCAAACGCCGGGCAGCTTGGAGTCGAGGATGTGTATCAGCGCATCGTCGTCATGATCCGGGACGATGAGCCGCAAAAACCCTGATTAGCTGCTAGACTTCCGCTCCGGCCCCATCGGGCCTTTAGCCCAACAAGAGCGGAGCAAACCAGTCAGATGAGTGAGAAGGACCTGCGTCGTTACTCGCGTATCGTCGTCGATGGGGTTGCACAGGCACCCAGCCGAGCGATGCTACGTGCGGTCGGTTTTTCGGAAGACGACTTCAGTCGCCCCCAGATAGGCATTGCGTCGACCTGGAGCATGGTTACACCCTGCAACATGCACATAGGCGGGCTTGCTGACGAAGCCGCGAAGGCGGCCAGCGAAGCGGGCGGCAAGGGCGTTATCTTTAATACCATCACCGTCTCGGACGGCATCTCCATGGGCACGCCTGGCATGCGTTACTCGCTGGTTTCGCGAGAGATAATCGCGGACTCGATTGAGGCGGTTGTCGGTGCAGAAGGGTTCGACGGTGTCGTCGCGATCGGCGGCTGCGACAAGAACATGCCGGGCTGTGTGATGGCAATCGCGCGACTAAACAGACCCGCTGTGTTTGTCTACGGTGGCACGATCAAGCCAGGCGCCAAGCGTCGCGACATTGTGTCGGTATTCGAAGCAGTGGGCGCACGATCGGGTGGTCTTATCTCCGACGAAGAGCTGCTGGAAGTAGAGAGAACGGCCATTCCAGGTCCCGGCGCATGCGGCGGTATGTACACCGCGAATACGATGGCCTCGGCGATTGAGGCGATGGGGATGAGCCTGGCAAACAGCTCCGCGCAGGAAGCCGTTTCCGAAAACAAACTGGATGATTGTCGCCGTGCCGGGCAGGCGGTCATGAAACTTATCGAGAATGACATCAAGCCGCGCGACATCATGACGCGTGAGGCCTTCGAAAACGCGATTTCAGTCGTGATTGCATTGGCGGGTTCGACGAATGCCGTGCTGCATCTGCTGGCAATGGCCCGCGAGGCGGAGGTCTCTCTGACGCTGGATGATTTCACTCGCATTGGGGCCCGTGTGCCAGTCCTGGCAGACGTAAAACCAAGTGGCAAGTACCTCATGTCCGAACTCATCGAGGTCGGTGGGATTCAGCCGCTGATGAAACGCATGCTGGAAGCAGGTCTGTTACACGGTGATTGCATGACGGTTACCGGCAAGACGCTGAAAGAAAACCTGGCCGAAGTCGAAGACTATCCGGAAGGTCAGCAAATCGTCCGTGACTTCGACAATCCCATCAAGGCAGATAGCCACCTCTCGATTCTTTACGGCAACGTTGCACCGGAAGGCGCGGTGGCAAAAATCACCGGCAAGGAAGGGCTCCGCTTCGAGGGTAAGGCTCGGGTGTTTCACTCCGAGGAGGCGGCATTGCAGGCCATCCTCGACGATACGATTAAGGCCGGCGATGTCCTGGTCATCCGTTATGAAGGGCCACAAGGCGGCCCGGGCATGCGCGAGATGCTGAGTCCGACCGGCGCAATCATGGGCAAAGGGCTCGGTGCGGATGTTGCGCTGATCACGGATGGCCGGTTCTCTGGCGGGAGTCACGGATTCGTCGTCGGCCATGTCTCGCCCGAGGCCGCGGCCGGCGGGCCGATCGGTCTTATCGAAGATGGCGACAATCTGACGATCGATGCAGAGGCTAAGGAAATCAATGTTGCGGTCAGCGATGAGGAGCTGGCGCAGCGCAGGGCAGCATGGCGCCGGCCAGCGTCACCTGTAAAGCGGGGTGTACTCGCAAAATACCGAAATGAAGTGTCCTCGGCATCCGAGGGCGCGGTGACTATTCCGCCGACCTGGGACGAATAGTTGTGGTCGGCTTGACGTTTGGGCCAAGGTTCGCTCTACTGCAGCGATGAACTTTTACGACACCCACGTAAAGTGCCAACGTATCAACGAGCTTGATACGAAAAAACACATAAAATACATGGCGCGCCAGAGGTGCGTGGGTGCGAGTGGCAACTGTATCGGCTAGTTAATAAAGTTCGGACATTGTCAGCGAACCCGCCAGGAAACTCCTAGCGGGTTTTTTTTTGGTTGTTGGAAAGAGTGGTGGCATGAGTATGATTTCTGAGGCCGTATTTGACGGTAGCGCGGCGCTCGGTGCGCCGCAGGCCATTGCCGATTCGCCCTGGGTTGTCATGAAATTCGGCGGCAGCAGCGTTTCGACGGCTGAAAACTGGGCCACGATTGCCGAACTCATCAAGCGCCGCCTGGATGACGGTCTCAAGCCCGTAATCGTGCACTCGGCGCTAAAAGGCGTATCGAACGCGCTGGAAGGAATCCTGCAACTGGCCGTCACCGGCGACCCGTCAGCACAGCTCGAGGACGTTCGCGCGCAGCATTACGAACTGGCCGAACACCTCGGCCTCGATGGACCCGCGCTTCTCGACGAGACTTTGCATCAGCTGGAGCAGCTGGTTGCCGGCGTGCGCCTCGTCCGGGAGGTCAGCGTGCGTGTTCGCGTGCGCATAATGGCGCTGGGCGAATTGATGGCAACACAGCTCGGTGCCGAGTATCTCAAGACCGCCGGAATTCCCGTGCAGTGGGTCGACGCGAGAGAGCTGCTGCGCAGCACATCGAGAACCGGTCAAAATCCGGTCAATGCCTACCTGGCGGCAACCTGTGACTTTGCTCCGGACGAGGCGCTGCAATCCCGCCTTGGCGCTATTGGCAAGGTCGTTGTCACGCAGGGTTTTATCGCGCGCAACGCGGCCGGCGAGACCGTGCTGCTCGGGCGCGGCGGATCTGATACATCCGCCGCGTACTTCGCAGCGATGCTGTCTGCGCGTCGCCTGGAAATCTGGACCGATGTGCCGGGTATGTTCACCGCCGATCCGCGTGTTGTACCGTCGGCCCGGCTGTTGGTAGCACTGCACTACGATGAGGCCCAGGAGCTGGCGTCAGCCGGTAGTTCCGTGCTTCACCCACGGTGCCTGTCTCCGCTAAGGGCCTACAGTATTCCGTTGTTCGTCCGTAGCACCCCGTCACCGGAGATCGCAGGTACGGTTGTGGCATCCGTGACCGAAGAGGTTGAACCTCAGGTCAAGGGTATTTGTATTCGGGACGGACTCACTCTGATTTCAATGAACACGGTGGGTATGTGGCAGGAGGCGGGTTTTCTTGCTAAAGCATTCGCCGCTTTTGGCCAGCACGGCGTGTCGGTGGACCTTATTTCGACGTCCGAGACCAATGTCACGGTGTCGATCGACACCAGCGATGGCATGCTCCCCGAAGACATCGAGGCGTCGCTCGTGGCTGACCTCGAGAATATCTGCCAGGTGCGCATCATTTCAGGCTGTTCGGCCGTTAGCCTGGTCGGCCGCAAGATTCGCACGATCATCCCGCGACTGGCGCCGGCGCTCGAGGTCTTTGAAGAGGAACGCATACACCTTATGTCGCAGGCCGCGAACGATCTGAACCTGACCTTCGTCGTTGACCGGCAGCAGGGACCCAGGCTGGTCAGCAAGTTGCACGCGACCGTGATTCGCAAGAAAGGCACGTCACCGGTGTTTGGCCCCAGTTGGGAACGATTGTTTGCGGGTGACGAGCCAACCGCGCGGGCTGCGGACACCTGGTGGATGCGCAAACGCGATCAGTTACTCGATGTTGCAAGCGGCGAACTGAATGCGTACGTATACGATCGGGAAAGCGTCGAGGATGCCGCCAGGAGCTTGCTCAACCTTGCGAACATCGATCGCATCCTTTATGCGGTCAAGGCCAATTTCAACGCGGACCTGCTTCGCGCCCTGGGTGCGGCTGGCGTCGATTTTGAATGTGTTTCCCCGGGTGAGGTTGAATGGCTCGAAAAGATCATTCCGGACTTCGACCTGTCGCGCATTCTCTTCACACCTAATTTCGCGCCACGAGATGAGTACGAATGGGCACTGCAAAAAGGCCTGCAGTTAACACTGGACAATCTCTATCCATTGCAGGCCTGGCCGGAACTGTTCGCCGGTCGGGAGCTCTTCATTCGCGTGGATCCAGGGCAGGGCCGCGGTCATCATGAACACGTGAAGACCGCCGGCGTGCATTCGAAGTTCGGCGTACCGCGGTTTGAAGTGGATGAGCTGGTTCGACTGGTCGATGCCGCCGGGGCTAAAGTGATCGGCATCCATGCGCACAGCGGCAGCGGTATTCTCGATCCGGAAAACTGGCGTTCCGTGGCGGCGGAACTGGTACAGGTTGCCGAACATTTTCCGGAAGTGAAGACCATCGACCTGGGCGGTGGCCTCGGAATCCCTGAAAAGCCGGGCGACAAGTCCTTCGACCTTGCCCGGCTCGACGAGACGCTGGCGGAGATTCGCGATGCTTATCCACAATACGATTTGTGGCTGGAGCCGGGCCGATTCCTCGTCGCCAGGGCCGGCGTTTTGCTGACCAGGGTTACGCAGACGAAGGGCAAGGGCGACATGCAGTACATTGGCGTGGGAACCGGTATGAACTCTCTGATTCGGCCCGCGTTGTATGGGTCCTACCATGAGATTGTGAATCTCACGCGCGCTGACGAGGCGCCGAGCGAGACCGTTACCGTAGTCGGTCCCATCTGCGAAACCGGTGATCGCCTTGGCAGTGATCGCTTGCTCCCGCCTACGGCGGAGGGCGATATTATTCTCGTCGCCAACGCAGGTGCTTACGGTCACGTGATGAGTTCGTACTACAATCGACGTGAAGTCGCCAAGGAGATTGTCATATGACGGTTTTCTTTGGGGTACCGCGGACGCGTTCGATGCGCGCGCTAGGGATGCTGGAAGAAGCGGGTATCGATTAAGAAATGCAGCTGACCGATATTCTCTGCGCTGATCGCAACGACAGCGACGAGTTTCTGGCGGACAGGTTGAGGTCAGTCATCCTTGCACTGAATGGCGCGTTTTAAGCCGTGCTGCGACGTCGGCAAGGCTTAAGTTGCGCTCGGCGAGCAACACCGTCAGGTGATAAACCAGGTCGGCAGCTTCGTCGATGATTTCTTCACGATTACCCGAGACTGCTGCGAGCGCCAGTTCGACGCCTTCCTCGCCAACTTTCTGAGCAATGCGCTTTATACCAGCGGCCGCAAGTTTGGCCGTGTAGCTATTTTCTGTTGGGTTATTCAGGCGCGCCAGGACAATAGTCTCAAGCTCACCGATAAAGCTGATGTCTGCAGTGCTCACCGTGTTTCCTTAATGTCTGATGTCGACCTGGCTTCTCGCCAGGTAGTCCTTTAGCTCCGGGATCGGGATCTCGGCACTGTGAAAGACGCTCGCGGCCAGTGCGCCGTCAACGTTCGCCTCCCCGAATACTTGCAAGAAGTGCTCCCTTGCACCAGCACCGCCGGACGCGATTAATGGCACATTGCATACTTCGCGCACGGCGGCGAGTTGATCGATGTCGTAGCCTTTGCGAACCCCGTCCATATTCATACAGTTTAGAACGATCTCTCCAGCGCCGCGTTTCTGGACTTCCCGAACCCAGTCAACGGTCATACGTTGTGCGGGCCTGGTCTTGTCGGGATCGCCGGTGTATTGATACACAAAGTAGTTGCTGTGCTCCTGACGACTGTCAATGCCAACGACAACGCACTGTGATCCGAAGCGTGTCGCCAGCTCCGATATCAGGCCAGGGTTCGCGAGAGCAGGTGAGTTGATCGAGATCTTGTCGGCGCCTTTGTTAAGAACGTCTTCCGCATCGGCGACGCTGCGAATTCCGCCGGCGACGCAGAACGGGATGTCGAGGACTCTCGCGACACGACTTACCCAGCTGCGGTCGACACCGCGTTCGTCAGGGCTTGCCGTGATGTCATAAAACACGAGCTCATCGGCGCCTTCAACGCAGTAACGCTCTGCCAGTTCGAGTATGTCGCCAACCACACGGTGGTTACGGAACTGCACGCCTTTAACGACAACGCCGTCACGCACATCGAGACACGGGATTATGCGCTTTGCCGGAATGTCGCCACCTCCGTAGTCGTTATTTCTCCGTCGAGCAATGCCCGGCCTGAGATAGCTGCAGGCACACCGTGAGATCTGAGTTCCTCGAGGTCGCCGATATGCCTTACGCCGCCCGACGCCTGCAGCGCCAGGTGCGGGTAGCGACGAAGCGTCTCTGCGTACAGAGCAACATTCGGGCCGGCCATGGCACCATCGCGGCTCACATCGGTGCACAGGACATGTTTGAGGCCGGCGTCTTCATAATGATCGATGCAGTCCCACAGCGATAAACCCGAATCGCAGGTCCAGCCATGAGTCGTCAGCATTGGTGTGGCATCTGCCTGCAAGCGTACATCGAGCGCGAGCACGAGCCGATCCGGACCGAATTCACGCAGCCATTCACTCACGACGCCTGTCTCGGTAATTGCCATGCTGCCGATAACGCATCGTGTTACGCCTTGGTTGAGCCAACCCTCGACAGCGTCACGATCGCGAATTCCGCCGCCCAATTGCACGTCCAGCCCTGTCTCGCTGGCAATAGCGGAGACGATCGCCCGGTTCGCCTGATCACCCGAGCGCGCGCCGTCCAGGTCGACGATATGCAAGTCCTGCACAGCCAGCGCGGAGAATCGTCGCGCCACGGCGACGGGGTCGTTGCTGTATTCGGTTGTTTGATCGAATTCGCCTTTGAAAAGGCGCACGCACTTACCGTCTTTCAAGTCGATGGCTGGAATTATCTTCATGTTGCACCGTCAATGAAGTTCTGCAGCAGCCGGGCGCCGGCCTGTGACGAGCGCTCCGGGTGAAACTGCGACGCGACGAAATTATCGTGGCCGATGACTGCAGAGAATTGCTCGGCATGGCGGGCCGTGGCGAGCGTGTATTGCGACACCGGCAATGCATAGCTGTGCAGGTAGTAGAAGTAGCCGCCATCCTGAATTTCATCAAGCAGCGGGTGCTCGCCTGTTTTCGTCGTCGCGCACCAGCCCATATTCGGGACAGGACACAGCGGATTGGAGGGTAGTAGCTTAGCGGTCCCCGGAACGATGCCAAGGCATTCAACATCCTCCTCCTCAGAACCATCGAGCAACAACTGCATGCCGAGGCAGATGCCCAGAACCGGTTGCGTCAACCCACGAATTACATCAACCAGCTGCGCCTCACGAAGCCGATCCATGGCATCTTTCGCGGCGCCCACACCCGGCAAAAGGACGCGATCCGCCGAGCGAATCACGGCCGCATCTGTGGTCAACTCCGCGTTCCTGCCCAGTCGCTCGAATGCAAACAGCAGAGATGCAATATTGGCTCCGCCGCTGTCGATGATAGCAATCGTACTCATGCGCTCAGCTCAACGTACCTTTAGTGGAGGGCAGTTCGGTTCCGTCACGGCTTGTAGCCTGGCGCAATGCCCGGCCAACCGCCTTGAAGCAGGCTTCGATCATGTGGTGAGTATTCTCGCCGCGGACTTCGATATGCAATGCGGCGCCCAGTGACTCACTCAGCGAGCGGAAGAAGTGTTCGACCATCTCGGTCGAGAGTTCGCCAACGTTGTCTCGCGGAAACTCCCCTTCAAATCGGAAGGCGGCCCTGCCGGACAGGTCGAGTGCGACCCTGGCCTTGCTTTCGTCCATTGGCAGAAGGAAACCGTAACGCCCAATACCGAACTTGTTGCCTAGCGCTTGCCTGAGTGCGGAACCGAGGCAGATCGCCGTGTCCTCGACCGTGTGATGTTCATCAATCTGGAGGTCACCGTCGCAGGATAGCTCGAGGCCGAAGCCGCCATGTTTGGCAATCTGCTCCAGCATGTGGTCGTAGAAACCGATGCCGGTACTCACGTTGATCGTGTCGCTTGCATCGAGATTGACGCTGGCGCGAATCTTCGTTTCGTTGGTGTTCCGCTCGACCGACGCGACCCGACTGGAATGGCACAGCAGTTTGACGATCGCGGGCCAGCTCATCGCGTCGGCGTCGTCCGTGTTGACAAGGAGTCCGCGAACGCCGATGCGCTCGGCCAACTCCATGTCCGTTACGCGGTCACCAATAACAGCCGAACCGGCGAGGCCGATATCAGTGGCCGCCAGGTACTTCGTGAGCAGCCCGGTGCGCGGCTTACGGCATTCGCAATTTTCCTCGGGCAGGTGCGGGCAGATGAAGATCTCGTCAAATGCTATTCCCTGGCTCGTAAACAACGCCAGCGTATGTTCGTGGCAGGTGTCGAATCGGGCCTGCGGGAACGAGTCCGTGCCCAGCCCGTCCTGGTTACTCACCATGACGAAACGGTAGCCATGCCGGCCCAGTTCCAGAAGCGCGGGGATGACGCCATTGACCAGCCGGATCTTCTCCACCGCGTCGACCTGAAAATCGTCCGGCTCCTCAATTAAGGTGCCGTCGCGATCGATGAACAGGACCTTCACACCCATTTCAGGACTCCTTCAGCGTATCAAGTGCGCGCAACAGCTGGGAATTTTCATCGGCACTGCCTACGGAGATCCGTATGCACGAGGCCAGCGGGCCGCCAAAGTACCGCAGCAGAACATGGTGCTCTTCACAGCGATTCAGGATCTTGTTCGGGTCGTCCACCTCGATCAGAAAAAAATTGCCGTCGCTTGGCCATACCTTGCGCACAAATGCGAAGCCCTCGATGGCATGTATCAAACGCTGCCGCTCCCTGATTATTTCGGCCACCGCGCGTTCAGCCAGCACGAGCTGCT
>RCNG010001084.1_pt1 | contig 13257 bp, 12 predicted proteins | sample 2041371 | NCBI WGS metagenome assembly RCNG01 (sample SAMN09708227, study PRJNA481090) | Marine sediment metagenome, whole genome shotgun sequencing project. | biome: marine sediment; feature: ocean; material: sediment; isolation source: Sewage treatment plant 1 marine sediment (STP1) ... | reverse complement strand
ATGGGCAACCACAAGGTCCATGGGGATCGCCGGGTGGCGATCCTCGGTGTTGAGAATGCCCACCTGGATATGTTTTCCCCGTTTTCTCAAGCTGGCAATCGAATCGAAACAGGTCCGGGGGCTGCCAAGCGCGTCGACGGACACGTGGGCGCCGCCGCCGGAGCAGTGGCGAACCGCCTCTACCACATTTTCCACGGACCGGACGTTGACTGCCTCGGATGCGCCCATGGATCGAGCCATATCCAGTTTGTCATCGGAAATGTCAACAGCCACCACCCGGGCACCCAGAGCGTTGGCGATCATGATGGCGGACAGGCCGACCCCGCCGCAGCCGAAAATGGCCACCCATTGCCCGGCACCGACCCGGCCTTGGGCGGTGATGGCGCGAAAAGCGGTGACGAACCGGCAGCCCAGGCTGGCAGCAGTGACGAAATCCATGGACGCCGGCAGGCGCACCAGGTTGACGTTTGCATAGCGGATGGCCACATACTCGGCAAAAGAGCCCCAGCCGGTAAATCCCGGCTGAAACTGGTGGTCGCAGACCTGGTGGTTGCCCGACAGGCACTGGGGGCAGCCCCCGCAGCCGCAGACAAACGGCAGGGTGACGCGGTCACCAATTTTCCAATTATCGACACCCGTTCCCGTGGCCTGGACCACGCCGGCCAGTTCGTGGCCGGGCACATGGGGCAGGCTGATATCCGGGTCGTGCCCTTTCCAGCCATGCCAGTCGCTCAAACACAGGCCTGTGGCTTCGACCTTGATCACCACCCCACCTTCCGGCGGGCTTGGGTCCGGTAGGGATTTGATGGTGACAGGTCCTTCGAATGTCTCATAATAGGCGGCGCGCATCGGTTCTTCCTTTGATGGGTTCCAGCGGTTGGTCCACGGTTGCCTCCTGGCAACAAAATACCCCGTGGATCAATGCGGGGTATCTTTCTTCATGGTCGTTAACGGTTGCGATCAGCCGATCGGGGAACCGGTGAATCTAATACAAACCCACGATAGTGTTAGTTGATGGTAGGAGCATTAAAAAAGGCCAGATTCGATAAAAAAAGCGACCATCATTTTTGCTAAAATGGGGTCGCTTTTTGAAAATGGACAGGTCATGTTTCTTAGACATTCGCCATTAGCAAACGGGCTAACGCTGTTCCAGCTGAACAATTTTCGGGGTCATGAAAATTAGCAACTCATTGCTGTCCGCCTCCTCCAGATTCCTCTGGAACAGCCAGCCCAGCACAGGAATCTTGTGGAGCCCTGGAAAGGCATCTTTTGCGTTGGTTGCTGATGACTTGATGATACCTCCAAGAACGATCGTATCCCCGTCGTTGACGAGCAGCTGCGTTTGTGCCTCGTTGGTGGCAATGATCGGCACCCCGTCTATAAAATCAACCACATCATTTTTCTGGATGACGATATCCATGGAGATCCGGTTGTCCGGCGTTACATGGGGAGTGACTTCAAGCAAAAGATCAACATCCTTGAACTTTACGGAAGACCCGCCTGCTGAATCACGTTCCAAATACCCAATTTCCTGCCCCTGTTTGATTCTGGCTTTTTTGTTGTTCAGGGTTGCGATTTTGGGTGCAGACAGAATTTTACCATTTCCATTGGCTTCAAGGGCTGTCAGCGTGGCATCAAGGGTAAATGGGGTGCCGGCGATTTTTGCAAAATCGAGCGCGAAACCATTGCCGGTCGCCGCCGGATAGTTCATGGCAACACCCGTGGTATATTGAGACCCGCCGTTGTTGATCGTCACCGGACCCACACCTAAATTCCACGCAAACCCCAGTTCCTTGGAATAATTTTCGCTGACTTCAACCACCCGGGCTTCGATGACTACCTGGGAAGTGACCTTGTCGATCTGTTTGGTAATAGCCAGCGCCTGGGCAACTTTATCCGCAGTGTCGGTGATGATGATCTGATTGTTTTTGACATCCACAGAAACAGACCCGCGATCTTTGGTTACGATCGTCTCGAGATGGGGAAGCACCTCTGTGGTTGCGTCGGAGTAGTTGATCGGAATGTACCGCGTTTCCAACGGTTCCAGCGCTTTGATCTGTTCTTTTTCTTTTTGCAGGGAGGCGATTTGCGCGTTACGAAGATCGTTTTCCTGTTTAAGGGTTGCCAGGGTGGCAATGCGAACGATGTCGCCCTCCACGATCATGCCGAGCTGGTTCATTCTCAGCACCAGGTCCATCACCTGATCCCATGGAACCGGTTTGTCAAGTGTCAGGGTAACTTTGCCGCTGACATCATCGTCGATGGCAAAGTTTTTTCCGCTGACTTCCCGAAGGATCCGGAAGACATTCTTGATATCGGTCCGGAAGAAATCCAGCGCGATTTTTTCACCGGTGTACTGTTTGACCGTTTTCTTTAAAATCAAGTTCTCGTCCAAGGCCTCGTCAGATTCAAAAGCCATCTCAGCGAGAGGAACTAGAGACTTGTCGACTGTTGTTTCAGCTAGTTTAGTCCCCGCAGCGGCCTGGCTGTTTCCGGTGGTCTGGATTGCTTTGGGGTTGGTTGGCGCAATATCGGCAGGCCCGACCGTTTCCTCCAGTGCCTTCTTCCAGGCAGGCAGATTAGTCTCATCAGCCGGCGCCGGGGGAACAGAGGATGCCTCAAAGTGGACCAGCAGCAGTCCCCCGGTCTGTTCCGTATAGTAGGGCACGGGTTCCCGGAGTTCGATGGAGAATAGGGAGAAATCCTTCATGGATGGCAACTGGATGGGCATAATTCGATTAACAGCGCTTTCAAATCGTGTGGTTATCATCGGACGTTGCCTGAAATCAGCAATGTTGGTCTTCATCAGGCGCAATTCAAGAATTTTATCAGATACTTTTAGGATATCGTAGTCGATGGGGGATGTCGTTTCGATGGACAGTGTTGATCGCCCATCTTTTTCTCCAAGGAAATCGATACGATTCACCCATACTTGGTTTTCTTTGCCGATCTTGGCGCCCGTGCCTTGAAATGCGCCTGATGGCTCAACGGGGGTAAAGGGGGCAACCTGGATAACTTGTGTTTCTTCGGTCATCACCGGTTGTTGAGCAACGCCTGATTCCGTTGTCGATTCGCTGCTGTCGCTGGTTGACTCGGAGATATTTTTTGGAAACTGGATTTTGAGTGAATTGCCGTCTTGAACGACGTTGTAGGGGACATCCGAGGCCAGAAGAATTTCAATGCGCGTGGTATTGGTTTTAGCCTCGATTTGGCCCGCATGAATTGAGGTGACTGGATTGCCGGTGGACGGCACATCGGTTTGGGAAACGTTTAAACGGGTGTTTGGAAAATAAAGAACCACACCTAAAGGAAGCGGCTGTTTCACCGAGGTGTATGTCAACGGTTCGATTCCGTTAATCACTACGTTTATCGAGTTTGGTTCTTCAGATAATCCAATAGAGGTGATTTCCATGGATTGCGACGGATCAAGGCCGGCCACACCTGTTTCTCGATCAGCATTCTGGGTTGCACAACCGGTAAGAAGGAAGGAAACAAACAACCCAAGGCAAAAAACAAGTGTTAATCTCTTTGAAAATTTGATCCTGAAGTTGTGCATATCACTCTCCAGCTGGTTTCTGAAGTTTTATATCGGTATTTTGAAGAATTAGCTCACCCATAAGGTTTTCTATTTCTTCTTCGACAATCACGCTACTGGCGTTGATTTGCGTCACGATTCCTGAATTTAGACCAATATATGTACCATTTTTTATAATAAACCCTTTGCCGGTGTTATCTTCTACAAGCGCTCTATTTCCAGATGAAGTTCGAATGATTGCGACTAACTTAAGCTGGTTGAGGCTTATTTTTTCCAAAGGTGTTTGTGGGACTCGTTTTTTTCTTTTACTTTTGTCCGTTTGATCAGCTGCAGTTTCTTTGTTATCATCGCTAAATAAGGGTATAAACGGGTTTAGCCGTTCCTTGGGATCGTAAACTCGTTTGGCCACGATTGCTTCTTCTTTGTCGGCAACGGTTGTCGATTCGGGCGTTTTCGAAGAAGCGTCTGTTTGCATATCATCGTTTATTTTGGAAGGATCGGGCTTGCTTGGAGCCGAAATCTTTTTACTGACTACCGGCGCTTTGGACGGTTCTTTTTGATCACCGCAGTTCCAAAGAAAACACGAAACCAGTAGAACCAGGATTAACCTATTGCCAACTTTTTTAAATTGAATTCGCATGGTTTTACCGCTTCTTCTTCTTTAACTTTCCAGACGCCTCCGGCTGCGCATCGGAAGCTTCAATAAATTTATATGTCACCGCCGTACAGGTCGTCGTCAGGTTGGTGCCTTCCTTGTCGGGCTTCATGTCGATATTTCTGATGTTTACGATTCTGTTTAACCCGGCAACACTCTCAAAAAAGGTTGCAACCCCATGGTAATCGCCGGTCACTGTCATCGCCACAGGAATTTCGGCGTAAAAATCCTTTGTTTCATCTGGTTTGGGTTGGAACAGAATGAAATTGAGTCCTGAGTCTGTTCCGGCTTTTGAAATACCGGTCAGCAGGGTTGGAATTTCTTCGTTTTCAGGTAGTGCCCGCATTACGATTTTGAACTGTTCTTCAGCATCCTGCATTTTTTTCCTAAATTCATTCAATTGCCTTGCATTGTTTTTGGCGATTTCCAATTCTTTTTCAATTTTTGTCAAATTGGCCTTGAGCTGGTCGATTTTTTTAAATTTTGGCAGATATGAAAAGTAGACAAAAGCACCGATAAGCAATATCAACACACCTGCCCAGATAGCGATCCGTTGGACTTTGGAAAGCTGCTCAAGCTTATTTAATACCGGATTGGATTTTTCTATGGAAACTGCTGTGCCTTTCTTCATTTCCTCAATACCTATTTAGGTTGATCTTTAAGAGGAGCCTTGCGAAACTTAATTTCAAAATTCTTCAGTATTAATCCCTTGACGGAGGTGTCCTGGTTGATGGACAGAAGTTTGACACCCACATATTTTAAAGACGTTTCAATTCGGGTCATGTATTCCGCAATCGTCGGGTTGTCCAGAGCGATTCCGACTATCTTGACATTTCCGGATTTTTCCTCCAATCCCGTGAGCCACATTCGCTTTTCTATTACCAGTTTTGACATGTCAGCGAGCAGCTCGACGGGTGCCTTTCTGGTAAGATCCAGGGATTTGATGACTTCAATTTTTTGGTTCAGAATCGCCAGCTTTTTCTTTATTTCCGCTATCTCTTGGTTGATTTTGTTGTACTTTTCAACCTGTGCCTTGGTTTCTGCAACCTGGCGGCTCAGCGATTCTATTTTGCCGGACAATAAATAGTTGAACCAGGCGGCAACAATCACAACAAAGACAAGTGACAACAGGAATATGGAAACTTGTCGCCTGATATTCTCTTTTTTTCTTGCGGCTCGAAATGGGAGTAAATTAATGCGTATCATTTGTCATCAACTTTTCTCGTTGCCAGTCCCATGCTGATTGAGGCTTGGGGGGCTATGCGTTTTAGAAATTCCACATCAAACCGGTTCTCATCTATGTGAAGCCCATCAAAGGGGTTTATGGTGGCCACTTCTGCAGAGGTCTCGACAGATAACAACTGTCTGAACTCTTTTATGTTGCCACCACCACCACTAAGAATTATTTTTTTTATTTGATCATCGGGATAGGTTGAATAAAAAAAGTCCAATGCCCGCCTGATCTCCGTGCACCAATCTGAAACGACAGAGGAAACTATGTCGGAAAGATCTCCAGCGGTTATTTTCTCGGATTGGTCGCCAAACTTAATCTGCTCTGCTTCCTCAATGGAACAGTCGATGAGCGATGCGATTTTCTGGTTGATCTGGCTGCATCCGAGTGAAACGTCTCTCATGAAGACCGAGGATTTGCCTTTTAAAATATTCAGTGAGGTCTTGCTTGCTCCGATGTCGATCAGTGCAATGTTCTCATCTTCAGCGGGGGAATAATTAAACTCATAAATATTTTGAAGGGCAAAAGCATCAACGTCAATGATGCACGGGCTCAATCCCGCCATCTGGGCAAGATTCACGTAGTCATTGACCATTTCTTTTTTTGCAGCAACCAACAGTACATTCATCTGGTTGGGGTTGCTCTCATTTTCACCCAGAATTTGAAAATCCAAATTTACATCAGATATATCAAATGGGATGTATTGTTCCGCCTCAAAACTGATGGTGTCCTGAAGCTGCTCCTCCGGCATTGACTGAACATTGATCTTTTTTACAATGACCGAATATCCGCCAACTGAGAGGGCAACATTATGGCCTTTTATGCCATAGTTCTTAAATAATTGACGGATAGTCTCTGAAACCTGTTCGGCATCTTTTATTGCACCATCTTCGATAAGGCCCGGTGCGATGTCGATGATTCCGAACCGTTCAAGAGAAATTCCCTTCTTCGTTTCGGAGATTTCCGCCGCTTTAATAGATCTGGACCCGATGTCAAGGCCAACTATTCGGTCTTTTTTTCCAAAAAACATGGTTAGCTCTTTTATTCACCAAAGATTTTTTTACTGTCCGAAAGGCTGTAACCTAGCGCCAGCAAGATTTTCCTTTTGGTTTCCAGCCGACACGGCTTCCCTTCTTCAATCCGCGTAATCGTAATAGGAGAGACATTCGCTTCTCTCGCCAGTTCCGATTTGCTCATCAAAAGGGATTCTCTTATTTTTTTTAACGAATTTTTAACCATTTGATCCATCGTCTTATGGCAATCAAAAAAGTAATAATAGCGTTCGCTTTTCAAAGAAGCATTGGGTTTTCTGTTTGTCGGTTTGATCGGAAACGCCAATCCTTGTTTCCGATTTAAGACCGAAAAAAAGTCGTTGTCAAGTAAAATTATACGACTTTTATGCATAATTTTGTATATTTAATATATATTGTGGCTCCATATCGATAATTACCCTTATCTTGTGTGGCATCGGAGTCACTTTTTTCATTTTTAAAATGGACCTCATTTTATTCATTACCTAAAGGCCTTTTTTAAATGGATCTGGGTGTTTATTTTACAGCACATTGACATGATCCTCAGGTTTCTTTATATGGCACTATACGTTAGCTTGTTGTTAGCCATCTAATTCGGCACTAACATCGAATACTTTAGGACAATATCGATTCCTCCCAAAAAAAATTGAAATACGGTGTTTCCAGCATATGGTGATTGATGTGACGAAGTGGTGTAATCGGCCGGCATGCATAGTGCTTTATTGATCAATCCCATAAGATTGATGAACTCGTAACAAGTCGCATTTCCGACGGATTCGTAAGAAGCCCGAGATCAAGGCTTGCAAATCTCGAGAATACCGCTATCGCGGGTGCCGAAGGCAGCGTACTGATGGTACGCCGCAGTGACGAGGGATGAAGCGTAACGCAGATATCGGGCTTTTTACGAATCCGTCAAGATTGATTCACCATCAGATTCAACGGCTGACCTGCCATTCATGGCAGCCACGGAAACATGATGAAACCGTCCAGCATTGCAGAACGGGCAAAACCCTTTCGTCTGGTAAAATATTTTACTTTTACCAGTCTCATTGTCATTTTTATCGGTACCATCATCCTTTCCCTGCTCAACACCCACTGGGTCCGTTCAATGCAATACCAGAAAAGCGAAGACTATGCGTTACTGCTCATCGAAAACCTGAATCACCAGGTTTTTTTGCAGTTTATTCTTCCCGTGGGGTTAAAGTATGGAAAAATCGAACTGAGGAACCAGGAACAATTCGAAAGAATGGACAGTGTCGTCCGCAGTACGCTGCACAGTTTCAAGGTTGAAATGGTTAATATTTACAGCAAAAATGACATCATTGCATACAGTTTTTCACCTGAACTGGTGGGAATGGAAAATCTTGGAGGAACGTTCTATAAAAATGCGCTGGACGGGCAATCATCCTCAAAACTCGTTCAAAACGGTGGTTTCTGGGAAATTTTTCTGGGGATTCCAAAGGAGATTAAGATCATCACCTTTGCCCCATTAAGGGCGGAGAAGCCTTTGTCTCCGATATCTGGACCGGTATTGGGTGTCGTCGAAATCAGGCAGGATCTATCCCGCGATTACCGGAAAATATTTAAGTTTCAGGTAGTTGTGATTGGCACCATCAGCGTTGTCATGGGGATTTTGCTGCTTACTTTGATTTACGTAGTCAAACGGGGCGAGGGGATCATCGAAAAGCGGGCTTTCGAGCGGATACGGCTCAAAGATCAGTTGGCCCAAGCCAAGCATTTGTCTTCCCTTGGCGAGATGGTCGCCGGTGTTTCCCACGAGATCAGAAACCCGCTGGGGATAATCAGCAGTTCTGCAGAATTGTTGAAAAAGAAAATGGCCCCGCAGGACAACCTGAATGCCATCGCAGATATTGTCGTTACGGAAGCACGGCGCCTGAACAATATCATCACCGATTTTTTAAACTACGCGCGACCCAAAAAGCCCAACCGGCGTGCATGCCGAGTCGATGAAGTGATTTCCAAAAATATCCATTTCCTCGAACATCAGATAAAAGAAAACGGATACGTTATCAGGACTTTTGTCGATGACGAGATTCCCGTTATCATGGCCGATGGAGACATGCTTTATCAGGCCTTTCTCAACCTGCTTATCAATGGGATGCAGGCGATGCCCCGAGGCGGTGCCATTGACGTGACCATTGAGGCGGGTGATGGCTTTTTATGGGTTTATATCGAAGATGAGGGAGAGGGTGTTTCCGTACCGGTCATGGAAAAGATTTGGGATCCGTTTTTTACTACGAAGGAAAAAGGGACTGGGTTGGGGTTGGGGATCGTAAGAAACATTATCGAAGGCCATGATGGAATGATTCGGATCGATAACCGCAGTGAAAAAGGGGCCCGGGTTTCCCTAAAATTTCCGTTAAGTCAGGAGGCCAAATAATGGAAACGATCCTCATCGTTGACGATGAAATAAATTATACGCTTATCCTTGCAGCCGTGCTGGAAGATGAGGGTTTTGAGACGCTTACTGCCAACAGCGGCCCAGAGGCGATGGCCACCCTTGCCGAATCCGACGTCGATCTGGTGCTGACGGATATGAAAATGCCAGCCATGGACGGCATTGATCTTCTTGAGCGCATCAAGAAAGAAGATGCGGATCTTCCGGTAATCATGATGACTGCCCATGGCACCGTTGAAAAGGCTGTGGAAGCCATGCAGAAAGGCGCATATAATTATATTCTCAAGCCTTTTGACAATGAGCGGCTTGTTCTTTATACGAACAAGGCGATTTCCATGTACCGTGTGGTCAAAGAGAACCGCCAGCTCAGACGTGCGGTAGAGGGCCGCTACAGCTTCCACAATATTATCGGCAAGAGCAAGGCCATGCAGGATGTTTTTCATATCATCCGAAAAGTCGCGCCGGCTGCGGCAACGGTCCTCCTCGAAGGTTCGAGCGGAACGGGAAAAGAACTGGTGGCCAACGCCCTGCATTTTAACAGTCCAAGAAAGGACAAACCCTTCGTGGCGGTTAACTGTTCCGCTCTGGTCGAGACACTGTTGGAGAGTGAGCTGTTCGGCCATGAAAAAGGGGCGTTTACCGGTGCGGTTTCGATGAAAAAAGGGCGGTTTGAAATCGCAGACGGAGGGACACTTTTTCTTGATGAAATTGCAGAACTTTCGTCGGCCTTGCAGGTGAAACTGCTTCGTGTACTGCAGGAGCGGGTGGTCGAAAGGGTGGGTGGCGTCAAGGCGATTCCCGTTAATATCCGATTAATTGCGGCAACCAACAAATCACTGAAGGAAGAAGTGGCCAAGGGGAATTTCCGGGAAGACCTGTTTTATCGGCTCAATGTGGTTCCCATCACCCTGCCGTCGTTACGTGAACGGCTTGAGGACATCCGGCTTTTGGTGGGACATTTTATCACCAAATACAGCGGCGAGCGTAACGTGGGTTTGCCGGTGACCGGAATTGACCGGGAAGTGGAGCGGTTGTTTTACGAATACGACTGGCCGGGAAATGTAAGGGAATTGGAAAATGTTATTGAACGGGCGGTCGTGCTGAGTCCGGAGGAAATCATTCAGGTGTCTGATCTACCCAAGGACTTCATCGACAATGCCCATAGTACGCTGCATATGGACGGCATTCCTGTGGATGCAAATTTGTACGACACCCTGGCCCTTGTGGAAAAAAACATGATTGTCCGGGCCTTGAAAAAAGCCAACTATGTTCAGGCCCATGCGGCAGATCTGCTGGGAATCGGCAAAAGCGGATTGAATCAAAAAATTAAAAAATACAAGCTGTTCATGAAGGACAAAGTCTAACCGCTGACTTTCTCCCTCACCAGGTCGCCATACATGCTCTCCGGGAAATCGGTTAAAAGCTGCTTATACATGGAGGCGCCCTTCTCCTTCTCGCCGGCTGCCTCATAAAGCCATGCCAGATTGAAAAGTGCACCACTTTTCATGGTATTATCCTTGTCTGCCGAAATCATTTCAAAATAGTGAATGGACCGAGGGTATTCCGCCTTCAGAGCAAAGGCATAACCCAGCCCGCTCAGCACGATGTGTTTCAATGCCGGGAATTGGCTAAAATCATTCAGTGCATGGGTATACATGGTAATGGCGGTGTCAGCGTCCCCGGCATTGTAGCTGATGTCTCCGTATATGATCCGGGCGACTTTGGCTGCGTTTTTCGAACTGTATGTATCAAAAATATCGGCAAAATCGGTCTTAATTCGGTCATAAGCCGTTTGGGGGTTGGAATCTTGAAGCGCGGCTGAATACTTGGCCACAGCTTGTTCAACTAAAGCGGAGGCCCGGTTTTCATTCCGGTGGGAAATCTGGCGGACCGTGACAAGGACCAGCAGCAGTGAAAGAAGGATCCCCGTAATGATCAGAATTATTTTAAAATTGGATCGCCCAAAGGCGATCAGTTTCCCAGAAAAGGTAATGAACTGATCGGGCTCCTTCAGAAGCTGTTTTCGTGTCGCTGTCCCTTTGGCCATTATTCCTCCAATATCTTTTTGATTCGAATCCATCCCCCGGCGGGGATGTCGGCACCAACCACCTGACATACCTCATATCCGCATGCCGAAGCAAGTCTGCCGCATTTTTCGTGGGTATATCCATTAACCAGACCAAATAAAAAACCGGACGCCCAGAGATCCCCGGCGCCGGTGGTGTCAACTGCCGTTCCTGCACCCTGGGCCGGGATGCGGCAAACACGATTCTCGTGGTGGATGAAGCTTCCCCTGGCGCCGACTTTCAAGACCGCCATCTTCACATGTCGGGCCAATCGTGCCAGCGCTCGCGTTTCGTCATTAAATCCGGTATAGGCTATGGCTTCGTCTTCATTGGCGATGAGGATGTCGACATACTTTTCGATCAAGTCCTCGAGGATGGCTTTAGACTGCTCGACTACGGTGAAGCTGGCCAGATCCAGAGAAACCAATGCCCCGGCATTTTTCGCGGCTTTCAGCGAAGCCGTCATTAAATCGGGATTGAACAGCAGATATCCTTCCATGTGAACCACTGCACTGTCTGCAAAGCATTCCTGCGTGATCTCTTCGGGCTGGGTGTCTGCCGATGCCCCCAAGTAGGTGATCATGGTGCGCTGGGCATCGGGGGTGATGATGGAAACCACCCGGCCGGTGGGAAGTGACGATGCCATCAATAAGGGTTCTACCCCCCGCTCAACAAGGGCATTTTGAAAAAATTGTCCGGTCTCGTCGTCTCCTCGCTTGCCGACGAAGCGGGCTTGGCCACCCAGGCGTCCGATGCCCACAGCCGTGTTGCATGCCGATCCGCCCGGTACAACAATGGGCTTGGTTGACGCCTGGTTCAGGATTTTTTCCAGGTCCGGCATGTCCACAAGGGTCATGCCGCCTTTTTGAACACCCATGCGGCGGACAAATTCATCGCTTTCGTTGACCAGTATGTCTACCAGCGCGGAACCGAGCCCAACGATCCGTGTTTTCTTCCGTTTCAGCTTCAAGCCGACTCCTTGGTTAGCGGGGCCCCTACCAGACCAGAGAACGATGAATCCACCCCTGGTCGCCATCCGCATGGATCACATGGAGCCAGTCGCCTTTTTCTTCCAGTACTTTAAAGGGAACGCCTTTGTCCACGGTAAAGCGGATGTCGTTGTCGGTTCCCGGTCCTGAACGGACGTTGCACTTATCGTTCATAACAATCACGGTGTTAATGTCGGCGAGAAGGGAGTTGTGAATCCACCCGCGATCGCCTTCGAAGTCCTCGAACAGGCACCAGCTGCCTTGCTTCTTGACCAACGTCAAGGGATGATATTTTTCAACCTGCCAGATGACCGCATCGCCGGTATCCGGTCCGGAGCGAATATTGGCGATGTCGGTGTTCACACTCAACCGCTGTGCCCTAACGAGACCCGCGCCGGCAAAGACCAGTAAAAATGCCAAAACAATGGGAATTGATTTATTCATTGTCGATAGTTGTCTATAGTTGATTGTGTCCCGTGTTTTAGGGAAAAGCGTCCACCATGCAGGCATAAAATTATTTATTGTAGGGCTTGACCTGAACCATCAGCTTTCGGGCTAAGCCTCGTCCAAGCACGATCCGTTTGTAATCGACACCAATCACCAGCTGCCCTTGTCCTGAATTGGTGATCACGTCCACTTCATCACCCATTCGAAGGCCCATGGCCATCAAGCGTGCCCGCGCCATGGGGCCGCCGTCCAGCCGGGCGATCACCAGCCGCTCCCCCTTTGGCGCGTCGGAAAGCGGGAGCAGTTTTCGGCGTCGGGACATACATTGCGCACAGATCCCATACATCTCCATTTTATGCTGGAGCAGGTGGAACCCGTGACGCTCTGCAACCTGAACCTGAAGCGCCTCCAATTGAGGGTCTTCAAATTCCACGATCGCTCCGCATTTGGCGCAGACCATGTGGTCATGATGCTGACCCAGATGCAGGTGTTCGTAAAGAATTTCACCGCTGTCGAAATGCTGTTTGCTAGCGAACCCATACTGACACATCAGTTTCAACGTGTCACGGATAAATTCCGGATCCAGTTGGAGATTCAGCTCGTTGAGCCGCTCGATCATCTGCGCCGAAGACACATGACCATCGGTCTGCATAAAGGCTTCCATGACCGCAAACCGATCTTCAAAGTCCGTGAGTTGATCCTGTTTGAACAGCTTGCAGAACTGTTCTTTTTCTTGTTTGTGGAGTGTTTGCGGCATGGGCTGACCTTAACGAGACGAAGGGAAAGATATCAAGCTTGACGGATTCGTAAAAAGTCCGATATCTGCGTTACGCTTCATCCCTCGTCACTGCGGAGTACCGTAAGTACACCTCATTCCTCGGGAT
>RCNG010001081.1_pt1 | contig 13259 bp, 15 predicted proteins | sample 2041371 | NCBI WGS metagenome assembly RCNG01 (sample SAMN09708227, study PRJNA481090) | Marine sediment metagenome, whole genome shotgun sequencing project. | biome: marine sediment; feature: ocean; material: sediment; isolation source: Sewage treatment plant 1 marine sediment (STP1) ... | reverse complement strand
GTCGCCGAACCCCTCGCGGCTGGCCAGCACCGCCCCGGGCAGCGCTTCCTTCAGTTTGTCGATGATCGTCGCCAGTTCCATTGGTCCTACTCGGGCTTGCGGGGCCAGGCGGTGTAGTCACCGTCAGTTTCCCTGCTTCCCTCTTCCATGATCCGTTTCCGTTCGGCGGCCGGAACGTTCTTCCGGTCCAGCACCGTTTCTTTCTTGATCTTGTCCTGCAGTTTGAGCAGCGCGTCGAGCAGCGCTTCCGGCCGCGGGGCGCAACCAGGGATGTAAATGTCCACCGGGATCACGTGATCCACGCCCTGCACCGTGCTGTAGGTGTTGTAGATGCCGCCGGAAGAAGCGCAGGCGCCCATGGAGATGACCCACTTGGGTTCCATCATCTGCTCCCAGACAGTACGGATCACCGGGGCCATCTTGATGCAGATGGTGCCGGCCACGATCAGCAGGTCGGCCTGGCGCGGCGAAAAGCGGACCACCTCGGCGCCAAACCGGGAGATGTCGAAACGTGAGGCCAGCCCGGACATCATCTCGATGCCGCAGCAGGCGGTGCCGAACGGCAGGGGCCAGAGCGAGTTCTTGCGCCCCCAGTTGGCCACCGCATCGATGGTGGTGGTGACAAAGGAGTCTCCGCCGATGGTTTCTATTCCCATTCCAGGCCTCCCTTCCTCCAGATGTAGATGAAACCCACCAGGAGAATGGCGACAAAGACGGCCATTTCCACGAAGCCGAAGAGACCCAGTTTGCGGAAAACCACGGCCCAGGGAAAGAGGAACGCCACTTCGATGTCGAAGAGGATGAACATCATGGCAATGAGAAAGAATTTGATCGGATAGCGCTTGCGAGCTCCCTCGATCAGCGGCGCACCGCACTCGTAAACTGCATTTTTAGCAGGACTTGGCTTTTTCTGGCCCAGAAGGTTGGAGACCAGCAGCAGACCGGCAGCCACCAGGATGCCGAGCAGCAAAACCACACCGATGGGGAGGAATTCAGCGAGCATCAGAGCGGCCCGTCCTCAGTCAAACGTGCCAATAAAAAAAGGAGCGCCCGACAGATGCGCCGGGCGCAATATCTTCAGGACACCGGAAATCTAGCACACCGCCCAAAAGGTGTCAACGAACTTGTGAAATGATACACAAGCACGCTGAAAATCGACAAAATGGGATCCATTCGCCTCTTTTTTAGAGTGGAAAATAACGGGTTCAATCCACTCTTTTGAGGAAACCGGACCGCAAGGCTGATGAACAGAATCGTCAGAAATTTGGGGACGTACTTGCATTCTTGCGTTTCCTTCGGGAAACGCAAGAATGCAAGTACGTCCCCCTTGTTTGTTGCGCATTGCGGTAAAATGCCCATTGCGTTTAAAATATTGTTTTGAACATCATTTCCGGAAATACATCAGGACTCTCAATGCTGAAGCACATCGTCACCTCGCTGCGTCCCAAGCAGTGGACCAAGAACCTGGTCATCTTTGCCGGCCTGGTCTTTTCGGCCAGCCTGTTCAATGTGCCCAGCCTGCTCACCGCCATGGCGGCCTTTGCCGTCTTCTGCCTGCTCTCCAGTGCGGTCTACCTGATCAACGACATCTGCGACGTGGAACGGGACCGCATCCACCCGGTGAAGTGCAAGCGGCCCATCGCCGCCGGCCTGCTCAGCCCGCGGGTGGCCATGATCACCGCGGCACTGATCATCGTGGTGGCGCTGTCCGCCGCCTGGGTCCTGGACCGCGGCTTCTTCATCGTCTGCCTGGTCTACCTGCTGCTCTTTCTCTCCTACTCCCTCTATCTGAAGAACATCGTCATCCTCGACGTGCTGCTCATCGCCGTGGGCTTCGTGCTGCGGGCCATCGCTGGCGCGGTGGTCATCGACGTGCGCATTTCGGCCTGGCTGCTGGTCTGCACCATCCTGCTGGCCCTCTTCCTCGGGCTCTGCAAGCGGCGGGACGAGTTGGTGAAGCTGGCCGACGCGGCCACCGGCCACCGCCAGATTCTCGACGAGTACAGCCCGTATCTGCTGGACCAGATGATCGCCGTGGTCACCGCCTCCACCCTGATGGCCTACGCGCTCTACACCATGGCCGACGAGACCATACAGAAGTTCGACACCGCCCAGCTGCACCTGACCATCCCCTTTGTCATCTACGGCATCTTCCGCTACCTCTACCTGATTCACCGTAAAGAGCAAGGAGGGAATCCCTCGCTGACCCTGCTCACCGACCGTCCGCTGCTGATCAACATCCTGCTCTGGACCACCACCGTGATCCTGATCATCTACTGGTCCAGGCTGGCCCACATATTTTGACGGGTGACCGGAGCATGACCACCGAACAGCCAGAACCGCCCGACAACCAGCACCCCGACGTGTCCGCCCTGATGGAGGCCATCCGCCGGCTGATCCGCGAGAGCGGCGGGGCGGTGCCCACTGCCGAAGAGGAGGAGGCCGCGGTGGCCGGGCGCCTGGAAGCGCTGATCACCGAGACCCGTATCCGGCCAAGTCTGCTGCAGGAGATGCGGCTGGAAGGCGAACAGTGGAACCTCACCGGCCAGTTCTCCATGGACAGCCACCGGGTCGGGGTCGCCGGCCGAATGGTGGGCTGGGTCAAGAAGGTGATGAGGCGTTTCAGTGTGATGCTGGGCAACCCCCTGGTCTACCGCCAGGCCGAAATCAACACCTACCTGCGCACCGTGGTCCACCACCTGCTGCTGGAGCAGGTGCGCACCGAACGGAAGGTGGCCCACCTGGAGCGGGTCCTCCGGGCCCGTGGTGGCCCGGGGGAGGAGGAACTGCGAACGGACGCCCTGGACCACATCGACCGGCTGGTGGCCGACCCCGGGGACAGCGGCCAATGAAGATCGCCTTTATCATCCAGCGCTACGGCGAATCCATCGCCGGCGGCGCCGAGATGCTCTGCCGGAGGGTGGCCGAACGGTTGGCCCGGGAGCACGAGGTGGAGGTGCTCACTACCTGCGCCGTGGACTACGTCACCTGGGCCAACCAGCTGGAACCGGGCACCGAGACGGTCAACGGCATCCCGGTGCGCCGCTTTCCGGTGGCCAAACCCCGCAACCCCAGGCGGTTCGGCAGAATCCAGGAGTTCATCCTCAACAATCCGCACACCCGGCGCCAGGAACTGAAGTGGCTGCAGGAGGAGGGTCCGTACAGCCCGGCGCTGGTCCGCCACATCGGCAGGCACCGGCGGGACCACGACCTGTTCATCTTCTTCTCCTACCGTTACTACATCACTTTCCACGGTCTGCCCCAGGTGGCCGACCGGGCGATCCTGGTCCCCACGGCAGAGCACGACCCGGTGATCGACCTGGAAATATTCCGCGACTTCTTCCGCCTGCCCGGCGGCATCGTCTACCTCACGCCGGAGGAGAAAGAGCTGATCGAATCGATCTCCGGCAACCGTGACGTCCCCGGGGACGTGATCGGCGGGATGGACACCTGGCCGGGAGAGGTGGACCGCACCCTGTTCCACAAGCGGCACGGACTCTCCGAGAACGGCTACATCCTCTACCTTGGACGGGTGGACGAGAACAAGGGCTGCCGGCAGATGTTCGCCCACTACATGCGCTACGCCGGCGAGCGACCGGAGTGCCCGCCCCTGGTGGTGATCGGCAAGCCGGTGATGGAGATCCCCCGCCACCCGGGGATCCGGCACTTCGGCTTCGTCTCCGAAGAGGAGAAGTTCTCGGCGCTGGCCGGCAGCCGCTTCCTGCTGATGCCCTCGCTCTACGAGAGCCTCTGCATGGTGGTTCTGGAGGCCTGGACCATGGGAACGCCGGCGCTGGTCAACGGCCGCTGCGACGTGCTGCGCGGGCAAGTGACCCGGGCCAATGGCGGATTGTGGTACAGCAGCTTCGACGAGTTCCTCTACGCCATGGAGCTGCTGCTCCAGGATGACGCGCTCTGCATGGCCCTGGGGCGCAGCGGCCGGCGTTACTGTGAGCAGACCTACGCCTGGCCGCATATTGAAGAGCAGTACCAGCAGTTGATCAAGCGGGTGGTGAGATAGGGTAAAAAAAACGCCATCCCCATGGGGACGGCGTTCTACTTTCAACGTGGCAGAAAAGACGCGCTGGAGCTATTCGGCATCGGGGTCGGGAAAATCTCCACTCTCGTCCGTGTCGGGAATCACTTCACCGGCCTCGAGCACCTCGTCACCAAACTCGTCCACCAGTATCTGGTTCTCCTCCTCGACAATCCTGTTTGCCTCGGCGATGGCCTGGTTCTCGGCGTCGGTGGTCTTGTTCCCCGCGTAGATCTCACGGTTGCCCTGCACCCTCTCGATGGCCGTTGAGACCGCCGAACTGGACTTCTTCTGCCGCGATTTCTCGTAGTTGGTCAGGGCAAGGTCGCAGTTGCGGACGGCCGCATCATACTGCGAAGAATCCTTCTTGGCCTTTTGGGCGAAGTCCTTGGAAAATTGCTCGTAGATGTAGCCCAGCGAATTGTAGGCCGACGCATCACCCGGCTTGCACTGGATCACTTTTTTGAATGCCGCCTCGGCCTCGCCAAAGCTCTTCTTGCCCAGCAGGGCATTGGCCAGGTTGTGCTGGCTCTGGCAGTCACCAGGGTCGGACTGCAGCGCCTTTCTGAACTGGGCGATGGCCTTGTCGTATTGCTTGGCCCCCAGGTAGGCCTGGCCGGTAAGGCCAATGTACTTGGTGTCGCCTGGCTTCAGCCGGGTCAACTGCTCACCCTGGGTCACCGCCTTGTTGTACCACTCGCTCTTCTTGCTTTTGTCGGTACTGGTCCGCCCCAGGGTCAGGGCCGTAACCCCCATCCAGTAGCGGGCGCTGGTATTTTTCGAATCCTTGGTCACCGCCTGGTTCAGCGTCTGGTAAGCCTTCTCGTATTCACCAAGGCTGTAATAGCTGTAGCCGATCTTGAACAGCAGTTTGGGGTCATCGCTCACCGCGGCGCTCCGTTCCAGTACCGGCACCGCATCACCGTATTTCTTCTGGCTGTAATAGATGTTGCCCATCAGGCCGTACAGCGACTTCTTTTCGGCATCCTGGGTGGCCGCCCCTTCCACCGCCTTCAACGCGTCGAGGGAGGCGGAGAGCTTGTTCTGCTTGTAGTAGACCTGGGCGATGTCGTAACCGGTGGCGAAGACCTCCTGATCCTCCTTGGCCAGGCCCTTGGCCTTGTTGTACTCGATCAGTGCCTGGTCGTATTTCTCCAGCTTGAGGTTGCACTTCCCGAGGTAATACTGGACGAACCACCAGTTGGGGAACGCCTCAACCTCGGCCCGGAAAGCCGCCGCGGCTTCCACGTACTGGCCCTGCTGGTATTTCTGGACCGCTTCCTTGTAGTCGGCGTAGAGTTCGGGAGCAGCCTGGAACCCCAAGGCAAAGCCTAGAAAAATCAATGCGATAAGAGCGTAACGAAAGATCTTCATCTTTATCCTGCCTCGTTGAAGTTTGCAGTTCATTCATCTCCGCGCCGGCACCGGGCCGTGCCAGCGAACCGGCATCATACCACAATCCCCTGTTTCGCGGGGATGGAAGGTGACCCGGAACCCCGGTCGACCCGATTTCGTATCCTATTGTATATTATAATCCGGAAATCAGTTCCTTGACAGTTCTTCCTCACGGGTGTTAGATTTAATTAACAAAATTGGTCGGTCAATCAAGAAATAGGAACATTCAAAGGGGGGGTCCCATGAAGAACACGGCACTCCTGGTTGTCGTTGCAGCGATCTGTCTCTGTCTGGTCTGCTGCAAATCGGAAGTGGAGTCCAAGTCAATCGTCTTCTCCTCGGACCCGCCCAAGGATGACGAACTCTGCCTGGCCACCATGGATGCCCTGTTGCTGGAGAGCCCTTCCGACGACAGCCAGGTGCTGACCCAGGTCCGGGAGGGGGACCACCTGAACCTGCTCGAGGTACAGGACAAATGGGGCAAGGCCACCCACACGCCCAGCGGCATGACCGGCTGGATCCATTCCGGTGCCTGGACCATGCGCAAGCAGAGCAAGTTCTGGTCCGGCGACACGGTGAAGGCCCGCACGGTGGCCAACAAAATCTACCTCGCCAGCGACCTGGATCCGCTCCAGTTGATCCACATCAAGGTCCACGAGGGGTCGCACACAATGACCCTCTACGGATCACCGGAGAACATCGTCGACGTGGAGACGGCCAAGAGGACCGCTTGCCAGTGGCACACCCGGATCAACGAGTATTTCACCAACTGGTCCGAGCGGAGCATCGTCTTTGTAGGGTATACCGAAACCGAGCACTACACCGTGATGTGCCACGGCGAGTTGGAAACCTCGGTTATCGAGCGCAAACCTTACGACCGTCCGGCCGCCCCGGCTGTGGTGGATGACGGAGAAGGGATCTAGCGCCGCATCATCGCTTCGTCACGCCGGCGGGCCGCCTCGAGCAGGATCGTGGTGATCCCGCGGGTGATCGTCTTCTTCCCGGTAACCGCACCCGGCACGAACTCGAACCGGCCCCCATCCCAGAGAGCAAGCAGGCCCAGGGCCGTCTCGCCCTCGACGACCGTCCCGCCCTCCTCGGATTCAGCGTGGACCACCTGTCCCTGGTAGAAGTAGACCCGTCCCCGCCCGCCGTCCCGCCCGCGGAAGCGATACATGCCCGTCTTCCTCGACCCGGAGGCCAATTGCAGAAGGTCCTGAAGCTGCAGGCCGCTGAGATATCCTTCGAACGCCATGGTGTTGCTCCGAAAAAGCAAAATCCCGGCCATGCGAGCCGGGATTTTGGCCGGTGACCGGTGCGGCAGGTACCCGCACCGGCCCGGCAGGGCCCCTGGGGACCCGTAAAACTCAGCAGATATCAAAACCGTTATAACCGGCCACGCGTCACTCGAGGACGAACTTGATGGTCAGGGTCATGATCACGTCCACCGGATGGCCGTTCATCTCACCGGGCGTGAAGCGCCAATTTTTCAGCGCTGCCACCGCAGCTTGGTCACAACCAAGTTTCCCCAGTGAACGGAGGACCTTGATATCCCCCACCGTTCCGTCCCGTTTGATGATCGCTTCCAGGATTACCGTTCCCTGGACTTTGGCCCGTCGTGCCAGTTCCGGGTAGACCGGGTCCACCCTGTGGATCACCACCGGTGTGGTGGCACCAAATCCCGCACGAACCGGTCCGTCCGGCACCGGCGGCCCTTCAGGGATCCCGATGATGAAGTCATCGTCGAGGTCGAGCTCGGGTTCGGGCTCGGGCTCCGCTTCCACGATCGGTTCCGGTTCGTCCGGAGTGGGATCGGGAATCGGCACCTTTTTCGACTTCATCTTCTGGAGCTCTTTTTTCTGTGGCGGCGGCTTCTTGGGAATGAAGCGCTTGACCAGGATGATCTTTTTATCCTCCTTGGCCATGGCTGCCACGGAAAAATCGGGCCAGAGGTTCCACCAGAAGAGGAGCAGATGGAGAGCGATGGCAATCAGCAGGGCGACTTTGAGTGGTTTGTTCTCTTCGTCGTCCAGGAACATCGCTTCCACGCTCGTCGACTGTGGTTCGGGCGCGGAATCGGCTGGTTTTCCCGTCTGGATTTTGTCCTTTTCTTGCCCAGCCATTTAAACCCCTCTGTATGAGCAAACTTCAGATTAAACCGCCCCACTGCTCCTCGATCTCTCGCTGAGTGGGTATGGCTACGTTGATATCCTTTACAAGCTTTAGCTTTTCCTTCCCCTGCTGCAGTTCATCCATCACGCTCACCATGGCGTAGTATGGCGCCTTGGGATCGGTCTGGAGGATCACCGGCTTGTTCGGGTTCCTGGCCAGTTTCGGGGCCAGGTAAGCGAGCACGCCGTCGAGTTCCATCGGGTCGCCGTCCACCGTCAATTTGGTGTCGGGACCGATGACGATGAGCACCGCCTCTTCAGGCTCGATGACTATGGCGTCATCCTCGCGCGGAACCTGGAATTCCAGGCCGCGGGTGGCGCTGAACACAGTGGTGACCATGAAGAACACGATCAGCAGGAAGGCGATATCGGCCATCGACGAAGATGGAATCTCCGAATCGATGGTTCGTTTTTTCAAATTTAGCATCGCACATCCCCCGTCAGAAGGCCGACTCAGGCCCCATCTACGGTTTCCTGGTTGGTGAGCAGGATCAATACCTGGACGCCAGCCTGCTTCAGCCGGTCCATAGCTTCGTCAACCGCCCGGTAGGGCACCTCCCCGTCAGCCTTGATCACGAAGGGGTGCAAGCTGTTGCTGGCCACCTCGGCAGCGGCGAGGGAGATCAGGTCCTCCGCGCTGCTGATGACGAAACTCTCCTCGCGTCCGCCGGAGAACTTCATCATCTGGTCAATGGTGATCGTGACCACCGCGGCGCCCTTGGGCACCTCTTCACGTTTCATCGACAGGGGCAGGTTGACGTTGGTCCGGTCAACCGTGAAGACCGTGGTCACCATGAAGAAGATGATCAGCAAGAAGGCGATGTCCGCCATGGAAGCCGTAGGGATGTTTGCCTCGATGGGTTTGGTCTCTAATTTTTTCATCGGGCACTCCTTGGAGTGTATGGAAAGACCATACGGGCCTGGCTACGCCTTCTTGTCCATCTCGGCGAACGTTTCGAGCAGGATGTTGGAACTGGATCCCATCTCGCGGACGAACTTGCCGATTTTGGTGGTGAAGTAGTTGTAGACCATCAGGGTCGGAGCAGCAATGATCAGACCGGAGGCAGTGGTGATCAGCGCCTCGGAGATACCGGCGGCCACGGCGGCGGGGTTGTTCAACCCGGCCTTGGCGATCTGGTCGAAGGACTTGATCATGCCGGTGACGGTGCCGAGGAAGCCGAGGATCGGGGCGACGTTGGCGATGGAGGCCAGAACGTTGAGACCGCGCTCCAGGCGGGCCATCTCGTGAATCGCCGCGGTTTCGATGGTCTTCTCGATGTCTTCTTTGGGAGAACCATACTTGAGCAGGCCGGCCTTGAGGATCGAGGCGATGGGTCCGCGGTAGTTCTCGCAGAGCCGGACAGCGCCCTTGACGTCCTTCTTCAGCAGGACGGTGCGCAGTTTGCCGGTGAACTCGGCGGTATTGATTTTCGCCTTGTGCAGCGCCCACCAACGCTCGATGGTATAGCCGAGCGCGATGATGGATGCGAACACCAGGGCATACATTACCGGACCGCCGTCGCGAATGTATTTCAGAAGAAAACTGTCAACGTAATTGAACAAGATGGATACCTCCTAGACGCTGCGTTTGTTTAACGACAGGCTGTGCAGCTCCGGCATGGAAGAGTTGTCCGTCACACTCGCCGTGAAAAGCAGGGACTTGCAGTTTTACGGCCAAGACGGCGGACGTTGGAGCAGTTTTCAGTTCAGCCTCCCTCTCTGTGCATGATTATAACCGATCATCACGCATCAGGGGGAAAACGTTTGCTCGATCAGGACTCACCATACGGCAGTATGGTTGAACCCCGACAGGAAAAGACGGCTCTGGCTCCTGGCCCACACCTCCTTCCTTGGATGTGTTTCTGTGCTTAAAATTATGATTTTAATGAACTTTTACCGATCCACAATCAATGCAATTCGGAGCAAATGTTATAGCACACCCCGAAAAAGCGTGTCAAGGTAATGGGTGGCAGGAAAGGGTGTTTGGGCAGGTCACGCCGCGTGGACGTCGGACCGGATGCGGCCGTCCCGGAGCACCACCCTGCGGCGGGCCCGTTCGGCCACTTCGTCTTCGTGGGTGACCAGGATCACCGTCTGCCCCTCCCGGTTGAGCCGGTCGAAGAGGTCGAGGATCTCGCCGCCGGTGACGCTGTCCAGGTTGCCCGTGGGCTCGTCGGCCAGCAGCAGGGAGGGTTTTATCACCAGGGCGCGGGCGATGGCGGCACGCTGGCGCTGCCCGCCGGAGAGTTCGCTGGGGCGGTGTGAGGCCCGGTCGGCCAGCCCCACCGCCCGCAGTGCCTCGGTGGCCGCCCGGCGGCGCCGGGCCGGCGGCAGGCCCCGGTAGACCAGGGGCAGTTCCACGTTCTGCAGGGCACTCATCCGTGGCAGCAGGTTGAACGTCTGGAAGATGAAACCGATCTTGCGGTTGCGAATGGCGGCCAGCTGCCGGTCATCGAGGGAGGAGATCTCTTTCCCCTCCAGGTGGTATGAACCGCGGGTGGGCGTGTCGAGACAGCCGATGAGGTTCATCAGGGTCGACTTGCCCGAACCGGAGGGGCCCATGATGGCCAGGTACTCACCCGGCTCCACCGCCAGGTCGAGGCCGCGCAGCGCCTCGACCCGGGTTGAACCCAGCAGGTAGTCCTTGGCCAGGGATTCGATACTGATCAGCATGGTTTGACCGCACCCGAATCTATGCGTCACCAGGTCCCGGAGCCAGTTCGACGCCAACATAGTCGAGCAGGGTGCCCTTGGCCGCCTCGAGACCGTATCCGGCTTTTTTGAAGTCGAGCAGTGCACGGCCGTACTCAAACTGCTGCTCGACCAGGTCCTCCTGCATCAGGAGCACATTGTAGCTGGTGCTCAGGCCGTTTTCGAATTTCTTCTCCTCGGCGGCCAGCTTTTCTTCAGCCAGGCGGACCGAAATTCTCGAGGCCTCCACCTGTTCGGATGACGTCAACAGCGTCCGGATGGCGAAACGGACTTCCACCACCACCTGCTGCTCCAGGCGGCGCAGGGAGAGCTCGGCCCGGGTCTTCTCCAGTTTGGCCGCGGCGTAATTGGCCTTGGCCGTCCTGTTGCGGAGCGGCATGGAGAAGGTGGCGCCCACGTGCCAGTCCATCAGGTCGCCGTCCACCATCCCCTGCAGAGCGTTGCTGAGGCTCGCGTTGTTGACCAGTTCGCCGGTCTCCTGATCAAACCGGTCCTGGTCCAGGCCGGCGTGGCCATACCCGGCCTCGAGGTTGAGTTCCGGTTTGATCTGGTTGTCGCGGAACTCGATATCGATCTGCCAGTTCTTCAGTCCGAGACGGGCCTGGGAGAGATCGGGACGGTTGGCAAAGGCCTCCTCGACCTCCTGTTTCCAGTCCAATTCCACCGGTTCAAATACGGCGTCGTCCACCGGGATCACGTCCCGCTCCCAATCGGACAGCTCCTGGGCCAGGTTGAGCACCTGGCGCAGGTTGTCCTTGGCCTCCCGGACATCGTTCTCGGCGGTGATGATCGCCACCTGCCGCGCCGCCACTTCCGCCTCGGCGGTGGTGATCTCGATGGGCGGCAACGCGCCCACTTCCACCTTGACCTTGTTCAGATCATAGAGGTCCTGGGCCCGCTTGAGCGACTGCTGCTGCACCCCGAGCCAACCAATGGTGTACTTGAGGTTCCAGTAGGCAGCCTGCACGCCGTTCAGGACTTCGATCACCTCACCGCGAAACTGCTCGTTGGAGATGTCGAGGTTGTTCTGGGCGATGTAGATGCCCCGCTTGTTCAGATCCCTGCCAAAGTTGCGCAGCAGGGGCTGGGTCACCGTGAGCTGGGCATCGGCGAGCCAGGAGTCGGACGAATTGAGTTCTCCGAGGAATTCCTCCTCGGAGGTGTTGCTGCGCAGGAAAAAGTCGAAGCTGACATTGGTGCCCGGAGTGAAAGTCTGATCATATCCGGTGGCCAGCCAGCGGGAAGCCTCCGTGCCCTGCACCTCGTAGCCGAAATAGGAGAGACGGTCTTCCTCGGTATTGCGGCCCTGAAGATAGATGTTGGGATCGAAGGTGCCCCAGGCCTGGTCGATGGCCGTGTGGGTGATCTGCGGGTCGTAGCGGGCCACCTCGATGTCCAGGTTGTTCTTCAGGGCGATTTCGATGCAGTCCTTGAGGGTGAGCTCCAGCACTCCCCCTTCGTCTTCCGCGGCCGCCGTGACCGGAAAGAACATGGCCGCGACCAGCAGCAGCGCCGCCGCGCCGGGGCGCATCATCCCGACGGCAAACGAGTTTCTCTTCTCCATGTGCATCCTCACCTCACCGTGTATTCCGGAAGTATTCCGCGCCGCCCGCTGCGGGCGACGGGCTGCGGCAACCCCCTGCCGCCATGGTCGCACTCACTAACGTATCAAGCCACAGAAGTCAAAGAGAATACGCAGTCCAAGTCCGTTTTGTTTCATAAAGAAAGCTGAAGAAGTGTCAGGGCTCACTACGCCAGATGGCAGGAAACCCGATGTCCTTCAGCAATCTCCCGCAGTTCAGGCGACCTGCGCCGGCATTTTTCCTCGGCCAGCGGGCAGCGGAGGTGGAAGTGGCACCCGGGTGGCGGCTCCACCGGTGAGGGCATTTCGCCTTCCAGCGGACGGGGCGGCAGGGCGCGATGCGGGTCGGCCACCGGCACGGAGTCCTTGAGCGCCACGGTGTAGGGGTGCCGGGGATCCCGGATCAGCTGCGATGCCGGGGCGAGCTCCACGATGCGGCCCAGATACATCACGGCGATACGGTGGGAGATGTGCTCCACCACCCGCAGGTCGTGGGCGATGAAGAGGTAGGAGAGGCCCCGCTCCTGCTGCAGGTCGCTGAGCAGGTTGATCACCTGGGCCCGCACCGACACATCCAGAGCCGAGACCGCCTCATCCGCCACGATGAGCGCAGGGTCGAGGGCCAGGGCCCGGGCGATGCCGATACGCTGGCGCTGACCGCCGCTGAACTCGTGGGGGTAACGCCCCAGGCACCCCTGATCGAGGCCCACGCGTTCCAGCAGGGCGGTCACTCGGCGGCGGCGTTCCTCGCCCCGGGGAACGATGCGGTGGATGGCCAGCGGCTCACCGACGATGGCGCCCACGGTCATCCGGGGATTGAGAGAGGCCGCCGGGTCCTGGAATATGATCTGCATTCGGCGCCGCAGGGCGCGCAGCCGGCGGGCCGAACAGGCCAGCAGGTCCTCGCCGTCGAGGTGCACCGTGCCGCCGGTGGGCTCCACCAGACGGAGCACACAGCGCCCCACCGTGGTCTTTCCGCTGCCCGACTCCCCCACCAGGCCGAGGGTTTCCCCGGCCTGCAGGTCGAAGTCCACCCCGTCCACCGCGCGCACCTTGAGCCGGCCCCGCAGGGGAAAGTGCTTGACCAGGCCCCGGACGCTGAGCAGGGGCCGGGCGGACCGCTCCCGGTTCATGAGGCCTCCTTCCCCGCCACCGCCTTCTCGTGGAGGACACAGCGCACACGGCGGTCCGGTGTCGGCTCCACCACCTCCGGCGGGCCTTCGCTGCACCGGGGCAGGCGGTGGGGGCAGCGGGGCTCGAAGGAACAGCCGGCAGGCAGGTGGAGCAGGTCGGGCACCGTCCCCTCGATGGCCCGGAGCCGGCGACCCTGCCCCGGGGACCCGCCGGGCCGCGGCTCGCCCGG
>RCNG010001463.1_pt1 | contig 13264 bp, 12 predicted proteins | sample 2041371 | NCBI WGS metagenome assembly RCNG01 (sample SAMN09708227, study PRJNA481090) | Marine sediment metagenome, whole genome shotgun sequencing project. | biome: marine sediment; feature: ocean; material: sediment; isolation source: Sewage treatment plant 1 marine sediment (STP1) ... | reverse complement strand
TGATACCAGCACATTTTGCTTGAAATAATTTCTGATTTCAACAACATCCTGATCAGTTTCTGAACAAGCAGTTAGTAGAAAAAGAAAAGTAACCAGATAAATTATTTTCATTGCTCTTTAGATTTATGTAACCATTAAATTACAACCCCTGATATCGCTGGTATCAAACCGTCCCAATACTTCAAAACTACTATTAGGATAAAGTTTACCCAGGTCTTGCGTAGCAATAAATGAGCATGAATGTATGTTTGCCAGATCAATAACGTTTATACCTCCTGTCTGTTGGTTATTTATTATTGTTTTAGGATCATTGGTATCACGGATCAAAACTTTCATCCAGGGAGGTGTTTTAAAAATTCCATTACCGGTTGAATAAGCCTGCGATAAAAGTTCTGTCATCCCATATTCCGAATATATTTTATCTGCATTAAATTTTGAACATAAAATTTGGTGTAGCTCCTCTCTTATAACTTCTTTTCTTCTGCCTTTCATCCCTCCTGTTTCCATGATAATTTTTCCCGACAGATCCGGTTCATATTTTTCTGCCAGTTCGAGCAATGCAAAAGAAATTTTCTAGCTATGAGCAGGCAAACGGTGTTGATCCACAGGAATACTTTACACCAGAAGCGGGTTCTGAATTTGACGGTTACCGTGAAAAATATCAGGAGCTAGCCAATAAAGTTGTTGATCTGGCTCACGAAGAAGCGGGATCTGAGAGATAAGGCAGAACCTTAAGCATTGACACAAATGACTTAAAGCAAAGCCAGGCTTTAAGTCATATAAAAACCGCGACATAAGTCGCGGTTTTTTTGTGCCAAAAAAAGAACAGATCTTCTTTGAAAAGCTAAAAGTTATCTGTTCCTGGCTTCAAAACGCCATGCTAGCAATTTACTCATTGCCTACAGCCTGACTGTTTGTCTTTCACGCCAGGCGCATACAATATTTTTGTCACTGGACAAAATTCAGAACGTTCCATGCGCCAAACCCATTAGAGCGGTGAAAAAGCCTTTTGCTGACTACTATGGCCCTACTGTGTCGTTGGTTAACGTGAGCACCGGTGAGATACGTACTGCGCGGATAGTAGTTGGAGTGCCGGGCGCATCAAATTACACTTATCAGGCCGAATTAGCGTATAATTCACCGTTATTAAATTTCAGGAGGTCTACCCTATGTCAATGTCTATTGAACGCACCCTGTTCGCCTTCGGCGGCACCATGGTCATGGCAACATCGCTGCTGGCCCTGTTTCACCACCCGTACTGGACCTGGTTCACCCTGTTCATCGGCTTCAACTGCTTCCAGAGTTCGTTCACCGGCTTTTGCCCGCCAAGCTGGCTGATGAAGAAATTCGGCCTGAAGACCGAGGCGGAACTGGCGATGGAAAGTTCAAGCTAGGAGGAGCCTGTCGGACTTAGTCTGAATCTACTGCGGAAAAGCCATTTTTGTTCATTTTTCCGATTATTTTCGTTAAATAGCCGTGCTATTCGCCTCAAATAATCGAAAAACTGCCCTAAAAAGGGCTTTCCCTCGCGACGATCAACTAAGTCCGACAGGCTCCTGGGTCCGGGACTTTCAACACGCGTCTTTGCGCAGCTGTTGTAGTGTGCTCACCCGGCAGCAAGCTGATCAGCATGGGTGGCTCACAAACGTTTACCGCACCACGACCTGAAGGAGATCAATCGACCCCGGTAATCCTTGCCAACGACCGCGGTAACAGCTCGTTATTCATTCTGCGTGTGGGCCTGTTTCAGGCCCACTGCTCGAATATTTTCCAGCGACGTCCTGTATATCAAAAAAAGCTGCATCGATAACGACCAGGCCGTAATTCTCGCCGGTCAGGTGGCCCGTAAAGAATGTTCCTGTCTTTGATTTTGTATCCTGCAGGTCATAATTCAGTTCGAACACACCTTGACATTGCGCACGAAGTAGTAGGATGCCGCCACTGTAATCGAGTTAATATCAATACCCTCAAAACTGTGCCGATATTCTTCAGGTCATTGGAATCCGCGTAGTTATACAACAGTGAATAGGCCCAGCGGTCGCTGTGTCATTGGTTGTGTAATTGGTAGAGAGCAGCGACATCTAGTCAGGATATAAAGAGAGCTAAAGTTATAAGTCTGACCACATCCGCAACAAATTAACGTAACCATTACTTAGCTGCTCAAGCTCTTTTGAGTCAGGTGCTTTCTGAATTAAGCTTTCTCGCGCCTGGCTCAGATTGTATAAAATTTCACGCCTGGCCGGATCGCGTATTGTGCTCTGTAACCAGGTGACCGCCACCAGTCGCTCACCCCGAGTCACCTGGGCCACCTGATGTGTGCTTGATGAAGGGTAGATTACCGCATCCCCTGCATTCAGTTTAACTTTTTGCTGACCAAAAGCGGTGCTGATTATCAACTCTCCACCATCGTAAGCAGCTGGTTCATTAAGAAAAATGGTGATAGAAATATCCGAGCGATAACGCTGGTTGGCAGGACCCATTATCGGGTCGTCAATATGGTTACCATAGTGCATGCCTTCGGTATATTTGGCGTAATAGGGCGCAGCAATTTTTGCTGCGAATGCGGTGGCAATATAAGTCGGGTTTTGCACCAGCTTGCCCATTACTAAATTGTTCAGTCGCTGGGTTTCTATCTCAGAAATAAACATTTCGTGATTATTTTTTACGCGTCTGGCTTCGCTGCCAGCTGAAGTCGTGCCCTGGTGAAAGTTAGCGGTAGCCATCAGGTCCTGAATAACACTAATGTCTTCTTGATTTAGTACGTTAGGAATAGTAACAAGCATAATTTTTGAGAGCTTTACACGACGCATCTTTGTCGTTATTGCCGCGTTAAAAATAATTTTAAAATGCGGGGTCACGTAGCGATAGACTAGGTGTAAACTCCGCTTTTTATAATTATTTTCGCCTTACAACTAACGAAAAATCCACATCGTGAAAAGCCCTCACCCAGATAAGTTGAAGTATAATTACACGAATTTTAACAGAGTTTAATAAAATGAAACTGAATATAATCGTAGATGGTCGTGCAAACGCGTTTGAAGTGCCAGATAGCCTTCTTATCGAAGCTAAAGACTTTTTCGAAAAAATAGATAATGATATGGATAAAGGCTGGCAAATGAGCCGTGACTGGGTTGAAAAGCCAGATGCTGAGCAGCGTTGTCAAATTGCAGCAGACAGAATATTAACGGCTATTGAGACGGATAATGAAAAATCACTAATGATGATGGCTGCGTATATTTTACATACTATGCCAGGGGTTAAATCAATTAATATTGATGTTACCGGCGATATGAATGAAACCGATATCATCATGGAGCATGAGTCTGTCCGCCCGTTAGGCCCTATCTTTTAGTTAATCCGTCATTAGTGCACGAGCCCGTAGTTTTGTCTGTTTTGGCCAGCTTATGACTGCTATGGAAACATAAGTTGGGCAAAATTTGAATGACTGTTAATCCTGCCCGTTAGCGTTTCGGTGGGCAGTGCACGCCCTACACTGGAAAACATTCTTAACTTACTGGCATTGAGTCTGACCTCAATTTTTAGCTTGATGGTTGTGTATCTACTACCGGCAAATAGGTATACTGTCCTCAGAATAATCAGTTGTTGTTGGCAATCAAAACACGGTGCAAAGATGATATGCAGCTTAAGTTGCGGGAAGTGGCTATTCCAGGACAGGCAGTTTACTTCTACGTATTGCAATTCGAACGGCGTTTCTATTATCATGTAGGTGATGTGCGGAAACATGCATGACCTGCACGGAAGTCTGGAGTGCAGGGTTTACCGGAACAATCCGCAGGCCAGCTTAAACTACCGTTAGGAATACTATCCTGTCGGTCAAATTACTTTATTTAGTTGAGGAAGTTCATGGCTCTGGAAACTGATTTTATAAAGCTCCCGGTAGGGACGCAGGTTATCCCTTCTGAAGAATTTGCTCTTTTCTGCGAGGCAGAGTTTAAAAGAAGGCTTAATTCAGGTGAAGATTTCGACGAGGCCGCTTACCGTGAAGCCATGGAGCTGGTGATGACCAAGCTTAAATTACTGGAAGCGGAGGGAAGGGCATGATTGTTACCGGTGTCAAGGCGCAAAACGTACTCAAGTACGCTGAGCTACAGCTGGAAAATTTACCTGAAAAAGGGATTATTACTGTCAGTGGTCACAACGAGTCTGGCAAAAGTGCAATTGGTGAAACCGTGTGTTTTGCCCTGTTTGGCAGAACCTTTTCCCTGAATCCTGAAGAGCTGGTAAAAATCATACGCTGGGGCGAGGAAAACTGTTCTGTTACCCTGACCTTCAAAGTGGAAGAGCAGGCGTACAGTCTGTATCGCTACCTGGATAATAACGGCAATCACTCTGCCAGGTTGTCCTTGGTGGGAAACGAAGATGACCCTCTGGCACGCAGTTCGCAGGAAGTGGATGTCGCGATTTCAAATATTCTGGGTTATAAATTCGAGGAATTTATTGAATCCTTTTACCTGGCGCAGCGGGAAATAACTTCTCCGCATCAGCACAGTATTGCGGTAAAGAACATGGCTGGCGTGGGCGCTCTGGAACTGGTGTCCAGGGACTGCGAGCATGATGTTATTCAGCAAAGAGAAATGCTGGAAGAGTTGCAGGCCGAAAACGAAACTTTGCAGGAAGAACTGGAAGAGCTGGCATTTGAGGAGGAGTATCTAGCTATCCTGGAAGATGAAAACAACAAACTGGAAGCGGATCTGGAAAATACCCGTGGCCTGGTGGTTGACCTGAACGCCAGTTCTGATACTTATTTAGCTAACGAAGGAAAGATAAGGAAGGCAGCTGGAAAAAGGGGGCGTGCTCGTTTCTGGTCTCTGTTTAGCCTGTTACTGGCACTGGTAGCCGGCGGTGCATGGGGTTTGATTACGCAAAAAAGTGAGCTGTCGCAAGCAGTAAAGCTGCTGGATATGTTGCAACAGAATATTCCAGGCTGGCAATATAACTATATCAATTACATCGGCATTGCAGGGGCGGTGTTTATTGTTCTGTTCCTGTTTTTCTGGATTAGATCAGCATCACACAAAGCTCATGTAAAGGTTTTGCATGCTAAGTCTGCTGAACTTGCTACAGTCATGGCCAAAGTACAGTCTGTGGCAGAATATGAAGTGGTGACCGAAATACCTGAGCCTGTGCAGGATGAAGATGAAGTGCCAGCTGAGAATTCGGCAGATGAAGATCAGCAACCTGTTGCCAATTTCGCTACCCCCGCCATGCGTTATGACGTCAGAAAATACGTAATCCTGCTACCAAAAGTAGAGTCAGTCATGGCGACCGGAAGTGATGTAGCTCGCTATACAGAAATCGAGCAGCAATGGCTGGCTGAGCAGATCACGTTAAGGGAAGAAAGTCTCATCCAGATGCGCGAGGCAGTGGATGAGGAGCTGGCGCGTGTGCGCCAGGTTGAGCGATTGCACGATGTGGAATCCAGCCTGCAGAGCAAGTCTGAAGAATTAACTACTAAGCTGGGTTTGCGGGAAAAAGCTATCGAATTACTGGCAGGAGCCGCTAAACATTTTTCCAGTAAATTCAATCGAGATATACAGGCTATCATGTCCAGCACCCTGCCGGTGTTCACCGAGGGGCGTTATGAACATCTGCAGGTGGAACCGGATCTTGGGGTACGAGTTTTCTCAAGTGATAAACGGGATTTTCTCGATCTGGAAGAGATTTCCAGTGGTACTCAGCGCCAGATCATGCTTGCATTGCGCATCGCCCTGTCACAGAAGTTGATGGGACGGGTGGTGAAAGGCAGGCAGTTCGCATTTATGGATGAGCCTTTCGCATTTTTTGATGAAGAACGCACCAAACATGCTTTGCTGGCTCTGCATGAGTTAAGTGATGCCCTCAGCCAGATCTGGATTGTTTCCCAGACATTCCCGGACGGACATGAATTCGCAGCCGAAATTAAGTGCTCCAGAGATCTTGAGTCATTGTCTTTTGTCGCATCGTAGTTGTTTAAGGAAGGTCTGAATAAGTCTATCCTGGACATCTCAGACCACGAAAACCAAAAATGCGATTTTATCATTTTCTTGCTCTGATAAATCTTATGGGTGAATTAATCAGAGTTTCCTAATGAAGCTGATTAGTCACATCCTGTCAAAACTTGACTTCATTAGCAACTTCTAATATACTGAGCTCAATTTTTCGAACCACTATTTTGATATGACAACATCCTCTCAGGAATCTGCTCACGCGAAACGAATAGCCGGAATTATTAGTGTTGTCATTTTCGTATTAGCCGCCATTAACGGTGTCTTTACTTATTCAGGTGCCCATCTGTTTATTAAAGAAACGCTGTTTGCCATTTTATTTGCAGTAGCCGTTCAATTTTCCATAGCGATAAGTCTTATTGCCTTACCTTATGTAAAAGGTCTGGGTAAAATTGTATTACTAGTGGTGTATTTCGCAGCGTTAACCCTGTCAACATTGTCTGCATACACTTTCATTTATAACTCAGGTTTACCCGGCACTCTGGGTGATAGTACCTCGGTTAATGTGCAACTTAAGGCACGTGTCGCAGATCAACTGAGTGAAGCTATTCTGGCCGACCAGGCTTTTATCGACAGTAAAACTGAACAGCTGGCTTATTTAAATCGACAGGCTGAAGAGGAAGCACTCAGGGGGCATCGCTCTGGACTGGGTGCCGGCAAAGGACCTGAGTATTACCAGAAGATGGAAATGTTGCAGGCAGATGAAGTTCGTTTTGAGGCTCAGAAACGTAAACATGAAGAAGCTAAAATTATTTATGCTGAATTGGGTAGCGAATTAGCTCAGAAATCTGATGGTCAACGCGAAAAGCTGATTCTACTTCTTTCACGCCTTAAAGCAGTGGTGATTACAGACGAAGCCAGGCAAATTGTGACTGATATTTCACAAAGCAAACTGGCCGTTATTGTAAGTCCGGTTGAAACGGCAATGGGTGTCATTATGGATCGGGACGCTTATTCGGTCCAGTTGGTGGTGAGCATTGTCTGGGCAGCCGTATTTGATTTGCTGGCGCTATTCATGGGTATTATTCGTTATTATATTTTACGACCCGATTATTCGATTTTAACGGCCATTTACGATTCAATTGCTGGGTTTGTGACCTTTATTATTCGTCTGGGTTACATCAAAAAAGATGCACTTCAAAAATATAATCAGGGGCTACAGCATGAGAGTCTCGGTACGTCTCTCAACTCATCTGAAATGCAATCTTTTGCTACCTATGTGATGGCGGGAAGTTTATTTTCAGCGAGAGAAGACCAGGATGCCATCGAACCACTGCAAAATTTGATCAGCCATATCGAGCCCTTACAACTGGCTGATGATCCTCGTGGTGTGGGTATACCGTTCGACGTCGTTGATGATAAGAAAGAATTGAAAACGTTGATGGCTATGTTGATTCAGAATGAAGTTTTTCTGTCTAATGTGGAGCACAGAGCCTATGTGATGAACCCCGGTAGTGAGATGGCTCAGAAGATTCTGGTATTCTTCAAAATGGGCCTGAAAGATCCCAATAAACAACAAGAAATTGCACACTACACATTACCTGCTGAAGCACATACATAACAGTCCAGAATACATCACCTTAGTGGGTAGTTAAACCATCAGCAGGTACGGAGCTGATTGAAGACCACCCTGATATCTAGTTTCTTACTTTTTATACTGATCCAGTAACCATTAATGACTCCATGCAACCGTGGGTTAAACTATTTTCTCTGCCTGGATATCATTGAGAAGAATCCTGAATAATCTTTTTTTATAACCGATCCTGATCGGTTTATCTTCGCATTCGATAATCCTATAATTGCTCATGGAAATGCTGAACGTTTATGGGAATACAAAAGGCAGCCTACTATTGAAAGACCGCTTCTCAGTCTGTTTAACCCGGATATTTCATAGGAATGCAGGATTTTGGGGAAATATCAGTGAGTCAGTTTGGCTAATTTGTCGAAAAGCATAGCCATAGCTATGGTTACAGGCAAATCAGTCGAAATGGCCGCTGAGATTTTCCCAAAAACTGCATAGCCGGCCTTCGGTACATAGTGTACTTTGCTAATATGCCAATATTTCTTAATACAATCAAAATGTTAAGTTTAAGTTGTAGTGTTCCTATGAAATATTCGGGTTAACCTTGTTTTTAGCTTGTTGTGAAAGGACTGAATAAATCAGAAAGATAGGGTTGGTATGCCTTCCAGTGAGAAACCGAACTGTTGTATATAGGCTGGCGAACCTGGGTGATGCTGGCGGTACGTATGAGTCGATCTGACTGGTAGAACTGCAAACAGTTTTCATCCCAGTCCAGACCGATATACTCAATCAATCGTCTGGATTCTTTTTGTTGATTTTCTACCAGTTGTTCGTAGCTGATTTCGATGAACCGGTCCGGAATAACATTGCGCCAGTGCTGCATAATGCGCTGGTACTGCTGTATGCGATGGATCAGGTGTTCTTTATGGCAGGCCCAGCGGATCGAAGCAAACTGCGTCATCCAGCATGACAGTGCAACCGCCTGCGGGTCACGGTGCAGATGAATGATTTTGGCTTTTGGGAACAGGGTCAATATCCATCCCAGTTGACTGTAGTTGTCCGGCATCTTATCCACAACACGAGACACATCGGGTTTATTGGCCCGCCTGGTCAAATCTTCAAGTTTTTTTAGATAAGTCTGGCTAACCGATTTAACATCAGCCTCTGTTAAGTTCGTTAAAAAATCAAAATTATTTATCTGCTTGTCTGTTGGTTGATTATGTTTTATTTGATTGAACGACTGCGCTGCAAAATTACGTTCACCAATGCCTAATACGTTTTTATGTGACGCCAGGATCTGTTCGCTTAAGGTCGTGCCTGAGCGTGGCATGCCAACAATAAAAACCGGAACGTCACTATTTCTACCGGCACGGCTGTTATCGATATTGTCGTTTTCTATAGCAGTAAAAGACGTAAAGTATTCTGGGTTGAAGGTTTCTATTAAACTGGATATGTAATCTTCATGTTTGTCTGCTTGGTATAACCAGCCGCGGATGCTTTTGTGTTGCCATTGAAAATGGTTGGCCTGCTGCATATGAAACGCGGCTTTTTCGTATTGTTTGCAACCGTCAAAATAAAAAGCCAGCCCATTATGTAAAGCTGCCTGTGCGCCGGGTTTTAATGTCCCGGGTTTTAATGCTCTGGGTTTTAAATTCCTGGATTTAGCCTTCCCGGATTTTGTCTCTGCTGATGTGATTTTATTATCCAGCAGAGCCTGCATTGATGCTACGACATTGTTTTCAAGTTTGCCGCGTAGTGTTGTTGCCAGGCCACTCAGCGCCGGGATACATAACGAGTTTTGTTCTAATGCTGCCCTGTATTGTTGTAAGGCAGTCTTAACATCACCCGCAGATGCCAGAATGTGTCCGATTTTTGCATGCACTGCTGTGCGTTGAGGTTGCAGCTTCTGTACCGTATTCAGATGCTGCAGAGCCGCCTGTGCATCGCCATCATCCCACAGGGTGTCCGACAGGCTAAGTAAAACGTCGATATTTTCCGGTTCTCTTTCGTGTAGTTCTTGCAGTAATGTAAGTGCCTGTGGCAGATTGTTTATTTCACGTTCGATTTTCGCCAGTCCACACAGTGCAGCAATGTTTTCTTCATCGATTTGATTTGCTTTCAGGTACCAGGATGACGCTTCTGCGTGTTCGGCGGTTTCTAGCCAGACATTGCCGATAGCGACACAAACTTCGACGTTGTTGTTATCTATTTCATAGGCGTCGGCATAGGCTTCCATGGCATTGTCGAGTTGTTCCATTTGCAGATAACAATCGCCCAGGTTTTTTCTGGCATAAATCTGTTCTGGGGAAAGGTCGATAGCGCGTTTGCAATGTTTAACTGCAGCATCCAGTTGACCCAGGTGCATCATTAATGGACCCATATTGCTATGCGCCCGGTAATGGTTTTTATCTAGTTGTAAAACTTTTTTATATAATTTGATGGACGATAACCATTGCCCGGTTTCGCGGATAGCATCGGCCAGTGCACACAAATATTCTGCATTATCGGGGTGTTGTTTTGCCAGCCATTTGTAAGGCGTTATGGCCAGTTCAGCTTGCCGATTTTTTATGTAAGCACTACCCAGGTTATAGTGTGCCTGCTCATAATCGGGCTGTTTTTTAATCGCCTGTTTTAGATTGTTGATGGCAGAATCAATGTCGCCGGAACGTAAAAAGGCGATGCCTAAATTGGCAATATAAACCGCATTGTTCGGCTTTTTCTTAACCGCTAGTTGAAGATGACAGATGCTTTTTTCAAATTGCTCGGTAAATAAATAAGCTAATCCGGAGACATATAAAGCATCGCCACTATCGGCTGAATATTTTAACCAGGCCAGTGCCTGTTGCAGGGCTAAATCATATTGCCCGGTCTTTAACAGCGCAATAATTTCTGCTTTTTGAAAAGATTTTGTCATGCATGAGGAGAAACTATGTTACTTTTTTCTTTCGGCCCACACGTATAAGGGTAAGTAAACCTGATAGCGTCGTTAAAGCCGTAAGGTTCAGCGCACCGATGGTTTCTTCTTCGTCATCAGGTGTTGTTGTGCCAGTATCAGGCAGTGTTGTCGTTATGACTTTGCTACAGGTTGTAGCTGGCGCTGCAATATCACCCAAAGCACCGTAATTAACCACTTCGTTTACTTCTTCCACTAATAGCCCGGTTAACATATCCGCTTTGGAAGCGGCATCCAGGCTGGCAAAATCAAAGGCACAGTTTTTTGCCTCTTCTATAGTTTTATTGATTTCAACAAAGACTAGAATTCGTGCGGTTTCACCCGCAGCAATGGTCAGATCATAGCGTTCACCAAAGTTATCAGGATCACCTGTATTGATAGAGCCATCACCTAAAGTGAGAACGCTAACTGGTATAACCGATGCACCCGTGCCAAATCGTGTCAGGGTAATAGCAGGGTCGGTGAGTGAATCTGTGCCTAAAATGGTCTGGTCATTGCTGACACGCCACAGGTCGTTGCTATCGTCAGGTACGGGGGTGGTATCAGCGGTGCTTGTTGCCTGTATTGTGGTAGTCAAGTCTGATGATAATGCGCCAGCAATAAGTGCCTTGATTGATATTTCTGCTGTTGATGTATTTTCAAAGCTATACATGGCTCTGACAACAGGGCGAGCTGGGTGAAAATAATATTGAATTTCTGTTTCAACACCCGCCAGCGTTTGTGTGTCGGAGCTTACTGTATCATCCGTTAGATCAACGATTAGGTCAGGATTAACAAACAAAACACCGTTAACCGCAAGGTGTAGAACATCGTCAAACGCTTGAGTAAAACCTGAGGCACTTACATCAGCAATAGCAAATGCGGGTGATATAGAGGATGAGCTTGCTAAATAAGAAAATACTTCCGTCGATGGCAGAGTGGTATTAGTTAAAATTCTATCAGGCATGCCATTAAGCGTGGCACTAAATAACAGGGATTGATTTTGAATCGTTTTCCAGACGGCAGTGCCACGTGTTAAGTTTGCGATAGGTAAGGCAGTGCTAGCAGCTCGAGCACTGCCTGCACCGATTAAGCCCAAACCCATTGCACTTGCTGCGGCAAGACCGCGTAATCTATCGAAACCTTTTTTCATCGTTATGCTCTGTTTTGCTGCGGTTAATCTTAAGCCTTTTTTAAATTATCAGCTTGCTGTGCTCCTGATTTTAGTTAAGTTCGCTAATAAAGTTAATTACAGACTAAGGCCGGTTGAATATATAGTGTTGTATTTATTGATAATAACTTTCATAAGTGTATCATAAAAAGTCTTTGTTTCTGAGCTTTTATGGTTAATATCAGAGCGAGTTTGATTCATGGGATCTGGACAATAACTTAGCGATTGAGAATCGACTTTATAATAATAAAGAGTTATTTATGCTCACTGCGGTTCCGTTAGTAGTTAGAGGAAAAATTGGTGGTAGCTATCAACGACCATCACCCGCATGGCAGGTTTTTTTGCTCCTCGGCAATAGCTCCTGGATTGCCCTAATAAGTTACATCCATGTAACGATGCAAAACCTGCACTTCCACCGTCCGTGGCGGACGGCTGCGGGTGTTGAGCCACCATGGTTGGCAGATATTTGCTCCTGCAATATCTGCATTTCCAACATCCATGCAGGTCGTTTTAAGGCGTGTCGGTGGTGGTTGCGACCGATTCATGTCTCGGATTAAAGCAAACCAGGCGTAAGCTAGCTACGTCAACCTTTACAGGTAATAAATTTTATATAAACGGGACTGAAGTGATATGCTCAATAAATTTTTCCCCTTTTTAAACTGGATTGATGAGTTAAAAGATCCTCGTATTCTTCGTGCAGACATGATTGCCGGCCTTACAGTCGCACTGGTATTGATCCCGCAGTCGATGGCGTATGCTACGCTTGCTGGTTTACCTGAAGTCTATGGTTTGTATATTGCATTTGTTCCTGTTTTTGTTGCCGCGCTCTGGGGTTCGTCACGTCAGCTGGGTACAGGTCCGGTAGCTGTTGTTTCGACAATGACGGCGACCATGCTTACACCAGTCGTCATTCCATTGCTTGGGTCTGATTATACTCAGGAAGAATACCTGGCCCTGTATATTCCAACGGCAATGTTCTTGACGCTATTGGTTGGTCTGTTTCAACTAGCATTGGGTCTGTTTCGTCTTGGTGCAATTGTTAATTTTTTATCTCACCCTGTCATTGTAGGTTTTACTAATGCGGCAGCTCTGTTTATTGGTTTAACGCAAGTATCAAAAATTTTCGGTGTTGAAATGCCTGGTAGTGCAGGGGATCACTTTTTGACAGTGCGCGTTTTGGGTGTGTTTGAAAACTTATCTGATACGCATACTGCAACCCTGTTTATGGGTGTCTCGGCGTTTGCGATTATGATTATAATAAAACGTTTTATACCGAAAATACCTGGCGTTTTAGTGGCGGTGGTGGTCACAACAATCGTTAGTTACAATATCGATTTCGAAGGTATGGGAGGCAAAGTGGTGGGTGATATTCCTGAAGGACTGCCTGGTTTTATTTTGCCTGCGTTTAATTTTGAAATGTTATACGATCTTTTTATCAGCGCTATCATTATTGCGATGGTCGGTTTTATGGAAGCCATCTCAATTGCTAAAGCGATGGCGGCTAAATCTAAAGACCGTGTCGATCCTAATCAGGAGCTCATCGGTCAGGGTATGGGTAATATTGCCGGTAGTTTCTTTCAATCGTATCCTGCTTCGGGTTCATTTTCACGCTCTGCTGTGAACTTTAATGCAGG